>Ga0209573_1000665_pt1 | contig 66471 bp, 70 predicted proteins | sample TNRBio252014_DNA_FD_185870 | JGI IMG/M metagenome (GOLD analysis project Ga0209573, IMG submission 185870) | Wastewater treatment Type I Accumulibacter community from EBPR Bioreactor in Madison, WI, USA - TNR Reactor_6/25/2014_ DNA (SPAdes)... | ecosystem: Engineered > Bioreactor > EBPR >...
GCCTTGTAGATGTTGCTCTTGCGTTCTTCCTTGGCGGCCGATTCGATATCGAGGTCGATCAGTTTCTGACCGTCCACGATCGCGACGCGCAGTTCTTCGGCCTGCGTCGCATTGAAAAGCATGCGCTTCATTTGGATCGTTCTCCCGCGAAAAGACACACGGGCAGGACGAACGGCGCGCACCATCGCGCTTTCCGGGATCAGGAGCGATTGGGTAGGACTGCTGATGTCATCCGGTGGGTTGGTCGGGCTGTGATGGGTCGGCTGGTCGAAATTCTCTTGCTCCCGCCTGTCGTGCCGTGTGGGCTGCGTGGCCGAAGCATTTGATCCTGCGTGTGTGGCTTGCGCGTCAAAATCCAACCCGAGGGCTGGATGGGTATGTCGAAGGGGATCGCTTGCGTTACCATCGGCGCCATTTCGGCCTTGGATGGCGGGCAAGGGTCAACCGGGAGCGCTCTTCAGGGCTCATTGCCAGCAGTCTGCGTGCTTGTTCCGGGGCAGATGTTTCGACCTGCAGGAACTTGGTGCACCGCACTTGGCTGGCCACGACCGGTTAACCGCCGAGAAGTATATTTCATGACGATGATTGAAGGCAAAGCGATCGCGGTCCGCCACGAACGCATCGACGATGCGGCGGCGGGTCAGCGCATCGACAATTTCCTGGTGCGGATTGCCAAGGGCGTGCCCAAGAGCCACGTCTATCGCATCCTGCGCAGCGGCGAGGTGCGGGTGAACGGGCGCCGTGTGCAGCAGACCTACCGCCTGCAGGTGGGCGACGAGGTGCGCATTCCGCCGCTTCGTGTTGCCGAGCCGACGCACTCGGCGCCCGCGCCGGTCGGCAAGCCGCTGCCGGTGGTATTCGAGGACGACGCGCTGCTGATCATCGACAAGCCCTCGGGCAAGGCAGTGCATGGGGGTAGCGGGGTGAGCTACGGCGTGATCGAGCAGTTGCGCGTGCAGCGTCCCGAACTGCGCATGCTCGAGCTTGCGCATCGACTCGACCGCGAGACCTCGGGCCTGCTGATCGTGGCCAAGAAGCGTTCGGCACTCACCGTGCTGCACGACATGCTGCGCGAGGGCAGGATCGAGAAGCGCTACCTGACCCTCGTGCCCGGGCGTTGGTCGAATCCGCTGCAGCACGTCAAGGCGCCGCTGCACAAATACCTGACCGCCGAGGGTGAGCGCCGTGTGCGTGTCGCGGAGGAGGGCAAGGCGGCGCACAGCATCGTGCGTCTGGTCAGGCACTGGCGTGAGTTCAGCCTGCTCGAGGTGGAACTCAAGACCGGGCGCACGCATCAGATCCGCGTGCACCTCACGCACCTCGGCTTTCCGCTCTGTGGCGACGACAAATACGGCGACTTCGCGCTCAACAAGCGACTTCAGGGCGAGGGGCTCAAACGCATGTTCCTGCATGCGGCGCAATTGCGCCTGGCGCATCCGCTCACCGGCGAGGCGCTCGCCCTGGAGTCGGCGCTGCCGGACGACCTGAGATCCTTCATCGAGCGGCTCGACGCCGCGGAGAAAAGCCATGGCTGAGCGTTTCGACCTGATCGTGTTCGACTGGGACGGCACCCTGATGGATTCGGCTGGCGCGATCGTGCACGCGATGCAGGCCGCCACCCGCGACCTCGGACTTGCCGAGCTGCACGAGGAGCGCGCGCGCTACGTGATCGGCCTTGGCCTGGGCGACGCGCTGCGTCACGCGGTGCCCGATCTCGACGAGGCGTCCTACCCGCGCATGGTCGAGCGCTATCGGCATCATTACCTGTCCTCGGATCACGAGCTGAGCCTCTTCGACGGCATCGCCGAATTGATCGCCGCGCTCGCTGCCCGCGGTCATCTGCTCGCGGTGGCGACCGGCAAGAGCCGGATCGGCCTCGACCGCGCGCTCGGCCACACCGGGTTGGGGGGCTATTTCCACGCCACCCGCTGCGCCGACGAGTGCTTCTCGAAGCCGCACCCGGCGATGCTGGAGGAGCTGATGGATGAGCTCGGTGCAGCGCCGGAGCGCACGCTGATGATCGGCGACACCACCCACGACCTGCAGATGGCAAGGAACGCGCGCACTGCCGGGCTCGCAGTGGCCTTCGGCGCGCATCCGTTGGCGGCGCTCGAGGCCGAGTCGCCGCTCGCCTGCCTGCACACGCCGCGCGAGCTGGCGAGCTGGCTGCTCGCCAACGCCTGAGCGACGGCCGAGGCGGCTTCAGGCGAGCAGCAGGAACAGGGCTGGGCGTCTGGCGAGTGCGGGGCGCTCGGCCTTGCGCCACTCGCGCACGCGCAGGGTGCGAAGGTATTCGCCGCCGGTGTTGAGGTCGCACGCGACGCAGATACGGGACTCCGGCTTGAGTACGCGCAGCAGGGCGTCGAGCATGCGCTCGTTGCGGTAGGGCGTCTCGATGAAGACCTGGGTGCGCCCGAGCTTGCGCGATTCGTCCTCGAGTGCGCGCAGCGCGGCGTCACGCTCGCTGTCGCCGACCGGCAGGTAGCCGTGGAAGGCGAAGCTCTGGCCGTTGAGGCCGGAGCCCATCAGTCCGAGCAGGATCGACGACGGTCCCACCAGCGGCGCGACGCGCACGCCGAGCGCATGCGCGCGGGCCACCAGGCGGGCGCCGGGGTCGGCCACCGCAGGGCACCCGGCGTCCGACATGAGGCCGATGTCCGCGCCCGCGAGCGCGGGGGCGAGCAGGGCATCGAGTGCCTCATCGGCCGCGTCGCCTGGCAGTTCGCGGATGTCGGTCTCGCGCAGCGGGTGCGGATACTCGAGCTGCTTGAGGTGGGCGCGTGCGGCGCGGGCGTTCTCGACCACGAAATGACGGAGGCCGGCGGCGATCGCCTGCACCTGCGCGGGCAGGAACTGCGTCCAGGGCGTGTGCTCGCCGAGCGCGACCGGGACCAGGAACAGCGTGCCGCCGGGGGTGCCGCGTGCAGCCGGCTGTGCTTCGCTCACGGCAGTTGTACCCCTTCCGCGCGCAGCATGCGTGACAAGGCGATCAGCGGCAGACCGATCAGTGCGGTCGGGTCGTCGCCACTCATCGCTTCGAGGAGCGCGATGCCGAGCCCTTCGGATTTGGCACTGCCGGCGCAGTCGAGTGGGCGCTCGCGCTCGACGTAGCGGCGGATCGCGTCATCGTCCAGGTCGCGAAAGCGCACCCGGGTCGGCACGCCCGCGACCTGGGCGCGACCGCTGCGGGTGTTCAGTACCGCGAGCGCGGTGTGAAACACCACGGTCTGGCCGCGCATGCGCTGCAGTTGCGCGATCGCGCGCGCTTCGGTGCCGGGCTTGCCGAAGATCTCGTCGCCGAGGTGAGCGACCTGGTCGGATCCGATCACCAGCGCATCGGGCCAGCGCGTGGCCACCGCGCGCGCCTTGTCGAGCGCCAGGCGTTCGGCGGTGGCGGACGGCGTCTCGCCGGCAAGCGCGGTCTCATCGGTCTCGGGGCGATCGGTCTCGAACGGCAGCTGCAGGCGCTCGAGCAGCAGCCTGCGGTAGGTGGAGGTGGAGGCGAGGACGATCTTCATCGGTGCTGGAGGGGGTGGGGGTTCGGGGTGAGGGTCGCCAGAGGGTTGGCGGCGTGGGCCGCTCCCGGGGTGTGGTGCGGCGTGCCTGCGAATCTGCAGGCGCGGCACAAGGCGCGAGCCTGTGCCCGTGATGCGTCATGCGATCGGTTTGCCTTTACAGGTGATCTTCAAAAATATTATCATGCACGGCTTATGTCGCAACATGGCGATCCGTCGAGGATCATTTCCGACCCGTTCCGTTTTGCCGCAGAGGCGCGTTCGCTCGAGGGCGTCAGTGCCGCTGCAAATTTGTTGCGCCTGTCCGATGCGCTTGCGACGTCCGTAGGGGAAGTTGCCTGGCGGATCGAGGGGGCGATGGTCGACGGGGCTGAAGGGCCGGAGCCGCGGCTTCGGCTTGAAGTGGCGGGTGAGCTGCAGCTTTGCTGTCAGCGCTGCCTGGGGTCTCTGGCATGGCCGGTGAAAATCGGCACGCAGATGCATCCGGTGCGTTCGGGACAGCAGATCCCCGAGGACGAGCTCGAGAACGACGCTGTCGATGCGATCGAGCTCGATGGCGAGCTCGACGTGTCGGCGCTGGTCGAGGACGAGATCCTGCTCGCGCTGCCGATCGCCCCGCGACACCAGGTTTGTGATGCACCGAAACCCGCGGGCGGTGCGTCGAAAGAATCGCCTTTCGCTGCGCTTGCGTCGCTGCGAGGCAGTCACAGCGCGAAATAGGCGCGATCATTGTTTTAGGAGTCTTATCCATGGCCGTTCAACAGAACAAGAAGTCCCCGTCCAAGCGTGGCATGCATCGTGCGCACGACTTCCTCACCGGCCCGGCGCTGGCCGTCGAGCCGACTACCGGCGAGACCCACCTCCGCCACCACATCAGCCCGAGCGGCTTCTATCGTGGCAAGAAGGTCGCCAAAGGCAAGGGCGAGTAATTCTGCTGCCTGAATTCTGGAGGGCGGCGTCGGGCGCGTTGCGCCGACGCCGCCTTTTTTCCGGCCCGAAAAACCTGTAATCACGCGAGATGCCGATGGGTGTCACCATTGCGATCGACTGCATGGGTGGCGATCACGGTCCGGTCGTGACCGTGCCAGCCGCGCTGGCGTTTCTGCGCAGCCATCCCCAGGCCAATGCCATCCTCGTCGGGCGGGAGGAGGCAATTCGCCCTCTGCTTGCCAAAGTGGCGACCGAATTCGGTGAGCGGCTGCGGCTGCGCGCTGCTTCCGAGGTGGTGGCCATGGACGATCCGCCTGCGATTGCCATGCGCAACAAGAAAGACTCGTCAATGCGGGTCGCGATCGACCTCGTCAAGGCGGGTGAGGCGGATGCTGCGGTCTCGGCCGGCAATACCGGTGCGCTGATGGCAATCTCGCGCTTCGTCCTCAAGACCCTGCCCGGTATCGACCGGCCGGCGATCGCCACCGTGCTGCCCTCGCAGAAGGGTCACACCTACGTTCTCGATCTCGGCGCGAACGTCGATTGCAGCGCCCAGCACCTGCTCCAGTTCGGCGTGATGGGCGCGATGCTGGTGGCGGCGATCGAGCACAAGGAGCGGCCCACCGTCGGCCTGCTCAACATCGGCGAGGAAGTCATCAAGGGCAACGACGTGGTCAAGGAGGCTGGTGAGCTGCTGCGCAACAGCGGGCTCAACTTCCAGGGCAATGTCGAGGGTAACGACATCTACGAGGGTACGGTCGACGTCGTCGTCTGCGACGGCTTCGTCGGCAACGTGGCGCTGAAGACTTCCGAGGGCCTGGCGCAGATGATCGGCGTCTTCCTGAAGCAGGAGTTCAAGCGTACGCTGCTCACCCGCTTGATTGCGGTGGTGGCGATGCCGGTGATCAATCGTTTCAAGAAGCGGGTCGATCACAGGCTCTACAACGGCGCGCCACTGCTCGGCCTGCGCGGGGTGGTGCTCAAGAGCCACGGCTCGGCTGACGTGCTCGCCTTCGGCAATGCGCTCTCGCGTGCTGCCGAGGCGGCCTCGAACCGGCTTATCGAGCGGATTACCGAACGAATGGCGAGCATGAATGAGGTGAAGGCATGATCTACGCACGGATTGTCGGCACCGGCAGCTATCTGCCGGGCGCGCCGGTGAGCAATGACGATCTCGTCGCGCGCGGTATCGATACCTCGGACGAGTGGATCATCAGTCGCTCGGGCATTCGCAGTCGACATCTCGCCGCCGCCGATACCGGGGCGAGCGACCTTGCCAAGCTCGCCGCCGAGCGCGCAATCAAGGCCGCAGGCTGTGAGCCCGAGGACATCGATCTCATCATCGTCGCCACGTCCACGCCCGACTACATCTTCCCGAGCACCGCGGCGCTCGTGCAGTCCAAGCTCGGTATCCGCAACGGTGGTGCCGCCTTCGACGTGCAGGCGGTATGCAGCGGTTTCGTGTATGCGCTCAGCGTTGCCGAGAAGTTCATTCGCAGCGGCAGTCACAAGCGCGCGCTGGTGATTGGTGCCGAGGTGTTCTCGCGCATCCTCGACTGGTCCGATCGGGCGACCTGCGTGTTGTTCGGCGATGGCGCGGGTGCGGTCGTGCTCGAGGCGTCCGAGCGCCCGGGCATCCTCGCCAGCGCACTGCACGCCGACGGCAGCCACCACCCGATCCTGTGCGTGCCTGGTGGCGTCGCTTCCGGTCAGGTGATCGGCGATCCTTTCCTGCGCATGGATGGGCAGGCGGTATTCAAGTTTGCGGTCAAGGTCCTCGGCGATGTCGCCAAAGAGGTGCTCGACCAGGCCGGTGTCGAGGCTGTCAGCATCGACTGGCTGATCCCGCATCAGGCCAACATCCGCATCATCCAGGCTACCGCGAAGCGGCTCGGGGTGCCGATGGAGCGCGTGATCACAACGCTCGACCACCACGGCAACACCTCGGCGGCGTCGATTCCGCTCGCCCTCGACGAGGCGGTGCACTCTGGCCTGCTGCGCCCGGGGCATCGCATCGTGATCGAAGGGGTGGGCGGCGGCTTCACCTGGGGCGCGGCCCTGATCGAGTTCTGACATCCTTCATTTACTGAAAGCGGAGAGCAGCATGGCTTTTGCGCTGGTTTTTCCCGGCCAGGGTTCGCAGGCGGTCGGCATGATGGCAGCCTACGGCGAATCGTCCGTGATCCGTGACACCTTCGCCGAGGCGTCTGAGGCGCTCGGAGAGGACTTGTGGGCGATGGTGTGCGACGGCCCGGCCGAGCGCCTGGCGCTGACCGTCAATACTCAGCCACTGATGCTCACCGCCGGTGTCGCGGCGTGGCGCGCCTGGCGCGCTGCCGGCGGCGCAAAGCCGGCGATGGTCGCCGGCCACAGCCTGGGCGAATATTCGGCGCTCGTCGCTGCGGAGGCGATGGCGTTCACGGATGCGGTGCCGCTGGTGCGCTTTCGCGCCCAGGCGATGCAGGAGGCCGTGCCGGCCGGCGAGGGCGCGATGGCTGCCGTGATGGGACTGGAGGCCGACGCGGTGCGCGAGGCCTGTGCGGAAGCGGCGCAGGGCCAGGTGGTCGAGGCCGCCAACCTGAATGCGCCCGGTCAGATCGTGATCGCCGGCGCCAGGGCAGCGGTCGAGCGCGCGAGTGAGATCGCCAAGGCCAGGGGGGCCAAACGCGCCGTGCTGCTGCCGGTGTCGGCGCCTTTTCACTGCGCGCTGATGCGTCCGGCCGCGGAGCGGCTGGCCGAGCGCCTCGCCGGCGTTACGATAGGCACGCCGAAGATCGACGTCATCAATAACGTCGACGTCGCGGTGTACGATGAGCCGGAAAAAATCCGCGATGCCTTGGTGCGTCAGGCGTATTCTCCTGTGCGCTGGATCGAGCTGGTGCAGGCGATGGCCGGCCGCGGCTTGAGCCACGTGATCGAATGCGGTCCGGGCAAGGTTCTGGCAGGCATGACCAAACGCATCGCCAAGGACGTCGAAGGTGGCTCGGCGCACGATGCGGCGAGTCTCGAACAAGCCATTGCGGCGGTGAGGTAATTACGATGAGTTTTTCGCTCGGCGGGCAGATCGCTCTGGTCACTGGTGCGTCGCGCGGCATCGGCCGTGCGGTGGCGCTCGAACTCGGCCGGCTCGGTGCGACCGTGGTCGGCACCGCCACCTCGGAATCGGGTGCGGCCGACATCGGCAAGGCGCTGGCCGAGGCCGGCATCAAGGGCGAGGGCAGGGCGCTGGACGTCACTGACGCGGCTGCCTGCGAGGCACTCGCCGGAGAGGTCGAGAAGCAATTCGGCGCCATCGGCATCCTGGTGAACAACGCCGGCATCACTCGCGACAACCTTGCCCTGCGCATGAAGGACGAGGAGTGGGATGCCGTGATCGACACCAATCTGCGCGCCGTCTTCCGCATGTGCAAGCTGGTCATGCGCGGCATGATGAAGGGGCGTGCTGGCCGCATCATCAACATCACCTCGGTAGTCGCGAGCTCCGGCAACCCGGGCCAGGCCAATTACGCGGCAGCCAAAGCGGGCGTAGCCGGGATGACGCGCGCGCTGGCGCGTGAGCTCGGTAGCCGCAACATCACCGTTAACTGCGTGGCGCCCGGTTTCATCGACACCGACATGACGCGCGCGTTGCCCGATGCGGCACGCGACGCCCTGCTCGGCAACATCGCGCTGGGTCGACTCGGCCGTCCGGAAGAAATCGCCGGCGCCGTGGCGTTCCTCGCATCCCCTGCTGCTGCTTACGTGACGGGCACCACCCTGCACGTGAACGGTGGCATGTACATGTCCTGACTCGCGTCAGGATAGCGGTTCCGCGGCGTTTTGGTAGAATACGCCGGCTTTTTACATTCACCTGTCACCCTCAGGAAGGAGTTGGTTCATGGAGAACATCGAACAGCGCGTCAAGAAGATCGTCGCTGAGCAACTTGGCGTGAACGAATCGGAGATCAAGACCGAGTCTTCGTTCGTCGATGATCTGGGCGCGGATTCGCTGGACACCGTGGAACTGGTCATGGCGCTGGAAGAAGAGTTCGAGTGCGAGATCCCGGACGAAGAAGCCGAGAAGATCACCACCGTCCAGCAGGCGATCGACTACGTCAACGCCCACCTCAAGAAGTAAGCATTCGCGCGCTGTTACTGCGCGCCCTGTCCGGGTCCCGCAGATCACTGCGGTGGCCGGACGGGTTCAGTTCTCCCAAACGATTTCAACGGAGTTGCCTGTGTCGCGTCGTAGAGTCGTGGTCACCGGTCTGGGCGTGATCTCGCCGGTCGGCAATACTGTTTCCGAAGCGTGGGCAAATCTGGTTGCTGGCAAGAGCGGCATCGGCCCGATCACCCGCTTCGACGCCAGCAATTTCGCCTCCCGCATCGCCGGCGAGGTGAAGGGTTTCGACGTGTCGGCCTACCTGTCCGCCAAGGAGGCGCGCCGCATGGATGTGTTCATCCATTACGGCATGGCAGCCGGCATTCAGGCCATCCGCGACTCCGGCATCGAAGTCACCGATGCCAACGCCGATCGCATCGGCATCAACATCGGCTCGGGCATCGGTGGCCTGCCGATGATCGAGGAAACCCACAACGATTTTCTTGGCGGTGGTCCGCGCAAGATTTCGCCTTTCTTCATTCCGGGCACCATCATCAACATGATCTCGGGCAACCTGTCGATCATGTTCGGGATGAAAGGGCCCAACCTGGCGGTGGTCACAGCGTGTACGACCGGCTTGCATGCGATTGGCATGAGTGCGCGCATGATCGGCTATGGTGATGCCGACGTGATGGTGTGTGGCGGTTCGGAGTCGACGGTGACCAACCTCGCCATCGGCGGCTTCGCATCCGCCAAGGCCTTGTCCACCCGCAACGATGATCCGGCAACCGCCAGTCGTCCATGGGACAAGGATCGCGATGGCTTTGTGCTCGGCGAAGGCGCCGGTGTGATGGTGCTCGAGGAATATGAGCACGCGAAGCGCCGCGGTGCGAAAATTTACGCCGAGGTTGCCGGCTTCGGCATGAGCGGCGACGCCTATCACATGACTGCGCCCGACACCGATGGTCCGCGTCGCAGCATGGTCAGCGCGATGAAGGATGCCGGCATCAACGGTGAGGAGGTGCAGTATCTCAACGCGCACGGTACCTCGACTCCGCTCGGCGACAAGAACGAGACCGATGCGATCAAGCTCGCCTTCGGTGTCGATACCGCGAGGAAGCTGGTGGTAAATTCGACCAAGTCGATGACCGGTCACCTGCTGGGCGGCGCGGGCGGCCTGGAGTCGGTGTTTTCTGTGCTTGCGGTGTACAACCAGATCTCCCCGCCGACGATCAACATCTTTGAGCAGGACCCCGAGTGCGATCTGGACTATTGCGCCAACGTCGCCCGTGAAATGAAGATCGACGTGGCGATGAAGAACAACTTCGGCTTCGGCGGCACTAACGGTACGCTGGTTTTCCGTCGCGTGTAGCGATCGATTGGCATAGCTGCGGCATGCGGTTCCCCGTCGAGCTGAGGCTGCAGCCCTCGTCAATGATCATGGCGTCAGTGCTGGTCGCTCATCTTGCGGCTGCACTGGCGCTTTTTCATGTACACGCTTTCGTGCCTCACGCCGGTGGCGCGGGGGATTGGCTGTTCGCTGCCCTCGGCTGGGCGCTGCTGGTCGTATCGCTTGCGCATGGCCTGCAGGGTCAGCGGCGACTTCGTGGGTGCACGATGTGGCTGGAGGAGGATGGCACACTCGAGCTGCGCCGGGAGGGCGGACCCCTGGATGGTCTGTTCAACGTGCAACCAGGTTCGCAGGTGGTGCTGTCGGGCGCGGTGTGGTTCGCGGTGAGGCCGCTTGCTGTCGCTGAAACGCTCTTGCGCCGGCGCGGCATGGCACTGATGCTGGTGTCCGACAACCTTGGCCGAGACGGTTTTCGACTTTTGCGCGCCTGGTTGCTGCATCGTGGCGGGCGCACGCGCGGGCCTGCCGACCCAGCCTGACTGCGGTTTGCGTCGAGCGCCTTTCGGGCGTCGGTTGCGAGGAGGCTACAATTTCGCGCACATGCCGCTCCCCCGAACGGTCTGCGTAGCGCCCGGGGGAACCGGAACGTCGGCTTCACCGCGCCCGGATCGCCCCGGGCTATCGCTCACGCGTTCCGGCGCGGCTTCGCCGGTGGAGGACGCAGAATCGTGTCGCGTGCGCGCGCCAGGGTTTCAGGATAGTCGCTCGAGTGGTGCAGGCCGCGGCTTTCCTTGCGCTTGAGCGCGCAGCGCACGATCAGGTCGGCGGTGGTTACCAGGTTGCGCAGCTCGATCAAGTCGTTGCTGACGCGGAAATTCGAGTAAAACTCATGGATCTCCCTCGAGAGCAGACGAATGCGGTGCTGCGCACGGCGCAGGCGCTTGTTGGTGCGCACGATGCCGACGTAGTCCCACATGAAGCGACGCAGTTCCGCCCAGTTGTGCGAGATCACCACTTCCTCGTCGGCATCGGTGACGCGGCTTTCGTCCCAGGCCGGCAACACCGGCGCGGGCTGATGGGGCTTGGACAGGATGTCATTGGCTGCCGCCTCGCCGAACACCAGGCATTCGAGCAAGGAGTTGCTCGCCAGGCGATTGGCGCCGTGCAGGCCCGTACACGCGGATTCACCGACCGAGTAGAGGCCGGGTACATCAGTGCGCGCGGCAAGATCGGTGACGATGCCACCGCAGGAGTAGTGTGCGGCGGGCACTACCGGGATCGGTTCCCTGGTGATGTCGATGCCCAACTCGAGGCAGCGTGCGTGGATGTTTGGGAAATGGCCGCGCAGCCAGTCGGCGGGCTTGTGGCTGATGTCGAGGTAGACGCAGTCGATGCCGCGTTTCTTCATCTCGAAGTCGATCGCTCTTGCCACGATGTCGCGCGGCGCGAGTTCTTCGCGTGGATCGTGCTCGGGCATGAAGCGGCTGCCGTCGGGCAGCTTGAGCAGTCCACCTTCGCCGCGCACCGCCTCGGAGATCAGGAAGGATTTTGCCTGGGGGTGGTACAGGCAGGTGGGGTGGAACTGGATGAATTCCATGTTGGCAACCCGACAGCCGGCGCGCCAGGCCATCGCCACGCCGTCACCGGTCGCCACATCGGGGTTGGTTGTATACAAGTACACCTTGCCGGTGCCGCCTGTGGCCAGCACGGTGTTGCGCGCGGCGAAGGTGACAACCTGTTCCGACTCGATGTTGAGCACGTAGGCGCCGAGGCAGCCGGCACCGTGCTCGCCGACCTTGTCGCCGGTGATCAGGTCGATCGCGATGTGGTGCTCGTAGATGTCGATGTTCGGATGTCGACGTACATGATCGCCGAGCGTGGCCTGCACCGCTGCACCGGTTGCGTCGGCGGCGTGGATGATGCGACGGTGCGAGTGGCCGCCCTCGCGGGTGAGGTGATAACCGAGTTGAGAGTCGGCCTCGCGGGTGAATGGGACGCCGCGGTCAATCAGCCACTCGATCGCACGCTTGCCGTTCTCGACCACGAAACGGGTCGATTCAGGATTGCACAGACCCGCGCCGGCGACAAAGGTGTCCTGGATGTGCGCTTCGATGCTGTCGGCGTTGTCGAGCACCGCGGCGATGCCGCCCTGCGCCCAGTTGCTGGCGCTGTCTGCCAGTTCGCGCTTGGTCACGAGTGCAACGCGAAGGCGGTCGGCGAGCCGGAGCGCGATCGATTGGCCGGCGGTGCCGCTGCCAAGGATGAGTACGTCGTACTGTTTCAGCAAGATGTCGCTCGGGCAGATTTTGCAGGAGAACAAATATAGCACGTGGTGACAGGTGCCCAAGACCGCAAGCGCAGGTGGCGAGCGCATTCGTGCGCGATGGGCGGGGAAGGTCTCTGAACTATTTGCGGTGCCCCGTGTCTGTTTCGTTGTCTTCGATTTGTGCTGAAGGCGCAGGCCGGTCGCTTATAATCCGGGAACTTCATTTATTCCGCACTCCCGGAGTCAACAGGATCACATGAGCGATCGGGAACTCGATCAGCAACTCGTCGAGCGTGTCCAACGCGGCGACAAGCAGGCATTCGGGCTGCTGGTATCCAAGTACCAGCGCAAGCTGAATCGGCTGCTATCGCGGTTGATCCGCGACCCGGCAGAAGTCGAGGACGTTGCGCAAGAGACCTTCATCAAGGCTTATCGAGCGCTGGGCTCGTTCCGGGGTGACAGTGCGTTTTACACCTGGCTTTATCGCATTGGCATCAACACGGCAAAGAATTACCTCGTCTCGCAAGGGCGCAGGGCACCGACTTCGACGAGTTTCGACTCCGAGGAGGCGGAAACCTTCGAGGACGGCGATCAGCTGCGCGACATCAACACGCCCGAACGGCTGCTGATGACGCGTCAGATTGGGGAAACCGTCGAGAATGCGATGGCCGCTCTGCCGGAGGAACTGAGGACGGCGATCATGTTGCGCGAGCTCGAAGGGCTCAGCTACGAGGAGATCGCCGGCATCATGGAATGCCCGATAGGCACGGTGCGCTCGCGGATCTTCCGTGCGCGTGAATCGATAGCAGAACGTCTGCGGCCCCTGCTCGATACGGCCCCGGACAAACGTTGGTAGGTGCAAGCATGAAGGACAAAGTGTCGGCGCTGCTCGACGGAGACCTCGACGATCAGTGCATGCGAAGCGTCTTCGATGCGATGCGGCGTGATAGTTCGTTGCGCGCGCAATGGGGTACGTACTGCATGATCGGCGACACGCTGCGCGGCGACCGCGCGGGGTCGCCCGATTTCGTCGCACGTGTGATGGCCGGACTGGATGGTGAGCCGACTGTGCTCACGCCGCGCAGCGCGCCATCCGGTGCGACGCAACGAGGTCTGGCGCAACGCCTGCTGCCGATTGCAGCCTCGGTGATGGGGGTGGCTGCAGTGGGCTTGGTCGCAGCGAGCCTGTATCGCCAGGAAGCGCCGGCGCCGCAACTTGCCGCCGGCAGTGCGCAGGTCCAGTTGGTGAATGCTGCCGGCGTCCGCCCGGCCGCCGCGCCGGCTGCGGACCCGATGCGCGAGTATCTGCTGGCGCACCAGGGGCTGTCGCGCGGCGGCCCCATGCCGGCCGGCGTGCAATACATCCGCACGGTGGCCGATACGAGCGAGGGTGCGGACCGATGAGGTTGTTCTTCGCCGTGCTGGGGCTGTGTGCCTTCCTGGCGCAGGCGCCGGCGCTTGCAGAGCACCCGACCGATCCTTTGTCCTGGCTGGGACGGATTTCCACCGCCGGGCAGCAGCTCAATTACGTCGGGACGTTCATGTATCAGTCCGGCGCGCACGTCGAGACCTCACGCATTGCGCACCGTGTCGATGCGGGTGGGGAGTACGAACGGCTGGAAGTGCTCGACGGCAGTCCGCGCGAGATCATCCGCCGTGGCACGGAGGTGCGCTGTGTGCTGCCCGACGAACGCACGGTGATCATCGATGAGACGCAGGGGCGGCGGGCGTTTCCTGCGCGTGTGCCGGTGTCGCTGACTGGTTTGGCCGAGAACTACCGTGTCCGCAAGGGCGACATGGGTCGCGTGGCCGGGTTTGAGGCGCAGTCCCTGGTGCTCGAGCCGAAGGACGATTTGCGCTACGGCCACATCCTGTGGGCGGAGGTTCATTCCGGCTTGTTGCTCAAGTCGCGTACGGTGGATCAGCACGGTGGGGTGATCGAGCAGTTCAGTTTCAGCGATGTGCGCATCGGCGGCGAGGTGGACGGGGCCCTGCTCGAGTCGCGCTTCGAAATGGGCGAGGGCTGGAGAGTCGTCAATGCGCGGGGCAACTCGGTGGCGCTCGATTCGGTGGGGTGGCTGCTCGACCCCGCCGTGCCCGGCTACAGCCTGACCTCGGTCGTCAAGCGTCCGCTTGGGCGCGACCGCGGCGAAGCGGTGCACATGGTGTTCAGCGACGGCCTCGCGGCGATCTCGGTGTTCGTCGAACCGGTCGGAGATGGCGCTCGGACGGGACTCGGGGCGGTATCGAACGGGGCGATCAACATTTACAAGCGTGCGGTCGGCGCCCATTTGGTGACTGCGCTCGGCGAGGCACCCGAGGCCGCCGTGCGCCGGATCGGCGATGGCATCAAGGCGGTGACGCGATGATGGAAGCGCGAGCGCGGATCCTGCGAGTCGAAAACGGTCAGGCCTGGCTCGTGCCCACAGGCAAGCAGGGTGGCTGCGGGCGCTGCGACGAACCCGGTGGCTGCGGCTCGGTGCAGATCGGCCAGATCTTCGGCATGACGCAGGGGGAGTTCGTGCTGCCGGTCGACGAGCGCTTCGCGGCCGGTGACACGGTGGTGATCAGCATCCCCGACGGTGCGCCCTTGCGTGCGGCGCTGGTCAGCTACGGGCTGGCGACATTCCTGCTCGTGACCGGCGCTGCGCTCGGCAGCATGGTCGGGGCGCCGACGCATGGAGATGCGTTCGCGTTGGGCGGCGGTGTTGCCGGGCTAGCGCTGGCGTGGGGCATCAATCGCGTGTTGCCGCGCAGCCGTGCGTGGCGTCAGCGCCTGCACATGGAACTCGCGCCCGAGGGCGATTGCAGCAGGCGGTTGCAGGTCCTGCAATGATCCCCGCGCACAGCGCTCGCTCCGCCTCGAGCAGAATTTATCTGTTCGCCCTGTGGTCCGGCTTCGTCGCGCTCATGCTGGCTGGGTCTTTGACGCGCGCCGCCGAATTGCAGGCCTTGCCAGATTTCACGCGCCTGGTGGCAAGCCAGGGGGCGGCAGTGGTCAATATCAGTGCGACCCAGGTCCGTCCGCCGCCGCAAAAACAGCCGTTCCGACAGCCCGAACTCGACGAGTCGGACCCGATGTTCGATTTCTTCCGCCGGTTCGTGCCGCGCATGCCCGATTACCCTGGCGCGGAACCGGACGACAAGTCGCTCGGCTCGGGCTTCATCATCAGTCCCGACGGCTACATCCTCACCAACGCCCACGTCGTCGAGGAGGCCGAACGCATCATGGTGCGCCTCGCCGACAAGCGTGAGTTCGACGCCACCGTGATCGGTGCCGATGCGCGCAGCGACGTTGCGCTGATCCGCATTGAGGCGAGCAGCCTGCCGCATGTGGTGCTCGGCGATCCCGAGGCCTTGTCGGTCGGCGAGTGGGTGCTGGCGATCGGTTCGCCGTTCGGGTTCGAGCAATCGGTCACCGCGGGCATCGTCAGTGCCAAGGGTCGCAGCCTGCCCGACGAAAATTTCGTGCCCTTCATCCAGACCGACGTGGCGATCAACCCGGGCAACTCGGGCGGGCCGCTGTTCAATCTTCGTGGCGAGGTGATCGGCATCAACTCGCAGATCTACAGCCGCACCGGTGGCTTCATGGGGCTGTCGTTCGCGATCCCGATCGATGTCGCCATGGACGTGCAGCAGCAGTTGCGTACCAAGGGCAGGGTGGAGCGCGGGCGCATCGGCGTGGCGATCCAGGAAATCACCCGCGACCTCGCCGACAGCTTCGGTCTGCCGCGTGCGGCCGGTGCACTCGTGAGCAGCGTCGAGGCCAATAGCCCGGCGGCGATCGGCGGTGTGGAGCAGGGCGACGTGATCGTGCGCTTCAACGGTCGCAGCGTGGAGAACTCGGCCGATCTGCCGCGCATCGTCGCCGCGGCCCAGCCCGGCAGCAAGGTGGCTGTCGATATTTTCCGCGACGGGGCGCCGCGCGCGTTGACGGTGGCGGTGGGCGAGTGGCGTGATCCGGAGGAAGAACCTGTACAAGACGCAGTATCCGGGGCCGCGGGCGCGAGCAATCGGCTCGGGCTCGAACTGGCGGCGCCGACCGCGCAGCAGCGCCGCGAGCGGAACATTACCCACGGGCTGGTCGTGCAGCGCGTGGTCGGCGCGGCCGCGCGCTCGGAGATCGTGCCCGGCGATGTGGTGCTCGCGCTGGTCGCTGGTGGGCGCCAGGTCAAGCTCGACCGCCTGGAAGATTTCGAGGGCCTGGCCGCCGCACTCGCGCCCGCGCAGCAGGTGACCCTGCTGGTCGCACGTGCGCAGGCCACGTCCTACGTCAGCCTGCGCGCCGAAAGATGAACAGCGCCGACGCCGGCCGGCGTTTCACCGTGATGAGCCGGGAGTGGTGCCATCTGTGCCATGACCTCATTGCCGCGCTGGAGCCAATCGCTGCCGAGGCGTGCTGGCAGATTGAGGTCATCGACGTCGATCTGCACCCGGACCTTGAGGAACGCTGGGGCGAATGGGTACCGGTGTTGCTCCATGGCGACCACGAGATCTGCCACTACCACCTCGACGAGGGCGCGGTGCGCGCTTATTGCAGCGGTTTTCCGCTAGAATCGCCGGCTTGACGAGGTCGACCGAACCCGGCCAGCCACCTACCGAATCCTTTCCGAAACGGGTGCTGCAAGGCACCTTTTTCGTTTCAAATGAAGCACATCCGAAACTTCTCCATCATCGCCCACATCGACCACGGTAAATCGACCCTGGCCGACCGACTTATCCACTTCTGCGGCGGCCTGTCCGAGCGCGAGATGGAGGAACAGGTGCTCGACTCGATGGACATCGAGCGCGAGCGCGGCATCACGATCAAGGCACAGACCGCGGCCCTGCACTACAAGGCCAGGGACGGACAGGTCTACAACCTGAACCTGATCGACACTCCGGGGCACGTCGACTTCTCCTACGAGGTCAGCCGCTCGCTCGCCGCCTGCGAGGGCGCGCTGCTGGTGGTCGACGCCTCGCAGGGGGTCGAGGCGCAGACGGTGGCCAACTGTTACACCGCGCTCGATCTCGACGTCGAGGTGGTGCCGGTGTTGAACAAGATCGACCTGCCGGCGGCCGACCCCGAGAACGCACGCAGCGAGATCGAGGACGTGATCGGCGTCGATGCCTCCGAGGCCATCCTGTGCTCGGCCAAGACCGGCCTCGGCGTGGAAGACGTGCTCGAGGCGATCGTCGCCCGCATCCCGCAGCCGAAGGGCGAGCCGGAAGGGCCGCTGAAGGCGCTCATCATCGACTCTTGGTTCGACAACTACGTCGGCGTCGTCATGCTGGTGCGCGTGGTCGACGGGGTGCTCAAGCCCAAGGACCGCATCCTGCTGATGTCGAACGGTCTGCAGTATCCGTGCGATCAGGTGGGCGTGTTCACCCCGCGCTCGGTGGCGCGCGAGCAACTGCGTGCGGGAGAGGTGGGCTTCATCATCGCCGGCATCAAGGAGATCGAAGCGGCCAAGGTGGGCGACACGGTGACCCTGGCCAACCGGCCTGCAGCCGCAGCGCTGCCCGGTTTCAAGGAGATCAAGCCGCAGGTGTTCGCCGGCCTGTATCCGGTGGAGTCGTCCGAGTACGACCAGTTGCGCGACTCGCTCGAGAAGCTGCGCCTGAACGACTCCTCGCTGCGCTTCGAGCCCGAGGTCTCGCAGGCGCTCGGCTTCGGCTTCCGCTGCGGCTTCCTTGGCCTGCTGCACATGGACATCGTGCAGGAGCGCCTGGAGCGCGAGTTCGACATGGACCTCATCACCACTGCGCCAACGGTGGTCTATGAGGTGGTGCTGAACGACAACTCGGTCATCCGCATCGAGAATCCGGCCAAGCTGCCCGAGCCCGGCAAGTACCAGGAGATCCGCGAGCCGATCATCACCGCGACTATCTTCCTGCCGCAGGACTACGTCGGCCCGGTGATCACGCTGTGCAACCAGAAGCGTGGCAACCAGATCGACATGCGTTACCACGGCCGCCAGGTACAGTTGATCTATGAGATGCCGATGAACGAGGTCGTGATGGACTTCTTCGACAAGCTCAAGTCGGTATCGCGCGGCTATGCGTCGCTCGATTACGAATTCAAGGAATACCGCACGGCCGACCTGGTCAAGCTCGACCTGATGGTGGGTGGCGAGAAGGTCGATGCGCTATCGGTGATCGTGCACCGCGCCAGCGCGCAGTACCGCGGCCGCGAGCTTGCGAGCAAGCTGCGCGGCCTGATCCCGCGCCAGATGTTCGACGTGGCGGTGCAGGCGGCGATCGGTGCGCACATCATCGCCCGCGAGACCATCAAGGCGCTGCGCAAGAACGTGCTCGCCAAGTGCTACGGCGGCGACATCAGCCGCAAGAAGAAACTCCTCGAGAAGCAGAAGGAAGGCAAGAAGCGCATGAAGCAGGTCGGCAACGTCGAGATCCCGCAGGAGGCCTTCCTCGCCGTGCTGCGCACCGACGAAGGCAAGTGATCGAAACTGCCGACCGACATCGCGTCGGCCGGTCCAAGACGGAAACCGCATGAATTTCGCCCTGATCCTGTTCCTGCTGCTGATTGCCACCGGCGTACTGTGGTTCTTCGATCGCGTTCACGCGCGCAAGCTGCGCCCAGCCGGCGCGCCCGATCCGTGGTGGGTCGAGTACGGCGCGAGCTTCTTCCCGGTGATCCTGATCGTGTTCGGCCTGCGCTCCTTCGTGGTCGAGCCGTTCAAGATTCCTTCGGGGTCAATGATCCCGACCCTGCTGGTGGGCGACTTCATCCTGGTCAACAAATGGACCTATGGCATCCGCCTGCCGGTCATCAACCAGAAGATCGTCGATGTGAACGATCCGCAGCGCGGCGACGTGATGGTGTTCCGCTATCCGGCCGACCCGTCGATGGACTACATCAAGCGCGTGGTCGGTCTGCCCGGCGACCGCGTCGAATACATCGACAAGCGCCTGACGATCAACGGTGAGGCGGTGCCGACCCGCGAGGACGGGTCCTATCTGCATCCGGACCGCCTGTACTACTCGCCGAAGTACGTCGAGAATCTGGGCAAGGTCGAGCATTCGGTGCTGATTGAACGCGACGCCCCGGCCTTCGTGCCGCAAGTGCTGAACTTCCCTGGTCGCGAGCACTGCACCTACACGCACGCGGGAGTGCGCTGCACCGTGCCGCAAGGCCATTACTTCGTCCTCGGCGACAACCGTGACGCGAGCAGCGACAGCCGGGTGTGGGGCTTCGTGCCCGACGCCAACATCGTCGGGCGTGCGTTCTTCATCTGGTTCAATTTCGGCGACATGAAGCGGATCGGCGGCTTCGACTGAAGATTCGGAGACAGCGCATGAACAAGCATTCGCAACGTGGACTGACCCTGCTCGGCGTGCTCGTCACGGGCGCGCTGGCAGCCTTCCTGCTGGTGGTCGCGTTCCGCATGGTGCCGGTGGTGCACGAGTATCTGGCGATCAAGCGTATCGTCGTCATCCTCGCGGACGAGGCAGACAAGGGCATGACCCCGGTCGAGCTGCGCCGCAGCTTCGATCGCCGTGGGCAGATCGACGACGTGAGCAGCGTGAGGGGCACGGATCTCGCAATCGACCGCAGCGGTCAGCGCACGGTGATCGACGTCCAGTACACCCGCAAGGTGCCCCTGGTCGCCAACGTGAGTCTTTCGATCGACCTGCATCCGAGCAGCGAGCAGCGCTGATCCGATGACGCTGGAACGACTCCAGGCTCGGCTCGGCCACGTCTTTACCGATCCCCGCCTGCTGCAGGAGGCGCTGACCCATCGCAGCTTCGGTCAGCCGAACAACGAACGCTTTGAGTTCCTTGGTGACTCGATCCTCAACTGCGTGACCGCAATCACGCTCTTCGAGCGCTTCGGCGAACTGCGCGAGGGGGAGCTGTCGCGCGTGCGTGCTTCGCTGGTGCGCCAGGACGCGCTGCACCGTATCGCACTCGAACTCGAACTTGGGGATTGCCTGCGCCTGGGCGAGGGTGAGCTCAAGTCCGGGGGTAACCGGCGGCCGTCCATTCTCGCCGACGCGCTCGAGGCCGTGTTCGCCGCGGTCTTCCTCGACGCCGGTTTCGGGGCGGCTCAGGGCGTGATCGATGGCCTTTACCGGTCGCTGCTGGCCGAGGTCGACCCGGAAAAACCCAGCAAGGACGCCAAGACCGCGTTGCAGGAATGGCTGCAGGCGCGCCGCATGCCGGTGCCTACCTACACCATGGTGCAGGTGCTCGGCGAAGCCCATGCGCAGGAGTTCGAGGTCGCCTGCGAGATTCCCAAACTCGGCGTTCGTACGCTGGCCCGCGGTCCCAGCCGGCGGATCGCCGAACAACAGTCGGCCGAGCTCGCGCTCGCCGCAGTGAGAAAGAAATGAGCGACGCGACCAACACCCCTCCTGCCGCCGATCAACCGGGCGGTGCCGGCTTTCGCGCCGGCTTCGTCGCCATCGTCGGCCGCCCCAACGTCGGCAAGTCGACCCTGCTCAACCGCCTCATCGGGCAGAAGATCAGCATCGTCTCCAGCAAGGCGCAGACCACCCGCCATCGCGTCACCGGCATCCTCACCGAGGCGGGTGCGCAGTTTGTGTTCGTCGATACGCCGGGCTTCCAGACCCACCACCGCAACGCGCTCAACCGCTCGATGAACCGCACGGTGTCGCAGGTGCTGGCCGACGTCGACCTGGTGTTCTTCGTCATCGAGGCCGGCCGCTTCACGGACGACGACCGCAAGGTGCTGTCGGTGATCCCGGAGTCGTCGCAGGTAATCCTGGTGATCAACAAGGTTGACCAACTCAAGGACAAGGCCCGCCTGCTGCCCTTCATCGACCAGGTGCGCCAGGCGCGCGAATTCACCGAGATCGTGCCCTTGTCGGCAGAGAAGGGTCGCAACGTCGAAGAGCTGGTCAAGGCCGCCACGCCCTTGCTGCCGTTCGGCACGCCAATGTTCCAGGAAGACGAGATCACCGACCGCAGCGAGCGCTTCCTGGCCTCCGAGTTCCTGCGCGAAAAGCTCTTCCGCCTGCTCGGCGACGAACTGCCTTATGGCATCGCGGTGGAGATCGAAAAGTTCGAGGTCGAAGGCAACCTGCGCCGCATCTACGCCGCGGTGATCGTCGACAAGGCGGGCCACAAGTCGATGGTGATCGGCAAGGGTGGCGAGAAGCTGAAACGTATCTCGAGCGAGGCTCGCGTCGAGCTCGAGAAGCTGTTCGACGGCAAGGTCTTCCTCGAAGTCTGGGTCAAGGTCAAGAGCGGATGGGCCGACGACGAGCGCGCGCTGAAGAGCCTCGGTTACGAGTAAGCCGGACGCCGGGCCGTGGCGGGAGCCAGACAGCGCATCGAGCAGCAGCCCGCCTGGGTGCTGCACACCTATCCCTGGCGCGAAACCAGCCTGATCGTCGAGACGTTCTCGCGCGACCACGGTCGGGTTGCGCTGGTGGCCAAGGGCGCGCGCCGGCCGCACTCACAGCTGCGCGGCGTGCTGATGGCCTTCCAGCCGCTGCTGATCGACTGGTCGGGCGGCGGCGAGGTCAAGACCCTGGTGCGCGCCGAATGGCAGGGCGGCCAGCCGCTGCTGATCGGGCGCGCGCTGATCTGCGGCTACTACCTCAACGAGCTGCTGGTGCGCCTCACCGCACGTGAAGACCCGCATCCGCGGCTGTTCGCGGCCTATGCCGAAGCGGTGCGCGCGCTCGGCCGCGGTGAGCCCGAATCGCCCATCCTGCGTCGCTTCGAGCTCGCCCTGCTGCAGGATCTGGGCTACGAGGCCGGGCTCGCCCATGAGGGTGACAGTGGCGAGCCGGTGCGGCCCGAGGCACGCTACCTTTATATAATCGAACGCGGTCCGCTGCGGCTGGAGGTCCTGCAAGAAGAGGGCGTCGACGCGGCCGCGCTCGGCGAGCAGCCGGTGCTGTCCGGGCAGACACTGCTCGACATGGCGGCTGGCGACTTTTCGCGCGTGGAGACGCTGGGCCAGTCCAAGCAGCTGCTGCGCATGCTGATCAACCACACCCTGGGCGGCCAGCCCTTGCAGTCGCGCAGGGTGCTCAAGGAACTGCAGGAGCTCTGATGATCGAACTCGGCGTCAACATCGACCACGTCGCCACGCTGCGCCAGGCGCGCCGCACCTGGGAACCCGATCCGGTGTGGGCGGCGGTGGAGGCTCATCTCGGCGGCGCGGAGGGCATCACCATCCACCTGCGCGAGGATCGCCGCCACATCAACGACGAGGACGTGCGCCGACTCGCCGAGCTCACTCAGGTCAAGCTCAACCTCGAGATGGCGGCCACCGATGAGATGGTCGCCATCGCCTGCCGCACCCGGCCGCAGATGGCCATGCTGGTGCCGGAGGGTCGCCACGAGATCACCACCGAAGGCGGGCTCGACGTGCTCGCCCAGGAAGCGCGCCTGAAGGAGGTGATCTCCCGCCTCGCCGATGCCGGCATCGTCACCAGCGTGTTCATCGACGCCGAGCCCGAGCAGATCGAGGCCGCCGCCCGCATCGGCGCACGGGTATGCGAGATCCACACCGGCCCCTACGCCCACGCTTTCCACGCCGCCGGCCGCGACGCCGAGGCACCGGCGGTGCTCGTCGAGCTCGACAAGATCCGCAGCGCCGGCGAGGCGGTGCGCAGCCTGGGCATGCGTTTCAACGCCGGCCACGCGCTCAACTATTACAACGTCGAACCGATCGCGCGCCTGCACGGCATCCGCGAGCTGCACATCGGCCACGCCATCGTCAGCCGTGCCGTCTTCGTCGGCCTGCGCGCGGCGGTCGCCGAGATGAAGCGGCTGATGCGCGAAGCGGCGCAGGGCGCCTGAAGACGTACGATGACGTGGCCCTTCTCCCGCTCCGGGGACCCATCCGGCGCCGCGGCACGCCGCCCCGCCGCTGCGGCACATCGATCCGGCGCTGCGCGCGGTCGATGTGCCGCGGGCCGTCGATCTGGCGCCGCGCGCGGTCGATCCCCCCGTGTAGGAGCGGCGGAAGCCGCGAATGCCGCGCATGATCCGGGCGGCACCGTGGATTCGTGCGCCGTGTTCGCGGCTTTCGCCGTTCCTGCTGGCGCCTGCCGCAACGCGAGCGCGAGTTCATGATCCACGGCATCGGCACGGATCTCGTGCAACTGCGGCGAATGCGCGAGGCGCTCGAGCGTCACGGTGAGCGCTTCGCGCTGCGCATCCTTGCCGCGAGCGAGCTCGAGGCCTGGCGCGCGCACCGCGACCCGGCACGTTTCCTTGCCAAGCGCTTCGCCGCCAAGGAGGCCTTCGGCAAGGCGCTCGGTACCGGCGTCGCCGTGCCAGCCACCCTGCACGCGGTCGCCGTCGGCCACGATGCGCGCGGCAAACCGGGATACCGTTTTGACGAGCGCCTCGCCGCGCACATGCGCGACAACGGGCTGCGCGCCCACCTCAGCCTCAGCGACGAGGACGAGCACATCCTCGCGTTTGCGCTGATCGAAAGGGCGTGAGCCCCGGAACCTCCAGCACATGAATTCGCCCATCCGCCGCCCCCGCGGCCCCGTCATGATCGATGTCGCCGGCACCGCGCTGACCGACGAAGAACGCGAACGCCTGCTCGACCCGCTGGTCGGCGGCGTCATCCTGTTCGCGCGCAACTTCACCGGCTCCGATCAACTCCGCGCGCTCACGGCCGACATCCGTGCACTGCGCGACCCGGCGCTTATCATCGCGGTCGACCACGAAGGCGGCAGGGTGCAGCGCTTCCGCACCGACGGCTTCACCCGCCTGCCCTCGATGTGCAGCCTGGGCGCACTGTGGGACCACGACCACCTGGCCGCGCTCGACGCCGCTCGCGCCAGCGGCTTCGTGCTGGCTGCGGAATTGCGCGCGCACGGTGTCGATCTCAGCTTCGCCCCGGTGCTCGACCTGGACTACGGCTGCTGCCGCGCGATCGGTAACCGCGCCTTCCACCGCGACCCGCAGGCCGTGGCTGCGCTGGCGCAGGCGCTGGTCGCCGGCATGGCGGAGGCGGGCATGGGCGCGGTCGGCAAGCACTTTCCCGGCCACGGCTTCGTCGAGGCCGACTCGCACCACGATGTGCCGGTGGACGCGCGCGACTTCGACACGGTGTGGAACGAGGACATCGCCCCCTACCGCCACCGCCTCGGCCGCCAGCTCGCCGGGGTGATGCCCGCGCACGTGATCTACCCCAACGCCGACCCCAGCTCCGAGCCCCAGCCCGCCGGCTTTTCGCCCTTCTGGCTCAAGGAGGTGCTGCGCGAGCGGCTCGGCTTCCGGGGCGTGATCTTCAGCGACGACCTCAACATGGAAGGCGCCCGCGTCGCCGGCGACATCGTCGGCCGTGCCAAGGCCGCGTACGCCGCCGGCTGCGACATGCTGCTGGTATGCAACCGCCCGGACCTCGCCGCCGAACTGCTCGACCGCTGGGCACCCGTCCCCGACCCCGATAATCTCGCCCGCCTCGCCGCGATCGTGCCGACCGCCGCGCAGCCCGCGTGGCTCGCCGACCCCTTCGCGCTCGAACTCCACGCCGCCTACGTCCACGCCCGCGACCGCGTCGCCGCCATCCCCGACGACAGCAGCACCGCACCCACCATGACGGCCGCCACCATCGGCGAGCAGCGCACCGAAGTCCTGCGCAATGGCTGACCCGTCGCCCGAAGCGCCCGCCTTCGACCCCAAGCCCTTCCTGCGCACCCTCACCGAGGAGCCCGGCGTCTATCGCATGATCGGCGCCGAAGACAAGGTGCTCTATGTCGGCAAGGCCAAGAACCTCAAGCGCCGCGTCTCCAGCTACTTCCAGAAGACCGTCTCCAGCCCGCGCATCGCGATGATGGTCGCCCAGGTGCTGCGCGTGGACACCACCGCCACACGCTCGGAGGCCGAGGCCCTGATCCTCGAGAACAACCTCATCAAGAGCCTCGCGCCGCGCTACAACATCCTCTTTCGCGACGACAAGACCTACCCCTACATCGAGCTCTCGGCCGACGAATTCCCGCGCCTGGCCTACCACCGCGGTGCCTTCACCAAGGGCGCGCGCTACTTCGGCCCCTTCCCCAACGCGTGGGCGGTGCGCGAGAGCATCCACCTGCTGCAGAAGACCTTCCAGCTGCGCACCTGCGAGAACACCGTCTTCGCCAACCGCTCGCGCCCCTGCCTGCTGCACCAGATCAGGCGCTGCACCGCGCCCTGCGTCGGCCTGATCGAGCCCGAGGCCTACGCCGCGGACGTGAAACTCGCCACCCGCTTCCTCGACGGCCAGGCGAGCGAGGTCATCGACGACCTCACGAACCGCATGCAGGCCGCCGCAGAGCGCCTCGCCTTCGAGGAAGCCGCCGCCTGTCGCGACCAGGTGCGCGTGCTGCAGGCCGTGCTGCACAAGCAGTTCGTCGATAGCCGCAAGGACGAGGACGTCGACGTGCTGGCCGCGATCGAGGCCGACGGCCTCACCTGCGTGAACATCGCCATGGTGCGCGGCGGCCGCCACCTCGGCGACCGCCCGCAGTTCCCCAGCGGTGCCGCGGTGTCGGGGGCGATGGACAGCCTGCTCGCCTTCGTCGAGCAGCACTACAGCCAGCACCCGATCCCGGCGCGCATCCTGGTTAACCTGCCGCCCGAGGCGGTCAAGGAGACGCTCGCCGAGATCACCGAGCGCCCGCCGGGCGTGGTGTCGCCGCGCTTCGAAGCAGAAAAGGCGTGGATGGAGATGGCCGAGAACAACGCCCACCTCGCCATCCAGGCGCGCGCGCGCGACACCGGCCGCATCGAGCAGCGCCTCGAAGCCTTGCGCGCCGCGCTCGACCTGGACGAGGCGCCGCAGCGCATCGAGTGCTTCGACATCAGCCACACCATGGGCGAGGCCACGGTGGCCTCGTGCGTGGTGTGCGAGGCGGGCGCGATGAAGCGCGCCGAATACCGCCGCTACAACATCACCGGCATCACCGGGGGCGACGACTTTGCCGCGATGCGCCAGGCGCTGGAGCGCCGCTACGGCAAGGTCGTGGCCGGGGAGGGCGTGTGCCCCGACCTCATCCTGATCGACGGCGGCAAGGGCCAGGTCAGCGCCGCGCGCGCGATCCTCGCCGAGGTCGGCCTGGAGGCGGTGGCGATGGTGGGCGTGGCCAAGGGGGAGGGCCGCAAGGCGGGCCTGGAGACGCTGATCTTCCCCGACGGCCGCGAAGGGCTGGCGCTCGGCGGGGAGTCCGCCGCGCTGCACCTGATCGTCGAGATCCGCGACGAGGCCCACCGCTTCGCCATCACCGGTCACCGCGCCAAGCGCGGCAAGGCGCGCGTGGGCTCCAGGCTGGAGGACATCCCCGGCGTGGGGCCGTCACGCCGGCGCAACCTGCTCGCCGCCTTCGGCGGGCTGGATGGCGTGCGCGAGGCGACGGTGGAGGATCTATGCCGGGTGGAGGGCGTCAGCCGCAAGCTCGCGGAGCAGATCCACGCTGCGCTGCGCTGATTGGGCCGTGCCTGCCCCGAGCGCGTTGCGGTCATGGCAGCGCGACCGTTCGCGGCTTCCGCTTCTCCTGCCGGAAAACCGTGCCCTACGCGCCCTTGTAGGAGCGGCGGAAGCCGCGAACGCTTGCTGCAGTAGCCCTTTGTCAACGTGTCAGCGCTTCCTTCACCCACGCGTTGGCCTGCTTTGCGTCGAAGCTGGTACCGAACTTAGCCTTCAGCGCGCCCATCACCACACCCATCTGCTTCGGCGAGCGCTCGGCGAGCCCGGCGACGGTGTCTGCGATGAAGGCCTTCACCTCGGCCTCACCGGCCATCGGCGGCAGGTAGGCGGTGAGGAGGGCCGACTCCTGCGCCAGCATCGCGAGGCGGTCGGCGTCCTTGATCACGGCGACCGCTTCCTGGTTGTTCTTCAGGAACTTGCGGATCATCTGCTGGACCTCGTCGTCGGTGCTCTCGCGGTTGCCGGCGTTCTTGCCGACCATCTCGGCCTCGGCGATCAGGGTGGATAGCAGGGTCGCGCGCACGCCATCGGCGGCCTTGCGGGCGAGCAGGGAGTCTTTCTTCAGTTGGGCCAGCAGGCTCATGGGGGTCTCCGGTTAGGTCGTGGCCAGGCGCGACAGGGTGTTGTCCGCGGGGCGTTTGCGGGCGGTCGAAGCGCGCGGCGAACGCGCAAGTCTACCGTAGGCGGGGCGCCGATCGCCGCGCTCTGGATTGCGGCGCTTGCGGAACACGGTCCTTGTAGGTGACAGACGCATTGCTATAGTGGAAACGTTCCACCGCGACTGCGTGCCGCCCGCCTGGGGCAGGTCAACCTTGACGCGATGTTCTGCGTGGCGTGAACACCCCATCGGGGCGGAGTGGCGACAAGCCTCTCGACCGCGTTGGCCTGGCCGACGATGTCGCCGAAGTGCCCCTGACTGGAGGAGTTTGCGATGGACCAAACCCTGTCACGGGGCACCGGCCCCGAAGTCGACGCCGCCGACAGCCTGCAGCCCGGACGCGAGACGATACGCGTCGTGTTGAGTCCGATCGGGCAGCGGGTGCTGAACTACCTGTCGGTGATCAACGCCAGTGGCGATGATGCGGAGGAGCGCTACAAGGAAGCGGTGGGCGCCATGCGCGAGTTTGCAGCCGACGCTGCGGCCGAGATTGCGCGCATGGAATGCGGCTGTCGTGTGCGCGACTATTCCGGACGCTGGGGGCTGGTCTATGCCGCTTCCGAGCTCCACCATCCGGCTGCCCTGCCATACCTGCGCAGCGTGGTGATGACGCCGATTCCCCCCGAAGAGAGCGCCGATCCACACGGTTTCTCGACCGTGGCCGAAGAAACCATCGTCCGCACCACCGCGGTCGACGGCGTGGTGCAGCTTGCCGGGCAAGGTCATGCGGAGGCGATCGAGGCACTGTTCGGGTTCCTGCGGATGCCTTCGATCTCGATCAAGCGTGCGGCGGTGCAAGGTCTGTTGAACGTTCGCCAGGGCGAAAGCCTGCGCGGAAAAATCGAAGCGATGCTGTGCCCCGAGGAACGCTTCCTGCTCGACATCCGCCCGCTGGATGTTCGTCGTGCCACGCAGATTGACGACCCCGAGGCCGATCTCAGCGAATCAGGGCGCATCGCGCAGAAGGCGACGACGCCCGATCTGCCGGGGCGCACCGGCTGCATCGATGCACGCGCCACCGGCGACGACAGCCCCGCCGCCGGTAGCGGCAAGGAGAACTGATCATGGCCACCTGTTCGATTCCCACCATCCCGAACAAGGATGTGAGCGGTGACAACCTCTACGGCCCGCGCATCTGCAACCAGGCGTTCATCGACTGGGCCTGGAGTGCACATGGTTTCAGCAAGAAATACTGGGACGATGGCTTCGGGTACGACGCGCCGTGCAACAACAGCCTGCCCTTGAGCCGCACCCTGAGCGGCATCTGGCTGCTCAACTACTCTGCCGATGACTACTGGAACGAGCAGTGGAGCAACAACATCCTCCATTGGGGGCGGCGTTATGTGCGCAACCAGATCGACGACCTGCGCGCCAAGTGCGGCGACGGGAGTGCGATCGCCACCGCGTTCTCGGGCTTCCTCGGAATCGGCCGGCGGGTCGAGCTCTATCTGGGCTTCTTCTACAGCTCGAACGTTCCCGCGCGGGCCGAAACGCTGGTCCACGAAGCGCGCCACATGGGCGGCAAGTCCCACAATGCCCGCTTTCCTTCCTGGTCCGCCTATGGCTCGGGCAGGTCGGGGGCGGACTCGAGCTGGGGTTACAACGGCGCGTGGATGTATGGCGCGCTCTATCTCTGGTGGTTCTATGCGGATGGCCGGCGGACGACGTCGGCGCTGAGGCAGTCCGCCCGCCAGCGCGCGAATTTCGTCATCGACAACGCCTTCGCGACCCACCCGGGCTTCACCATCGCCTGAGCGAGCCGCCGGCGCGCGCCACGGCTCGCGCTGCCGAGCGTGGCGGCGTCGGCGAGCGCCGCCCCGCGGACATCAGGGGAAGCGGCCCTGCGGCGCAGGGCCTTGAGATGAAGGCGCGGTTTTGGCAGAGGCGAAAGCCTTGTCTGGTGTTCTGTGGGCTGCGATCAAGATGGGTGGCTCAGGTTCGCCGTCTCATGGCAACGATCGGCCATGCGAGCGCAGCGCCCACTGCGCCGAACGCTGCGGCATAAAGGAAGAGGTTGCCCCAGTCGACCCAGTAGCCCATGTTGGCGAACGAGGACTGCGTCATCCCCGGGGTGACGAAGAAGGTGATCGCGGTGACTACGATGCCGATCGCGATCGCCGGCCCGAGCGCCTTGCGCCAGGCGGCCCCGCCGCGGGCGGCGGCTATCGTCATCAGCACCAGCCACAGCGTGAGGCTGCCGATCACTGCCGGCAGGTACTGCAGGCTCAGTTCGAAAAGAATGTTCAGCGTCAGCCAGATCTCGTACATGTCCCGTCTCCCTTATACCCGGCCCTTGGCGACCGCCATGTAGGCGGGCTTGAGCAGGCGGATCTTCATCACCCACGCGAAGTAGCTGTCCTGCAGCGGATCGATCGCCGGCAGCGAGGGGATCAGCCGGTTCTCGTAGTCGAACTCGATCAGCAGCGCGGCGCCCTCGCGCACCAGCAGCGGGCACGAGGTGTAGCCGTCGAAGCGCTGCGTGGGCTCGCGGCCGGCGATTACGTCGATGAGGTTCTGCACCACGAGCGGGGTGCTCTTCTTGACCGTCGCGGCGGTCTTGCCCTTCGCCGTGCCGTTGATGTCGCCGATGCCGAACACATTGGGAAAGCGCCGATGGCGCAGGGTCTCCTTGTCCACCTCCAGCCAGCCGCCCGCGGCGAACGGGCCTGCCTTCCAGGACAGCGGGCTGTTCTTGACCGAGTCGGGCGCGCGCATCGGCGGCACGACGTGGATAAAGTCGTAGTCATGCCCGGTGCGCTCGCCCTCTGGGCTGGCGAAGGTGGCGCGGCGGGCGCCGATGTCGACCGCGACCAGCTTGCTGAGGAAATGCACCGGCACATCGAGCTTCTTCCAGCGCTCGAGCACTTCCTGGTTGACCCGTGGCACGCTGAAGACGTTGTCGAGCGCGGAGTGGAAGCTCACCTGCGACTTCTCGCGGGTGCCGGCCTGCACGAGCCGATCGACCACCATGAAGGTCATCTTGAGCGGTGCGCCGGCGCACTTGAGCGGCGTGGTGGGCAGGGTCATCAGCGCCTTGCCGCCCTTCTGCCGGAACGCGTCCATCGCCTGCCAGGTGGCCTGCGCCGCCTGCGGGCTCGGATAGACGCTGGCGAGCCCGTTGCGGCCGATCGCGGCGACATCCATGCCTTCGATCAGGGCGAAGTCCATGTGCAGGCCGGTGGCGACGATCAGGAAGTCGTACTGGATGGGTCGGCCGCCGTCGGTGACCACCGCGTTCTTCTCGGGGTCGAACTCGGCGACCATCTCGCGCACCCACTCCACGCCGGGCGGGATCAGGTCGACGTTGCGGTCGCTGACCTTGCCCACCGGCCACACCCCGGTGGCGACCAGGGTGTAGCCGGGCTGGTAGTTGTGGATCTCCTTGCGGTCGACGATGGTGATCTTCGCGCCGTCGAGCTCGCGCGCGAGGCGGTTGGCAGCGGCCAGGCCGGCCAGGCCGCTGCCGGCGATCACGATGCGCGCCGATGTTTTCAGCGCGGCCTGGGCTTCATGCGGGTGCAGCCCGAGTCCCAGGCCTGCAGCCACGGGCAGGGCCGAGGCGCCGAGCAGCAGGCGTCGCCGTTCCGGGTCGATCGCCGGGCGGTCCGGGGATCGTTTCAGCAGATCCTTCATGGTCTCCTCCTTCAGTTTGGGTCGGCCGCTGCTCGCCGGGCGGGTGCGGCCTGTCGTGTGTGCAGCGACCACTGTATAAGCAAATACTTAATATATGTTAAGGAAAATCGCCGGAAATGCGAGGTCCGCCTCCGCCTCATGCCATCAGACTCCCCATCCGGAGGCCGGCCAGGATCACGCCGAGCCAGCACGCGAGCGGAGAGAACAGGAGGCGGATCAGCAGCTTGCGCGGCCTGAAGCCGACGCCGGCGACGAAGCCGGCGCTCATCGCCCAGAACAGCGCCATCGCCGCGGGATGATCGGCCGCGCCCGAAGGTCCGGCGAGCGCGCCCGGCCAGGCGGTGGTGCCGAGCATCACCGCGATGGCGAGCAGCAGCGGCAACACGCGGGTGCGCTGCGCCTCGCCGTCCGTGGCGACCGCCGCAGGGGCTGCAGCCGAGCGATCCACAACGATCGGGTCGGCGACGGCCAGCTCGGCGCCCGCGCGTTCCGCAGGCCCGAGGATGGAGGTGGGCGGCTTCACCGTGTGCGCCTCAGCCGGCCGGCGGCAGGTTGCGGCGGCGCGCCTGCGAGCGCGCCACCTCGTTCTCGCCCCACAGCGCGTTGAGGATGGCGAGCAGCACCGCGAAACCGATGCCCAGTACCCAGGCGAAGTACCACATGATGTTCTCCTTGTTTCGTGTGTGCGCTCAGTACGCGGAATGTTCGTTTTCGCGGATGTAGGCCGCGGTCACCTTGCCCGCCATCACGCTGTATGCCCAGCTCGTGTAGGCGACGATGATCGGCATGAAGAGGATCGTGGCCCAGAACATGATGCCCAGCGTACGGTGGCTGGAGACCGCGTCCCACACCGTCAGGCTGGCGCCCGGCACGGTGGAGGAGGGCATCACGAAGGGGAACATCGACACGCCGGCGGTGCCGATCACACCGACAATGGCGAACGATGAGGCGACGAAGGCAGTGAGCGTGCGGCCCTTCCACACCAGCAGCAGCGCGGCGATGCCTCCAGCGTAGGCCAGCGCCGGCACCAGCATGGTGAGCGGTGCGCTGGCGTAGTTGGCCAGCCAGGCACCCGGCAGCAGTTCGGCCGTCTTGGCGAGCGGGTTGGGCAGCGCCGCAGTGTCGATCGCCGAGGTGATCGCGTAGCCGAAGCTGCCGTTGGCGATCCACAGCCCGGCGGCGGAAAAGCCGACCAGCATCAGTACGCCGAAGATCAGCGCGGCCGTGGTGGCGCGACGCTGGATGTCGCCCTCGGTACGGTGGGCGAGGTAGATCGCGCCGTGGAAGGTGATCATCGCCGTACTCACCACGCCGGCCAGCAGCGCGAAGGGGTTGAGCAGGCCCCAGAACGTGCCGGTGTAGTAGGGCACCAGGCTGTCGTCGTAGTGGAAGGGCACGCCCTGCAACAGGTTGCCGAAGGCCACGCCGAAGATCAGCGGTGGCACCGCGCCGCCGATGAACAGCCCCCAATCCCAGGTGCTGCGCCAGGCGGCGTTGTGGATCTTGCTGCGGTAGTCGAAGCCCACTGGACGAAAGAACAGCGCCCACAGCACCGCCAGCATCGCCCAGTAGAAACCCGAGAAGGCGGTCGCATAGACGATCGGCCAGGCGGCGAAGATGGCGCCGCCGCCGGTGATGAACCACACCTGGTTGCCGTCCCAGTGCGGACCGACGGTGTTGATGACGACGCGGCGCTCCTCGTCGTTCTTGCCGACGAAGGGCAGCAGCGTGCCCACGCCCATGTCGTGGCCGTCCATGATGGCGAAGCCGACGAGCAGCACGCCCACCAGTAGCCACCAGATGATTTTGAAGGTCGGGTAGTCGAAGATCATGATGTTCTCCGGAGTCAGGCGTGGGCGTGGTGGGTTTCGTTCAGGTAGCGGCCGGTGCCCAGGCTGCCCGGGCCCTGGCGGGCGAACTTCACCATCAGATACATCTCGACGATCAGCAGCAGGGTGTAGAAGCCGACGAAGCCGGCGAGCGAGCCGTACAGGCTATCGACCGTCAGCGTCGACACCGACAGGTGGGTAGGCAGCACGCCGTAGATGGTCCACGGCTGGCGGCCGTACTCGGCCACGAACCAGCCCATCTCGCAGGAGATCCACGGCAGCGGCAGGAACCACAGCGACCACTTGAGCAGCCATGGCCGGTTGGCGAAGTCGCCCTTCACCGAGTACCACAGCGCCGCGCCGAACAGCGCCAGCATCGCAAAGCCGAGCGCCACCATGATGCGGAAGGTCCAGAACAGCGGCGTGACCTTGGGCAGCGTGTCGCGCGCGGCGCGGTCGATCAGCTCGGGGGTGACCTCGTCCATCGAGGCGACGTATTTCTTCAGCAGCAGGCCGAAGCCGAGGTTGTCCTTGACCCTATCGAAGGCCTCGCGCAGCGCCGCGTCCTGCGGATTCCTGCGCAGCGCCTCGAGCAGCTTCACCGCCTCCACGCCCACCTTCACGCGCTCGCGGTTCACGGCGTAGATCTGGTTGAGGCCGGGCAGCTCCTTGTCGAGCGAGCGCGTGCCGATGAGGCCCATCACCCAGGGAATGTGGATGGCGAAGTCGTTCTTCATCCCGGCTTCGTTGGGCAGCGCGATGACGTTGAAGCTGGCCGGGGCCGGTTCGGTCTCCCACATCGCCTCCATCGCCGCGAGCTTGGTCTGCTGGGCCTCGCCGAGCGCATAGCCGGACTCGTCGCCGAGCACGATCACCGAGCAGATCGAGGCGAAGCCGAAGGCCGCCGCGATGCGGAAGCTGCGCTTGGCGAACTCCACATCACGCCCGCGCAGCAGGTACCAGGCCGAGATCGACAGCACGAACATCGCGCCGGTCACGTAGCCCGCCGACACCGTATGCACGAACTTGCCCTGCGCCACCGGGTTGAACACCACCGCCCAGAAGTCGGTGAGCTCCATGCGCATCGTCTCGTAGCTGAACTCCGAGCCCACCGGGTTCTGCATCCAGCCGTTGGCGATCAGGATCCATAGCGCCGACAGGTTGGTGCCCACCGCCATCAGGATCGTCACCAGCAGGTGCTGCTGGCGCGACAGGCGGTCCCAGCCGAAGAAGAACAGGCCGATGAAGGTTGACTCGAGGAAGAAGGCCATCAGGCCCTCGATCGCCAGCGGCGCGCCGAAGATGTCGCCCACGTAGTGCGAGTAGTAGGCCCAGTTGGTGCCGAACTGGAACTCGAGCGTGATGCCGGTGGTGACGCCGAGCGCGAAGTTGATGCCGAAGAGCTTGCCCCAGAAGCGGGTCATGTCCTTGTAGATCGTCTTGCCCGTCATCACGTAAACGCTTTCCATGATGACCAGCATCCACACCATGCCGATGGTGAGCGGTACGAACAGGAAGTGGTACATCGCCGTCGCGGCGAACTGCAGCCGCGACAGGTCGACGAGTTGCTCACTGACCATGGGTTTCTCCAGATGTCGTGTGTTGTTGTGCACTTGCAGGGGCGACAATCCGGGCGGCCATGGCGCCGGGGTCGACCGCGACCATCGCATCGCCGATGAAGGCCCACCACAGCGCGGTGATGAGGATCAGCTTGAGCACGATGACGAGGGTGATTTCGCGTACGAGGCGGCGGTCGGTCGGGTTCATGGCGGACTCCGGTTGTCCCTGTCCCCTGTATCAAGACCCGTGCCAGCCCTTCGTCATGGTCTGGATTTGATGTAAAGCAAGGGTGTTGGCTGCATTCAGCGTGGATGCCGATTGACGCTCGTGCTGTCAGCAAGGCAGACTCGTGACAGATAAACGGTCACTTCTGACAGAACATGCCACCCGACACCCGCCCGCTGCCCGAGCTGGTCTCCTTCCTCGAGACCCTCCCCGAACCGCACATCCTGTGCGACCGCGACTACCGCATCATCGCCGCCAACGCCGCCTACCGGCGCTCCTGGCCGGAGGCGCGCAGCGTCATCGGGCGCACCTGTTACGACGTGTCGCACCACTACAGCGTGCCCTGCGATCGCGCTGGCGAATCGTGCCCGCTCGCGCGCAGCCTGCAATCGGGACAGCGCGAGCGCGTGCTGCACCTGCACCACACGCCACGCGGCGAGGATTACGTGAACATCGAGCTCTCCCCGGTGCGCGACGCCGGCGGCGAGATCGCCTGGTTCATCGAGAAAATGGAGCCGATGCACGTCGCCCGCGGGGTCTCCGACCATCGTGGCCTGATCGGCCGTTCGCCCGCCTTCCAGCACATGCTCGAGCTGATCGCGCGGGTCGCACCCGCGGACGCGAGCGTGCTGCTGCAGGGCGAATCCGGCACCGGCAAGGAATTGCTCGCGAGCGCGGTGCACGAGGCGAGCCGGCGCGCCGAGGGACCCTTCGTGGTGGTGGACTGCTCCGGCCTGCCCGAGACCCTCTTCGAGAGCGAGGTCTTCGGCCACGAGCGCGGCGCCTTCACCGGCGCGACCGCGCGCAAGCAGGGCCTGGTGGAGGCTGCCAGCGGTGGCACGCTGTTCCTCGACGAGGTGGGCGACATCCCGCTCGCGATGCAGGTCAAGCTGCTGCGCCTGCTCGAGACCGGCACCTACCGCCGGGTCGGCTCCACCGAACTGCGCCGCGCCGACATCCGCCTGGTCTCGGCCACCCACCGCCCGCTCAAGCACATGATCGCCGCGGGGACGTTCCGCCAGGACCTGTACTTCCGCATCAACACCTTTCCGATCACGGTGCCGCCGCTGCGCGAGCGCGAGGGCGACCTGCCCTTGCTGATCGATTCACTGCTTGGGCGCGTCGCGCCCCAGCGCATGCTTTCGCTCAGCGCCGCGGCGCAGCGCCTGCTGTGCGCTTATCCGTTTCCAGGCAACGTACGCGAGCTGCGCAATGTCCTCGAGCGTGCCAGCCTGATGTGCGACGGTGAAGTGATCGGGCCTGAGCACCTGCCGGAGGAGATCCTTCACCCCGAACGGGACAGCGTCGACGAGCGCTTTGCGGGCGGGCAGACGGCCACCGCCGCAGTGCTCGATCCGCTAGACCTCGGGGAAGCACAGCGCCAGGCGATGACGCGCGCCGTGCGCGCCCACCGTGGCAGCCGGCGCGAGCTCGCACGCCGGCTCGGCATCAGCGAACGGACCCTGTATCGCCGCCTCAAGGCACTTGGCGCGCACGGCGGGCGCGCGCCGGAAGGCGGGGGTGACGAGGGCACGGCTGAGTGACTGTCACGAATGGCAGTCTGCTGAAGTGAGTGGCGGCGCGCGGCAGTAAAATGCGCGCGATCGACCGCCTGGAAGCGGCCGTAGCTGGGCGCATGGATACTTGGCACGCGGATTGCTCATCCTAAGCCGTGCGAAGCAGGCCGAGTCGAAGTCGCTGCGTGATCGTCCCCCTCGACGGTCTTGCCCCAGACAGCGCTGTTCGACCGATGTGCGCCCGGCCGCTTCGCCTTTTTTCCGCTGCGCTTTCGCATCGGAGCGTTGAACGTCTATCCCGGAGCCGCCTGCCATGTCCGCTACGCCATCCGAACTCGCGACCCAGCGCCGCAAGTTGTTGATCGCGACCAGCGCCGCTGGCGCGGTCGCCGCGGGCGCCACCGCGATCCCGTTCGTCGCCAGCCTCACCCCATCCGCCCGTGCCCGCGCCGCCGGTGCGCCGGTCGAGGCCGACGTCACCAGGCTGGAGGCGGGCGACATGATGACCGTCGAATGGCGCGGCAAGCCGGTATGGATCCTGCGCCGAACGCCCGAGATGCTGATCACGCTCGAGGCCAACGAGGCGCGTCTGGCCGACCCCGGCTCGGGCGTGCCGCAACAGCCTGAGTACGCGATCAACCGCCACCGCTCGATCAAGCCCGAGTATCTGATCGTGATTGGTATCTGCACGCACCTCGGCTGCTCGCCGTCGGAGAAATTCGCCATCGGTGCCACCGAAGGCATGACCGCAGACTGGCCGGGCGGCTTCCTGTGTCCCTGCCACGGCTCGATCTTCGACCTCGCCGGGCGCGTGTATGTGAGCCAGCCGGCCCCGACCAACCTCGAGATCCCGCCGCACAGGTGGATGTCCGATGGCCTGGTGCTGATCGGCGAGGACGATCAGGGCACGGCTTGACCAGGCTGCAGCGCCCGTCGCGTACACACGCACCGGCCGCGCATCCGTGGGCGTCCGGCGCGGCGCAAGCCGTGAGCCGTGGGCCTTCGTGTCGGCCGCACGCCGATCTGCCGCCACGCCGAAGCAGGCGCGCGAACCTCAGCCTTTGTCGTCCTCCCGCATCAGATCATAGGCGATGAACAGCCCGAGCATCGCGTTACCGAGCGCGAAGATCGCCACCACCGCAGTCGCCAGCGGGACCAGCGGCCAGGCGCGCAGAACCCAGGTGAGCACCGCAGAGAGGATGTTGAGCACGATCATCAGCCAGAAGCGGCGGTCGTCGGGACGGTAGAGGCGGGAGAGTTTCATTGGCCGGCGGGTCGTGCGAAGTCGGTAAGGCGCGGTGCGCATGATAGCCGGCACCAGGCGGGCGCGGATTTTTTGATCTACCGCAAACGCGAATGATTCGCATTGATTTACTATCGAGCCCTGATTTCATTGATCGGGCACGCCAGCCGCCGCCAGCCAGCCCGGGAACCCGTCTTCCTGGAGCTTTCGATGCCGTTTCGTTTGAAACCGCTGGCGCTGGTCATGCTCGGCCTGTCCGTTTTTCCCCTATCCCATGGCGCGCGCGCCGAGACCATGCTCGACGCGCAGATGGTCACTGCCAAGGGTCATGTCGCCGACACGCTGGATACCCCGCAGGCGGTCGAGGTCCTGAGCGCCCCCGGGGCGAATGGCGCGGTTGCCGGCGAGCTGTTGCGCGGCAAGCCGGGCCTCGCGCTGCAGTCCGATGGCGCCTGGGGCCAGAACCCGGTGCTGCGCGGGCTGAAGAAGGAAAGCGTGGTCGTCATGGTCGACGGCGTGCGCATCAATTCCGCGCAGCCGCAGGGCGCGATCGCCTCCTTCCTCGACCTCGGCCTGCTCGAGCGCGCCGAGGTGGTGAAGGGGCCGGGCTCGGTGTTGTATGGCAGCGGCGCGATGGGTGGGGTGGTGAACCTGATCACGCCGCAGGCCGAATTCACCGCCGACGACACGCTTGGCGGTCGCATCGGCGTGCGCTACTCGAGCGTGGACGAGGGCCTTGCTGGCGCGGCACTGCTGACGCGCTCGAATGCCGACAGTGCGCTCGTGCTGGGCATTGCCGGACGCGACGTGGATGACTACCGCAGCCCGGACGGGCGCGAGGACCTTACCGGCTACCAGTCCGATACGCTGCTGGCCAAGTACCGGCACAAGCTGACCGAGCACGTCGGCCTGCGGGTGAACCTGCAGCGCCACGAGGACGAGGACGTGTGGTATCCGGGCTCGGCGCGGCGCGGCGCAGGCGTCCCGGCGCCGCTCGGCACCGCCATCATCCATTCGCCGCAACAGCGCCGCGAACTCTATGAGCTCGGCGTGGATGCGAAGCTCGGCGAGGGCACGCTGGCAGCCGAGATCTACCGCCAGGAGGTGTTCCGCCAGATCCGCGCCTTCTCGTCGGCCAAGCAGCGCGACTACGTGCGCAACGACGTCAGCTTCATCACCGATGGCGCGAAGACCAGGTATCTGTTTGCGGCCGGCGCGGACCACCTGTTGACGATCGGCGCCGAGCTGTGGCGGATGCGCGGCGACCCCGAGCGCTACATGGACAACAACCCGCCGGCCTTCGACAACAATGTCCGCAACGATCCCTTCAACAAGGGAGAAATCGAGTCGGCGGGCGTGTTCGTGCAGGACGAGTTCGCGCTCGGCGACACCCGCATCGTCGCGGGCGCGCGCTTCGATCGTGTCGCCGGCGATGCGGCACGCAAGGGCATGACGCAGACCACCGGTCTCGACAACACCGACCACGAGCTGTCGTGGTCGCTCGCTGCGATTCAGCCGCTCGGCGCCAGCCTGAACGCCTACGCCAACCTCGGCCGCGCCTTCCGTGCGCCCGACATGCGTGAGCGCTTCGAGGACTCCGCGCGCGGCGATGGTTACTACCATGTGGGCAATCCGCAGCTCGACGCGGAAGTGTCGACCAGCCTGGAGCTCGGCCTCAAGCAGGGCGGCGCCGGCCTGCAATACCAGCTGGCCGCGTTCCACACCCGCATCGACGGCTACATCGCCGGGCGTGTCAGCGGTGCCGTGCATCCGCAAAACGGCCTGCCGCTCAAGATCACCGAAAACCTCGACAAGGTCACGATCTACGGCGTCGAAGGCAGCGCCAGCCTGCCGCTGGGCGCCTTCGTCGCCGACGCCGGTTTCACCTGGCTGCGGGGCAAGAACCATCAGGACGACGAGCCGCTGTACCAGATTCCGGCGCCGGAATTCACCGTCGGCCTCGGCCAGCCGGCCGTGCGCGGCTTGTGGTGGCGTGCCCAGCTGCGCGCAGTGGCCGAGCAGGACCGCATCGCCACGACGTTCTCCAACGGCACCGAGAACCGCAGCGCCGGTTTCGTCACGGCCGACGCCGAATTCGGCTGGCGTTTCGGCAAGGTCGCTGCCTTCGAGTCTGCCGGGCTGGCCGTGCAGCTGAGCAACCTGGCCGACAAGCGTTACCACGAGCACCTGACCGAGGGCGTGTCCGGCAACGAGCTCGCTGCGCCCGGTCGTGGCGTCGCGCTCAGCCTGAACGGGAGCTTCTGACATGGGGCATCAGCGTCGCCGCCCCAGTGCGCTGCCGGCATGGACGCGCGGCCTGCTTCATCTGTGCGTGCTGTGCGCCTTCCTGCTCGTGACCGGCATCGCGCAGGCACAGAAATTGCCAAAGCTGACCCTGGCAGGGCCCTCGGCAGCGGTGTCGAACGCGCTCATCCGCATGGTCGATTCGGGCGCGCTCGCAGATCTCGCCGAGGTGGTCGAGTTCGTTCCCTGGCGCGACCCCGACCAGCTCCGCATGATGGCGCTCGACGGCCGCGCCGACGTGCTGGCGATGCCGACCAACGTCGCCGCCAACCTCTACAACCGCGGTGCGAAGCTGCAGCTCATCAACGTATCGACCTGGGGTGTGTTGTGGCTGGTGTCGCGCGACCCGGCGCTGAAGTCGCTCGCCGACCTGCGCGGAAAGGAGCTCGCGATGCCCTTTCGCGGCGACATGCCCGACATCGTGCTGCAACTGCTCGCCGCACAGCAGGGCATCGATGTGAAGAAGGACCTGCAATTGCGCTACGTCGCCAGCCCGGTGGATGCGATGCAGCTGCTGGTGATGCGTCGCGTCGACCACGCGCTGCTCGCCGAGCCGGCGGCGTCGATGGCATTGCGCAAGACGGGCTCCTTTCCGCTCAGCGTGATTGCGCCCGAGCTGCACCGCAGCGTGGATCTGCAGCGGGAGTGGGGGCGGGTGTTCGCACGTGAGGCGCGCATTCCGCAGGCCGGCATCGCGGTGATGGGGGCGCTGCGCGGGCGCCCCGCGCTGGTGGCGCGCATCGAGGCCGAGTACGCGCGCGCGCTGGGCTGGTGCAAGGACAACGCCGAGGCCTGCGGCAAGGCCGTGGCGGCGCGCATCGACATGCTGAGCGCGCAGGCGGTGACCGACTCGATCGCGGTCAGCCAGCTCAAGGCGGTGTCGGCAAGGGATGCGCGTACCGAGCTGGAGTTCCTCTTCGCTCACCTGGTCGCGAGCACCCCGGCGCTGGTCGGCGGCAAGCTGCCCGACGACGCCTTCTACGGCGGAGCGCGGGCACGATGACGCTGCTGCGCGCCTGGCTGGCCGGGCTGCCCGCCTACCTGTGGAGCGGTTGGGGCGCGATCGCCAGCCTCTTCCTGCTGCTCGCCGCCTGGGAGGCGGTGAGCCTTGCCTACGGTCCGCTGGTGATGCCCGCCCCGCGCGCCGCCTTCGCCACCCTGTGGGGGCTGCTCGACAGCGGCGCCGCGTGGCCGGAACTGACGGCCACCGCGCGCCGCGCGCTCACCGGCTATGCGCTGTCGGTGGTGGCCGGCAGCGTGCTCGGCCTGCTTGCCGGGCTGTCGATGACCGCGTCAATGATGTCGCGCCCGCTGGTCACCGTGCTCATGGGCACGCCGCCGATCGCCTGGCTGGTGCTGGCCATGCTGTGGTTCGGGGCGGGCGACGGCACGCCGGTGTTCACAGTGATCGTGGCGTCCTTTCCGGTGATCTTCATCGGTGCGCTGCAGGGTACGCGCACGCTCGACAACCATCTGCGCGGCATGGCCGAGGCCTTCCGCCTGCCGCGCCGCATGATGCTCACCGATGTCTATCTGCCACACGTGGTGTCCTATCTTTTCCCGGCCTGGATCGCTGCGCTCGGTACCGCGTGGAAGGTGGTGGTGATGGCCGAGCTGCTCGCCACCCAGGACGGCGTCGGCGCTGCGCTCGCGGTGTCGCGCTCCCACCTCGACACCGCGGCGACCATGGCGTGGATCGTGGCGGTGGTGGGGCTGCTGCTGGCAGTGGAGTACCTGGTGCTGGAGCCGGTCAAGCGCGAGGTGGAGCGGTGGCGGGAGCAGGGGACATGACCGGGGATTCGCGCGCTGCGCTGCACGTGCGCGGGCTCTCTCATGCCTTTGTGCGCGACGAGGTGCTTTCCGGCATCGACTTTCGCGTGCGTGCCGGCGAGGTGGTGGCGCTGGTGGGCCCGTCGGGCTGCGGCAAGACCACGCTGCTGCATCTGGCTGCCGGCCTGCTGAAGGTGCAGGACGGCCAGGTGGACAACCATTTCGCGTCCACCGCCTTCATGTTCCAGCAGCCGCGGCTGCTGCCATGGAAGACGGCGCTCGACAACATCGCGCTGGGCCTCAAGGCGGCCGGTATCCGGCGTGCCGAGCGCCACTTCCGCGCGCGCGAACTCGCGCTGCGCCTGGGCCTGGCCCACCGTGACCTCGGCAAGTTTTCCCATCAGCTCTCGGGTGGCATGCAGAGCCGGGTGGCGCTGGCGCGCGCGCTGGTGCTGGCGCCCGAACTGCTGCTGCTCGACGAGCCGTTCTCGGCACTCGACGTCGGGCTCAAGGAAGAACTCTACCGCCTGCTGCTGGCGCATCAGGCCGAGCGCCACCTGGGGGTACTGATGATCACCCATGACCTGATGGAGGCGGTGCGGCTGTCTGACCTGATTCTGGTCATGGCGCCGGCGCCCGGGCGCATCGTGTGCCGCTTCGAACTTGACCGCGCGGCGGCGTCGCGTGATGACGGCTGGGTGTACCGCCACACCGCCGAACTGCTGCAGACGCCGGCCGTGCGCGCGAGCTTCTGCTTGCCGCCCGTGGTCGCCGTCGCGCCGTCGCCGCCTGGCGCTGGCCGCACGCACGCACAGGTCGATAAAGGCTTGCGCCTGATCGTGCCGCCGGTGCCGCCGGTCGCGCTGGCGGGCGGCAAGCGTTGCGGATGAGGGCGATCTCGTCGCCACCGCGCTGCGGCGCGCTCCCCGACCTTCCACTTTGACGAATGACCCTTGCGCAGGCCTTGCCCCATGCATCACCCCCACGCTGACCCCGTCCCCGGTGCCCTTGCCGGCCACTGCGTTCCCGATCGCGGCTGGTTCGCCCGGCTCGCCGCACGGCCCTTGTTGATGTGCGGCTTTCGCCCTTTCTTCCTCGCGACCGCGGTCTATGGCGTGCTGGTGGTGCTGGCATGGACCGGCTTTCTCGGTGCCGGCCTGGCGCTGCCGAGGGTGGCGGGGGGGCCTTTCGTATGGCACGCGCACGAACTGATGTTCGGCTTCGGGCTGGCGGCGGTGGCGGGTTTCGTGCTGACCGCGGTGCCGGAATTCACTGCCACGCCGGCGTTCGCGCCGCGGCTGGTGCTGCGCCTCGCGCTGTTGTGGCTGGCGGCACGGGTGGCGTACTGGCTCTCGGGGAACTTGGCTGCGCTGGCGGACGTCGGCGCGATCGGCCATCTGCCGGCGGCCTTGCTCAATGCCGGCTTCGCGCTCGCCGTATGCGCGGTGGTGGCGCCGCGCCTGTGGCACGACCGCGAGCGCCGCCAGCTCGGTTTCCTGTGGGGGCTGGTGGCGATGGTGGTGGCGGTGGCCGGGTTTCACGTGGATGTGCTGCGCGGCGCGTATCCGGTGCGCTGGGTGCTGGTTGCACTCGGGGTGATGATGACCCTGGTCGTGGTGGCGATGAGCCGGATCTCGATGCGGGTCATGAACGATGCGCTCGACGCCGAGCGCGCCCGCCGTGTGCCGGCGCACGCGCTGCGCCACGGCGAGGAGGCCGAACTGGCGTTGCCCGCCTATCGGGCCCGCCCGCCGCGGCGCAACCTGGCGATTGCGGCGATCGCGCTGCATACCGCGGCCGAACTCCTGCTGCCGCAGTCGCCGATCGCCGGCTGGCTTGCCCTGGGTGTTGCGGCGGCGGTGTTCAACCTGCTGAACGACTGGCACGTGGGCCGCGCCTTGTTCACGCGCTGGGTCTTGATGCTGTACGGGGTGTATTGGCTGCTCGCGCTCGGCTACCTGCTGAGCGGGCTCGCCCGCCTCGGCGCTCCGTTGGCACCGAGCGCCGGCGTGCATCTGCTCGCGATCGGTGCGATGGGATTGTCGATCTTTGCCGTGCTGTGCATCGCCGGGCGAACCCACGCGGGCTACGCGCTCGACGCGCGCCCCTGGGTGGGAGGTGTGGCGGTGCTGATCGCACTGGCCGCCTTGTTGCGCGCAGCGGCCGGGTTGCCGGAGTCCCCCGCGGTGACGCTGCAGGTGTTCGCCGGCATGGCCTGGGTCGTCGCTTTCGCGCTCGCTGCGTGGCACTTGGGCAGACTGTTCGTGAGGCCGCGGGAGGACGGCGGCAAGGGCTGCGAGGAGTACCGGGGGGCCGGCGCCACGCGCGCCTAGGCCGCGGCGGTGTCGGCCCGCAGGCGGTGGCGGCGGACCCGCAGCAGCACCGTGATCGCAAGCACGATCTCGATCAGGCCGATGGCGACGAACACCGGCGGATAGGGCTGCGCGAGCACGAGGCCGAAGATCGCGAGCAGGGCGCTGCTGAGCAGCGGCCCGGCGGCAAAGCCGAGCGAGCCGGCCATGTTGAAGGCCGCGAGCGCGCTCGCCCGGCAGTCGCTGCCGCCGTACTGCGCCGCCAGCACCAGTGAGGGCGCGTACATCAGCGCCGCGATCACGCCGCCCACGGCCATCGTCGCCACCACGCGGTCCGCGGGCGCAAAGCCGAGCGCGGCGAGGAAGACGCCGTACAGCACGCTGCCCACCACCATCATCAGCAACGGATCCCAGTGCCGCGACAGATGCCCGGCCGGCCAGGTCAGCACCGAGAAGGGGATCAGGAAGGCCGCCATGGCGCTGCCGATCTGGCGCGCATCGAAGCCGAGCACGAGGCCGAGGTAGAGCGACAGCGTGGACACGATGAAGCCCACGGTGAGGCGGTCGGCGAACGAGAACGCGAGCGGGATCAGCAGTTGGCGGCGGCTGCGCAGCGTATTGACGATCTGCGCGGTGGCCAGGCGCGGCCGCCCGCCGCCGGCGTCCGCGAGGCCCTTGAGCGCAAGCGCCGCGAGCGCAAGCGACAGCAAGCCGCCGCCGAGCGGCACCCAGAACGGATCGATGGCGCCGACCACGCCGCCAAGCGGTGCGCCGGTGGCCACGCCCAGGCTGATCGCGGCCCCCACCGCGCCCATGCGCGCACCGAGCCCGGCCTTGCCCGGCTGGTCGGCCGCGAGCGCCATCAGGAGTGACAGCGCCGACATGTGGGCGAAGCCCTCGAGCAGGCGCAGCGCGAGCAGCAGCGCGTAGCTGTCGGCGCTGCGCCACGCCCAGGCGATGCCGAGCAGGGCGCAGCCATTGAGGGCGAGCGCGCCCACCGCGAGCATGCGCCGGCGGCCGAGGCGGTCTGACAGCAGACCGGCGATCGGTGCGCCGATCAGCGCGCCGATCATGTTGATCGACATGAAGAAGTGGCTGGCAAACTGGCCGAGACCGGGAAAGCGCTGTGCGGTGAACTCGGGTAGCACCGGCACCATGCCGGTGACCGGCAGCATCAGGGCATAAAGCAGCAGGAGCGGCAGCAGGTGTGATCGGCTCATGTCGTCAGCGCAGGCAGGGGAGGCGGGGCGGTGCAGCGCATGGTTCGGTACGGGCTCGAGCCTGGCTGCACGCGAGAGCGGGATCATACGTCGACACCCGGCGGCGGCGTCTGTTCGCGGTCAAGGCGAGGGTACAATCGGCCGGCGTTTTGCAGGGGCTATCGATGGCCTGACATTTGTGCGCCTTTCCGGCATGGAGTTCGGCGTATGCGTGCAGTTCTTGTGGCGGGGCTTCTGGTCGCAGCGCTGACGGTCGTCACGCTGGGGTGCGTGTCGGGGCTGGAGCCGGGCATGCTCGTGCTGCAGTTCGCATGGACGCCGCGCGGCTTCGGCGAAATCATCCACGTGTGGCCGCCGGAGGATCTGCAGCGCTATCGGCGTCACCTGCTGGTCGACACCGTGTTGCTCCTGGCCTATGCCCGCTTCGGCTGGCTGCTGGCGACGCGCACGGCACTGTTCCGCCCGCTACCGCGGGTGGTGGCGCGATGTGTGCCGCGGGTGCTACCGCTGGCGGCGCTGTTCGACGCGGTGGAGAACGCCCTGCACGCCTGGCTCACCGAGATGCCGCGCTTTGGCCTGGACGGGGTGTATCTGCTGTCGACCGTGTGCTCCACGCTCAAGTGGGCGCTGCTGTTCGGTTTCGGGGTGCTGGTGCTGTGGGCGTTGGCGCGTGCGGAGGACTGAAGCGCGGCCCGCGCATGAATCGGCATTCCGAAAAGCCCGCGGCGGTGCCCGGGAGACGTATGGCGGTCGCTGCGACGTCTGTTCGCGGCTGCCGCCGCTCCTGCAGGGCGGCCGTGATCCTGATGTAGGAGCGCCGGAAGGCGCGAACGCGGTCGCGATGCTCGCGCAATAGCGCCGGAAGGCGCGATCTTCTGCTTGCTTCGTCGGGCTGCCCGGTCTGTGCGGCCGGGGGCGGTGGTCTCACGGTGCGAAGCTGCTACGCTGTCGCTTCACCCGAGGAGAACGAACATGAAACTGCGCCCTCTGCTGTTGACGCTCTCCGGCGTGTCCGCTGCGGCGGCGGCCGTGCTGGCCTTGAGCGCGATGTCTAGCCCGGTCGCTGCGTTGCCCCCGCAGGTGCTGCCCGCGGCGCCCGAGGAGTGCGCATGCTCGCGTGGGCTGCGTCTCGCTGACGGCGGCGCCTCGGTGCTGCACAACTGCCAGTGCGGGCCGCTGCAGTGCGTCGTCCATGCACCGTCCGGGAACATGCAGTGCCGTTGATCGACGGGGTCGCCGTCGGCGAGCGTGCCTGCCGGACGCTCCGTCATCCCCCCGAGCGGCGCCCGCCCGGCACATGCTGGCGCCCTTGCGGGCCGGCGCGCGCATGAAGCCGCGCATCAGCGTGATCACCCTCGGCGTGGCCGACTTGCCACGTGCGCTGGCTTTCTATCGCGATGGCCTGGGCTGGCCTACGGACGGCATCGTCGGTCGCGCGGCGGATCATTCCGCGGTTGTGTTCTTCGACCTGCAGCCCGGGCTCAAGCTCGCGCTCTTTCCGCGCGCGAGCATCGCTGTCGACGCGGGGGTGGCAGAACAGGGAGCGAGCATCAGCGAATGCATCCTGAGCCACAACGTCGCGCACCGCGAGGAGGTGGCTGCAGTGATGGCTGCGGCCGAAGCGGCCGGCGCACGCATTCCGCGCCGCGCTTGTGACACCGCGTGGGGTGGCCACGCCGGCTATTTTCAGGACCCCGATGGCCACCTGTGGGAAGTGGCGTGGAATCCGAAATGGCCGCTCGAGGCGGGATGAGGGACGCTGCGGCAGGTGCGCGGGTGGGGCGACGCCGGCGCACCTCGGTTCCTGCCTGAAAGATTCGCGCCTGCCGGCGCGCCCGCGGTGGCCTTCGAGGGGGCGATGGGGCGTCGTGTTTCGCGCCTCGCGGCCCGGCGTGCGGAACCGGACAGCGCGGTCCTTTGTCCCTAAACTGGCGAACGGCGTCGCAGGTGTGCGACGCCCACGTGTTTTCCGGCTTCAAGTCCGCGGCAATCCGCACCTCACTCCTCGCGCCCCACGTCACGTCCCATGCCCTCCAGCCGCCACCTCGTCCTCGCCCTCAGCCTTGCCGGCCTGGCCGCTCTTGGCGCCTACGCCTGGCATGCCAACCGTCCGCAGGCTGCGGGCCCGGGCAGCGCGGTGGCGCAGGCGCCGGCGGGCGGCAAGGGTGCGCCCGCCGCGGTCGCGCCGGTGGTGGTGGAGACGCACGTCGTTGGCGTGCGTGCGCTGGCTGACGACGTTGGCGCAGTGGGCTCGCTGGTGTCGAACGAATCGGTGGTGCTGCGTCCCGAGGAGTCAGGGAGGATCTCCGCGATCCGCTTTCGCGACGGCGAGGCGGTGCAGCGCGGCGCCGTGTTGATCGAGTTCGACGCCGCGGTGCAGCGCGCCGAGCTGCAGCAGGCGCGCGCCGCGCTGACCCTGGCCGAGTCGAACTTCCGCCGCACCCAGGACCTGTTCGCGCGCGGCTTCGTCAGCCGCAGCAGCCTGGACAGCGCGCGCGCGCAGCTCGAGGTCGCGCGCGCCGGGGTCGCGCTGGCGCAGGCGAAGCTCGCGCGCATGCAGATCCGTGCCCCGTTCTCGGGCGTGGTCGGCATCCGCAGCGTGAGTCCGGGTGACTTCGTCCAGGACGGCGAGGCCATGATCAACCTCGAGGACATCGCCACCCTGAAGGTGGATTTCCGCCTGCCCGAGCTCTATCTCGATCGCGTGCGGCCGGGGCAGGCGGTCGAGCTGTCGAGCGATGCGCTGCCGGACCAGACCTTCGCTGCCACAGTCGATGCGATCGATCCGCTGGTCGATGCGCAGGGGCGTGCGCTGCGCCTGCGGGCGAGCCTGTCCAATCCTGCGCTGCGCCTGCGCCCGGGCGTGTTTGTGCGCGTGCGCCTGATCCTCGCCGAGCGCGCCGATGCGGTGGTGGTGCCCGAGGCGGCGCTGGTGCCGGCGCCGGGCAATACCCAGTTCGTGTACCGGGTCGCGGAGGGCAAGGTGAAGCGGGTCGAGGTGAAGACCGGCGCGCGCCGCGACGCCCTGGTCGAGATCATCGACGGACTCGAGGCGGGCGCGGTGGTGGTCACCGCCGGCCAGCTCAAGCTGCGCGACGGCGCGGCGGTCAAGGTCGCGGGCGCGCCCGCCGGTGTGGCGCGGGCGGACTGAGCGATGGTCATCTCCGAGCTGTGCATCCGCCGCCCGGTGTTCGCCACCGTGCTGTCGCTGCTCGTGCTGCTGGTGGGCCTGATGTCGTACTCCCGGCTCACCGTGCGCGAATACCCGAACATCGACGAGCCGGTGGTCACCGTCGATACGACCTACCGTGGCGCGAGCGCGGAGATCGTCGAGTCCCAGGTGACCAAGCCGCTGGAGGACTCGCTCGCCGGCATCGAGGGCGTCGATGTGCTGTCCTCGATCAGCCGCCAGGAGCGCAGCCAGATCACCGTGCGTTTCCGTGTCGAGCGCAGCGCGGACTCGGCCGCGGCCGACGTACGCGACCGCGTGTCGCGCGTGCGCCAGCGCCTGCCCGACGACATCGACGAGCCGGTGATCGCCAAGGTCGAGGCCGACGCCAGCCCGATCATCTGGGTGGCCTTCTCGTCCGACCGCCATTCGCCGATGGAAATCAGCGATTTCGCCAACCGCATCATCAAGCCGCGCATGCAGACCCTGCCTGGTGCCGCCGACGCGCGCCTGTATGGCGAACGCCGCCAGGCGATGCGGGTGTGGCTGGACCGCGACCGCCTCGCCGCCTACAGCCTCACCGTACAGGACGCGGAGGATGCGATCCGGCGCCAGAACATCGAGCTGCCCGCCGGCCGCATCGAGAGCCGCGAGCGCGAATTCGCGGTGGTGGCGCAGACCGACCTCGCCGAGCCGGCGCAGTTCGAGGCCATCGTGCTGCGCCAGGGCGACACCGCCGACGCCTATCCAGTGCGCATCCGCGACGTCGGCCGGGTGGAGGTGGCGCCCGAGAGCGAGCGTACCGCGGTGCGCTTCATGGGCCGGCCGGCGATCTCGATCGGCCTCATCAAGCAGTCGGTGGCCAATCCGCTCGACCTCAAGCGTGGCCTGGACGAGATGCTGCCGCGCCTGCAGGCCGAGCTGCCCGAGGGCATGGCGATGACGATCGCGAACGACAGCACGGTGTTCATCGAGCGCTCGATCGACGCGGTGTTCACCACGATCTGGGAGGCGGTGCTGCTGGTGGCGGCGGTGTGCCTGTTCTTCCTGCGCAACTGGCGCGCGATGCTGGTGCCGCTGGTGACCATCCCGGTGTCGCTGGTGGGCGCGTTCTCGCTGATGCTGGTGTTCGGCTTCTCGATCAACACGCTCACCCTGCTCGCGCTGGTGCTGGCGATCGGTCTGGTGGTGGATGACGCGATCGTGGTGCTGGAGAACATCTACCGCCACATCGAGGACGGCATGGCGCCGCTTGCCGCAGCGTTCAAGGGCGCCAGGGAGATCGGCTTCGCGGTGGTGGCGATGACGATAACGCTGGCCGCGGTATACGCGCCGGTGGCGTTCATGAGCGGGCGCACCGGCAAGCTATTCACCGAGTTTGCGCTCACGCTCGCCGGCGCGGTGATCGTGTCCGGCTTTGTCGCGCTGACGCTGTCACCGATGATGTGTTCGAAGCTGCTGCGTCACGAGCCGCAGCACGGCCCGCTCTACAATGGCATCGAGCGCTTCCTGTCGTGGCTCACCGCCGGCTACCGCGGAGCGCTCGATGCGGCGCTGAACGCGCGCTGGCTGGTGATGCTGGTGTTCGCTGCGGTGGCGGGCAGTTCGGTGTGGCTGATGGGGCAGCTCAAGTCCGAGCTCGCTCCGCTCGAAGATCGCGGCCGCGTGATCGGCATCTTCACCGGGCCCGAGGGCGCGACGCTCGACTACATGGCGCGCTATGCAGAGGAGATCGAGCGCATCTACGCCGGCCTGCCCGAGGTCGACCGCTACCTGGTGATCGCCGGCAACCCGACGGTGTCGCAGGGGATCTCCTTCGTCGGTTTCACCGACTGGGCGGACCGTACGCGCAAGGCGAGCGCGATCTCGGCTGAACTGCAGCCGAAGCTGCGCGCGGTGCCGGGCGTGAATGCCTTCCCGATCCTGCCGGCCTCGCTCGGTCAGAGCGTGCGTTCGCGTCCGGTGAACTACGTCATCTCGAGCTCGGAGAGCTACGACGAGCTTGCCCGCGTCAGCGACGCGTTTCTCGATGCCATGCGGCAGAACCCCGGCTTCGTGTCGCCCGATACCGACCTCAAGCTCACCATGCCCGAGCTCGCGGTGCAGGTCGACCGCGACCGCGCCGCCGACCTCGGCGTCCCGGTGGATGTGATCGGGCGCACCCTGGAGAGCATGCTCGGCGGTCGCCAGGTTACCCGCTACAAGCAGGATGCGGAGCAGTACGACGTGATCGTGCAGGTCGCCGCCGGCGCGCGTCGCAACCCGCGCGACATCCGCGACATCTATGTGCGCGCGCGCAGCGGCGACATGGTGCCGCTCACCAGCGTGGTCAGCGTCGACGAGCGCGTGGCGCCGCGCGAGCTCAACCACTTCGGCCAGCGCCGCTCGGTGACGATCTCGGCCAACCTCGCGCCGGGCTACGCGCTCGGCGAGGCGCTGCAGTGGATGGAGAACGCCGCCGGGCGCATCCTGCCGCCGGGCTATGGCACCGACTACGACGGCCAGTCGCGCGAGTTCAAGACCAGCTCGGCGAGCCTCGCGCTGGTGTTCATGCTCGCGCTTGCCTTCATCTACCTGGTGCTGGCGGCGCAGTTCGAGAGCTTCCGCGACCCCTTCATCATCATGCTGACGGTGCCGCTGTCGATGACCGGCGCGCTCGGTGCGCTGTGGCTCACCGGCGGCACGCTCAACGTGTATAGCCAGATCGGCCTGGTGACCCTGGTCGGGCTGATCACCAAGCACGGCATCCTGATCGTGGAGTTCGCCAACCAGCTGCGCGAGCAGGGGCAGGCGTTGCGCGCGGCGGTGACGGAGGCGGCGGTGTTGCGGCTGCGCCCGATCCTGATGACGACCGGGGCGATGGTGCTGGGATCGGTGCCGCTCGCGCTGGCGACCGGTGCCGGCGCGGAGAGCCGCCAGCAGATCGGCTGGGTGATCGTCGGCGGCCTGTCGGTCGGGACCGTGTTCACTCTGTTCGTGGTGCCGACGGTTTATACCCTGCTCGCCCGCCGTACGCGCGCGGCGGAGGACGTCACGGCGCAGGAAGCGGCGGCCTGATTGGGCGGCCCGCTGCGGACGCGATCGCTTGGCTAAGGGGGCAGGGCGCGAAAAAAGCCCCGCCGGATGAATGTCGGGCGGGGCGCGTCATGCGAGGTCGAGCTTGGCAAGCGCTTCCGCGTCACCGGCGGGCGAGCGTCATCGGCGACATGATGTCGCCGGGCATGGCAGATCAGGTCTCGGTTTCGACCCGCTTGAGGTATGCGTAGATCTGGTCCTTGATCGCCAGCTTCTCTTTCTTCATCACCTCGATCTCGAGGCTGGTGCCGGGTACGACGTGGGTCTCGATGTTGTGGATCTTCTGGTCGAGTTCGTTGTGCTTCTCGAAGAGCTGGGTGAAATGGCGGTCGGCGTGCTTGAGACGGGTGATGAGGTCGCGATACTCGGGGAACATGAAGGGCTCCTGGATTCAGGGTTGCGGAAAGCGGTAAAGGACAAGATTCACGGTAAAGTTCAGTCTACTCCCGCTTTTGGTGCGCGGCCAGCCTCTCCGCCATGCGCGACGTGAATCAGCCGAACAGGTGAGGGAACAGTCGCATGCGTTCTGCGGCGGTGAGCGCCTTCATACGCGCCACGTTGCGCTCGGGGATGCGGTCGACGTCGGGGTAGTGCTCGATTGCCTTCTCCAGGCTCTCCTCGCGGATGATGTGCAGCAGCGGCCACGGCGAGCGGTTGGTGAGGTTGCCCGGATCGTCGGCCTCGGTATCGGCGAACTGGTATTGCGGGTGAAAGCTCGCCACCTGCAGCTCGCCTTCCCAGCCGAAGTGCTCGACCCACAGGTCGACCGCGTCGAGGAAGTCGTTGTAGTCGGCGAAGTCCTCGAGCATGTCCGGGATCGCGATCAGGGTGGTCTCGAGCTCGGCGATCGGGGTGTCGGACAGGCGCTCGAGTTCGGCCTGGAGGTCGTCGAGCAGGGCCTCGGCGGTGGTGGCGTGGCTGACCGCGATGCGCACCCGCTTCTCGCGCCGCGGGCGGGCGGCGAAGGGGCAGAGGTCAAGGCCGATGACGACCTCGTCGAGCCATTGCTCGACGTCGGTGATGATCTGTTGGTCCATGGTCGGGATTTCCGTTCAGGCGGTTACGGGTGGGAGGTCGTGCAGCAGCCGCAGTGCGGTGTGCAGCACGGCCTCGCCGAGATCGGGGCGCAGGCAGTCGAGTTCAATGAAACCGGGCCAGGTGTCGCGGAACTGGCGCTGCCAGGTGAGCTGGCGCTTGGCGAGCTGGCGGGTGGCGGCGATGCCCCTAAAGCGCAGTTCATCGTAGCCGAGCCCGCCGTCGAGGTATTCCCACACCTGGCGGTAGCCGACGCAGCGCATCGACGGCAGCGCGGGGTCGAGCCGGTAGCGGCTGCGCAACTGGCGCACCTCGTCGACGAGTCCGGCATGCAGCATGGTGTCGAAGCGCTCTTCGATGCGCGCGTGCAGCACGCTTCGATCCGCCGGGGCGAGCGCGATCGACAGCAGGCGGCACGGGAGCGAGGCGTCAGCCTTGTTCGCGTAGCTCTCGGCGAGCGGACGGCCGGTGAGGCGGACGATCTCGAGCGCGCGCTGGATGCGCTGTGCGTCAGCCGGCTCCAGCCGCGCCGCAGCCTTGGGGTCGAGGCGGGCGAGCTCGGCGTGCAGGGCTGGCCAGCCGCGCGCCGCGGCCTCGTCGTCGAGCGCGCGACGCAGTTCCGCATCGGCTGCGGGCAGCTCGGACAGCCCGTCGCGCAGGGCCTTGAAATACAGCATGGTGCCGCCGGCCAGCAGCGGGATGTTGCCGCGCGCGACGATTTCCGCCATCAGGTGGATCGCGTCGGTGCGAAAGCGCGCAGCGGAATAGCGCTCCTCGGGGCTCACCACGTCGATCAGATGGTGCGGACAGACGGCGCGTTCCTCGGCGCTCGGCTTTGCGGTGCCGATGTCCATGTCGCGATACACCAGCGCGGAGTCGACGCTGATGACCTCCACCGGCAGCGCCTGCGCGAGCGCGAGTGCGCTCGCTGTCTTGCCGCTGGCAGTGGGGCCGAGCAGGAGCAGGGCGGGCGGCAGGGGGGATGTTGACGGAGGCATGGGCGAGAGCGAGGGCCGGCGCAGCAGGGCCGGGGATTATCGCCCAGCCCGCATTGACGTGGGCAAGGGCGCACGACGGTTTTCCGGTAGGAGCGCCAGAAGGCGCGAACACGGCGGCGGGCTTCGTCACCCGCCTCGATGACCAGGCCGCCCTGTTTGCGGCTTCCGCCGCTCCTGCCGTCGAAGCGAGAGGTTCCGACCGCCTTGTTCGCGGCTGCCGCCGCTCCTACAGTCCAAGCGCGAGGTTCTCCTGTAGGAAGCGCCGGAAGGCGCGAATACGGCGCTGGCGAAGCGGGGAGCGCCTCAGCGCCCGGCGCGCAACATCGAGCGCGTCATCGAGTCGAGCGGCAGTGCGTAGTCGTGCACCGCCATCACGACATTGGTTTCGGGCTGGATCACCTTGAGATTCACGAACACCATCTCGCTGCTCTGCGCGTAGGTGCCGACGACCACCGCCTGCGCGTCGTGCGAGGTGGCGAGGTCGCGGATCTCGCGGGTCAGCATGAGTTCGCCCTGGTCGCGCGCCATATAGACGTTGTTGCGGAACTTCATCTCGATCATGCGATAGCCGGCGAGCGTGAAGCGCGCGGACACCTGTTCGGAGATCAGGCGACCGAGCGTCGAGGACTGCTCGAGCGCGTCGATGTTTACCACGGTGGCGGCAATCAGGGCCTGAGCCGGGGCGAGCTGGCCACGCACCTGCGCGAGCAGGCTGTCGGCAGCGGCGTAGTTGGACGGAATCAGCGGATTGGCGGCGGCGGAGGCGAAGCTGACCTCCTTGCGCACTGAAACCGGCTCGGTGGCGCAGCCCGAGGCGGTGAGGACAAGGGCGCTGGTGAGACTGGTGAGAAGGAACCTGGGTGCGCGCATCATTCGCCTCCCACGACGTGGAAGGCCTTGGTGCGCGCCTGGGGCGCAGCCAGATAGAGCGACTCGTCGGCCACGTCAGCGCGGAACACGCCGGTTTCGCGCGCGACGAAGCGGTTGTTGTCGGTGACGCTCGTGCTGACGATGACCTCGAGGATACCGGTCGCGTCGGCGTAGGGCTTGACCTGGGTTTCCACTCCCACACGCAGCGCACCGGCAGGCGTGCGCAGCACAGGATGGCCGGCGTCGATGAGGGAAGTGATCAACTGGGTGGAGAACGCGCGATCGAAAGCCGAAGCATCGACGTGTTGATTGACGAACAGAGCCGAACCCTGCGGCAAGCGAATGGAGAGCTGCTGCGCCACATCGCGGGCGAGCGCGTTCCAGTGTGCTGCCGACCCGAGGCTGAGTGGTGATGCGGACGCGAGGCTGTTGCTGACCGGCGCATCGTTGACGGGCGTGGCGCAGGCGCTTGCCAGCAGGGCTGCGGCAGCGGCCACAGCGAGAGTCTTCTTCATGAAGCGCATTCTCCGGTACGGGGCGCCGTTCGGTCGCAAGGCGGTGATGACGGCGCGGAGGAAGTGAAACGGCGTATGTCGCGGCTATGGCGGAAACTAGCAGAAGCCCCGCTCCGACTCAATTCCGGCGGGACAGTGGGTGAGACATAGTTCCGCTGCACAGTGCTGCCCAAAAAATGGGCACGAGGGATTTTTCCATGCACGACAGGCGCTTGCGTACCTTGTCCACAGCTTGTCCCGCAAGCTGTTCACGGGCGCTGGGGACAACCCGGGGGGCTGCGATCGTGGGTGGCGCGTTTGCAGTCTGCGACGGTTATCATTGCGCCCGCTGCATGCGGGCCCGTCTTGTCCGCGCTTTCAATCCGAGGTGTTTCCTTGAAGATCTTTTCACCGCTGTACGAGCGGGCGATGGCCTGGTCGCGGCATCGGCATGCGCCCTGGTTCCTGGGCGGGCTGAGCTTCGCCGAGTCGTCTTTCTTTCCCATTCCGCCCGACGTCATGCTCGCCCCGATGAGCCTCGCCAATCCGCAGCGCGCCTGGTGGTTCGCGTTGCTCACCACCCTGACCTCGGTGGCGGGCGGCCTGTTTGGCTACCTGATCGGGTATTACGCCTTCGACCTGCTCGAGCCCTGGCTGCGTGAGAGCCGCTACTGGGGCGCCTACGAGCAGGCGGTGACGTGGTTCGAGGCCTGGGGGTTCTGGGCGATCTTCATCGCCGGGTTCTCTCCGATCCCCTACAAGGTGTTTACGATCGCCGCCGGGGTGGCATCGATGGCGCTGCTGCCATTTTCCCTGGCCTCGCTGATCGGGCGCGGCGCGCGTTTCTTCATGGTCGCCGGGCTGATGGCCTGGGGCGGCGAGCGCATGGAGGGCGCGCTGCGCAAATACGTCGACCGCATCGGCTGGGCGACGGTGGCGGTGGTGGTGGTCGGCGTGCTGGTGTATCGCGCGGGATGATGTAGGAGCGCCGGAAGGCGCGAAATCGGCGCCAGGTTTCCGCTACTGTCCGCGCATGAAGAAGCGGTCGAGTTCGGCCAGGCTCAGCTGAGTCCAGGTCGGCCGGCCGTGGTTGCACTGGTCGGCGCGCTCGGTGGCTTCCATGTCGCGCAGCAGCGCATTCATCTCGGGAATCGTCAGCTGGCGGTTGGCACGCACAGCACCGTGGCAGGCCATGGTGGCGAGCAGCGCGTTGCGGCGCGCAGTGATCACTTCGGTGGCGGGAAACTCGCGCAGCTCCTGCAGCAGCTCGCGGATCAGCTCGGCGACCGCTGCGCTCGCCAGCAGCGCGGGCACGCTGCGCACGACCAGCTCCTGCGGCCCGGCGGCGGCAATCTCGAAGCCCATGCCGGCGAGCACCTCGGTGCACTCCTCGGCCGCCGCCATGTCCTTCGCGCCTACCGAGAACACCGCCGGGATCAGCAGGCGCTGTACCGCCGGGCGGCCGTCGATCACGGTCTTGAGCTTTTCGTAGAGGATGCGTTCGTGGGCCGCGTGCATGTCCACCAGCACGAGGCCGGCGGCGTTCTGGGCGAGGATGTAGATGCCGTGCAGCTGGCCGAGCGCGTAGCCGAGCGGTGGCGCTCCGCCCGCAGCGGTTTCTGGCAGCGCCACGCGCGCGCCGGACGCGCTTTCGGTGGCCCCGTGCGGGACGCTTGCCCCAGCCGTGTCTCGTGCCCCCGCGGCGAAATCGAAGTAGGCGCGGCTCGCCGGCTCCATCGCCAGGCGTCCCTGCCGGCCGAGGCTGGGCGGCCAGGCGCCCGCGCCCGGTCTGGCACCGGGCGCGGCGGAGTGCGGCTCGACGATCGGCTCGGTCTCTGCTCGGACCTGTCGGTGCGCGGCTGCGGGCGATGCGGAGGAGGCCAGTGGTGAATCTGCCCCGGGGCCCGCATGCGTGGCGGTGCCGACGCTCGTTGATGCGGAAGCCTGCGCCGCACGTCCCGCTCCGCTCTCCGCCAGCGTGCGGCGCAGGGCTTGGAAGACGAACTGGTGCACCGCACGCGACTCGCGGAAGCGCACCTCGATCTTGGCCGGGTGCACGTTGACATCGACCCCACCGGGGTCGAGCTCGAGGAACAGCACGTAGGCGGGATGGCGGGCGCCGTGCAGGATGTCGGCGTAGGCCTCGCGCACCGCGTGGGCGAGCAGCTTGTCTCGCACGAAGCGGCCATTGACGAAGAAGTACTGTGCGTCACGACTGGCACGCGAATAGGCGGGCAGCGAGGCAAAACCGGCCAGGCGCAGCACGCCGGCGTCGGCCTGGACTTCGCGCGCATGCTGCAGGAAGTCGTCGCCCATCAGCGCGGCAACGCGGGCGGCGGGCGCGGCGGGCGGCAGGCGGTGAGTCACGCGGCCGTTATGGGCGAGTTGCAGGCCGATGTCGGGGCGCGCGAGCGCGACTCGGCGGAACATGTCGTCGCAGTGAGCCAACTCGGTGCCCTCGGTCTTGAGGAACTTCCGTCGTGCCGGGGTGTTGTAATAGAGGTCGGCGACATCGATCACGGTGCCGTGGTTGAGCGCGGCGGGTTCCGGTTCGCCACCCGCCTCGATCTGCCACGCGTGGCTCGCCCCCTCGGCGCGGCTGGTGATGCGGGTGCGTGCCACTGCAGCGATCGCGGCCAGCGCCTCGCCGCGAAAACCCATCGTGCCGACACGCTCGAGATCGTCAAGGCTGGCGATCTTGCTGGTGGCGTGGCGCTCGAGCGCGAGCGCGAGCTCGTCGCGCGCGATGCCGCAGCCGTCGTCCGCGACGCGGATGCGGCGCACGCCGCCCTGCTCGAGCTGCACCTCGATCGCACGTGCGCCGGCATCGACCGCGTTCTCGAGCACCTCCTTGAGCACCGAGGCGGGGCGTTCGACGACCTCGCCGGCGGCGATCTGGTTAACCAGCAGGTCGGAGAGGCGATGGATATGGGGCATGGGGCTGCTCGGCAAGGCAAGGGCGGAATTATAAGGGGCGTGTGGGGGCGGCGCGGCCGGTCGTGCGGCGTCGTGGTGTCCGCAGGAGCGCCGGCCGGCGCGAACAGGGCGGTCCGGCAATCAACGCCTGGACGACACCTCACCGCCCTGTTCGCGCCGGCCGGCGCTCCTGCACAAACAGCCGATTTTCCTTGCGTGCGCCGGGAGCTTGCCGCGGGTCGGGTATCATCGCGGCCATGTTCCCGGGCGGGCGCCTGGCGATCCATAAGCCGGCGCCGACTCCTCCGCCAAGATTTTTTCATCGTTCCAGCATCCCATGAAGTCCATCGTCATCCTCATCTCCGGCCGCGGCAGCAACATGGAAGCGATCGTGCGCGCGGGCATTACGGGCGCGCGCATTGCCGCGGTGATCAGCAACCGGCCGGGCGCCGGCGGGCTCGAATTCGCGCGTACGCACGGCATCGTCACCACGGTAGTCGACCATACAGCCCATCCCGACCGTGCCGCCTTCGATGCGGCGCTCGCCGCTGCGATCGATGCGCACGACCCCGACCTGGTCGTGCTCGCCGGCTTCATGCGCGTGCTCACCGACGGTTTTGTGCGCCGCTACGAAGGCCGCCTGCTCAACATCCATCCCTCGCTGCTGCCGGCCTTCCCCGGACTGCACACCCACCGGCGCGCACTCGAGACCGGCGTGAAGGTGCATGGCGCGACCGTGCATTTCGTCACCGCGGAGCTCGACGACGGCCCGATCGTGATCCAGGCCGTGGTGCCGGTGCAGGCGGGCGACGACGAGGCCGCGCTCGCCGCGCGCGTGCTTGCACAGGAGCACTGCATCTATCCGCAGGCGGTGCGCTGGTTCGTCGATGGCCGTCTGCAGCTTGGTGGTGGCCGCGTCGTGCTGGCCGACGCCATCGCGCAGCACGGTGCGACGCTCGTCGTGCCGGCACCCGATGCGGGAGCGGGGGCGTGATGCGCCGATTGTTCGCGCGTATCGTGCTCGGGCTGGCGATGGGGCTGGCGCAGGCGAGTGTCAGTGGCGCCGGGCCGGCGAGCGCGCAGGGGCAGATCCACTTTGACGTCCACTACGGCTCGCAGGGTTTCAAGGTGGGTGAGGCGCGCCACGACTGGACGCTCGACGGAGACCGTTACGCGCTGGTGCTGGCGCTGCAGGCCAAGGGCCTTGCCGGCCTGTTCGGGCTCGACTACGAGCAGCGCAGCAGCGGGCGCATCGACGGCAAGGGCATGCGCCCCGAGCTGTTCGAGGTCGAGCAGCGCGGGCGCAAGCTGGAACAGGCGAAGTTCGACTGGGCCACAGGGCGGGTGAGCATAAACCGCGGCGGCGAGGAGCGGCGCAGCGGCGAGATCCGCGCCGGCGACCAGGACCTTCTGAGCCTGTGGCACCAGGCGCGTCGGGTGGCCGAATCCGGCAAACCGGCGAAATTCGCCGTCGTCACCAGCAAGAACATCAAGCAGGCGACCCTCGAGCCGCGCGGCGAGGAACGCCTCGACCTTGCCGCCGGAACGCTCGACACCGTGCGCCTGCACGCCTTCGCCGAGCAGGGCGAGCTCGACATCGACATCTGGCTGTCGAAGCGCCACGGCTTGCTGCCGGTGCGTATCCGCATCACTGACGAAAAGGGCGGTGTGCTCGACCAGCGCGCCTCGCGCATCGAGGCGCGCGCACCTGCCGCCACCTCCGCCACGGACAAGAACTGACATGAAACAGAAAACGACCAGGCCGACCGCCAAGAACACTCCGGGCCCGGCCGACGCGCCGCGTGCCGCCGAGGGCGCGGTAGCGCGCACCCTTTTCATCCAGGCCACGCAGGCGCTCGGCGCGGTGCTGACCTTCGACTATCCGGCCGACGCGGTGCTGTCGCGCCACTTCCGCGACAACCGCGAGCTCGGCCACCGCGACCGCGGCTTCATCGCCGAGGCGGTATATGGCGTGCTGCGCCGGCTGCGCTGGCTGCGTCGGCTGGCCGGCGACGAGGCCACGCCGCGCATGTTGCTGCTGACCTGGTTTGCGCGCGGCGAAGGCTGGCCGATGCGCAACTTCGAGGGTCTGGTGAGCGCCACCGAGCGCGACTGGGTGGCGTCGATCAAGGCCGTCGAGCCGGGCGCGCTGACGCTCGCCGAGCGCGCCGACCTGCCCGACTGGCTGGCTGAGCGTCTGCGCCAGCAGATGAGTGAGGACGAGCTGCTCGCGCTCGCCCATGGCTTGAACCGCTCGGCGCCGCTCGACCTGCGCGTGAACCTGATCAAGGCCGACCGCGATGCGGTGCTCACGCGCCTGAACGAGGAGGGCGTGCGCGCCGAGGCCGGGCGCTTCTCGCCGCAGGCGATCCGCCTGGCCGGCAAGCCGGCGCTGCAGAAGCATCCGCTCTTCCTCGACGGCAGCTTTGAGGTGCAGGACGAAGGCAGCCAGTTGCTCGGCCTGCTGGTGCAGCCGCGGCGCGGCGAACTGGTGGTGGACTTCTGCGCAGGCGCTGGCGGCAAGACGCTGCAACTGGGCGCGATGATGCGCTCGACCGGCCGGCTCTACGCTTTCGACGTCGCTGAAAAGCGCCTCGCCAAGCTCAAGCCGCGCATGGCGCGCGCCGGGCTGTCGAACGTGCATCCGGTGTTGATCGCGCACGAGGCCGACGCCAAGGTCAAGCGCCTGGCCGGCAAGGCCGACCGCGTGCTGGTCGACGCACCGTGTTCGGGGCTGGGCACGCTGCGCCGCAACCCGGACCTCAAGTGGCGGCAGTCGCCGGCGGGGGTCGAGGAGATGGCCGCCAAGCAGTCCGCGATCCTGTCCGCCGCGGCGCGCCTGGTGCGTCCGGGCGGGCGTCTGGTGTATGCGACCTGCAGCCTGCTCGCTGAAGAGAACGACGGCATCGTCGATGCCTTCCTCGCAGCGCACCCCGAGTTCCGCACCTTGTCGGTGCAGGACGTTCTGGCTGCGCAGGATGTCGCGCTGGAGACCGGCGAGCGCCTGCGCCTGCTGCCGCATGTGCACGACACCGACGGCTTCTTCGCTGCGGTGATGGAGCGCGTGCAGGGTGGCTGAGGCCAAGGCCCGACCCGGGCGGGCGGGGCTGCGGGCCGCGCTCGCAGCCGCGCTGGCGTTGGCAGCTGGCGCGGCCACCGCGAGCGAGCGCTTTGCTGCCGAGGGCGAGATCGAAGTGGCGTTCGCGCCGCGCGACGACACCGAGAAGGTGGTGATCGAGCTGATCCGCAGCGCGCGCAGGAGCCTGGAGGTGCAGGCCTACGCCTTCACCAGCCGCAACATCGCCGACGCCATGGTGGCCGCGCAGCGCCGCGGCGTGCGTGTCGAGGTGCTCGCCGATGCGCAGATGAACCGCCGCGAGAAGGGCAACGCGATCGGGCGCCTGCTCGCGGCGGGCGTGCCGGTGGCCTTCGAGACGCGCTACAACGCCGCCCACAACAAGGTGATCATCGTCGACGCCGAGGGCCCGCGCTGTGCGCTGCTGACCGGGTCGTACAACTTCACCTGGTCGGCGAACAACCGTAACGCCGAGAACCTGCTGATCGTGCGCGATCACTGCGCGCTCGTCCGCGCCTACCGTGCCAACTGGCTGCGCCATCGCAAGGAGGCCACGCGAGTGGGCGCCTTGCCGTGGCGGGAGTAAGCAAGCTGTAACCGGCGTTTGAACGGCCTTGTTCGCGTGCGGGGGCGCGTAGAATGAAGCGTCTGTCTGCTTACGGGGCCTCTTTGCGCATGTACAACGGCTTGTTCGATCTACCCTGGTGGGGCTACGTCCTGGTGGCGCTCGTCCTGACCCACGTCACCATCGTCGCGGTGACCGTCTTCCTGCACCGGCACCAGGCCCACCGCGCGCTCGAGCTCCATCCGCTGCCGAGCCATTTGTTCCGTCTCTGGCTTTGGCTTACCACCGGCATGGTCACTAAGGAGTGGGCGGCGATCCACCGCAAGCATCACGCCCGCTGCGAGACTGTGGACGATCCGCATAGTCCGCAGACTCGCGGCCTGAGCAAGGTGTTGTGGGAAGGCGCAGAGCTCTATCGCGCCGAGGCGAAGAACGCCGGGACCCTCCAGCGCTATGGCCACGGGACGCCCGACGACTGGCTCGAACGCAATGTGTATCGGCGTTCGGTGCTCGGCGTGGCGATCATGCTGGTGATCGACGCGATTGCCTTCGGCGCGATGGGGCTGACGATCTGGGCCGTGCAGATGGCGTGGATCCCGTTCTGGGCGGCCGGGGTGGTCAACGGCGTCGGGCATTTCTGGGGGTATCGCAACTACGACTGCGCCGATGCATCGCGCAACATCTTGCCCTGGGGCATCCTGATCGGCGGCGAGGAACTGCACAACAACCACCACAGCTTCGCCACCTCGGCCAAGCTATCCTCGAAATGGTACGAGTTCGACATCGGCTGGATGTACATCCGTCTGCTCGAAATCCTCGGTTTGGCGAAAGTCAGGAAGACGATCCCGCAGCCGCGCTTCGGCGAGGTGAAGGCTGAGCCCGACCTTGACACCCTGGAGGCCATCGTCACTCACCGTTACGACGTGATGACGCGCTATGTGCGCTCGCTGCGCCAGGTGTTCGTCGACGAGGCGCGGCGGCTCGAGGCTGCACACGGGCTGGCGCTGAGTGCGCGCAGCCTGCGGCGCTGGGTGCTGGCGGGTGAGAAGGGCGGCTTGCGCGAGGAGGAGCAGCGCAAGCTCGAGGTTGCGGTGGCGAAGAGTCCGGCATTGCACACAGTGATTGCCATGCGTGCCGAACTCGCTGCGCTGTGGAGCCGCTCTAGCGCGAGCCGCGAGCAGTTGCTGGTACAGTTGCAGGACTGGGTGGTGCGCGCCGAGCGCAGCGGCATACTCCCCCTGCAGGAGTTTTCGTTGCGCTTGCGGCGTTATGCGGCGTGAGGCAGCGAGGTCAGGCGCAAGGAGCTTGTGCGCGCTGCTCGCGCAGTGCGTCGGCCCAGCAGTTGGGGGTCTCGTAGAGGCGGACGCGTTCGAGCTGCAGGTGGTTGCCGTAGAGGTCGCGGTAGGCCGGATCGAGGATGCGGAAGGCTTCGGTAGCGAGGTTTTCCGCGGTGGGCACCACGTCGAGCACCACCGTCTTGTGGTCGGGAATCGCGGCGAGCATGTCGAGCACCAGGCGGTCGCCGCGAAAAGCCAGGAAGGCGTGATCCCAGGGGCCGACCACCTGCTCGTTGGCGATGCGCTTGACGTCGGCAAAGTCCATCACCATGCCATTGACCGGGGCGCCGTCGGCCTTGATGATGTCGCCGGAAAGGGTCACTTCCAGAGCGTAGCGGTGGCCGTGCAGGTGGCGGCACTGGCTAGCGTGGTCCGGAATCCGGTGTCCGGCGTCGAACTCGAGGCGGCGGGTGATGCGCATGGCGGGTCTCTCTGGAGCGGTTCCGGAGTATAGCATCGGCACCCTTGCTCCGAACCCCGGGATTTCTTGCAAGTATCTGAGCAGATGATGAATTCTTCCCAAAGGCTGCCACCCGGCGCACCCGCGACGCTGACGGTCCGCAACCACGATCGCGACCTTGCCGGGCTCACTTATGTCTATCCTGTGCTGTCGCGTCGGGCCGGCGGGGTCTCGGTCGGCATCAACCTGAATCCGAACAACGCCTGCAACTGGCACTGCGCGTATTGCCAGGTGCCAGGCCTGATTCGTGGCAAGGCGCCGGCGATCGACCTGGCGCAGCTCGAGGATGAGTTGTGCGGCTTTCTCGGCGACCTGACTCATGGAACATGGATGGAGCGCTTCGCTCCCGAGGGCTCGCGGGTGATCCGCGACATCGCCTTTTCTGGAAATGGCGAGCCTACCAGTGCAGAGGTGTTCCCCGAGGCGGTGGCGCTGGTGCTGCGGCTGCGCGACGAATTCGGCCTGGTGCCGTCGGCGGTGCCGCTGCGTCTGATCACCAATGGCAGCCTGCTCGCGCAGGTGTCGGTACAGGACGGCATCCGCCGCCTCGGAGAGGCAGGGGGCGAGGTGTGGTTCAAGGTCGATGGCGGATCTGCCGCGGCGATCGAGCGCATCAACGGCGTACGACTCGAGCCGGCAACGATTGCGCGCAACCTGGCGCGCTGTGCCGGGCTATGTCCGACCTGGGTGCAGACCTGCATGTTTCGCTGGGACGGCGAGCTGCCGGGTGCGGAAGGGCTGGAAGCCTATCTCGAGGTGCTCGAGGCGGCTGGCTTCAGGTGTCTGCGTGGCGTATTGCTCTACGGCGTCGCGCGCCAGTCCATGCAGCCTGAGGCGGCGCGGCTGTCGCCGCTGACGCCCGCGGAACTCGAGGCGATCGCGGCGCGCATCCGAAAAAAAGGGCTGACGGTCCGCGTCAGCCCCTGAGCGTGCGCGCCATGCGCTCAACGGTCCTTGCGCTTGGTGCGTGCTTCCTTCTTCAGCGTCTTGAAGAGGTCGGGATTGGTCGCCTTCAGGTACTCGGCGACCTCGACGTCGTCGCGCTTGACCTTGTTGATGTCGATTTGTTCGACGTGCACCAGGCGCAGCAAAGCCTGCACCGGGCGAGGAATGTTGCGACCGCTTTCGTAGCGGGAACCGCCGCTCTGCGTTACGCCAATCTTTGACCAGAACTGCGACTGGTTCATGCCGAGTTTGCGGCGAATTTCACGTACATCCAGTTTTTCAGTAGCTTTCATCGTGGTTTCCTTGTCGTTGTGTTGCGTCGCATCCGTTGGTTGAACGCGACGTCGGCAGGGTCTCGCCTATGACTTTGGTCATAGAACACATGCAGTATAGGTTAGTATTCTTTCTACATACAAAAAAAGATTTATCAAATCTAGCGTTTTTAGCGTAAAAATCTATCAGGGTGTTTTTGTTCAGCCCTGACGAGCAAAACTTCACAGGTTTGGATAGAATCGCGAGCTTTATCCACTGGTACTTGGATACGACAATGGCACTGATAGTTCAGAAGTACGGCGGCACCTCGGTAGGGAGCCCCGATCGCATCAAGAACGTCGCCCGCAAAGTTGCGAAGTTCCGTGCAGCGGGCCATCAGGTGGTGGTCGTTGTGTCGGCGATGAGCGGCGAGACCAACCGCCTGATCGCGCTGGCCAAGGACGTGGCGGCCAGTCCGAGTCCCCGCGAGCTCGACGTCGTCGTTTCGACTGGCGAGCAAGTCACCATCGGTCTGCTTTGCATGGCACTCGAGGACATTGGCGTGCCTGCCCGCAGCTACACCGGCGGCCAGGTCAAGATCCTGACCGACTCGCTGCACACGAAGGCGCGCATCCTGAATATCGAGGACGCGCCGATACGCAAGGACCTGGACGAGGGCAAGGTTGTCGTCGTGGCCGGCTTCCAGGGTGTGGACGAGCACGGCAACATCACCACCCTCGGCCGTGGTGGTTCGGATACCACCGGCGTGGCGCTCGCTGCCGCGCTGAAGGCCGACGAGTGTCAGATCTACACGGATGTCGATGGTGTCTACACCACCGATCCGCGCATCGTTCCCGAGGCCCGCAAGCTCGACACCATCACCTTCGAAGAAATGCTGGAGATGGCAAGCCTCGGCTCGAAGGTCCTGCAGATCCGCTCGGTCGAATTCGCCGGCAAGTACAAGGTCAAGCTGCGCGTCCTCTCCAGCTTCGAAGATCGCGAAGGCGAGGGCACGCTCATCACCGTTGAGGAAGACAAGAACATGGAACAACCCGTCATCTCCGGCATCGCCTTCTCGCGCGACGAAGCCAAGCTCACCGTTACGGGCGTGCCCGACAAGCCGGGAATCGCCTACCAGATCCTGGGGCCGATCGCCGACGCCAACATCGACGTCGACATGATCATCCAGAATGTCGGCCACGACGGCTCTACCGATTTTTCCTTCACCGTGGCGCGCGGTGACCTCGCCAAGGCGGTCAAGGTGCTCGAAGGTGTACAGGCTCACATCAGCGCGCGTGCGATCGAGACCGACAGCAACACGTGCAAGGTCTCCGTTGTTGGCGTCGGCATGCGCTCGCACCCGGGCGTAGCCTCGCAGATGTTCCGCACTCTGGCCGAGGAGGGCATCAACATCCAGATGATCTCGACGTCAGAGATCAAGATCTCGGTGGCGATCGAGGATAAGTACCTCGAGCTCGCCGTGCGTGCGTTGCACAAGGCCTTCGGGCTCGACGCGGCCGCATAATTTCACGCGATCAGTGTTTGACCGGAAGTCGCGAACTCGCTATAGTCGCGCCTTCTTGTTGGAGACGTGGCCGAGAGGTCGAAGGCACTCCCCTGCTAAGGGAGCATGCGGGCTAAAACTCGCATCGAGGGTTCGAATCCCTCCGTCTCCGCCAGAAATTGAAAATCGCCCTTGATTCACGGGAGGGCGTTTTTTATTTTGTAGTGCTGTAGCTTTTCATCGAGCATGCCTGCTTCGGCAGTGAGGTAATTCCAAGTCCTCCAGTTCGTTGCGGGATCGCCTGGAATGCAGAATGCGTTGGGTGTACGGTCAGTAGTAATTTTAATGAAAATTATTGTTGACGTTCTTTCCGGCATACTTATAATGCGCATCTCTTTCGGCGGTGGCGCAACAGCAAAGCCGGAGTGAGACGGGAAAGCTGGGTTAAACTGCAGCCTTCTGCTGCTGCGAAGTGGCGGTTCTTTAAAAAATTGAACAACCGATAAGTGTGGGTGCTTGGTTGTTGTGGTCAGCGGCTTCGGTCGCGAGGTATCACAATGATTGGTGCTCATGCTGATGTAAGTCAGTTATTTGAGTACTTTGCTGGATTGAACTTAAGAGTTTGATCCTGGCTCAGATTGAACGCTGGCGGCATGCTTTACACATGCAAGTCGAACGGCAGCACGGGCTTCGGCCTGGTGGCGAGTGGCGAACGGGTGAGTAATGCATCGGAACGTGCCCATGTTGTGGGGGATAACTACGCGAAAGCGTAGCTAATACCGCATAAGCCCTGAGGGGGAAAGCGGGGGATTCTTCGGAACCTCGTGCGATTGGAGCGGCCGATGTCGGATTAGCTAGTAGGTGAGGTAAAGGCTCACCTAGGCGACGATCCGTAGCGGGTCTGAGAGGATGATCCGCCACACTGGGACTGAGACACGGCCCAGACTCCTACG
>Ga0209573_1000666_pt1 | contig 66465 bp, 57 predicted proteins | sample TNRBio252014_DNA_FD_185870 | JGI IMG/M metagenome (GOLD analysis project Ga0209573, IMG submission 185870) | Wastewater treatment Type I Accumulibacter community from EBPR Bioreactor in Madison, WI, USA - TNR Reactor_6/25/2014_ DNA (SPAdes)... | ecosystem: Engineered > Bioreactor > EBPR >...
GTGCTGGCAGTGTGCGTCGTGTACATGCCCCTTTCTCCTAGGTGTTCCTTCCCAGGAGAGCATACGGAATTCCTTGGGCGTTGTCTAGTGCGCCTCTAACGTCGCTTTCGTTGCGCACCAACCTGGAATCCATAATGAGCCACTATTAATTGGAGGTCTGCTATGCCAACCAGTGTCGCACTCGGTTCCCACTTTGAGGAGTTCGTCAAGTTGCAACTCGCGTCGGGCGGTACAACAACGCCAGCGAGGTTGTCCGCGAAGGTTTGCGGATGCTCGAAGACCAGGAAAAGCTGCGAACGCTCAAGCTTGAAGCGCTACGGGCCGAAGTGCAGAGAAGCATGGAAGGCGGGCCGGGAATTCCTGCCGGGCAGGTTTTCGAGAACCTGCGGCGGCGGATCGACGAGCTTGCCGCCCGGGAGGCGGAGTGATGCGCTTGGTGTTCTCGCCTGAAAGCCAGCTCGACCTGATGGAAATCCCGGCGTTCATTGCACAGGGCCATCCAGTTCGCGCGAAATCGTTCGTGGATTAGCTTGAAGCCCCCTGCGGCAGGCTCATCACTCAGCCGGGTATCGGCGCACCCCGCCCCGAGCTAGGCGATGGTGTGCGAGTGCTGCCACACGGCGCTGCCCGCTAACCCCTGAGGGCTTTACGAAATGCGCGGCAATGTATGGGAATGGTGTGCCGACTGGTACCGCGACTACGCGACCACGCCAGAGGGCGATCCGACTGGTCCACAGATGGCGGCAGGCGCGTATTGCGCGGCGGCTCGTCGACCGACAGCGGCGGGGACGCGCGTGGTGCCCGGCGGCTCAGGTTCGTGCCCGCCAACCGCTTCCAGGACACCGGCTTCCGGTTCGCCACAGGTCAAAGCGAACCGGCGGGTCGGGTTCAGGAAGAGTCGCTGGCCGAGCCGACGGCGGCACGCCGCCGACGTTGAACGAACCTATCCGGGGCTGACCAACGACCGTCGACTTTGAGTGGCCCGCACAACAGCGATCGCTTACGATCGCGACGGCCGGGGCGGGGAGTCCATCCATCGTATGCAGCCCCGATCAAAGCCCGGCAGCAATACGAGGCCGGAAAGCGGTCCACAATTGCCGCAGAACATTTTATAATGTGGCCACACTAGCCCATGAGGAAGCACCATGCCCATCGCCATTCGCGAACTCAAAGCCAGCCTCTCCCGCGTACTGCAGCGCGCGCAGGCGGGTGAGATCATCGAAGTCACCTCCCACAGCAAACCCATCGCCCGCATCGTCGGCATTCCGGCCCATGCCGACGAAGGGCTCCGCGGCCTGATCGCCAGCGGTGGCTTGTCGTGGACCGGCAACAAGCCGCGGCTGCAGCCACCCGTTGTACTGGTCGCGAGCGGAACAACGGGTGGCTGCAGCGTGCTGACGGATCGCGCTTGATTCTCTTCTGTGACACCTCGGCGCTGGTCAAGCTGTACGTAAGGGAAGACGCCAGCGACCTGATGATGACGCTTGCCGGATCGGCCGATACCCTCGCCGTGTGCCGCCTCGCCTGGGCTGAAGCAATGGCGGCGCTGGCCCGGCGCGCGCGTGAAAACCCGGCCGACGCCGAGCTGATCACGGCGGTCCGAACCCGCTTGCGTTGCGACTGGCCCGCTTATGCGATTGTCGAGGTCACGCAGCCCCTGGTAGAACTCGCCGGTGAGTATGCCGACACCTTTGCTCTGCGCGGCTACGACAGCGTTCAACTCGCCGCCGCGCGCATTCTGCAGGAAGCGAGCGACGAAGAGTTCCACTTCGCTGTTTTCGATACGCGGCTGGAAAAGTCTGCCCGGGTGCTGGGCATGCGTACCCTGGCCAGCGCTTGACAGGCCTTGTCCATTAACTGGCCTTCCTACCGAGCGTGGCAAGAACCGCAGGTGGCCGCCGTGGAACTCGCCTGGAAGATCCTGCATCGGCACCCGGCGACCACAGCTATCTCTTCTTGCGATCCGCGCCGGTCTTCTCGGCACGAGCGGGAGCGCTGGCACGCGTTGGGGCGGCAGCCGGACTCGCAGGCGGAAGGGCAACGCTCTCGCTGACACCTGCAACAGGAAGCGCTTCTGCAACTTGCGAGGGTCTCGGTTGAGGCGACACGGGAAGGCTTTCCTCGAGTTGTTTCCTGTGTTCCTCCTGCTCACGGGAGAATGATTCCATCTGCTGCCGTTGTTCCTCGCGGGCCTTCGCCCAGCTTTCCTGGATGCGCTGGTGTTCCTCCTCGTGAGCAGCAAACGAGGCCGCAGCCGGCTCGCCCATTTCCGGCGGGGGGGCGCTGGCGGCTTCGGCGCCGGTAGCGGCAAACGCCGCTCGCGGAGCTTTGCCATACGCTTCGGGATTGAGCAACTGCCCTTTCTCGAAGTACCCGGCGCCCTTTTTCTCCTCGACCGGACGTCTGAGTTGGTGAATCACCGGGTCGTCACGGTCAGCCAGAACGAGGTAGCTAACCTCGCGGCCGGGTTCGCCGTATACCGTAAAGGCCGTGAAAGCGCCATTCCACTCGTAAGCGGCCAGGAAGGGCTTGCTGCCGATCGCCGTCAGGCTGACCGTGGCGTCATCTTCCCTGGTCAGCGCGGCGAAGTAGGCAGGCATCTTGACGAGCGCTTCGCCACTCGCGTCAAGCTGCACTTTGCCGCGATAGAGGCACAGGTCTTCGGGCGATTCGACAAGGCTGTGGCGCAGCGTCTTGTTTTCAGGGTCGAGTGGGTGATCGATCAGGAAAGTGCCGCTGGCTTTGGAAAGGGTGCCCGTCACATGGACGTTGCCGTCAAAGTAGCCCGCCCACAATGCTCCGTTGCCGCTCACGTAGCTGTACAGGGCATACTTCGGGCCTGCCCCCGATCCACTGGCATGGGCTACGACGCCATGGGTATCGCCACTGCCGGCGCTTATGGCATAGCCCCCAACGCCCCTGACCTCGTCCGCCGAACTCGCGGAACTGGTAGCGGAAAAGTGGCCTCCTTGTATCCGACCGGCGGCACCGCTCACGTCGCAAATCATTCCAGTCTTCAATCCGGTCCCGTCGCCTGCCGCCGAGATGCTGAGTCCATACACGTTGCCCGTCCCGCCGCCCGCGATGCGAGCAAGGATTCCCTGCTTGAGCGCCGGTCCCGAACCGGACGTGTCGACGCGCAACCCAAGCGCATCGCCAGTGCCTTCGCTCCGGGCGACGGCCCGAAGTCCTTCCGCGCGGTCGCCCGTGTCACCGTCGCTGTAGGCACGAAACTGCCCGCCATACTTGTGCCCTGAACCCTGGACAGTACATACGATGCCCTCCTTTTGTCCCGGTCCTGAACCAAACGTAGTCAGCGAGAACCCCAGCACCTTGCCAGTACCGTTGCCGCTGGCGTCGACGTAAATCCCTTCGGTCGTATCAGTTGACTCTGCCGGATTATCAGCAGCGAAGTATGCAGCCCGCTTCTGGCCGGCAGCACCAGTGGCGGTGCACCTGAGCGTCTCTTTGAATCCGCTTCCTTCACCGGTTGCGTACGCTCGTATACCCGACACGGAGCCGCTCCCCTTACTCTGGGCGAGGACCTCAAGGCCAAGGGCCTTGTCCGTCGAACCTTCGCTGCAATCGGCGCGAAACACGCCGGCCAGCTTTGGACCGGCACCGTAGACGTGGGCTGAGACAGCACATTTTTGCTCTGTTCCGGCGCCTCCAGCGCTTGCGGTAATCGCAATGGCCTCTCCGTTCCCGTCGTTTACCACCTCCGACCAAACTCCATACGTGCCGTCTGTGAAATCGCTGTCCCCTCGTGCTCGGAAGACACCAGCCGTCTTTCGACCAGCACCCTGGGCGTCGGCGAAAATGCCATATTTGGCGCCTGTTCCGGTCCCCGTCGCGTCAACCGAAAGACCGAACACTTCGCCGCTTCCCTCGCTGCTGGAGGCGATGTTTACGCCATTTGTCGAGTCCTCGGAGCCGGCCACGCCAAACGCGCCAAACTGACCTGCACGTTTGGCGCCAGAGCCAAAGGCGACGCTCACCAGACCGTCTTTACGACCTGCTCCTGAACCACCTACCTGTACCCAGGATCCTGTCACGTCGCCAGACCCCTCGCTATTGGCCAAGGCGTAGAGCGCATTTGTCCGGTCCGCTGAACCAACGTCGCTATTGGCATGAAACGCGCCGGCGCTTTTTTCTCCAGCGCCACTGACAGAACTACGAATGCCCTCCTTGCGCCCCACTCCCGAACCGGACGTTTCAACCACCAACCCCAACGCGTCGCCAGCCCCCTGGCTGCTGGCAGTAATGAGAACTCCTTCCGCCTTCTCATCGGAAGACGCTGGATTTTCGGCGTTGAAATGAGCAGCCCGCTTGGCGCCAGCGCCCAATACCGAAGAGACAAGGCCCTCCTTGAACCCTGTTCCGGAGCCTTCAGTCGTTAGCCGAAGACCACAGGTGTTGCCCGTTCCCTCATTGGTGGCCTGGATGGAAACGCCATTCGTCGAGTCGGCCGAGCCGACTGCGCTTTGGGCCCAGAATTGACCGGCTTGCTTGTAACCCGCACCACTAACGACGCAGGCGAGTCCTTCCTTCGCCCCACTCCCTGAACCCGTCGCCGTAACCTCCAGGCACCGCGCAACGCCCGTCCCTTCTTGCGTTACAAGACCGTGGATCGCCCTTGTATAGTCCGTCGAGGCGGTCGGCGCTGCGGCACTGAAATAACTGGCACTGGTGGGACCAAGGCCGCTGACGGAAACCGTAATGCCTCTCTTCAATCCAGGCCCGGTGCCATAGGCATTCACGTCCAGACCGGTTACCGTTCCGCTGCCGTCACTTGATGAAGCACTCAGGTTCGCAAAGGCTGTGCCGGCCACGCCATCGTTAGCCATGAGGTAGAGTTTGGCCCACGACAGAGGAGCAACGCCGACGCCGAGGCTACCATTCACCTGCAAGTTACCGTTCAGTACCCCACCGCTATTCGACAGCGCTCCAACATCCGCGGCGGTCGTGGCGTGCGGATTGCTGCCACCATCTAGACTCAGCGAGCTGTGCCTGATCTGCGCGCCATCACCGCCGGAATGGTCGTGACTGTTGCCATTGGTGACGAGCTTCCCACGCGCACCAGCACTCAGCTTGTTCTCATCAACCGCGCCATCGACCACCTTGTCGGTCGCCACCGAAGCCGGCGCCAGCGCGGCTCCTGCCGTTTGTCGTCCGTCAACGAAAATGTCTCCGACATTGCCCGGCACATTGCCGGCGGCGCTGAGGGCGAACTGCCCCAGGAGAATCAGGCTGCCGTCGCCCGGCGGCGCGGCGGTGACCGCGCGCACTTCCGGCTTTTCGCTGGTACGCGTGTTGCCGGTGACGCCGGTGGCGGTGCTGGGATCGCTTTCCTCTTCGTGGTAAGCGATGGTGATATGGACCGTGGCCCCGGGCGGGAACGCGGCCGCGTCGTTCAACGAGATGATTCGGCTATCGAGCAGGATCAGCTCTCGCCCCGCGCGATCGATGGCCATACCGGGCTGGACGGTGATTTCCCGGTCGCCGCTCCTGGTCACGGCTAGACCGTCGGCAACCCCGTAGCCGTGCAGGCTCGCGTTGTGCCGGCGGCGCATCGCCAGATGGTACTGCTGCTCGTCCGAAAAATCGGCTTCGACCAGAAACTGGTGATTGAAGTAGTGCAAACGCTTGATATCAGCCATGGTGGTCCTTGCCTCTCTGGTTAGTGGGCGAGATCCCCGATGAGCGTGTCAACGCCGATCCGGGAATGGACGCCGATCTGCATCGTGGTGTGCTTGGGATAGTAGTCAAACGCGGTATGTGCCGGCTTCTCGAGCTCGATCAGGGCCCGGATGATCCGATTCTGGCGCTGCAGGGTGGCGGGATCGGGATTGGGGACGGTTACCGTCACCCGGAAGTAATGCGGCGCGCTACCGTTGATCTGGGTGTCGATGCCGACGGTGGAATGCGCGCCAATCTGGAAAACCGTGTTCTCGCCTTCAGAGATTTCCGGTTCCAGGCCGGTGTAGATTTTCAGCAGGGAGATCAGATTCTGCTTCGTGCCACGGCGGCGGTAGAGGGGGACGATACTGGCCAGGAAATCCCGCTGCTGGTCTTCCCGCCAGTCGGCGCGCAGACCGAGCGCCACCCAGCTCGCCAGCCAGTCGAGGAATTCGCGCGGCGTCGCCGATGGATCGAAAAGCTCGGGAATCGCGGCGATGATTTCTTCGAGTCCCCGCGCGGGCTCGCCCTCGCTGCCATCGAGGCCCGTCAGCACCTGTTCGAAAGCGAGCAGGAAGCGGCCCAGCAGCGGGTCGTCGGCGAAAATGCCCGGTAGGTACTGGAGATAGCTGCTGCCTTGCCGTGGATCGATAGCCATCGTCGCTTCTCCTACGCCGCTGCGCAGACCAGGGTCATCGTTCGCGCGCGGACGAGTTCGTGCAGCTTGATGGTGAGACCGACCGTCTGGTGCTGTGCGTTGTGAAACACGCGTGCGGGGTCGGCGCTGCTCAGTTCGACGCGGGTCACGTAGTCGACGCCGGGGAACTGGTCGAGCAGTTGGTAGATCTCCGAAACGAAGACATTGCGTCCGAAAGGCCAGCCGGACTGCTGCTCGCCGCCATGCAACGGATCAAGGAAGGCACGCAGGGCGGCGCTCAGTCGCGGCAACAGCCCGCTCGGCTCGACGTCCGGCAGAGCGACCACTTCGGCGTCGATATCGACCGCAACTGACTGCGCGCCGAGGACATGGACGAAAGTGGTCAGCAACCGGCGCGGCTCGAGATAGGCTTCGACGGCCCCGATCACTGCCTCCCGTTCGCTGTCTTGGCGGGGCACGACGATCAGACTGATATGGCCGGGCTGCTCGGTTTCGAAGTCGAGCAGCGCATTTCGCCGCGCGAGACAGCGCACTCGGGCAACGCGCGCGTCTGCTTCGAGCGCCAGCGCTTCGAAATCGGCGCAGGAGACTGCCCGCTCCTGCCGGCGAAGTGCCTGTACGCTGGCGCGAATGTCCGCCGCCAGCGCTTCGGGGGTCAGGCCAGACGGCTGCCAGTCCTTGCCGTTGAGCAGCTTGAGAAAACTACGCAGGTTGGCGTCGCTGACCCGGTTCAAGCGGTAGAGCAACATCTCCGACAGCCAGGCGAAGAGCTCGATCAGGGTGATGCCGGGATCGGAGGGATTGTGGTTGGTCCATTCCGGCGCGCAGCTGGCAATCAGCGCGCGCGCTTCGTCGACCAGGTCGGCGTAGCGACGATCGTCCAGATCAGGCAGGGTCAGTGGCATGGCAATCAGGGCTCCGTGAAAGACAAACGAATATCATGGCTGCCGGAATGGACCAGGAAGCGGCCGCTCGCCAGCGCACCCGGGCGCTCTTCTCTTTCCGTGATCTGCAGGCTGTGCAGATGGTCGACCCCGGGAACCGCCTCGAGCAGCGCATAGAGGTCCGACGGATGCGGCTTGCGACCGAAGTCCCAGCCGTTTCGATCGAGGCCACCGCTCAAGGGATGAAGAAAACGGGCCAGTGCCTGCGCCACTGCGCTTTCGACGATGCTGGCTCCCTGCATTGACAGCAAGGCGATCCCGGCAACGACGTCGACCCGGACGTACTCGGGTCCGACGACCACCAGGTCCGCGGTCGGCAGGCGACGTTGATCGAGATAGCGCCTCACCTGGTCAATCAGCGCCAGACTCGGCAGGGGCCTGGCATCGCTGCTGTGCGGCACGACGATCAGGCTGACGGTCCCCGGCCGGAAGACGAGCGCATCGGGGTCACTGGCCAGGTCGTGCAAGGGTACGCAGCGCGCGCGCGCCACTTCGGGCGAGGCGAGCAGCGCCAGGTCCTGATAGTCCTCAACGCTGACCGCCCGGTGCCGGTGACGCAAGGCGCGCGGCGCGCGCTGCAGGAGCGACGCGAGCGCTTCCGCGTCGGCGCCGCCTTCGGCGGGCTCGCGATTGCTCACCTTGTCCACATACGGCACGGTCGTCTTCAACTGGACGATGCTAGCCGCCGGCCGGTTGCCGCGGGCGCCACCGCCGGTCCGGTAATGCGCAAGACGGACATTGCCGGCGCCGACCGACGGGATCAGTCCATGGCGGCCATCGCCGAAGCCAATCTCTCCGCTCAGGGCGTCAAGCACGTAATGCCGGTCGCGCGGGCCGGAGGCGTAGAAATCGGGCACCGGCAGCCAGCGCACCCAGATCTCGCGCGGCCGGCCGCTGGCGTCGTCGATGACGGTGATGGCATCCTCGCCACCGGCCTGCTGGATGAGCGTCTGTTCAGCCGCGGCGGGCAGTTCGCGTTCGCGCACTTCCAGACGCTGGCCGGCCAATACGGGGGCGTGGACGCTGCGAAAGCGCTGCTTTTCGCTGCCGTCGCTGGAACCGACGATTTCCTCGCGTACGCTCACCGCCTGCACGGCCGGCGTGGTGTTGAAAAGGACGCGGCTCAGATGCGCTGCAAGCGGGTAGTCGCCGCTCTCCCAGCGCGCCCGCAACCAGTAAGCCTGCCTGGCAAACTCGCTACGACTGGCGAAATCGCCCGGCACCAGCCATTCGAGCAGACCCGAGCGGGTGAAGTTGTCCGATCCGTCCTGAACTTTCAGATCGGCCCAGTGCGCCCCGTTCCAGTACGTCCAGGCGATTCTCAAGGGGGTTCCGGGCGGGGTTCCGGAAGGCGATGCCTGGCCGGAAGGCAGGCCGGCGAGGGCCGCACCGTACTTCACTTCGGCAGCACGGAGGTACAGACTGAGCTGGCGATTGGGAAAGACGCGAGGTCCCGTGGGCAAGGTAAAACCCAGATAAAGCGTTGGTCGGGCTTCACTGCTGGCCTGAAACGGCTTGAAAGCGGCGCTGCAGGGCAAGTAAGCAAAATCGTTGTGGGCGACGATGGTATCGAGCGCCAGCTCTTGCCGGGTCAAGGCATAGTCGATGCGAAGACGACGAATGGCCGGTGGAGCAAAGCTGGCCGGGATAAACCGGTAGCCTTTTTCGGCGTGTTCGGGATCGACAGCCTCGTAACGGGCTTCCTGACCGTAATCGCCAGCGATCAAACGGACGCGCAGCCAGTACTTCACCAGGCCATTGACAGTCGCCAGGCGCGGGGGCGTGGCCAGGATGAAGCTTACGGTGCCCGACCGGGCCAGCTGCGCCGTGTCGTCGACAAACGAGTGCGGGGCGATCCATGCCTGGCCGTCCCAGTATTCCCAGGCAAGATCGAGCTTCTCCGACGCCCGGGTCGGGGCAATGGGCGACTGATCGTCATCCTCAGGATTGCTCAGTTCGACGTGCACGGTGACGCGGCTGCCGGCGTCGGCAAGCGCCAGCGCATGGGCCAGATAGAAGGTATCGCCAAACCTCGGCTTCTCGCCGAAGGGGAAGAAGTCCTTGCCGAGATCCAGCGCCAGCTGGTTCGCGAAAGCGACTTCCGCGCTCAGCCCCACCTGGCCGCAGGTGATCGTCGCCGTCAGGGAATCAATTTCCGGCAAGTGAGCAACACGCACCCGGCCGCCCTGCCCGACGCTGTCCAGGGTGATCGGCGTCAGCAAGCGGCAGCGCAACCAACGGCTGCTCGTTTCGGCGACCCGCTGTTCCGGAATCGGAAACGCGCTCAGGCCGGCAGTCAGAGTGACCTCGCCGTTGCGGGTCAGCGCTCCGGTATCATCGGCGGGCGTCAGCGTCAGGCCGTCCTTGCCGTCCCAGATCTCCCACTGCAAAGTGCGCGGGTCGGCATCGGCAAGCTCGTTCGCCAGCCTGAAAGTCAGGCGCAGTTGCTGCAGATCCGAACGTGCGAAGAGCACGTCGTCTCCGAGATACAGGACATGTTCGAGCGCCTGATTGCCTGTGAAGACGGGTATGGCCGTCGCTGCCGGCGCGGTCAGCCAGGAGCTGTGGTCGGCATAGCGGTCCGCGCCGGGGTCGCGGATCAACAGGAAAGCGAGCTGCGCTGCGCTGACGACGAGTTCGCGTTCGGTCTCGAAGAGCACCGGCTCCTGCTCGCCTTCGGCCGGCGGCGCAGCGACCTGGGTGCCGATGGGGACCAGCGCGTCGGCGATGCTGCCGGGCGCCAGCGAGAAGGTCAGCGGCACACGGGCCGCCTGCGGGGGCAGGTGCGCCTCGCCCAGCAAGTCGAGAAACGCCAGAAGGTTCTTGTCGGGGACCTGGTTGAGCCGCTGCAGGATGGTTTCTGCAAAGCGACTGAAGACCGCGATCAAGGCGCGCCCCAGCGGGTCGCTGCTGATCAGGCCCGTGCGTGTATCGTCCGACTGTTCGTGCCAGCCCGGGGCATAGATTGCCAAGAGCTGGCGAAGCTGCCGGGCAATGTCGACGGCCGTTCGCGGGTCGACCGGTGGAGCGCTGCTGACCATCAGGCCGAACTCCTCTCGAGATAGAAGGGGTACACCAGGTTGAAGGCGTTGTTGGTGGCGCGGACCTGATAGTCGATTTCGATCAGCAGGACCTCACCGCCGTCGGTCGCGTGCACCGCGATGTCGAGCACGTCGATGCGCGGCTCGAAGAGCAGCAAGGCCTGGCGAACGGCCTGCGCCACTTTGCCGGCCGTGGAAGGACTGTTGATCTCGAAGACCAGTTCGTAAATGCCGCAGCCGAAATCAGGACGCATCACGCGCTCGCCCTTGGCGGTGCCGAGGATGATCCAGATCGACTGGCGAACACTCTCCTCGTACTCGGCCAGCTTGAAAAAACCCTGGTCATCGAGCTGCACCGGGAATCCCCAGCCAACGCCGAGAAAGGATTTCGACATCAGTCCTCCTAACCGATGAACACCGTGCCGACGGCAATCACCTGGCCCACCGGCAGATCCGCCGGGTCGTTGCAGGTACTCGCCGTGTCACCGTTGCGCGCCGCAAACTTGCCGTTGATCTTCACCGTCGCACTGCCGATCCTGATCGTCGCCTTGTTGGCCGGCGGCTTCTGGAAGCTCATCCCGGGCGGCGTCGGCAGGTGCGCTGGCGTGTTCTCGGCCGTGCTATCGACCGTTGCCGCCGGTTTTCCCAGGATATTGACGTTGCCGCTCAGATTGCCGTTGATGATGCCGCTGAAGGGATGCGGCAAGGGCGTCGGCACGGGTGAGCCTGGTCCCGGGACCATGACGATATGGGTGTCGGTGGCGATGATCTGATCGCCCTGCTTGGCGGCGGCTTGGCCCATGGCTCAGTTGATATTGACGGTAGCGCCCTTGATATTCAGCGTCGCGCCGGCTTTCACGTCGAGGCCTGCTCCGGCCTCGAATTGGGCATCGGTCGACGATTTGATTTCCACCTTCCGGGCGTCGAGCCTGATCGTGCCCTGCGGCGCCGACAAGCTGATGTCCTTGTCGCTGCTGATGGTGATGGTGTTGTTGGCGGTATCGAAGACGATGCTGTTCTTCTCGCTCTTGTCGATGATTTCGATCTTCTCCTCGCCGTCCTCGTCATTCAGGCGAATGAGATGGCCACTGCGCGAGCGGATCACGCGCAAGGCATTCTTGCCGTCGGCGTTGTCGGCGGGGGATTTGTCCTTGCCGTTCCAGAGAGCGCCGAGGACATAGGGAAAGCGCAGGTCGCCGTGCTCGAAGGCGACCAGGACCTCGTCGTCCACTTCGGGCAGAAAGTACAGGCCGCGATCGTTTCCGGCCATCGGCGTCGCCATCCGGGCCCACGCACTCTCATCCTCGGCGCTCAGCCAGGGGAAGCGGACCTTGACCCGCGCCAGGCCCTCAGGGTCCTGGTTGTTGGTCACCACGCCGACGACGACGCCGCTGATGCGCGCCGTGTCGTCGCGTTCGACGAGCAGGTTGAAGAAGCTCACGTCGCGTTCCTCCGAACGGTGAAGCGGGTCAGATAGCCCTGTTGTGATGTATAGCCATGAGTTGCAGAGACGACATAGTATTGGCCGCTGAAGCGAGACCCCAGCCCGGCGATCTTGATCACCTTGCCGGCGCGCAAGTCGGTTCGACCCAAGCACGCACCTTCGCCTTCGATCAGTTCCAGGACAGCACGATTGAAGCGTGCTTTGGCCAGTTGGTCAGCTTCGGCCTGGGTCGCTGGCGGGTGCCGGTCGAGCACTCCCACCGCCGCGCCGAAGGCACGCCTGGCCAGCGCCGCGCCACTCTGCTGACCACCCATGCTGGACACTTCGGCGCCGACCCGGGCCTGGGCGATGATCGCTTGCTTGTCTCTGACGTTCCAGCCGCGCACCTGAACTTCGCTGACCTGGCCAGCCAAAGAAAGGCGCGGATAGAACTCCAGCAACTCATCGTTCAGGGTCAGGGTCATGATTTCACTCGCGGCATTGGCGACCGCCCGGAAAGACAGCGTCTGGTCGTCGACGCGGACCTCGTATTCGATCAGCCGAGCGCGCTCCTGAAGAAAATCGAGATCGCTCTGCTTGGCCTGCAGGACGTACTCATGGACCACACGACTGTCGTCGGTGTGCGCGGTCAAACCGGCTTCACGAGCGATTTGCGCGGCGATATCGCTGTCTTTCTGCTGCACGAAAGTGCGCACCTGGCAACCCCGCTGCAGTCGATGACGGCGGTCATAACCACGCACCGTCACGTGCGGCAAGCGGTCGACGGCAAACTCGGGTTCCAGCGCGGTGATTTCGCCCTTGATCAGGCTGGCCAGATCGTCGACATAACCGAGCGAGACTTCGACCGCCTGCCCGACGGCGAACAACTTCTGATCGTCGATCCAGCCGAGGATCTGTGCGTCGTTTTCCGATCCGGCGAGCTCGATGGCGAACATGCTCGGCAGCTCGACGCTGTCGTCGACCTCGACGGCGATGACATGCACCGCAAGCGCTTTGGACAGGGGGGATCCGTTGATCGCGATCTGGAAATCGGGAACCAGTGGGCTACGCGGCGTGGCGGCAGACATCGACAGTTTCCCCCTAGCCGCGCTTCGGAATCGTCAGCGTCCGGCCGATGCGCAGATCGCGCGGATCGTCCAGCTGATTGGCCTCGGCGATCACTCGCCACAGGCTCGGGTCGCGATAGTTCTCGGCGGCGATAGCGCTCAGGGTGTCGCCACGCTTGATTCGGCGAGTCGTAAATTCGGGGTCGGTCTGTCTCTGATCCAGTACCGGGTCGAGGAACTCGGTGACCGTGATCGTCAGTGTCGCGCGCAAGGGCCTGCCGTCGCTGCTGAAAAGGGTGAAGCGCTGGACGAGGTTGCTGACTACGCCGGTAAAGGGAAAATCGGAACGCGCCGGGGGCGCCGCGCCCCAGGCGATTTCGACCGCCGGGGGGCGCTGCAGATCCTTCTGGATACGCGTCAGTTCGACGACCTTGTTGGTTTCCTTGCGCACGTCATCGCTGGCGACGTCGTTGACCGGCTCGGTGACGTCGTAGAACAGCTCGAGGTTGAGCAAGCGGCTGCCGCCGCCGGCGAAGAACAGGGTCGGTGCATTGACCTTGCCGTTGGTGCGAGTGATGGCTGGACCGGACGAGCCGATGGAATTCCACGCCACGGTCTTGGTGATCGAGTAGCTATTCGGATTGAAAAGCACCTTGAACTTCTTACCTTCCACGCGGCCACCGCGGTTGTCGAGCGGCGTGACTTCGATCTTGGCTAATTCCATTGTTTCCATCCTCGACGTTCGCGCTCGATGCTCATATGGCGCAGGAGGCGGCGGCTGACCTCGGCAGTCAGTTGCTCCCAGTCCAGTGCCACCGCCGCTGGAAGAGTGTTGCCGTTGACCCGAGGAGCTCCGGGCTGGCTCTTCGCCGGCCGGCTATCCCCGGGCGCAAGCGGGCCGTCGTGTGCCGGGTGATGCGTGCCTACCGCCGTCCTTGTCGTCGCGGCGCGAGCTTCCCGATTGCCGGCCGGGGCCACTGCCGAAGCAGACCCTTTTCTTTGCAGGACAAGACCGGGAAGCGCGCTGGCAGCCGCTGACGCTAGCGCCGTTCTTTGCGGGATCACGGGAAGGAGCTGGGTGACGACCTTCTCCGATGTCGTTGCAGGCGGCCGCATGGAACCAGTCGACCGCCCCGGCGGCCTTGCCTCGGGAACGGCAAAGGTGGCGGTCGGCGCGGGAGCGCCGACGGTGATCGCCGCAGCAAGCAATTCACCCCTGGAGGACAAGGACGAAGCGGACGAAGCGATTGCCTTGCGGCGGAGCAGCGGCTGCGGTGCTGGCGCAACGGGCAATACCGTCGGCGCCCGCCGATTCGCGGGGGCTTTCCCGAAGACGACAGCAGCCAACGCCCCCGCCTCGGCTGCATGACCAGGACTCTGGCGAGTACTCTCTACCGGCTTGGTCCGTATCGTTGCCTCTCCCGCCAGAATCGAGCCCGCGTCCGCCGACGGCACTGCCCGCCGCCTGACACGCAGGACCGGCGGCGCTTGGACCGGGGATTCTGTCTCCGGCGCTGCCGATGACCGGTGATCGGCAAAGCGGGCAACGGTAGCACTGGCCCCTCGCGGCTCCGTCGCCGTCACCCGAAGCAGAGAAGGCGAGCCGCCTGCCTGCCACTGCTGTGCTTCCCCAGGCGCGACACTGGCGGCAAGCGAGAGAACATGGTCGGCCGGCGGAACGAAGGCACTCACGATGGTCACGCTATCCGGCCTGGCCGACGACTCAGCAGCGGCCACCCGTCCACCCCTGACGCCAGTCCCGAGATCGCTGTCAGAACGACCACGGTTCAGCAGGCGGCTCAACAATGGCAGCGATGAATCGCTCCAGCCGGCGGCACGGCTGTAGTGCTGGGCTGACCGCTGCAAATCGATTACCCCAGGCGGGCTGCTCGCGCGCAGTGCCAGACGCCGGGGAAACACGCTGGCGGTCGCCGTACTACTGCCTGGTGAAGAAGGGTCGGCAGGAAGCAACCTATCGTGAGGAAATGGGCGTGACGACGGCAGTACATCATGCCGAAGAGCAGCGCTTGTCGCCGGGCCCGCGCCCGTTGACTTGGCGCCAAGGGCTGAACGGGGAATAGCGGAAGCTGTGTCGGCATCATCTGCGCCACCACGATGAGCGCTAACTACCGTGGTCGGCTCGGCTGGCCGTGCGACGGCGGTAGATCGCGCCAGTGCCAGCGGCCTTACGCTCGAATCGAACCCGGTAGCGGCTGCGTGAACGCTTGGCACTGATGTAGGCCGGTCGTTTCCAGCGCCTCCTACGGAGGGTAACGGAATCGACCGGGCGAGGTAGGTCGCTGGCAGGCGCGCCTCCGCCGGGACATGGGTTTTCGGTACTTTGCGCGGTGCAGCGCGTACCGTCCGGTAAACGAAAGTGCCACCTTCGATTGGCCGCCTCTCGCCGTCGGCGTTGCGCGCCAGCAAGCGCTGTAGCAATGGAAGGCGCCGCCCGACCCAGCCAACAGCACGGGTGTAACGCTGCTGCGGCCAGCGCACGTCAATCATCCCGAGTTCTCCTCGCTGCTGGCTTGTAGCGACTGTCGGGCAGCCGTCCTGGTGCCAATGGATTTTCCGCAGTCATTGCCCGAACAGGCATCAGAAAAGCCCCCCGGAAACGGTCAGCGAACCGCCACTAATGCGCTCGGCGACGACGCCAGCCAAGGCGTTTGCCAGTCTCGGCCGGCTGAGCCCTCGGTGGGCGAGTTCCACGCTTTCAATGGCGACCTGATCCGAATGTGCCACCAGCGAGGGCCCGCTCCAGCGGAAGGGGAAGGCCTCCCTGAAGTTCCACCAGATGACCGGGATACGCTGCTTGTTCAGCAGGTAGATGGTGCCGTTCCGGCGTTTGATCCTGCCTTGTACGACATCCTGATGCCAGCCCCAGAGTCCGTCGATTGGCGTCAGGCCGTGTTTGAGCAGCAGCGGTGGATACCTGGTCGGTCCGGCAAAACGGTGCATGTACTCATTGACGCCGCCTTCGCGGTACTCGAACGTTTCGGTTTCCACTTGCAGGCCACTGCATTCCGAAAAGCCTCCGGCCAGAATCCCTTCGATCTCCACGAGGAAATTGAAGGCCTGGTAGGGATCGACACGCACCCCCGACAAGTTGCTCGCCGCACTGAAGGCGGTGTTCAAACCCAGTTCAGGCATATCGCTTGCTCCTCGTTACCCGGTCTCGGACTGCTCGTTCAAACGCCGATTGATCCTGGCAATCTCCAACACCCAGCGGCGCCGTTCCAGATGATCGAAATCCATGATCTCTTGCTGCGGCCAGTGAAAATGAAATCCGATGTACGCTACCTCTTCATAGAGCCGCTCTATGGGGTAGCGCCAGACTCCCCCGGGTCACTCAACTCCACTTCGAATTCCTTCTCACAGTACGGGCACTGGGTATGCACCCGGTTGCTACCGCTGTCGTTGAGGCGACGATAGAGATCCTGTAAATACCCAAGATCGGCGGCAAAAAAACCCTCGACGATCTTGGGATTGATTTGCTCGAGGCTTCCCAGGCGGGTGATAACCCGTGACAACAGGATGATCAGCAGATAGGCCGGGTTGTTGTGCACCCGCGGATCCTTGAGCGGTGTGATTTCGTCAAAAGCCGTGGCCAGACGCATCACACCTTCCTGATGCAGATTGCCTTCGCTGTCGATATAGCCCATCGGCAGGGTGAACGGGAATTCGGTCTGCAACATCTTCTTTCCTGTCTCAGCGAGAATCGATCGTAGCTACGGACGGCGTGGCAGACTCTCCATGCGACGCACTGCGCGTCCACATCGCCGCCCTCCCCGGCCTGAAAAGCAGCCGCGTCGGACCCGGAATAGCGCAATAGCTTCCTAGGCGCGCTTCAACTCCTCGTGCGTGATTTCCAGCGCCTCAATGGCAACCGCGTTATTCGTCGAGTTGAACGCCGGGCCGGTCCACTTCGAGGGCCAGGCATTGACGAAATTCCAGCGCAGCTTCTCGGCTCCGGTGTCGTCCAGCAGAATGATCGAGCCGTTCCTTCGTTCGGCTTTGCCGTCGGTGACCGTCTGGCGCCACTTCCACAGTTCGTCCGAATCGGTAATGCCGCGCTTGAGCGTAACGAGGGTGTATTTGTTCAGGCCGGTCAGCTTGCGGACATGCAGCGGATCGGTCCCCTCACGATAGTCGACGGGATCGGTACTCACGTCCAGGCCGCCACATTCCTGAAAGCCGGCCTGGGTAATGCCATCGATTTCGACCATGAAATTGAAGCCCCGATAGGGATCGGTACGTGTTCCGGTAGGCATGGAAGCTCCTTCGATTATGTTCGGTGAAAAGGCAGACAAGCTCTCATTTGATCTGGCAAGTCAGACCGTGGCCGTTGTACCCGCCCGGTGCATGATGCGCACCACGACGAATTCAGCCGGCGCACTGGCAGCCAGACCAATTTCGGTAACCACCTCTCCTGGCTCGCGAGTCCCCGGTGGATTGGTGTCGGCATCGCATTTTACGTAGAACCCTTCGGCCGGCGTTTTTCCCTGCAAGGCGCCGGCCCGCCACAAGCCGGTCAGATACGGATTCAACTCACGCTGAATTCGTAGCCATAAACCGGAATCATTCGGCTCGAAAGCCACCCAGCTCATGTTCCGGTCGACCCAGCGACCGACAGTCAGGAACAGCCGCCGGACATTGATATAGCGCCAGGCAGGATCGCGGTTCAGCGTGCGCGCGCCCCAAACGCGGATGCCGCGCCCCGGAAATGCACGCAGGCAATTAACGCCCTCCGGGTTGAGGAGATCCTGCAACGAATTGTCAATCGCGACTTCCAGATCCAGGGCATCGCGCACTTCCTCGTTGGCCGGCGCCTTGAACACTCCGCCCCGGGCATCCGTTCGCGCAAAAATCCCGGCCACATGGCCGCAGGGTGGAACCCATTGCTCACGAGCTGTCTGCAGCCAGGGGTAGTACAAAGCTCCGTTGAGCGGTTCCGCCTGTCCTTGAGTGAGCCGTTTGCGCTGCGCAAGCACACTGTCCGGCGAACTGTTGCGCGGCGCATCGAGAATCGCCAGGCGATCGCCATGCTCCGCGCAGTGCCGCAGCAGCGCTTGTTGAAGGTCCTTGATTTCTTCCGGGTCGATGGCTGTGCTGTCGACCGGCCGTACGGCGTCCGGCATCGCGACCAGATCGAGGTCGCGCAGTGGTCCCAGCGTGGCGAGTGCCGCCTTCAGGGCAGCCGGCCGACCGGCGGCGGGATCGCCAAGTGCGACATAACAGCGGCTACCACCGTTTTCGAAGAAGCCGGTGATCGCTGCGCCGAGATAGCTCTCGGAGGGGATGGGCAATGCGCTGACCAGCTCCTCCTTGCGATGCAACAGAACCGGAGTCGCAGAAGACTGACCGGGGAGCGCCGCCAAACCGACAAAACCGGGGATGCCGGTCGGCAAGCCAGTTGCCGGTCGGAGAAAGATGTCCTGGCGAAAAACGCCAGGAATCTGGTAGTTGGCCACCGTCGGACGCGCTTACTTTGTGGAGGCCACGAACTGGCTGATGCGGAAGATCACGAACTCCGCCGGCCGCACGATCGATACTCCGATCTCGGTCACCACCTGGCCCAACTCACGCAATTCAGGCGGGTTGGTTTCGGCATCGCATCTGACGTAGAAAGCCTCCTGCGGCGTGCTGCCGAAGAGCGCGCCGGAACGCCACACGTTGGTGAGAAAGGCGGTCACGTTGCGGTTGATTTTCTGCCACAGTGCGGGCGTGTTTGGCTCGAACACCGCCCATTGCAGACCTTCATCGATCGACTCGCGGAGAAACAGCAAGGTACGGCGCACGTTGATGTACTTCAAATCGGCGTTGGCGTCACCGCCAACGGTCCGCGCTCCCCAGACAAGAATATTGTCGTTGAGCACGCGAATGCAATTGACCCCTTTCGGATTCAAGCCGTCCTGCTCGGCCTTGCTCAGAGCTTGCGTGACATCCAGCGCGCCGAAGATCGCTTCGTTGCCCGGGGCTTTGTGCACCCCCCGCAGGTTGTCCACCCGCGCGTAGATTCCCGCCAGGTGACCGCTGGGCGGGACGGCGATCGCGCCATCGCCGGCAGCGGACTGCATCTTGGTGGCCGGATCGAAAACCCTGATCCACGGGAAATACCAGGCGGCGTAATCGGTCTTCCTGGGCATCACACCCGGATTGGCGTCCGCGGCAATCCGCGTCAGCGTCGTCAAATCGCTGACGCTCTCGGGTCCATCGAGGATCGCAAACCGGTCGGATGTGCTGACGCAGTGCGTCACCAGCTTGTCACGGCTTGCCTCATCGGTGAGACCGGGCGCCGCAACAAGGGCGATTTCATCGATTGCCGCAAAAGCCTTGAGGGCATTATCAAGGTCGGCCGCGGCGAGAATCCGAACCACGTAGCAGCGGCTACCGCCGTTGTTGAAGAAGCCATAGACCGCATGCGCGAGATGCTGATGACCCGCGTCGATCGCCGGGCTGGGGTCTGCAGTGGCTGCTGCCGCCTCGCTGCCGATCAGATCGCCGAAAGCCCTGGTGAATTGCGTCCAGCTGGTGATCAGCATGGGCGTTCCGGCCGCTGTCGGCAAACTGAAGTCTACGAACTTGGTCATTCCCGGCGCCGCCTCCGGGTCCTTGGCCACCTGATAAATTGTGTCTGGCACGACGCCGATGAAAGCCGCCGTGCTGGTGCTCACCCCGGCGATGGCCTTGATCGCCGAGGGCACTTCTTCAACATGGACACCGGGTGATAGATACTGAGACATACGCCTTACTCCTTAGCGGTTTGGGTAGCCTAAAGTTGCACGTCGTAGTGGCTTCCAGCGGTGGCAGGAACGGTGATACGGATGCTGCGAGCACTTGCGCCGGCCTGTACGGTCAAGTCAAATATGCCCGGCTCCGGTACGGTCAGCGTATAGCGGCCCGCCGCGTCAGTCCGCGTCTCGAAACCACTATCGAGCAGCGTCACCCTGGCGTTTGCCACAGGCAGATCGGTGGCGTCCGTAACCGTCCCGCCGAAGCGCAAGAGGTTTTGCCGGGTGGCCGGGTTGAGATCTTCTTCCGTGGCGCTTGTCCGCTCGCCGAGAACGACCTGCTCGGTGATCACCAGAGGCGCCGTGATTGGTGCGAACCTGTCCATCGCCAGGGTCGCCGTGATGGTGATCGCGGGACGCAATTTGTTGCCGATGGCCGCCCAGAAATCCGCCGGATCTTTCAAACCGTCGGCTTGCGCGGTAAGCATCGGCAAAGGCGGTTGTTGCCCGACCAGACTTCCTTGCAGGGACGCTGCCGGCAGCATCGGATAGAGGGACAGCACTTGCAGCGTCTGGCTCAGCAAGCGGTGTTCCTGCAGCGGTAGCTCGGCACCACCAACCGGCCAAGCGGTGATCAGATAGCTACAGGCGACCCGCAGTGGAGGCGGATGGATGACTGCTTGGCCATTCTGGCGTTCAAGTAGCGGCTCGCTGCTGCGCATTTCGATGTTTTCCCGAATGTCGTACAAGAACATGTCAATCGTTGTCTGAGCCGGGCTGAACTGCTCCGACGGCCGGTCGAAAACGATCTGAGCCGCAGCGAGTTCGGGGACTACGCTTGCCAGCGAGGGATCGCGCAGCAGGGCTCGCAGGGTCAGACTCAGGTCGCGGATCATGCTTCAACACGCTCCATTCACTCCGCAGCGATAGTTCGCCGAATATCCAGAACAACGACTCTATGCTTCTCGCTATCATCGACATTCGGTACGCCCTGCCCCCGCCATATGTCTTCGCCGTACACACGCACGGAAAAACCGGCGCGCGGCAAGGTATCTCTGATTCTGCTCAGGATGTAATCGGCGCGCGCTCTGGCCAGATCCCGATTGCGTTCTACGCCTCCACGAGGGCTTGCATAGCCGTCAACGAAACCGGATAGATTACTGCCCCCGTCACCACGCGTATCGAGACTTCTGAGAAAAGAGGTCAGGCGAACATTCTCGTCTTCTTGCGTCGATGGATTTGTCCCCGGTATGGCCTGACCCGTGTTGAAGTAGTAAGCTCGGCGATCGCCAACCGTGATTGGACCGACGACAATCTCGGGAGGAGGTGCGGGCGTTTCAATGTCGACTACTAATGCGCGTTCGGCCGTCAGAGTCGAGCCGGCAGACGTTCCCCAACTGCGCGCGTATCCAGCGCTGGCATTGCCACCTCCAAGTTGCACCGAGACCTCTTTGCCACTACTCGTAGATTCTGTTGAGCCCAGCCTTAGCGCCAATCCCACACTACTGCCGCCCTGGACCGGCATGGCGCTGAGCGACCAGGGAGCATCGCGGGAGCCGCCCGAGAAGCTGATAGTTGGCGCATTTACTGTTAGCGCACCGCGTTCGCCAACCGAAACACGCCACTGGTAATCAATCTCCCATAAATTGGTGTCGTTGATTACGGGGTTGTCCCGCTTAACAGTGACGGAGCCGGCGATTTGCAGATGAGCATCGGTGTTTAACGGGATGGAAATACTTTCCCTCTGGGTGTTGGAAAAATTGCGCTCGACAATTCTGCGTCCAGCGACCCACAGCGAGGCTTTGACAGCTAATTCCATGCTGGAGTCATCAAAATATTGCAGAACGTCACCCCAACCCCTTAACGGCACGCTCAAGCGTTGCAGTTGCGGCGCAGTATCGGAGGTAATTGCAGGAAGGTTGTCGCCGGAGACCGGAGCTTGACGCAGGCTGTCCGATCCGGTCTGCTCTTCCTGCTCCATTACTGCGCGCGCACACCGATCCGCTTCTTGCTCGTAGCGATCGTCTGCTTGACTGACAGTAAGCTTGCCCTGGATGGTATGGCTGCCTTGTTGCAGAACATGGGTCAGTTCATGCGCCAAGAGCTCCCGCCCCGCCCAGCTCGTCGGCTTGTACTCCCCGTGGCTGAAGAAAATGTCTTTCCCGGTGGTAAAAGCGCGAGCGCCGAGCGCTTGTGCTAGGGAATCGGCTTCGGCACTGGTGTGTACCTGCACGCAGCTGAAATTGGCGCCGAAGCTTCCCTCCATTTGAGCGCGTATTCCGCTATCAAGATTCTGACCATGGCCACGCGCACGCTGGATGGCTTTTTCCGTTTCCGGAGCAACTGCAAACGCACCATCGGTCTCATAGCCCTTCGCCAGAAACCTCTGCACAAATCGGTTTCCGTGAGTACGCTGGAGATTCTTCAGAATAGCGCTCGCGCTCAATGGCTTTGGCACCCGGCCGGCTTGCGGGGGAAGCTGCCTTGCCTGCGCCGCCGTCACATTTTCCATATTTGCTTCGATAACAGCCCTAGTCCTCATTGCAGGCCTCCCGACAACACGCCTTACCTACCTATTTCGCGTCCCTTCATCCCACGTACGCCCCATCTTCTGATACTCGCGTCGTGCCGCGAGCAAGAGATGTGCCATTCCAATGCGAGACCCTTCAGCGGCCGCATAAAATGCGGCCGTCAACACGATCGTCTTGATATTTCCGCCAGCCAACCTGACCTCACGAGCCAGGCTCCAGAAATCCACATCCTCACCGAGTGGCGCCTCCGGCGGAAACAGGACTTCCCAGATACGTCGACGGTGCATCTCGTCCGGAAACGGAAACTCGACGATAGCATGCATTCGCCGGACGAAGGCATCATCCATGTGACTGCGTAGATTGGTCGCCAGGATGGCAACACCTTCGTATTCTTCCATTTTCTGCAACAAGTAGCCCACTTCGATATTCGCGTAGCGGTCATGCGCATCTTTGACCTCAGAACGTTTTCCGAACAAGGCATCGGCTTCATCGAAGAAGAGGATGGCATTGGTGCTCTGGGCAGCGGTGAAAATACGTTCCAGGTTCTTCTCCGTCTCGCCGATATATTTGCTTACCACTTGTGACAAATCGATCTTGTAGAGTGTTAAACATAGTTCATTGGCGATCACATCGCCAGCCATCGTTTTGCCTGTGCCCGGCGGGCCAGAGAACAGGACGTTGAGCCCCTTGCCGAGAGCGAGCTTGCGGTCGAAGCCCCATTGGCCATAGACGATATTCCGGTTCTTGGCCTGTTGGCAGATTTCGTTCAACTGCGCCAGCTCATCAGCCGGCAGCACGATGTCGGCCCACGTGTACTTGGGCGTTATTTTGCGGGCCAGGTCCAGCAAGTGATGGTCCGTTTGCGCGCGGGCAGCGGCAAACAATTCGAGCAGGGTCGGCTGGGTGCTGTGCACGGCCGCGCCTCTGTTAGCCGTCTGCTCAACACGCCAACGAGCCAGATCGACAGCGCCGGCAACTGTTCTGGCAATCTCGTCAGGCTTCAATTGGAGGCGTGCCGCCAGCTCATCCAGCTCACCTGCCGGTAGTGCGCTGTCAGCAGCCGCTAGAGCCGCCTCCAGGCAGGCCCGTCGCTGGGGGTAGTCAAGCGCTGGAAATGGAACGGCCTGGATCGCGAGAACGTGATCGAAGGGCGGTCGCCAGACCCGGGACCCCGCCAGAACAACCATGCCTGCATGCCTCTGCAGTCTATTCAGTAGGTCTTCATACTGCCGCGAGCGCTCGGCAACCAGCAGTGCGTCAAGACCGGTGCAGTACAGCATGCCCTCCCGGAGGAGCACGGTGCGTAGCAGGACTGTCACCGCCGTTTCGAAGTCGTCGACGGCAATCGGCGCGCGTGCCAGATTGGCAACCAACAGCGGCGCCTTGATCAGACCCGCCAGCGCCTCGGCAACCCTCCGTTTACCGACCCCTCTTGGTCCCTGAAAGTAGAGCCTCAGCGGCCGCTGCGTTCCCTTTGCCTGCACGACCAAACCCGGTAACACCTGCTTGAGCTCGGCGCCGATGGGCAGGTCCGCCAGAGTGGCAGACGAGTCTGCCCATTCACAGAACGACGTCAGGCGGGCATCGAGGGTGTCTTGGGCCAACAGGTATGCGCTGATATCTTCATCAAGCAGGAGTTGTCGCGCCAATAGCGAAGGGTGAACCTGCTGAGGATCGACAATCAGGGAAAGCAGACCGTGGCAGCGCAGCGGGGCCGTAGCCGCCAGATGGCTGCACTTTGCAAGCTTGTCCTCGGCCGAGGTACAGAGCAGATTGAAGACCAGATCGACACTCGGCCGACGACGAGTCACATCGTCCTGCAGATACGCGTAGAGCCGTTCGTACCGGAGGTCAATTTCCGGTGCCAGAGCGACCAGAATCATATCCAGCTCGAACGACGACAGCCGGAATGCCTTTTTCAGAGACCGCAAGCGCGACTGTTCGCCCAGTGGCTTAGAAAGAGGGAGGTTCTGCGCCGCATTCTTCAACACCGGCACACCGGGTCGGCGCGCCAGCAACTTCTCCACCTCGGCAGAGCCGATGTACAGCCCTCGGTAGGGATCGGCGGCAGCCTCAGCACCATACGCAGACTGAGCCGCCGCGACTGCCGCTTGCAACAGGTTGTCCAGCCGCTGCAGTACCGGCTGCAGATCCTGGAGCGCTGTGTTTACCGCGCTGAATTCATTCACGTGAATCAAGCCTGGTGTTGGAACTGTTGAGCCCCACGAATTTCGTTGGCTGCGGAACTTTCTGGCCACGAAAAATTGCAGGCAGATCAGGTAGTACGCCTTTCACTAGCTTGGCGAAGCGCCATGTCGACCAGTTTGTCAGCTCTTGAAAGACGACGACCTCGCCGCCGGGGACCTCCTGGGTACCAGCATACACAAGAGGCGACTGTCGTGACGAGTTTGCGTAACGGGAGGTGACTTTCAGGGCCGGCTCCTGGATGCTGGCGAAGCAGCCGCTGCAGAACACGGGCGACGGTCAGGCAACCACCTACGGCGAAGGGCATCAAGCTGCCGAGCCACGGTAGCCGCGCCCGCGTGGGCCGACCGCAGCGCCACCGAGAACGCCGCTGCGATCCGCCTTATGCCGCGCGCTGGCCGCCTCTGCCCCGTGGACTTCACCAAGCGACGCCGGCTCCGGCGAGCGACGCAAGCCGCTGCGCGCCGACGCCAGAGCGCCGCAAGCAGGGCACCAGAGCGATCCGTCGTGGCCTCCGGCTTGGCCGTCCGACCCCTTTGCCGATACAATGGCAAGGTCTTCGACGCAATGCTGTTGCGTTCGACTCCACAACCTCAGCAGAGAAAGTGCCGCCATGAAAGTACTGCTATTGACCCGCGAGTATCCTCCCAATGTTTACGGTGGAGCCGGCGTTCACATCGAGTATCTGGCCGATGAACTGGCCAGACTGATGCATGTCGAAGTACGCTGTTTCGGTGACCAGGACACTGTCAGCGGCGGGGTACGCGTCAAGGGCTACCCCTTTGGCAAGGGCAGTTTTGCGCACGTCGACAAGAGACTCAGCGGCGCCCTCGACACTTTCGAGACCAACCTCGAAACCCTGCGCGAGCAGGTTGACGCCGATCTGGTGCACGTGCACACCTGGTACGCACACCTCGCCGGCATCCTGACCAAGAACCTCTACGACATTCCGCTGGTGCATACGGTGCACTCGCTGGAACCGCTGCGGCCGTGGAAGCGCGAGCAACTCGGTTGCGGCTACGACATGTCGTCGTGGGTCGAACGCACCTCGCTGCAGATGGCGGACGCGGTGATCGCCGTTTCGGAAGGAACCAAGGCCGACATTCTTGAACATTTTGACATCGATCCGAACAAGATCGCGGTGATCTACAACGGCATCAAGGTCGAGCAGTACCAACCGACGACCGCTACCGATGCCCTCGAAAAGCACGGCGTCGACCCGAGCAAGCCTTTCGTGCTCTTCGTTGGCCGCATCACGCGCCAGAAGGGCATCGTGCACATGGTCAATGCCATCAAGTACATCAACCCCGATGTGCAGGTCGTCCTCTGTGCCGGCGCGCCGGATACCAAGGAATACCTTGCCGAGATGGAAGAGGCGGTCAAGGCCGTGCGGCGGGAAGGTTGCAAGAACCTGATCTGGGTCCAGGAAATGCTCAGCAAGCCGCAGGTGATCCAGATGTATTCGCATGCCACGGTCTTCTGCTGCCCGTCCATCTACGAGCCTTTCGGAATCATCAACCTGGAAGCGATGGCCTGCCACACAGCCGTCGTGGCCAGCGCCGTCGGCGGCATCAAGGAAGTCGTCGTCGATGGTGAAACGGGTTACCTGGTACCACTGGAACAATTGCGCGTCGCGCCTTTCGAGCCGGTGAATCCCGATGCCTTCTCGCGCGACCTGGCGACGGCGATCAACAAGGTCCTCGATGACCCGGCGCTCGCCGAATCGATGGCCGCTGCCGGCCAGAAACGCGCGCGTGAGGTTTTCAGCTGGTCGAGCATCGCCCAGCAAACCCGCACACTCTACAAGTCTCTGCTGACGTAGCGATTCGCCGCAGCCTTTCGTCCACCGGCACAGACTCAGCTCAGGGCGAAAGGGATTGCGGAAAGGGATTGCGTATTGACGGCCCGCAGGGGCCGTCGCCGTGCAGATCACCTATCACCCTCTGCTTCCCGCCTCGCCGGGTCAGATTTCAGGAGCACAAGCCATGATTCCCCAGGACTACCCCCGCGTAAATATTGAAGCCGTCAAGCCGCAGATCGACTGTGGCCGCTATCCAATCAAACGCGTCGTCGGCGAGAAAGTCGCCGTCAGCGCGGACATCTACAAGGAAGGTCACGACAAGCTGTCGGCCGTGCTCAAGGCCCGCAAGCTGGGCGCGAAGACGTGGCAGGAAAGCCCGATGACGCTGGCCCTCAACGACGACTGGTACGGCGAGTTTTCTGTCACCGAGATCGGTCCCTGGGAATACACCATCGAGGCCTACGCCGACCACTACCGGTCGTGGGTAGAAGAGATCAGCAAGAAGAACGTGCCGGGTGCCAAGCTCGAAAGCGAACTGCTCGAGGGCATGGCGATCATCAGGAAATCGGCAGCCTTGGCCAAGGGTGAGGATCGTGCCCGTATCGAAAGCATCATCGCGGCCATGGACGGTGCGCTGGGTGCCGGCGAACAGCAGGGCGTGATCGACCTGGGAATTGGCGGCGTCCTGCACAGCCTGATGGCCAGGTATGCTGATCGTAGCGAGGGCTACGAGCTGGCGCCGACGCTGAAAGTGATGGTCAACCGTCCGATCAGCCGTTTTGCCGCCTGGTACGAGTTCTTTCCGCGTTCGCAGAGCACGACCCCGCACCAGCACGGCACCCTGCAGGACTGCATCCAGCGCCTGCCGGCGGTCAAGGCCATGGGCTTCGACGTCATCTATCTGCCGCCGATCCATCCCATCGGCCACAGTTTCCGCAAAGGCAAGAACAACAGCCTGACCGCCCAGCCCGGTGACGTCGGCAGTCCGTGGGCGATCGGCAATGAGCACGGCGGTCACACCGGCCTCGAACCGAAGCTCGGCACCTGGGAGGACTGGGATCGCTTCGTCGCCACCTGCCGCGAGCTGGAGATCGAGATTGCACTCGACTACGTGATGAATTGCTCGCCCGACCACCCCTACGTCGCCGCTCATCCGGAATGGTTCTTCCATCGTCCCGACGGCTCGATCAAATACGCCGAGAACCCGCCGAAGAAATACCAGGATGTCTACCCGCTGAACTTTGGCACCAGGGACCGCGCCGGCCTGTGGCAGGAGATGCTCAGGGTCTTCCTGTTCTGGGTCGACAAGGGGGTGACCACTTTCCGCGTGGACAATCCCCATACCAAGCCGGTGCCGTTCTGGGAATGGGTGATCGCGCAGGTACACCGGCAGCACCCCGGGGTAATCTTCCTTGCCGAAGCCTTTACCAAGCCGAAAATGATGCGCCTGCTGGCCAAGGCCGGCTACGCCCAGTCCTACACCTATTTCACCTGGCGCAACGAGAAGGACGAGATCACCGAGTATGTCAATGAGCTGACAAACGGCGAGATGAAGGAGTACTTTACCGGCAACTTCTTCGCCAATACGCCGGACATCCTGCCGCCGATCCTGCAATACGGCGGTCGGCCGGCATTCATCATGCGCGCCGTTCTGGCGGCGACCCTGTCCTCGGTCTATGGCATCTACAGTGGTTACGAGCTGTGCGAAAACGCGGCGATTCCGGGCAAGGAGGAGTACCTCGACTCGGAGAAGTACGAAGTCAAGGTGCGCAATTGGCGGGCTCCGGGCAACATCGTCGACATCATCACCCGCATCAACAAGATCCGCCGCGAATCGCCAGCCCTGCACGGCTACAACAACGTTCTGTTCCTGGCCACCGACAACCCGAACATCCTCGCCTACGCCAAGATGAGCGATGATCGCTCGGATATCATCGTCTGCGCGGTCAACCTGGATCCTTACCATCAACAGCCAGCCACTCTGCAGATCCCGCTGGGCACTTTCGGCATCGGCTGGGACGAGCAATACCAGGCACACGACGTGCTGAACGACCAGAGTTATCGCTGGAGCGGCCCGACCGCCTACGTCGAACTCAGCCCGCACAACCTGATGGCGCACATCATCAAGATCCGTCGCTGGTAAGCGCGGGCCAGCGCGCAGTCACTGTCTCACTGTCTCACTGTCTCACTGTCTCACTGTCTCACTGTCTCACTGTCTCACTGTCTCAGGCGCTGACAAATGAAATGGCGGCCTCTATGGCCGCCATTTCATTGTGACGTTCGCTTCTGCGCGCAGCAGGGGAAAAACATCATTCCCCGGCGCGACTACCTTCTGCTCAAGGCGCGCCCGCAGCGGCGCGCTTGAAGTGCATGTCCTCTTCCGAAAGATCGGTGAGTTCGATGCGCACCGGCTCGACCCGCCAGATGTCCGTGCAATACTCCTGAATCGCACGATCGGCCGAGAAGAATCCGGAGCGTGCAACGTTGAGAATCGACATCCGCGACCAGCGCTCGTAATCGAGGTAGGCCTCGGAAACTTTTTCCTGACAATCGACGTACGACTGAAAGTCCGCCATCAGCATGTACTCGTCATGGTTGAGGAGGTGCTCGACCAAGGGCCGGAAGACATCGCGGTCACCGCGAGTAAAGAAGCCCGAGCTGATCAGGTCGATCACTTCACGCAGCTGCGGGTTTGCCTCGTAGTAGTCGCGCGGTCGGTAGCCGCAGTTGCGGAGTTCCTTGACCTCCGGGGTGTTCATCCCGAACAGGAAGAAATTCTCTTCGCCGACCTGTTCGAGGATCTCGACGTTGGCACCGTCGAGCGTGCCGATGGTCAGCGCACCATTCATCTGGAACTTCATGTTGCCAGTGCCCGATGCCTCCTTGCCGGCCAACGAGATCTGCTCCGACAGGTCAGCCGCCGGGAAGATCAACTGACCGTTCTTGACGTTGTAGTTCGGGAAGAAGACCACCTGTAGCCGGCCATGCATGGCCGGGTCCCGACCAACGATATCGGCCACGGCCGTCGCCAGGCGAATCATCAGCTTGGCCATGCGATAACCTGGCGCAGCCTTGCCGCCGAAAATCACGGTGCGTGGTGCGACCGCCAGGCTCGGGTTGTCCTTGAGGCGCTTGTACAGCGAAATCACGTGCAGCAGGTTGAGGTGCTGACGCTTGTACTCGTGGATGCGTTTGACCTGGACGTCGAACATCGATGCCGGATCGGCGTCGATGTGGGCAAAGCGCTTGATCTCATGAACCAGGCGCTCTTTGTTGCCGCGCTTGATGTCGCGCCAGGCCTCGCGGAAGGCCGCGTCCTCGGCATAGGGCTCGAGCTCGCGCAGACGCTGCATGTCGGTTACCCAGCCGCGACCAATGGTGTCGTCGATCAGCTGCGACATCGTTGGATTGGCGAGCAGAACGAAGCGACGCGGGGTCACGCCATTGGTCTTGTTCCTGAATTTTTCCGGCCACAGGTCGTAGAAGTCCTTGAGAATGTCTGACTTGACGAGTTCGCTGTGCAGGGCCGCCACCCCATTGACCGCGAAGCTGCCGACCACCGCCAGGTGTGCCATGCGCACGTAGCGTGCGCCATCCTCGTCGATCAGCGACATCCGCCTGAGGATGGCTTCGTCACCGGGGAAGCGAATGCGCACTTCGTCAAGGAAACGCTCGTTGATCTCGCAGATGATTTCGTAATGCCGCGGCAGGGTTTTCCGGAAAAGGTGCAAAGGCCATTTCTCGAGAGCCTCGGGCAGCAGGGTGTGATTCGTGTAGGCAAAAGTCCGCTGGGTGACGGACCACGCGTCGTCCCAAAACATCTCGTACTCGTCGACCAGCAGACGCATCAGCTCGGCAACTGCGATCGAGGGGTGCGTGTCGTTGAGCTGGACGACGAACTTTTCGTGGAAAGCACTGAGATCTTTCTCGCGTTGCAGCTGCAGACGAATCATGTCGCGCAGCGAGCAGGCGACGAAGAAGTACTGCTGCTCAAGCCGCAGGGTCTGCCCCGCTTCCATCTCGTCGTTCGGATAGAGGACTTTGGTCAGCGTCTCGGAGAGCACTTCTGCATCCACCGCCTGGTAGTAATTGCCGGCGTTGAAAGCGGCGAAATCGAATTCTTCCGGCGCCTCGGCGCTCCACAGTCTGAGTCGGTTCGGAGTATTGACCCCATAGCCGAGTATCGGCATGTCCCAGGCCGTGCCACGCACCATTTTTGCAGGAATCCACTGCACGCGCAGGCGGCGGCTGGCCGACGCCTCGTACTGGTGTTCGGTATGGCCGCCAATCTTGATATCGAAAGCGACATTCGGTCGATGGATGAGCCACGGGCTTCCCGCACGCAACCACTTGTCGGTCACTTCGGCCTGCCAGCCGTCGTGGATGACCTGCGTGAAAATGCCGAACTCGTAGCGAATGCCGTAGCCAATGGCCGGAATCTCGAGCGTCGCCAGAGAATCAAGGTAACAGGCGGCGAGACGGCCGAGACCGCCGTTGCCGAGTCCGGGCTCCTCTTCCTGATCGAGGAGGATGTCCAGATCGAGGCCAAGTTCCGCCATCGCCTGCCGGGCGTTGTCGAAAATACCGAGATTGATCAGATTGTTACCCAGTTGTGGACCGATCAGGAACTCGGCCGACAGGTAGCAGACCGTACGGCTGCCCTTGTTGCGGTAGGTGCGCGCGGTTTGCACCCAGCGCTGCAGCAGGCGATCGCGCACCGTCAGAGCGAGTGCCTGGAAGCAGTCACGCCGGGTTGCCACCTCCGGAAAGCGCGCCTGCGAGTAAACCAGTCTGTCCAGAAAGGCGCGCTTGAGCGCGTCTACTCCGAGTCCCATGCGCTCGTCGTCCCTGCCCACCAACGGCACCGCTGCCGGCCCCGCATGCGACTCGCCCTGCCCTTGCTTCTTCTGAATCATGCCCATTCCTCTCGATAGCTCGGTTTGATTATTGCCAACAATTACCCTGGTAGCGTCGTTTTTGCTGCCTTGAAAGACTCCTCAGCGGCGAGTCTAAAGCATAGTGCGCGCCCGTGCCTACCGCCCCCGGCGAGGTTTTTTTCCTGGCCTGCGCTTCGTCTGTGGAGGTGGCAGGGTAGTCAGCGTCCCGGTCGACGCTTAGGCGATTTGATTGCAGTAACAATGAACATGGCAAGCGAACGCTCAACCCCTGCCTGCCTGCCTGCCTGCCGTGAGTCGCTGGCGCGGCTTTCATCGACAGGCGGCGCCGTGACGCCGGATGGTGCTAGCATTGACGAGCAGGCAGTCAGCCAGGCAGAAATGCCTCCGGTGGCACGTTGTCGATGCGCCGTGTTCCTTCTTGTTCAAGCACCGCGAGGAAAGCACATGACTCTGAGAATCGAAAACCACCAATTGGTCGGCGAGCTGGTCAGTCATCGCAGCACGCCCAAGCATGTGCTCCGTCGTGAGCAGGACGAAGCGGCACGCTGCGTGCTTACTGCCCGCAGCCTGAACATCCGCAAAGGGCCCGACGCCAGTTTCGAACCTGTCGCGGCGGCGCTGAAGATCGGCACCGAAGTGCTCCGCTTCGAAGCGCCTGCCCGCTGGAGCCTGGTCGAGGTCGTCGCCGACCCCGAGATCGAGGGCTGGGTCAGTAACGCCCATATTGCGGCCAGCGGCGACAGCGGCAGCGGCGAAAGCGGCGTCGCCCCGAGATCTGCCGTCACCGGCCCGGCGTCAAGGGATCCGAGCGCACCCCCCGTCAAGCCGAAGAAAGGGGGGCAAGGGCAAGAAAGCACGCCGGGACGGCCAGTGAGGGCTCCGCTCTCGGCTGGCGAAATCCCGGCCCGCCAGCGGCGTCGCTGAGCAGCACAACGCGAGGGCACGGCGATGGCGCAGCTGTTCATCAGCTACCGTTCGTCCGACGGTCGCGACAAGGCAACGGCGCTGGCACGCGATCTCGGCGCGCTGTACGGCGACGCGCAGGTCTTCATCGACAAGGATGACCTGCGCGCCGGGCTGCGCTGGCGCGACGAGATCGCCGCCACACTCAAGGAACAGCCGGTACTCCTCTTGCTGCTCACCCCGCAGCTGCTGGGCGCCCGCGATGATCACGGCAAGCGGCGCATCGACGACCCCGCTGACCCGGTGCGACGCGAAGTCGCCGACGCCCTGGCAGGCGGTGCGCACCTCATCCCGCTGCTTTGCGACGGCGTCGCCGCAGCGCCCCCTGCCGCCGAGCTGCCGCCACCCCTGAACCGCATCGGCGAGTTCACCTGGCGTCCGCTGCGCGCCTACGACTGGGAGCACGACATCCGGCGCCTGGTAGACGACCTGCAGGCGCTGGGCATTGCCCCCGCGGCGCCGCTTGAGGCGTCCGCGCCAGCGCCAGCCACGGCGCAGCGAAGCGTCGGCGGGACGCGTCGCCGCTGGCTGGTCGCCGGTATGGCGGCGGCCGCAGTCCTCGCTCTCGGTATCGGCGGGTACGCGCTGAGACTTGCGCCGACCCCATCGAGCACCGATGTCAGCGGTGCCTGGTCCGCGACCTTGTCACCCGACGAGACGCTCTCCCTGTCGCTACGACAGATCGGCGATCAGGTCGAACTCAACAGTCGCCCCGTGCCGATCAGTCACCGTGCCGACTGGGCAGACTACCGCAGCTTCTGGCGCGAGCGTTTCGGCAGCGAACTCGACACCGTCAGCTACCGCGGCAAAGGGAGCGCCAGCGCCCTCCCGGGAGAGCAGCTGGTCGTCGATATCGCCCTGCAGATTGTCAGCACTCCCGGCGACGTACTGGTCGATAGCGGGAACCTGCACGCCACCATCGCTGCCGATGGCACCACGATGGCCGGGACGGTGTGGCTGAACGGCAAACAAGCCGAACGCCCGCTCCAACTGTTGCGCCTACCGAAAACCAGGTAAGCGGCGGCAAAGCTCGTCTCCCGATCAGTTGGTGCTGGTGATGTAGTGGCTGGCGCGCAGCAGAAAGCGCTTTTCCACCAGATGCCAGAGGGCAATGGCGCCCGTGCCGGTGATCAGGGCGACGACCGCGAAGAACTGCCAGGGACTATCCTGAAGCCAGCGCGCATTGACCAGGAGCTGAATGACCGGCACGTGGATGATGTAGACGCCGTAGGAAAAATCACCGTACTTGCCGAAGTTCCCGACATAGAGAAAGAGACCAAAAAAAACGACGACCACTGCCAAGGCAAACGGTTCGAGGAGCGGCAGCGGGTAGATCCTGCCGGCAAGCAGAATCGCAATCGCCGCCGCCATGAAGTATCCGACTTGCCGCTCGAACAAATCCCGACAGCAATAAAGGAAGGCGCCGGCGGCAAAGTAGCAGAACTGCCCGGGAAGCTGTCGGGCGAGTTGCACATAGAGCCCCGAGCCTGTCTGTTCCGCCGCCATGGACATCAGGTGAGCATAGGCCACCGACGCGCAATAAATGATCAAGAGAACCGGCCGATAGGAAAACTTCCTGCACAGAGCCACCAGTAGCGGCACCAGCAGGTAGAACATCACTTCGATCTTGAGCGTCCATAGTGCCCCATTGACCTCAGGTGCCGTGTTGCCGTCAAACACACCAGGAAGCGTTGGCTGCAGAAAGTTCAGAAAAATCAGGTTGCTGCCGACGTACTTGAGCCATGCCCAGGAGAAATAGTCGCCGACGGCCTTCGAGCTGACCGCTACCAGCAACACCGCGCAAAGCATCACTACCGTGAAATAGGCTGGATAGAGGCGTCTGACACGCTTGCTGAAGTAGGAAGCAAGCGATGTCGACCGCTCACAGCTCATGAAAATGAGAAAGCCGCTGACAACGAAAAAAGCCTTCACTGCGACACCGCCTGACAAGAAACCAATGTCGGGCGACAGCTCTTGAAATCCGGAAAGAATGGCAACGTGAACGACGACAACATTCACCGCCAACAACAGGCGCAGCAGGTCGAAGTTGTTTCTGCTCAAGCGCGGACTATCGTGATGCATTTATTTCGACTCCCAGGGGAAACGTGGATTGACGGACTTCAGACGCCTTGCGCAGCAAGCCGGGGATGCCGGGGAGCCAGACGCGCAGAACGAGCGCAGCAGCCGAAATCAATCGTCCTGCCTGATCAGCACCACCGCCTCGGTGGCAATGCCTTCTCCTCGCCCGACGAAGCCCAGCTTTTCGGAGGTCTTTGCCTTGACGTTCACGCAGTCCAGCGCCACCTGCAGGTCGGCGGCGATGTTGGCGACCATCTGCGGCAGGTACGGGGCCATCTTCGGCTGCTGGGCGATGATCGTCGCATCGATGTTGCCGACCTGCCAGCCAGCCTCTGCCAACAGCGCCAACGTGGCGCGCAGCAGCACGCGGCTGTCGGCACCGCGATAACGCGGGTCGGTGTCGGGAAAGTGACGGCCGATGTCGCCCAGCGCGGCGGCGCCGAGCAGCGCGTCAATGATCGCGTGCAGGAGCGCGTCGGCATCGGAATGGCCAAGCAGGCCACTGTGATGCGCGATGTCGACGCCACCGAGAATCATCTTGCGACCGGGAACCAGTGCGTGAATGTCGCAACCCTGGCCGACGCGGATCATTCGTCCTCCCGCGCCCTGCCCTGCAGGATCAGTTCGGCGAGGCGCAGGTCGGCGGGGAAAGTGACCTTGAAGTTGCTGGCGTCGCCGGCAACCAGGCGCGGTTTGAAGCCGGCGGCCTCGACGGCCGAGGCTTCGTCAGTGCCCTGCGGGTGTTCGGCGAGCACCTGGCGCAGCACGCCGTAACGAAACATCTGTGGCGTCTGCGCCTGCCACAGGCCGTCGCGCGACACGGTGCACGCGACGCGCTGTTCGCCATCTGCGCGCTTGAGCGTATCGGCCAGCGGCGCGGCCAGGAGGCCGCCGACCGGATCGTCGGCGAGCTGCTCGCATAGCGCGTTCAAATTCGCCTGCGACAGGCAGGGGCGCGCGGCGTCGTGAACCAGCACCCAGTCATCGTCGTGAGCGGCCGTAGCCGCGGCAGAGAGGCCATTGGCAACGCTGTCGGAGCGGCTTGCGCCACCGCAATAGACGGTCTCCAGTTTGTGGCCAAGACTCGTCCAATCGTATCGCCGCCACCAGCCGTCGTCCGGAGAGAGCACCACCCAGACGCGATCGATGTGCTGGCAGCGACACAGAGCGGCAAGACTGTAGTAGATCAAGGGTCGGCCGGCGAGCATCTGGTATTGTTTTGGCATCTCGCCGCCAAAGCGCGATCCGCTGCCGGCGGCGGGGACGATTGCGTAGTGACGTAGCATGGCGTAATTTTAACCAAAGAAGGCAAGCCGATACCGAAATAAGCGCGCAGCGCTGCGCACGGGCTCTCGCCGCCGGGCAACTTTTCGGGAGCCCGTGCCGGAGCCGCTCCGCCTTCCCGAGCAGCACGCCTTGAGGATCGACAAAATGACCCACTCGACAGCCACAGTTCGTCCGGCCGCAGTCGCCGGCACCTTCTATCCAGAATCGGCCATCGTTCTGACGCGCGCTCTGCGCCGGCTACTCGGCGACACGCCGCCAGCGCAGGAGAGTCGGGAACGGCCACCGAAAGCGATCATCGCGCCGCACGCCGGCTACGTTTATTCCGGCCCGATCGCCGCCACTGTCTATGCGCCGCTGCACGCACTGCGCGCGACTATCCGGCGCGTCGTTCTACTCGGCCCGACGCACCGCGTCGCGGTCAATGGGCTGGCCGTGCCGTCGGTCAGCGCCTTCGCCACGCCGCTCGGCGAGGTTCCTCTGGACGCCGAGGCCATCGCCCGCATCGCGCCATTGCCTCAGGTCGTCGTCAGCGACGCCGCACACGCCATGGAACACTCGCTCGAAGTACAACTGCCGTTCCTGCAAACAGTGCTCGAACGCTTTACGCTGGTGCCCCTGGCCGTCGGCAAGGCCTCGCCGAGCGAAGTCGCCGAAGTGCTCGAAACCCTGTGGGGCAGCGATGAGACGCTGATCGTGATCAGCTCCGACCTCTCGCATTACCTTCCCTACCCGCGTGCCTGCGAGACCGACACCGACACCGCCCGGCACATCGTCGCGCTTGACGCCAAGCTCGACCATCAACAGGCCTGCGGCGCGACACCGGTCAACGGCCTCTTGCTGGCCGCGCGTCGGCACGGACTGCGAGCGCGCTTGCTCGATCTGCGCAATTCGGGAGATACCGCCGGCGACAAGTCACGCGTCGTCGGCTATGGCGCCTTCAGCTTTACGCCGGTGAGCGCCGATGCCCACTGGGACCTCCTCGGCAGCGCCCTGCTCGTCAGTGCGCGCAACGCCATTGCCGCAAAGTTCGGACTATCACCACAGCCGGTGACGCCGATGCCCGAACTCTCCGAGCCCGGAGCGAGCTTCGTCACGCTGACCCAGAACGGCCACCTGCGCGGCTGTATCGGCAGCCTGGAAGCGCATCGGCCACTGGCCACCGACGTCGCCGAGAACGCCTTCGCCGCCGCTTTTCACGACCGGCGCTTCGCGCCACTGAGCGAGCCGGAGTTGCCGCGCACGCGCGTCGAAGTATCATTGCTGACGCCGGCCGAAGCTTTTCCGGTACGCAGCGAAGAAGACGCCCTGGCCCGCCTGCGACCGGGTATTGACGGCCTGATCCTGAGCTACGGCCGGCGGCGAGCGACTTTCCTGCCACAGGTCTGGGAGTCCCTCCCCGACCCCCGGCAGTTCATCGCCCAGCTCAAGCTGAAAGCCGGCCTGGCCGCCGACTTCTGGGACCCCGAGCTCACCCTGGCGCGTTATGGAGTACGAAAATGGAAAGAGATCTGAACGACTCGCTGAAAACCCCCGCCTCCGCTCACCCCGGGCGTTGGTGGCACACGCTTGCCGACGGTCGCATTCAGTGCGACCTCTGCCCCCGCGACTGCAAGCTGCACGCCGGCCAGCGCGGCGCCTGCTTCGTCCGCCAGAACATCGCCGGCGAGATGGTGTTGACCACTTACGGCCGTTCGTCGGGCTTCTGCATCGACCCCATCGAAAAGAAACCGCTCAACCACTTCTACCCGGGCTCGTCGATTCTTTCTTTCGGCACCGCCGGCTGCAACCTGGCCTGCAAGTTCTGCCAGAACTGGGACATTTCCAAGTCGAAGGACATGGACCGCCTGCTCGACGCTGCCAGCCCCGCGGGCATTGCTGCCGCTGCGGCGGCCTATGGTGCGCACGCCGTCGCTTTCACCTACAACGATCCGGTAATTTTTGCCGAGTATGCCATCGATACCGCCGTTGCCTGCCGCGCACAGGGCATCAAGACCGTTGCCGTCACGGCCGGCTACATCCATCCCGAGCCGGCGCGCGAATTCTTTGCGGTCATGGACGGCGCCAACGTCGATCTCAAGGCCTTCACCGACGACTTCTACTTCAAGCTCTGTGGCGGCCACCTGCAAGCAGTGCTCGATACGCTCGCCTACATCCACCATGAGACGAACTGCTGGCTGGAAATCACCACCCTGCTGATCCCCGGCCGTAACGACTCGTCGAGCGAGATCAAGGCTCTTGCCGACTGGGTGGCGCGCGAGTTGGGAGCGAACGTGCCCCTGCACTTCTCGGCTTTCCACCCAGACTGGAAAATGAGCGAACTGCCGCCGACGCCGCCATCAACCCTGACCCAGGCTCGACGCATCGCCATGGACGCCGGCTTGAACTACGTCTACACCGGCAATGTGCATGACACCGAAGGCGGCACCACTTTCTGCCCGGAGTGCCAGGCGGCACTGATCGAGCGCGACTGGTACAACATCCGCCATTACGACCTGCCGAGTGATGGTCGCTGTCCGCACTGCGCGACGCCGATCGCCGGCTATTTCAGCCGCTTTGGCAAACCTTTCGGTCCCCGTCGCGTTCCGGTCAAGCTGGTCCGCCGTTGAGTGAAGCGATGGCCACCGCCGCCGCCAGGACGCTGGCCATCGCCAGCGGCAGCGCGCGACTGCACGCCGAGCTGGTCCTGCCCACGCGACCTTCGGCACTGGTGATCCTGGCCCACGCCGGGCCGAATCCCGAGGCCCGCGACGACGCCCTCGCCGTCGTCCTCCGCCACGCCGGCATCGGCACGCTGAGCTTCGACCTGCTGAGCCGTAGCGAAGAACGTTTCGCGGACAATCATCACAACGTTTCGCTGCTCGCCAGCCGCCTGCTCGACGGCCTGACCCTGCTCAAGCAGCAGATGCTCCTCGAAGAACTGCCGCCGCTGCCAATCGGCCTCAGCGCTGCCGCTGACTGCTCGCCGGTGGTCGTGCGCGCCGCCGCCATTCGTGACCGCGACATCTTTGCGATTGTCTGCCGCGGCGGCCTGATCGACCTGGCCGGCATGCTCTATCTGCATACCCTGATCTCGCCCCTGCTGGTCCTCGTCGGCGAAGGCGAACAGCGCGTCGAAGCCAGTAACCGACGCGCCTTACGCGAGCTCGCCGGGCGCAAGGAGTTGCAGCGACTGCCGGCGAGTGCCGATGCCCCCGACTCGGCCGCGGCCTTCGAGTGGGTCGCGCGCGAAACGGCGCGCTGGTTCGTGTACCACCTGCCAGCGGGCGAAACGACGACGAGCCAATGACTCGGACCCCTTGCGCTGACCCTGTGCTGCCCACACAAGCCAAGAGAGCCCGAACGGCTTGATAACATTCTGATTGAGAAGATTGATATATGAAACTAGCTGGCCAAGTTGCTCTGATTACAGGTGCATCCGGTGGCATTGGATCCGCGATCTGCCGTGCTCTGGCGCGTGAGGGTGCCTCCCTGGCCCTCCATTACTGCTCGCGGGAGGCCAATGCCGTGAAACTTGCGGAACAACTGCAAAGCAGCAAGCGACTGGCCTCGCAGCAGTTCGTGCCCATTGCCGCTGACCTGCTGGACAATGCCGCAGCGTGCGACCTGGTGGCGCGATCAGTGGAGGCCTTTGGCCGACTCGACATCATCGTAAACAACGCGGGTTGGACACGAGTTGTCCAGGCCGACGACATCGAGGGTCTGGACAACGAAATGATCAGCAAGACAGTTCGTATGAAAATTGATGTCCCGCTGTGTCTGCTCCGAGCTGCTCGGCCCCATCTGGAACAGTCCGGTGCCGGCCAACTCATCAATATCACTTCTGTTGCCGGCATCGCCGCGAAAGGTTCGTCTATCGTCTATGCGGCTGCCAACGCAGCACTCTCAAACCTTACACGCTCACTTGCGCGGGCGCTGGCGCCCAAGATCCGCGTCAATGCAGTCGCGCCGGGCTTCGTCGAAACCGGTTTCGCCTGGCCAAAAGATGGAAAAGTAAAAGCGCATGTTGCGCAGCGCAATCACATCGCCCGAACCGTCGAAGCGGACGAGGTGGCGGAGGTCGTCCGCTTTCTTGTCTGTGACGCACCCGCGATAACGGGTGAGGAGATCGCGATTGATGGAGGAATCGGCAGATTAGGTGTGCGCTAGCCTTTCCCAGACGAAATTCGCGCTCATCTGCTCCATGTCGGCATTGCGTATAGGGAAATCCGTCAGGATCTTTGTCACCAGGTCCGTACCCTGGGGGCGTGAGCTGTCGGCGACAGACTGCGAGTCCGTCCACAGATTGACTATCTTGCCCACTTCATCGAAGCCCAGGTAGTACCGGGCCGACGTACCGCCCGAGAAGCGCCCGTTCATTTCGATTGCCTGAAAGCCATGCGTCGGGTCCCGCTTCAGCTGAAGATTGAAGGGCCCGCGCCAGCCCTCCTCGACGGCAGCTTCGGCAAACCGCCGTGTAATGCGCAGTAGTCCGGGATCAATGCAACGTCGCAGCTGCTCGCATCTTCCGGCGACCATCCTGGATACAAAACCGATCATGTCGAAGATCTTGCCTTGGCGGTCGATGAGCACCTGCGCTGCAAACAGATTATCCTCAGGGACCTGCCACACGAACGGCAGGCCGAAGCGCGTATCCATTGTCAGATCGGGTTTGTCACCTAACAGAGGCTGAATGGCGTAGCCGGGTTCCCGGCTCACCTGTCCTAGCTGCTGCTCGTTGGTAACGATCCAGACGCCCCGTGAGCCGTTCCCCGCTACTGGCTTGGCGATCAGCGGGAATCCGAAAACTTCGACCATTTGCTGCAAATCGCTCTCTATCCCGGCACCGGCACTCAGTAACGTGGGCGAGAAGGGCAGCTCGTATTGCCTGGCAAAAGCATAGCTCTTCACCTTGTCATCCATGACGCGGGCAAAGTGGCCACTGCCAACGAGAAGAGACTCCGAGTAAGCCGGCAACTGGGCCTTAAGGTCCGCCAGAATGACTATATCGTCGTCTCTTCCAGGTATGACGAGGTCAGGGCGTTCGTTTGCGATGAGCGAACAAAGTGCAGCTACATAATCGGCGGTACACGCGGCCGGCGGGACCAGATAGGCTTTGTCACATCGGAAGTTGTTGGCAGCTTCGACGATACTGTTGGTGCCGATGATGAGCACATGCTCTCTTCTGCCGTGTAGTGTATCGAGAACGTTTTGCCCGACCAGGCTGCCGACGCTGGTAATGATGAGTCTCTTTTTCACGAACGCTGACCTTTCTGAAATCTGTTCAACCAGGTCTTGTCAGATGCGCTGGCCACTATGTTCACCTCATCATCGAGCAGATCGGGAACGCGAGTCCACAACAATGTTGGCTCGGGCGACGTCATCGCGACAAGCAAGTTCCGTGTAAATGCCTCGTCGTCGACACTCAGATACGTCTTGACGCCGAATGCCCCGGCAAAGTTGTCCCAGCGCACAGACGACAGCTTCTTGAGCGCATCGTTTCCGGGCGTGCTGGCGAGGCATTGGTTGTCGCACAATATGAAAATTATGGGCAGGCGGTAGCGCTGTGCAGTCGCTAGCTCCATACCATGCATCCGCATTGAGCCATCGCCGAAAAGTGCGACGACCGGCCGGTCCGGCAAGGCGGCCTTGGCCCCGATGGCGGCACATATTCCCATTCCCATCGGCGACAGCGTGTCCGACTGGATAATCGTCTGGCGATTGCGCGCCTTGATCATCATGTTGCCCGCCCGACGAATCTGACCGGAATCCAGGCAGTAGATCGTGTCGGCCGGCAAAAGCCGCTGACAGGCATTGACTATTTGTGAATAGAGCAGCCGGCCTTCTATCTCCCGGAGGATGGGCGAGTAGCTGCTCAGCTCGCGCAACTCTCGAAGCCATTGCATGTTTGTATCCGCGTAGCCTGGCGATGATCCACCATTGCCGTCGACCAATTCTTGCAGCCAGGCGTTAACTGCGCCCGCGTCGATGGTAGTTGACGGCATGAAATGCCCGGCGTAGCGGGCGTACATGGTCGTTGGGAAGCCGATTTGAACCAGCTGATCGGCTGCAAGCGGGTGATCGACGGCGAGTGCCGATAGCGCGCTGCGGCTGCTGTTGAATCCGACATAACCGAGAGAATTGGCACAACACTCATCAAGGACGCCTCGCGACTTTATATCGGTAACGACGCCAAACGCATGCCTTGCTAGCGCGCGTTGCAGCAGTAGAGGATCGATGCCATCTGCCGCCTCATGGCCGATCAACACAAGGGTCTTCTTGTGCAAATCGGCTGTCGGCGGCAATGAGCGAAGACCGGCCTGATTTCTTGGCACGGTCGACCCGTTACGCCGACGCTCGCCGCAGAACGCACTTTGTACGTCGATCGTCAATTGGATGTGGGCCGGGCGTTTGGACCTTAGACGCTCTGTGATCAAGGCCAGGAGATCGTCGATCATGCCAGCATCGCTGCATGTGCAGGAACAGCCGATCGCCTGCTCGAGCAGCGCGACATCGTTGGTACCCTGGGGGCTACCGTCCTGAAAAAATCCTTTGCCCCAGCTGTCTCGCGGAATGTTGCCGGAAACGAAGAGCAAGGGAATCTGCTCGGCCGCCGCCGTGGCCGCGGCCCCAATCATGTAAGCGATGCCGACGCTACCAATACTGCACGCAATACCTGGCTTTCCGGTTGCTTTGGCGTAGCCGATGGCCATGAAACCCGCCGCCAACTCGTGATTTGCAATGACCAGATCGATCGTCTTCCGGCTTTGCACCTGGCTCACGAATGACGATATGTTTGCCCCCGGTACGAGGAATATCGTATTGCTGCCTAGACTTTCGATGTGCTCCAACAAGAGCCCTGACAGGGTTGTTTGTTCCAAAGCGTCTCCAACCAGTCTCCGCCGAGGTGCGGCGATATGCTGCAAATGTGACTGACACGGGCCGAATAAGCACCATGCCGGACAAGCCATGATCGCACAGCGTTCGAGGCCTATGAAAGAAATGGCTGCCTCAGGCTAACGGTCATGACACGTGGAGACACCCCAAGTCATGAAAGTCATGACCGTTTCCCTCTTCCCCTGACCCTTCTCCCGCGAGGGGAGACGGGAGTTTCGTGAGTCGCGTGCGCGACTATCACATTAACGGTCATGACACGTGGAGACACCCCAAGTCATGAAAGTCATGACCGTTTCCCTCTTCCCCTGACCCTTCTCCCGCGAGGGGAGACGGGAGTTTCGTGAGTCGCGTGCGCGACTTTCACATTAAGCAGCGGGGTGATGCCGTGCGTCTCGTTGCTCGCCTGGGCGGCGACCTCGGCCGTGCCCCCGATCCACCCCCGGGACATCAACTTATGTGGCATGGCTATGCCCAGCTTCAGACACTGCGCGAGGGATTCTGCCTCAACAAAAGAATCTCGTGGTAGTCGAACATTTGGGGCAAGGACCGGTCTTGCCAACTACCGAGTTTGTGGAGAGCCGCCCCTCGGCCCGCCGGCGAGGCCGATGCGGATGTCTCCACTGGACAAACTCGGACGAGCACTCTAAGCAAAATAGATGCCAGCCTCTATTAAACTATCTATACGCCTGTTTTAATGGTCTTTTTTTAACGCCACATGGGCAGCAATCGTATTGGGATGTAAAATTTTCCGACAGCTTGAAACGGTTTTTCTGGTGCGTGTGCCCCGCGCTGGGAAGCACGAAACGCGCGTAGGAGCGAGCTGAGTGAGGAGTTTGACGAAGAAGGCAAGCAGGCGATCTTTGGGGTTCGCCGCCACCTCAGCGCGCACCGGCACCGGTTTCGCTGCAGCCGCCACCACGGCGCTCTGGCTTGCCCGGCCAGCGCGCACTTCACGTTTGCTCTCCACGTGTACCGAGGATCGATGGCGATCGATCTGTGGGCGATGGCTGCGATGCTGAGCATCGCCAGGTTTCCGCACCTGCGCTGCTGACGACACCGAAACCTTCATCATCATAGCGCGTGCCGATGGCATGCTCCTTCGCGCGCCGCGCCAACTCTTTAACCATGCTTTTCTTGTGGTACCAATGGCCAAGGAATAAAATTGACGTCGAGCTATGTGGGATAGAGAAGGACCAGCAGAAGAACCCACGCATGACACGGGCGCCGACCCTCGGCGACCTTTTGGCACGTGTCGAAGACGCTTCCCACAAATCCCTGGCCGCGGTCCACATTCGTACGCGCGGCGTCAACGCAAAATCGAGAAGGCATATGAAACCGGTAGATAGCATCACGCGACCCACCCTCAATGACCACCATATCAAGATCATCGAGGCCAGGCATCACGATCCCTTCGAGGTGCTGGGCAAACATCCCGACGAAAACGGCGTCGAAGTCTGCGTCTATATTCCGCATGCCGTCGAAGTCTCAATACTGGAAGGCAATCACTCCCTGGAACGGATCGGAGACAGCGATTTCTTCATGTGGCGCGGCGCGGTCGACGACGTTCCCGAGCACTATCGGCTGATCTGGCTGGACGATGGTCATCGCCAGCACATCTCCCATGATCCCTATTCCTACGGACCACAGATCGGCGATCTCGATCTGCACCTGCTGAGCGCCGGCAACCACCGCCATGCCTACAACATCCTGGGCGCGAATTGCCGTGAAGTGGATGGCGTTGCCGGCGTCTTGTTCGCCGTTTGGGCGCCCAACGCCGAGCGCGTCAGCGTGGTTGGCGACTTCAACCGCTGGGACGGCCGTCGCCACCAGATGCGCGTGCGTCCGGGCAGCGGCGTGTGGGAAATCTTCATTCCCGACCTGGCTCCGGGAGCCTTCTACCGCTTCGAGATCAGGAATCGCAATAGCGGTGAGGTATTGCTGAAGGCCGACCCCTACGGACAGCAGTTCGAGGCACGCCCGAAAACGGCGTCGATCGTCGTCGGTGAAGCAGAGCACGTCTGGCAGGACAGCGAGTGGATGGCAAAGCGTGCCGAATGGGACTGGCAGCACGCGCCGATGTCGGTCTACGAAGTGCACCTCGGTTCGTGGCAGCGCGGAGCGGAGGGAGAATTCCTGAACTACCGCGAGCTGGCCATCCGGCTGGTTGACTACGTCACGCGCATGGGCTTCACGCACGTCGAACTACTGCCGGTCACCGAGCATCCCTTCGACCTCTCGTGGGGCTATCAGGCAACCGGCTATTTCGCCCCGACCAGCCGTTTTGGCACGCCGGATGATTTCCGCTTCTTCATCGACCATTTGCATGCCCACAAAATCGGCGTGATTCTCGACTGGGTGCCGGCGCATTTTCCGAAAGACGCTTTTGCCCTCGCCCGCTTCGACGGCACAGCTCTCTACGAGCACGAGGACCCGCGCAAGGGCGAGCACCTCGACTGGTCCACGCTGATCTTCAACTTCGGTCGCAACGAAGTGCGAAACTTCCTCGTCGCCAGCGCCCTGTACTGGTTGCGCGAAATGCACCTCGACGGACTGCGCGTCGACGCCGTGGCATCGATGCTCTACCTCGACTATTCGCGTGAGGACTGGATTCCCAACATGTACGGCGGCCGCGAAAACCTCGAAGCGATCGAGTTTCTGCGCGAGCTCAACAGCGTCGCGCACGTCGAATGTCCGGGCGCTCTGATCATCGCCGAGGAGTCCACCTCCTGGCCGCAGGTGACGCGACCGGTTTATCTGGGCGGTCTCGGCTTCGACATCAAGTGGAACATGGGCTGGATGAACGATACCCTGCGCTACATCGCCCAGGAGCCGATCCATCGCCAGTACCACCACAACCTGCTCACCTTCAGCATGCTCTATTCATTCACCGAGAACTTCATGCTGCCCTTCTCGCACGATGAAGTGGTGCATGGCAAAGGCTCGATGCTAAACAAGATGCCCGGTGACGAATGGCAACGTTTCGCCAACCTGCGCACGCTCTACAGCTACATGTTCACCCATCCGGGCAAGAAGCTGCTGTTCATGGGAACCGAATTCGGCCAGGGCCTGGAATGGAACAGCGCCGGCGTGCTCGATTGGTATGTGCTCGAATACCCCCTGCACAGTGGCATGCAACGCATGGTCAGCGACCTCAACCACCTCTATCGCAACACCGCGGCGCTGCATGGTCACGAATTCGACTGGACCGGTTTCGAGTGGATCGACTGCAACGATTCTGCCCAGTCGATTCTGAGCTTCGTGCGCCGCTCGGGGTCCGAGTTCGTGATTGTGGTGGTGAACCTGACGCCGGTGCCGCGTAGCTACTACCGCATCGGGGTCCCTGAAGAAGGTGCCTACGCCGAAATCTTCAACTCCGATTCGCATTTCTACGGTGGCAGCAACCTCGGCAATGGGCAGGAGGCTCTCGTTGCCCAGTCCATGCCGTGGATGAATCGTTCGCACTCGCTGGAAATCACCATCCCGCCACTGGCGACCATCGTGCTGACCTTGCAGCGCTAAGCTGCGAGTCGCCGACGCGACTCACGAAACTCCCTTCTCCCCTCGCGGGAGAAGGGTCGGGGAAGAGGGGAAAACAGTCATGACTTTCATGATCCCGGGCGTCCCGATTGTCATGACCGTTAGCGCCCCACAGTAAACGCCAGCGCTCCGCCGTCGCACATGCCGTCGGACAGGATCAGCAGCTTGTAGGACTGTGTGGTCTCTTCGAGCACCGTCATGGCCTCCGGTTTGAGCGCCTTGTCTTCGCAGGTGTTGGCTTTGCCGGCTTTGGTCTGGCGCAGTTCCACGCCTTCGAGATCCAGGGTGGCCAGGGTTTTTGGCGTGACCACGGCGGCGCCGCCTGTTCCGTCCCACCAGGCAATCGACCACTTCACGCGCTCCTGGTTGGCAGGGTCGTCGTCAGGGCCGGTCAGCAGCAGGAAACCGCCTGCTACGGCCACCATGTCGCGTATGCCCTGCCCTGCCCCGACCTTGACTCGGGTGACGCCGGCCTTGGCGTCGCCGCCCTTGAACAGCGCTTCGGCATCGACCGCCAGGATGAGCGCCTGCCCCTTCCTGGCCGGGCCACGGAAGCCGAAATACAGGCGCCCGTCGCTGACCGCCAGGCCTTCGATGTTGACGCCATGTTCTCCCGCCAAACCCGGCGCCTCGGGGGGAGGCGCCGAGCCCAGGCATTTGCCTTCGCCGACAGACGCCTTGAGTTCCGGCTGCGCCTGCATGATCGCCCACAGGCGCCCGCTGTCCGCATAGTCGACCAGGATCCCGCTGGGGTCACCGCTCGGAGAGCGCAGCGCGCGGCCGGTCGCCGCATCGCGGCGGAAGCGGAGCACATGGCGGCTGTGCGGATTGCTCTGGCAATCGGAACGTTTCGCCGAATGCGAGCCAGTGACATAGAAGTAGCTGCCATCGGTGGCTGCGCCTTCAGCGTCCAGTTCGCCCTCGTCGGCGCGCAGCACGACGCGCTCCGAACCGACGACCAGAGTAGCGTCGCGTAGGGTCGCGTAACGCGCCTCGACGCCTTCGTCGAAAACCAGCAGGCAGATGCGCTGTCGGGCGGCACTGAGACTACAGGCCATGCCGCTGACCGAGCGGCGGGCTTTCGCCTCTTTCTTCTTGCCCAGGCCGAAGGAAAAGCCCTCGCCACCCGTCCATGGGCCGCTGCCGGGCTGTACGCTGGGGACCGGGAGCGGGACCGGTGCGCGGGCGTACGCACTGCCTGGCACCCATAGCAGGGAAGCACTGGCGAATGCCAGGGCGCCGAGGTGCCAGCACCCTGAAAATTTACATGCCTTCCTTTTCATGGCATGAGAATGGTCTGAGGGGTCATTGATCTTCCCGGCACATGCGGCGGATTTCATCTTCCTTGATGGCCAGCGCGACCTGTTGCAAGACCGCGTCGACATCGGCCAGATGTTCGTCAAGAACAACCCGGCCCGTCAAGGCAAGGTCCGGGGTGAGCAGGCCACTTTCGTAGTGCGCCCAGATTTCCTTGCCGAACTGGCTGCCCGCCAGCGAGGGCGCAAAACTGCTGAAGTAGCTGCGCAGATTGATTACGTCCCGCGCCAGCATCTCGGCGGCGTTGCTGTTGCCCGCCGCGTCGATCGCCTGCGGCACATCGATGATCACCGGTCCGTCCTCGCCGACGAGGATGTTGTATTCGGAAAGATCGCCGTGGATGATGCCGGCGCAAAGCATCCGCACCACCTGCTCGATCAGCAGGGCATGAAACTCCAGCGCCAGTTCTTCGCTGAGCTCGACATCGTTGAGGCGCGGTGCCGGATGGCCGTCGGCATCGACAATCAAATCCATCAGTAAGACGCCCTCGTAGCAAAGATGCGGCTGTGGCACCCGCACCCCCGCAGCGGCCAGCCGATACAGGGCATCGACCTCGGCACTCTGCCAGACCTCTTCCTGCATCTTGCGCCCAAAGCGGCTGCCCTTCTCCATGGCGCGCGCCTGCCGGCTATTCCTGACCTTGCGGCCTTCCTGATAGGAGGCATTGTTGCGGAAGCTGCGCTGGCTGGCTTCCTTATAGACTTTGGCGCAGCGAATGTCGTCGCCACAGCGAACGACATAGACAGTGGCCTCCTTGCCGCTCATCAACTGGCCGAGCACCTCGTCGACGAGGCCTTCTTCAACGAGTGCTGCAAGTCTTGCGGGTGTTTTCATGGGGTGTTCATTTTTGTGGCAATGCCGCAGTGTAGCGCCTTCCGCCGTACACCACAGCGCGATAGGCCGCATCGAGATTCGGCTGCATAGCTCGCCCGCCTTGACTGGGCTGGCCAAGGCCAGAGATACTCTGGCTGCTAGCGATGTCTTTGCCGTGTCTTCTTGCCAAGCGTGGTTTCATTCGTATAATCGCCCGACTCTGGTTCGTGCGACGTCCCACGACCTATCGACCATCCCGGGAGGTGGAATGAAGGGCATCCTGAATTTTCTGGCGAGAGCAAATCTGATTGAGCTCTCGGACGATGAGCGACTGGCCGCCGCCGAAGCTGAACAGGCCGCGGCCGGCACGCAAGCGTACGCTGCGGCGCCTGCTGACGCTGCCGATGCACCCGCGGAAATCGGCGGCGCTTCGCCGCCGCCGGAAGTGGCGGCCGTTGGCGCTCCGGCAGAGCAAGTCGCGGGTAAGCAGGAAGGCATCCTCTTGCCCGACATCTACGCCGCCGCCGCTGTGCCCGCTTCGCCGTATCCGGCAGAAAAGCTCCTGCGCCTGCTCGACGGCCTGCGAGCGATGGACGCCGGGACCCGGCATGCGGCGGTCCTGGCGATGGACGCGGCTGATGACAACTGGCAGATCGTCGATTGTGTGAGCGATGCCCAGTTCAAGATCTCGGCGCTCGACGCCTACAAGCGGCAGCTGACGGGACAGCTGCAGAATGGCGAGCAGCAAGCAGCTGAAGTCATCGACCAGATCAAGCTTTCGCTCGACAAGTCGAGCGTGGCGATTCGCCAGCAGATCGCCGAACTCGAACAGTTGCTCGAACGCGAAGTGACGCGCGCCGCGCAGGAAACAACGCGCGTCGAGGCCGGCCTGCGCGCGGCGCGCGAGTCGAGCACGCGTGAAACCCGACGCATGGACGCCGAGATCGAGCGCCTGCGAGAAATTCCGAACAATTTCAAGGCGCCTGACAGCGCCGCGCAATAAGCAAGGAGACGACAGATGGCGCAACTGACACCGATGGCCAAGGGCCTGATTACCGTCATAATTCTCGGCGTCGCCGGATCGCTGGCCTGGAACCTGGGCCTCAAGGAGCGCTTTGCCGGCGGCGGTGATGCAGCGGTGGTATCCACGCCAGCGACCGCCGCCGCCGAGGCCGCGGCCAGAGCCCAGCCGCCGACGCCGACCGCGACCGCGGCCGTCAAGGCGGACGCCAAGAATGCAGCGCTCGGCACCCCGGGCAACCCCCTCAAGGTCAGCCTGGTCAGCTTCCACGGCTACGCACCCGCCCTGGTCGCCAATGGCAATTCCCTTGACACGCAGCCGGGGTCGATTTACAGCAAGATTGGCCTGAATGTGCGCTTTGTGATTCAGGACGACATCCCGACGCTGGCGACGATCTTCGAATCCGGCGCGGCGCAGTGCGCCTGGCGAACCTCCGACTTCTGGGCCCAGGAGCAACCGAACCTGCGTAACGCCGGCCTCGACGGCAAGGCAGTGATGATTGTCGATAACACGCAGGGCGGCGACGCGGTAATCGCCAGCGACCCAGCGGTGAAGGCCATCGAGGACCTGGCCGGACGTTCGGTGGCGCTGCTCCAGTTCACGCCGTCGCACGGCATCCTGATCGACGCGCTGGACAACGCCTCGCTGACGGCGCGCAAGAAGGAAAGTGTCAAGATCGTCTTCATCAATGCCGAGGAAGGCACGGCCGGCGTGCGCGCCGCGCTCGAGTCCGGGCACGTCGATGCGGCCGTTCTCTGGGACCCGGATCTGGCCCTGGCGCTGCGCAACGTCAAAGGCGCGCACGTCGTCTACTCGACGAAGACGGCCACCAACCTGATTTTCGACGTCATGGTCTGCGACTCTCGCTTGCTGGCGAAGCCCGAGGGACAGGCTGTGGTCCAGAAGTTCGTCGAAGGCTGGATGGAAGGCGTGCCGGCAGCGCGCGCCAATCCGGACAACGCGGTGGACGCGCTGATCAACACCGAGGAGTTCTTCAAGTTGCTCGCCGACAAGGAAGGCCGGCCCTTCGTCAAGAACCTGTTCCCGAATGTGGTGTGGACCGGCGTCGAAGAGAATGCCCGCATTCTCGGCCTGGCCGGTGGCACCAACCACTACGAGCGCGTCTACAAGCGTTTTGACGAGATCTACCGCAAGGCCGGCGCGCTGGCCAATCCAAAATCGCCGGTGATCGCGCCGCAGGACAGCTTCGACTACCGCTTCATCAAGGCCATGCTGGCCCGTGATCAGCCGGCGGCGACCGCCGCCGCGCAAGCGCAGACCAGCTTCACGCAAGCCTCGCTCAAGGAAGCCACGCAACAGCAAGCGATGGTGACCAAGCCGGTGACCGTTGGTTTTGCCTCGGGCAGCACTGACTTGAGCAAGCGCGCCCAAAAAACGATCGATGCCGAGATGGTGCCGTTCATCGAGAACAACGGCAAAGCCTATTTCGAAGTCAGCGGCAATTCCGACTCGACGGGCGCTCGCGAGGTGAATCAGCGTCTTTCGGAGGTCCGCGCCCGGGCCGTGGTCGACTATCTGGTCACGCAATGGGAGTTCCCGCGCGAGCGTTTCAAGATTGTCGGCAACGGCCCTGATCGTCCGCTGTGCAACGAAGCCAACGCCGCCGCCGAAGGCTTGTCCCTCGAAGACTGCCGAGCGCTAAACCGGAGCACCCGGGTAGCCGTGTTCGGCGGCCGTTAGAGCCAGCGATTGCACGACGATGGGCGAATTCTGGAACCCCTACGCGCCGCCGGATCCGCAGCGCCGCCGCTTGCTCGGTGTCGGCTCGGTGCTCGCCGTGCTGCTGCTGTGGAGCGCCGTCGCCGCTTCCGGACTGGTCAGCCAGACCCGGCTGCCGGCACCCTGGGACGTCGTTTCGGCGTTTGCCTACCTGGCCTGGAACGATGGCCACAGCATGCTGCTGACGGCGACGCTGTGGTCCGGCGGGCGGCTGCTCGTTGCCGGCCTGCTGGTGATCATCATCGGCATTCCGATCGGCATCGTCATGGGCGCCGCGCCACAGATCAATGCGGCACTGTCGCCGCTCGTCGATCCCTTTCGCTCGGCGCCGGTGGTGGCCCTGTTGCCCATTCTGGTGATGTGGATGGGTATCGGCGAGTCGATGAAGATCGCCTTTCTGTTCATCGGCGCCGTGGTGTACCTGATTCCGATGGTCCGTGACGCCATTCAGGCGGTGCCGCAAAGCTACTGGATCGGCGCCCGCGACCTCGGCGCCACGCCCTGGGAGTGCATCCGCCAGGCGGTGGTGCCCATGGCCATGCCGCGCATCGCCGACGCGGTGATCGTCGCCTTCTCGGTGATGTGGACCTACATTACCGTCGCTGAATACGTGAATGCCCGTGAGGGACTCGGCCAGCTGATCCAGAACGCTCGCCGCTTCAGCGCCTGGGATCAGGTGTTTGCCGGCATCATTGTCATCATTGCGCTGGCGCTGCTCACCTACCGCTTGATGATCTGGCTCAAGCGCCGCCTCTATCCCTGGGAAACACAGCAATGACTGCGCCAATGACGGCGGCCGGCAGGCCAGTCGCGGCCGCTGCCGCAAAGTCGGTAGCGGTGGTCCTCAAGGACATCGTCCAGGAATATCCGGCGCACTCCGGTGCCGTCACACGGGTGATCGACCGCGTCACCCTGAGCTTCGAGCAACCGGGGATCAACATGCTGCTCGGTCCCTCCGGCTGCGGCAAGAGCACCCTGCTGCACATGCTCGGTGGCGTGCGGCCGATGGGCGTCAAGACGCCGACCTCAGGCAGCGTGATGATCGACGGTGTCGAGTGCCACGGCGCCCACGACGATTCGGTGATGGTCTTCCAGCGCTATGCCAATCGACCCGACCTGTCGGTGTTCGACAATGTTGCCTTCCCGTTTCGGCTCAAGCTGTGGAAGTCGCGCGAGCCGGAAGCCGAATGGCGTCAGCGCGTCACCGACCTGCTCAAGGCCGTCGGTCTGGCGGACAAGGCCGGCCTGCGGCCAGCGCAGCTCTCCGGCGGACAAAACCAGCGCGTCGCACTGGCGCGTGCCCTGGTCCTGCGGCCGAAAATCCTGCTCATGGATGAGCCTTTCGGCGCCCTCGATGCGCAGACGCGCGAGGAAATGCAGCAGCTGCTGATCGACCTCTACCAGTCCTGGCCGTGCCTGGTCGTTTTCGTCACCCACGACGTGACCGAAGCGCTGCTGCTTGGCGACCGGGTAATCGTCCTGTCTGGCCAGCCGGCGCGTGTCGCCGACGATTTTCTGATCGGCGAACCGCGTCCGCGCGCGGCGGCATGGCAGCGCTCGGCGGCAGCTCAAGGCCTCGAGGAGCGCATTCTCGCCCAGCTCCACGCCAGTCCCGGCAAGGGCCAGGTCAGGGTCAGCATCTAGCCATGGCCGAAGAAGGGAAACCGCCGTACGTCAGGGAAGTCCTCACCAGTCAGGCGAATCTCTACGCGTTTCTCGGCTCGCTGGCCGCCGCGGCCCTGTTGTCGATCCCCTTCGGCTTCGGCATCGGGGCAGTGCCCTTGATTGCTTTTGCTGCCGGCGAAGTGCTCGCCGTCCTGCATATCCCGTCCCTGCCCAGCTTTCGCGAGCAGGTCGACCGCCGCTGGCGGGCCAGGGCGCGGCAGGCCTCGCGCGAGCAACTGTTCGCCGAACTCCAGAAACGCGCCGGCAAACGCGAAGGCTATTCGCACAGACTGCGCACCTACCAAAGGATGCTGGAAAGGGTCGATTCGCTCTATCAGCGCGCGGAAACCGGTCTTTCCCGCCTGCACTACCGGGACGTCGAGCAGCTCGACGACGTGACGCTGGAGTACCTTGGCCTGTGGTTGTCCGGACTGGTGATGGATGATCGCGTCGAATCGATCAACCTTCAGGAAGTCGATGCCATGCTGGCTGGCATCGAAAGAGAACTGGCCTCGCCGCGCCGGGGAACCGATCTCCGCCAACTTCAGAAAGCGCGCACCGACTACGTGGATCTCATCGAGCGGCATAACCGGATGCAGAGCCGCCGCCGGGCGCTCGAGGCGGCGATGCTGTCGATGCCCGACCAACTCGCCGAAATCTACCAGACGATCATGACTTTGCCAGCCTCCGAAGACATCGGCAACCGGCTCGAAGAGGCTGTCGGCAAGCTGCGCCTGCAGGAAGACATCGAGGCCGATCTGGCCAGCGGCCTGGCCGAAGCGCTGCCCGGGGTGGCCATGCCGGCTGGCAGCGGCGCACGGCGCCTGGTGGCCGTGGCGAGCGCCGGCAGAAGCTGAGAGGATTGCCGGGAAAATGGCGACTTTTTTTGAAGGGCTGATGACGATCGCCGTCATTTGCTCACTCATACTTGGCCGGGGAACCGGTTTACGAAGGGAAGAAGGCAATGGTTGATATCAGTCTTGTGGGGCGTCTCTCCAACCTCTGGTCGGGCTTTGTCTCGCTGTGGATCACCGACGTGGAAAAGCGGCATCCGGAAATCGCCTACCAGAACGCGATCGATTCGATGATCGAAAAGTATGGCAAGTTGAAGACCGCCACGGCGGCAATCATGCGCCGGCGCGAGGACGTTTCGGCGCGCCTCGAAAGTGAGCGCAGCGAACTCGCGGCGGTTACCGCCGACCTCAACATCGCCCTGGCCACCGCTCAGGATGACCTCGGCATCGTCCTGATCCAGAAGAAGAACGCGCTCGACGCCAGCATCAAGGCGCTCGAACAGGAAATGGAGCAGGCGCGTACCGATACCCAGGAAGCGAAGGACTCGCTGCTGCAGGTCAAGTCCGAAATCCAGAAACTCAAGGACGAGAAGGACCGCATGCTGGCGCAGATGCTCAGCGCGCAGGCACGCCTCAAGATCCAGAATCAGCTCGATGGCTTGTCAGTCGACGCCGAGGTGCGCGCCCTCGACAACGTCCGCGAACATATCAAGACGACCGTCGCCGAAGCAAAAATGGGCTCCGAAATGCGTGATTCCGACCTCGACGTCAAGCTCGCCAGGCTTCGCCAGAGTAGCGGCGCGGTGACCGCGCGTCAGCAGCTCGAGGAGATGAAGCGCGCGCGGGCCGGCCAGGCGGATGCTGTCGCCGGCAAGTCGATGTAGCTGCCGCAGAACGCCATGACCCGCAGCAGCCCCGCAGCCGCAAGTCAGCCGCCGTATCCATCATCTTCACCGCGCCCGCCACTGCCGGGCTGGGCAGAGACGCTGCGTCAGAAGTATCTGGCCGGCGAAGCTTCGGTTTTCGTCCTCTACCGCAATGTTTTTGACCGCTATCAGGTCGGCGCTCGCTACTACACGCTGTTGCCCTTGCTCAGCGAGGTGCTGCTCAAGGACAACAAGCAGCAGATCTTCGAACTGAGCATCGACCGCGGCGTGCGCATCGTCCAGGGGAGCAGCGCGCAGGGAAAAATCGAGCTCTATCGTCATCTGGAAGGCAAGGGGCTGGCCGGCATCTTCGAATCGCTCGAACGGCAGATGCTCGAGCAGCGTTCGAGCGCCCTGCTGATTCCCTACGCAGGGACCCTCTTTCCGGCGGCCGAGCCGCACCTCCTGTCACTCGACGAACGCGGAGCCTTCACCGCGCTGCACCGCTGGTCGCTCGACGAGGAATTCTCCGATCGTGACAACGTCGTCATCCTGGTCAGCGAGTCCCTGGCCGACATCAGCCCGGCTCTGCTGACGCATCCGCGCATCGTAGCCATCGAGTTGCCGATGCCGGATCGCGAAGCGCGCCACGCGACGATCGGGCATTACGCACCCAGCATGCCGGCTGCTGAAGCCGAACTGCTGGCCGATCATACCGCCGGACTACGCCTGATCCAGCTGGCCAGCATCGTCGCCAGCGAAGCGCCGCAGGCACTGAGCGAGCAGCAACGACGAAGCCTGATCGTCGGACTGCTGCAGGGCAGTCCGAACGCCGAGCAACGCGCGCAAAGACTCGCCACGATCACCGCCGGCATGACGCCAGGCGAAATCCAGCAACTGGTCGACCCGACCCGGGCGCTGCCCGAAGAGGACCCGGCCGGCGAGATGCTGGCCGTCGTCCGCCAACGCAAGCGCGAGTTGATCGAGAAGGAGTGCGCCGGCCTGATCGAATTCATCGAACCTCGGCACGGACTCGACAGTGTCGGCGGCAACGAGCACATCAAGAGCGAACTGCTCGAGATTGCCCGCCTGATCCGTAGCGGCGACCGAGCGCGGGCACCGATGGGTCTGCTCGCCGTGGGCCCGATGGGCGCCGGCAAGACCTTCGTCATCAAGGCCTTCCTCAAGGAGGCGGGATTGTCCGGCGTGGCGCTGAAGAACTTCCGCTCCAAGTGGGTCGGTTCGACCGAGGCCAACCTCGAACGGGTGCTGGCGACGGTCAAGGCCATGGGACCGATTGCGCTGGTCATCGACGAAGGCGACCGCAGCTTCGGTAGCAGCGGCGATTCCGACGGTGGCACCGGCTCGCGAGTCATCGCCCGCCTCAAGGAGTTCATGTCCGACCCCGAGAACCGCGGCCAGGTGCTGTTCATCCTGATGACCAACCGTCCGGACAAGCTCGATACCGATATCAAACGTCCGGGGCGTCTCGATCGCAAGATTCCCTTTTTCTACGCCGAAACGGCCGCTGAGCGCGCAGCCGTGATCGGCGCCATTTTTCGCCGCTACCAGGTAGTAGCACTGGACCTCACCGACGCTGCCCTGCACGAAGCCTGCGAAGCGCTGGAAGGCTATTCCAATGCCGACCTCGAAGCGCTCGCACTACTCGCTGCCGAATTTGCCGAACGCGCGCGGACGGCTCTGACCAGCGCCCTCCTGAAGCAGGCGATCGACGACTTCATGCCGCCGCAGGAGATTGCCATGGTGCACTACATGGAGATGCTGGCGGTATCGGAAACTTCGCGCCGTTCGCTGCTGCCGCAGCGCTTCCGCGCGCTATCGGTCCAGGAAGTGCAGACCCGACTCGCCGAGTTCCGGCGCCAGATCAACCGTTGAAGGAGCCCCTATGTTTCCCCAGTTCGATGACGTTTCGCTCAATGTCGCCCAGACCGTCGCCGCCACCCAAATACTGCTGCGTATCGCACACGTCGATGGCACAAAAAGCGCAGAAGAAGTGGCCCTGATTGGCCAGTTCTATGACGCCTGTCGCAATGCGGCGCTGGACTGGCCCGCCTTCGCCTCCCTGCAGACCGAGACACCCGCCGGCAACGCTGCCGGTTTGTTCACGGCGCCGGCGCAGCGCGACATGCTCGTCGCCACCTGCCTGCTGGTGGCCTACGCCGACGGCGCTCTGATTGACAAGGAATTGGCGGCGGTTCGTGAAGTCGCCGCCGAGATCGGCATGGCCGGGACGCGCGTCGACGAACTGCTGGCCCTGGTCAAGGACTACATGCTTGCCCAACTCGCCAGACTGCCCGACGCCGACTCGGTGGCGGTGGTGGCACGCGAATTGGGCTAACGGTCATGACATTCGAGATACCCCTGATGATGAAAGCCATGACCGTTCCCCTCTTCCCCTGACCCTTCTCCCGCGAGGGGAGAAGGGAGTTTCGTGAGTCGCTGGCGCGACTTTCACATTAATGGGCTGAAAGGCGGAAGGGCTCGAAAACCCGGCCTTTCGATGTTTGTTTCGGGGGTTCGCCGCGGCCGAATCGGTAATTGACAGAGCTGTTGGCGGCTACCTATACTTTTTGAGCGCGCTCCTGGAGTTAGCTGCTTCTCTTGGTCGTGTCGCTTCGTAGTGCATTCGTAGTTCATTCGTAGTTCATTCGTAGTTCATTCGTAGTTCATCCGCGGCCCACACGTGGCAGACCACCTCACCTTACCCAAGCCCCTATCCGACCGCGGGGGCTGCTGCCGGCGCGTAGCTTTGCTGGCAAGAATCGAGCGCGCGCGGCGTTGACCGTTGACCACCATCAAGCGAGGTTACGACAATGAACCTGGAATCGATTGGCGGCATTGATTTTGCCGCACTGCGCACCGGCTGCTTTCACCCCTCCCCGGCTGCCTGGGAAGATCAAGTCCTCTATTTTCTGATGCTCGACCGCTTTTCCGACGATCAGGAGAACGGCTACAAAGGCAATGACGGAACGTTGGTGAACACCGGTAGCACGCCCCTTTTTACGCCAGCGGATGCCGGCAACGCCGTGCCAACCGAGGCCGCTGCCGCGAGCTGGCGCGATGCCGGCGGACGCTTCTGCGGCGGGACGCTGCGTGGCCTGAGCAGCAAGCTGGGCTATCTGCAGCGCTTGGGAGTGACGGCAATCTGGGTCAGTCCGATCTTCAAACAGGTAGCGTTCGACGCCGGCGCCTATCACGGCTACGGCATCCAGAACTTCCTCGCCGTCGATCCACATTTCGGCAGCGCGGACGATCTGCGCAGGATGGTCGCCGAGGCGCACAAGCGTGGCATTCGTGTCATCCTCGACATCATTCTCAACCACAGCGGCAACGTCTTTGCCTACGAGCCGGATGTCGTTCCGTTCTGGAATGGCGGGACGTTTCCGGTGGCAGGCTACCGCGACGCCAGCGGCGCCCCGACGCTGCCTTTCGATGCTCCGCTGGCAGCGGGACAGGGATCGCCCGACGCTGCGATCTGGCCGCAAGAACTGCAAGCCGCGACGACCTTTACGCGCAAGGGAAAGATCCGCAGCTGGGATTACGATCCGGAGTTCTATCAGGGCGATTTCGAGACGCTGAAGGATATCTCCCTGGGCGAAGGATTTCTCGATCCCTACCGACCCTCAACGGCGCTGAAAGTCATCACGCAAGCCTACAAGTACTGGATCGCCTTCGCCGACGTCGACGGCTTTCGTATCGACACCGTAAAACACATGGAACCCGGTGCCACGCGATACTTTGCCTCGGTCATTCACGAATTCGCGCAGAGCCTGGGAAAAGAGAACTTCTATCTCATCGGGGAAATCACTGGCGGCCGCAGCTTCGCCTTTCAACGGCTCGAAGAGACGGGGCTTGATGCCGCCCTCGGCGTCGATGACATCCCGGACAAGTTGGAGTTTCTCGTCAAGGGCTCGCGAAACCCGGAGCAGTACTTCGACCTCTTCCGCAACTCGCTGCTGGTCAACAAGGAATCGCACATCTGGTTTCGCAACAAGGTCGTCACCCTCTTCGACGACCACGACCAGGTACGCAAGGGCGAACGCAAGGCCCGCTTCTGTGCCGGCGACCCGGCTTATGCGCGTCAGGTGATCGCCGTTCTCGGGATGGAAGCGACGACCCTGGGAATTCCGCTGCTCTATTACGGAACCGAGCAGGCGTTCGATGGCGAAGGCGGCAACGATCGTTACATTCGCGAATGCCAGTTCGGCGGCGATTTCGGCGCCTTCCGATCACGCGGTCGCCATTTTTTCGATGAGAGCCATCCCGTGTACCGGGAAACGTCCAGGATCCTGGCCCTGCGCAAGGACAAGATCGCCTTGCGCCGTGGTCGACAATACCTGCGGCAAATCTCCGGCGATGGTATCGGCTTTGGCTACCCACGGATGTTCGGGAATGAAATCCGCTCCGTCGTTCCCTGGTCACGGCTCTTCGACGGCGAGGAAGTCCTGTGCGCGATCAACACCGACTCCGTCCAGGCCCGCACTGTGTGGTCGGTCATCGACCACGATCTGCATCGGCCCGGCGAACACTTCCGCTGCGCCTATTCTACCGACGTCGCCGAGGTCGGCACCCAGTTGCCGGTTGAAGATCGCGGACCGACAAGGGCCGTACATCTGACCGTTCCGGCGGCCGGTTTCGTGATCTACGAGAAAGCGAGCTGAATGGTGCTCCAAGCCATGCCGCCAAGGCGCCGGCGACGCGCAGGAGGGAGCACCCGCGCATGAACGGTAGGTGCATTACCGGCAGGCGAACTCAAGGAACTTCACGGGTCCCACGTTCCACGAGCAAGCGGGCGTCATAGGTCCAGGGCCGAACGGCCGTTGCAGTCACCTTGGCGGCGTCCGCGTGACGGGGATTCAGCAGCACGTTGAACTCGTCGGGGACGATCGCCGACGGCACTATCAGCAGAGCCGACAGCAGACCATCGAGCCATGCATTGCCAGCTTCTGCGGACACCGATCCCGCAGGCACGGCATTCCAGCCCTCGGCAAGGCTCGCAAGCAACAGCGATTGCCGTACATTCCAGACTTCGTCCGGAACGTCGATACGCACCAGCACGCGGTTCAGCGGCAAGCCACCCGCATTGAGGTGCACGACCGTCTCCAGGCAAGCCAGCGAGGCGCTGGTGGCGGCATAGACTACCGGCCTGCCAGGGCTGTTCCACCGACCACCCGTATTCCCTGCGCCCAGGCCGCCGAGGTCGGTGGGGGCAATGCTCCTCGATGCGAGTGCGATGCGCCAGAGCGCGACGCTCATGCGTAGGCGCCGCTGCCGATCTGGTCGAGCAGGTGGAAAACGATGTTCTGTCCTTCGGCGGTGTCCATCCACTCCGCGGGCCGCTGGCCTCCGAGCGCCGGCAACGGTTGCTCCAGCCAGGTCGCGGCCCACACGGCAGCATCGAAATCCGCCACGCTGCCTGCATCGTCCATGATCGCCTGCACGCGCCCGACAAGCCGGCTGAGTCCCAACACGCGCGAAGTCTCATCGGGCGATAGCAGGCTGGCTTCGCGTACCTTGCGGTCGATCGTGGCACGAGCCAAACCGAGCGTACGGCACAGCTGCTCCTTCGAAATGCACAGCTGCGCTGCCAGTTCCACGACCAGCGTGGCCGGCACGCCGTGCTTGATCATATCGATACGCACTATCGGCGCGGCACGATAGGCCTGCTCGAAGTACTGTTTGAAGTACTGCTGCTTGAGCATCCTATCGACAAGCCTGTTTTTCTGTACAGGCGCGACCTGGTCGACGAGATTGAGCATCTCCCCGCTCAAATCCGGATTGGCCGGCACGCTCGCGTCGGGTGGCTTGAGCCTGGACTTGCTGGTACGGTTGGTCGCTCCCACGTTGGACATCCACATCGCTCTAGTGAGCAGTCACTATACGTCGAGTGAGCAGAAGGAATCAAGCGAGCCTGCTCGTCGAAATCGGACTCCCCGTCGAACAGGCCGCGATAGACCGACTGCCGATCGTCGGGTAAACGACCCAGGGCGACATACTCAGGGTGCGCGGTCAGGACGGCATTGCTCACCCCCAACGCATTGGCCGCGTAGCTGAACCAACGGTACCTGGCCGGATGATCGACCATCGCGGCCCTCACCGGATTCAGCTCCTTGTAACGCATTCACGAGAGCAGATAGGTCTACGACTCAATCACGTTGCACCAGTGGCGACCCTCCCACAAACCGCCATGTCGCTGATAGGTTTCGTTGATATGTCGCACATAATGTCGGCCCAGACTCTGGAACAAGCGCCCTACCGAGTCGGCCCGCTCGGACGACAGCAGCAAATGCACGTGATTGGTCATCAGCACATAGGCATGAACCGCGCAGCCACAGCTATCGGCTGCCTGTTTAAGGCAGCGCAGGTATTCCAGAGAATCGAGATCGTCAAAGAATACTGCGGATCGGTTGTGGCCGCGCTGAACGGCATGAACAGGGGCCCCGGGAACGTAAAAGCGAGGTTTTCGCGGCATCTGGCGTCGCTACTTCAGCGGATGGCGCACCCGCAAGCCCTTGAAGCGGGGAAATCCCCTGTCGGTGGTGACCCAGTCGCAGTCCCACTCCAGCGCGAGCGCCGCATGATAGGCATCAGGGATATCGTTGCCCTGCGCAGAAATCGACCGCGCGCACTGCAGTAACAGACGCCAATGATTCCTGCCGGGCGTCAGGCAAACCGCGTGCTCCGCTGTGCGAACCTGCTCCACGAAGGCGATGGCGACGTCCAGCAAAGTCGGTGTTTCGAAAACCTTCGCATGGGTCACGACCCGGACGAAACCGCTCAACACCAGTTCCGAGAAACCGTATGCAGTCGGGGCGTTGATCACGGATTCCAGCCAGTCACGGTAAGCCCGATGATCCTTCACGTCTTCCCGGTGCGCATACACCAACACATTCAAATCCATCAATATCACGACGGGTCATCCATGATCTGCCGTAGCGAACGCCCATTATCCAGGTCCACCCCCGGTTTCACACCGGGCCCGGAGGCCGTGATCAGCTGTATCGTTTCGCGCATTGCCCTTGGCTCTGCGATGGACTCACGCAAAGCGTTTTCAATCACGCGCGCCAGGGAAACGCTCTCTTCGACCGCCCGGTGCCTCGCGGCAATGAGCAATTGTTCATCGAGGTTGAACGTGGTTCGCATGACGCCTCGTTTCGTACGATGATCAATGCGAAAACCTACCATCATCTTGCCGATGGCGTGAACATTTTAAGCGTTCTGACCCCTTTCTTCCGCTCTTTTGACCTGCCGACTTGACCCCGGCACGTGTTTTTCCGCCGCCATTGACACACCTCTAGCCCTATACTGTTCTCCTCAGGATAGACAATGTCGTGCTGACAGCAACGGAGGTCGAACGATGGATTCAACCGTGGAACAGACTTTGATCTCGCAGCTCAGAACGCTTGCGCCGCAGCAGGTGGCGGAGGTCGTCGACTTCGTGGAGTTCCTTGCTGCCAAGGCGAGCAAGCGCGCGGCGTTGGATCGGCTGCTGGCCATCGCGCCTGCGCTGGAAGCGGCCGGCGTCCAGCCCGTGAGCGAGGAAGAAATCGCTGCCGAGGTCAAGGCCGCACGCGCCGAACGGCGCCTGCGGCTGGCAGCCTTGGCGGCGCAGCCCGCCGCCAAGGACTCAGGTGCGGATCGTCATTGACACGAACGTCGCGCTGTCGGCACTGCTGTGGCGCGGCACGCCATATCGGTTGCTGCAGGCCCTTCGCCAGCGCGGCGATTTGCAGCTCGTCAGCAGCCCCACACTGCTGGAGGAACTATCCGACGTGCTTAGGCGGCCGGTCGCAGCGAAGCGGCTGGCGATTATCGGCATGACGGTGCAGGAGGTGCTGGCCGATTACGTTGAGGCTGTCGAATGGGTCGTGCCCACCGACGTGCCGCGCGTGGTGCTCGGCGACGCGGATGACGATCACGTCATTGCCGCGGCGGTAGCCGGCAGCGCAACCTTGATCGTCTCGGGCGACGGCGACTTGCTCAGTATCGGCAGCTATCAGCGCATCTGCATCGTCTCGGCGCGGGATATTCTTGCTCGGATTGATGCGAAAGGCAAAGCCTGAGCCCGCGATCCTTTGGGTGTTGGAATGTTAGACTTGACCCCGCTGTTTGGAATGACCCCGCTGTCGTTTAGGCATGCACCGCGCAGCCACAGCGATCGGCAGCCTGTTTGAGGCGGCGCAGGTATTCCAGATAATCGAGATCGTCGAAGCCTCATTCCCCTAGGTCGGTTACTTTCAGACCTTCCATGGCTTTCAATCTCTTTTTATTGCCGGCTTCATCATAGACATCCGCCGCCAATCGGTTAATGACATATTTTCCGTTTCCAGGCTGCACCTCGGTGATGATAAAGACCACATATCCACCATAGTACTTCTTCCGTTCCATCAGAGCAATCATCCCCCGCAGGACCATACCCACCTTGACATCCTTTTTCTGCACAAGAGTTTGCAGGCTGATTAACATGGCTCCATCCCCTGCCAGCCTTGGTTTTGCATCAGCGATATACTTAACCAGGTCCTCCTGGGTTCCCAGTTTTGATTTTTCTGGCTCCTTCCCCTTTTCAAGCGGCGGTGTTGCTTCAGGGCCGCTGATGGTCTCAGTCTTATTTCCTTCAGGAGTTTCAGCAGAAATTTTCAGCACCGGCGCCGGGTTGTTCATTTGGGAGACTACCTTTTGAATGGCGCCCAGGATGACAAAGGCGTCCCCGGTTGCCTCGCCTTTACCGCCCTTCAGCATTTCCATGACCGCTGCCATCTGCTCACTCGTCAAATTCTTGGGAACAATATCGTTGAGTTGGGCCAAATCCTCTGCTGTAAAACGGGCACCCACGCCCGGACTTGATTTGATCGACTCAAAAATGGCATTGGCGGCCGGGTGCAGTTCAGGCCCCTTGCCCTTACCCTGACCAGAGCGCGCGTCAGCCAGCCCGGCGTCCGGCTTATACACCAGGGATTCTTTGGCCTCGGCATCCAGGGCAGCGGCGTCTCTGTCGTCCTCCTCAGACGATGCTCCAGCATCCTCACCCATGCCTGCGCCCTCTTCCCCTTCGTCCTTCACTTCGCCTGCATCTCCACCGCCAAAGCCGATCTCAGTTTTGCCTGTTGCCAGATCGTAGATCTTATCCACCAGGTCAACGATATCCAGAACCGTCATGATGATATTCAACCCGGGGACCAGCCTCGCCAGGAATTTTCCGGCGAATTTGCCAACTGCTTTCCCGACCAACCGTCCAGCTTTACTCTTTAACCCTGCCTTTGCCTCACTCAGCAGCGGCATTAACCTTCTGGTGACGGTTTTACTCTCGATGATCTTCTTTTCCAGGTTAGTGATGACCGCCTTGTTGTTGGCTAACTGCTTGGTAATCCGGGCGCGGGCGTATTTGCTGAGTTTGCGGTTCAGTTTTTTTTGAAGGCTAAGGTTGTTATCGATATGCCGTTGAATCAAGGCTTTGGTCTTGATGGCCTGGGCGGCATTTTTTGAGATCTGCCATTGGTACTTAATCGCTCGGCTGAGGCGAACGGCGTCGGCCGGATCAACCTTAAGCTCGACCTTGCCGTTGACGGTGACGGACAGGCCCGCTTTGATCATCTCTCCGATCTCGGTATCCAGGATCTTTTGGCCCCATTCAGTACCGCCAATGGCTTCTGTGAGCACCCCCTCAACCCCAACGCCGATTTTGAACACATTGAAATCGATATTGCCTTTTGAATATTCGGCCTCCAGCGCCGTGAGGTCGGCCTTGATTTTGACGCCAGGCCACAAGAACTCCTGCTCTAAACTGGCATTTGCTACGGCTTCTGCAATGGCGAAAGAGGTCGCTCTTCCGGCGGTTTTTTTAATCGTCATCTTCGACTCACCCAGGCTTGCCTTCTTGCGTCCGGCCTTTGTATTGGCCATGTTGGGGTTGGTCTGTGAGACGACAAAACGAAATTTAAATGAAAAACGTTCGCCGACCGGATATTCATACTCATACCGGTACTTATTGCCCGGTGTGTCCAGTTTCTGTTCACCCGGCTCGGACTGAGGGTCAGGAGCTGTTGCCTGGGGGGGCGCAGCCGCCGGAACAGTTGGGGTGAGGGCCGAAGCCCTCAATGTTTGCGCCAAGCTTGTCTTGACAACAGGCGTTTTGGCCCTCACACCACCTTCTCCCGAGGGGAGCTTTAAAAGGCTATTTTCCGCTCCGAATGGTGTCCAGGCAGCCTTTTCCATTGTCGAGCGACCTTCAGGCCGCCCAAGCACCCTGAAGGGCGCCTGCCTTTCAGGGCCTCCTATTCCACCTGTATTGTCGACGACTGGCCTCCCTGTAGCGGCGGGAGTCTCTCCGCGATCGACAAAATCGACTCCATAAGCCGGCGGGGCAAACGCTGCGCCGTTCTTTCCACTGGATGACTGTTGCGACGCGACGTCCCTGTTCTTGGCGGCTCTACTGGCCGAGGCGTGGGTTTTCACGGATGGCGTCATGTTCCTTTCCCTTCCTTGACGTGCTCGCGGCGAATGCCGCGCTGGAGTGTTTCGCGCGTAACCACGCTGTCGCCGCTCTCGAGCGCCTGCAGCGAAGCGTAGCGCACGACGTTCATGATCGCCCCACCGCACAGCTCGTACTGCGCCGCGATCTTGTCGAGATCGACGGCTTCGTCAATCCGGGCTTTTGGCGAGAAGCCCTGCCGCCACAGGCGCAAGCGCTCCTCGTGGCGCGGCATGGGGAAGTAGATGATCGACTCGAAGCGGCGGGCGAAGGCCTGGTCGATGTTGTCTTTCTGATTCGAGGCGAGGATGGCGATGCCGTCAAAGGTCTCGATGCGTTGCAGCAGAAAAGAGACCTCCTGGTTGGCGTAGCGGTCGTGTGCGTCCCTGGTCTCCGTTCGCTTGCCGAAGAGCGCGTCGGCTTCGTCGAAGAAGAGAATCCAGCCCTTGTGCTGTGCCTGGTCGAAGACGCGGGCGAGGTTCTTTTCGGTTTCGCCAATGTATTTCGAGACGACCAGCGCAAGGTCCACCTTGTACACCTCGCGGCCAGTCGATTTACCGAGCAGGCAGGCGGTCATCGTCTTGCCGGTGCCGGGCGGCCCGTAGAACAGCGCGCGGTAACCGGGCCGCAGCTTCGGCCCCATCCCCCAGTCGTCCATCAGGGTGTCGCCGTGGCGCAGCCAGATTTCGATTTCCTGTACCTGCGTGAGCGTGCCGGGGTGCAGCACGAGGTCGCTCCATTCGAGCCGGGTTTCGATGTGGCGGGCGGGGAAATCGGCGCTCAAGTCGGGGCGCCGGGCGTAACCGGTGGTGACCAGGCCCAGGCACTCCGCCGACAGGCGCAGTGGCGCTTTCATCAGCGGCTCGTCGCGGCTCTGCGGGACGGGTCGCAGGAGGTCGTGCCGGGCGAAGTAATGGTCGCGGTCGAAGATCGGTTGAAGCGCGAAGCGGGTTTCGAGATTGGTGCCCGCGAGGATGAAGGCGAGTGTTTCGCCAGTCGGCACGAAGTCCCCGTTTTCATCACGAAGGCCACCGAACTCGGTGAAGCGGCGGTCAAATGTCTTGTTCTTCGTGTGGAAGATGTCGAGCAGTTGCGGTCGGAGGTGGGGCACGAGGCCGAGGACGAGCGCCACGCGCTCGACGAAGGAGAACGCGTAATGGCGCAGGAAACCCGCGTAGGCCGATTCGGGAGTGCCGAATTCGGGTGGCGCGACCTCAAAGACGCTGCTGTAACTCGTTTCCTGGCTGAAATAGAGCTTGAAGCGCGTATCGAGCAGGCGTGCGAACCACGCGAGTTCCTGTTCGAGGTCGCGCGCGTTGAGCTCGATCAGCGAGGACCTAAGCGTTTCCAGAGGTAGATTGGCACCCAAGGGCATCACCACTCGACCTGCATCAGCGCCGTCATCCACGGCAGTTTGACGATCTGGACGCTCCACGGGAAGCGGTCGAGAACGATGTCGTGCGTTTCGCGCTGCACGCGCAGCAGCCAATTCCCGTCACGCACGCTGAGTTGCCCCTGGCGCAGCAGGAAACTGCCGCGAAAGCCCGCAATCGACATCTGGTGCAGAATCGGTGCCTGCGCAATCACCGCGGTGAGCAGGTCGGTGCATTCCTCGATTTCGTCGGCGCTAATCGGCTCGCCGAAATCGAACACCTCGTCGAGCGCAATCCCGCAGAGTAACTTGTTCAGAGGCAGCAGATACTCCGGCGGCGCCTCGTCGGCGGTGGCGACGTATTGCAGCAGACCCGCCGCCCGCTGCGCCGCGGCCTCATCCCTGAAGCGCTTTTCGTCCACGAGCCCGAGGCGACCGAAGAAACTCTGCAGGAACGGCCAGAGGATGACCAGGCCGGCGTTGTCGACGTAAATCGCGTCGCTGTCACTGAAGGCCCGGTCGACTCGCGGGGTGCTTTTCGGCGCGCTCGGCGCCGGCTCCTGTGCCGTGCCCAAAACGTTCAGCAGCCTCGCGCTGACTTCCGAGGCAACTGCGGCAGTCATTCCCGGCGGCGCCGCCTGCCGCAGCCTCGCCGCGTAGCGTTCGAC
>Ga0209573_1000667_pt1 | contig 66267 bp, 93 predicted proteins | sample TNRBio252014_DNA_FD_185870 | JGI IMG/M metagenome (GOLD analysis project Ga0209573, IMG submission 185870) | Wastewater treatment Type I Accumulibacter community from EBPR Bioreactor in Madison, WI, USA - TNR Reactor_6/25/2014_ DNA (SPAdes)... | ecosystem: Engineered > Bioreactor > EBPR >...
ATCAATTGGCAAGAAAGAAAACGTTCAATCGATTTACAGATAATTATCCACAATAACGAAAATGATCCGATTGTGGTAGAACTTTTGGTCGAACCAAAATCCATGGAAAATGCTCTATGATGATTGGCATATGAGTGAACAATTAGTCTAGCTCTATCTGCGAACAATATTGTCACATTTCCTATTGCAGGATTGTACGGTATCTATATAGTAGACCAAACACAATTTATCGAGCCTGTTCGTTATATTCTCATGAGCCAATTGTTTGGTGATGAGTACGGTATTGCTCGTATTTTAGAATCTGAATAATACTATGTTTGCTCATAAAAATATTGGATGAATCCCACAAAAAAGATCATCACCTTGGCCCAAAAGGTTTGGTATGACTATACTTATCGCACTATGTATTGCATGAGTTTGATATGCCGGACAATTTTTGATTATCAAAACACAAGCTGCCCTATGATATCTTTCTAGCAGCACCATAGATATTGTTAGTGATACTTTTGGGACACCTATGATACAAGATGCATATGGGAACGTAAACATCTTAATGATATGAATAGGTGGAGAAAACCATGATGGTGGGATGCTTGCTGATGCAATTATCATCGCATCTTGGAATCCGAAGCTCAAATCTGTTTCTATGATATCTATCCCCAGAGATTTGTATATCGACATGAAAACCGCAAACATCAGATGAAGGATAAACCAGGTTTTTTCAACAGCGTATTACAATAACAATAGAAGCTTAGATATAGCAGCTACAATGCTCGCCGAAGAAGTTGAAGAGATAACAAGCATCAAAGCTCCATACTATGCGATTGTAGACTTCAATGGGTTTAAATGAGTGATAGATGCTATAGGAGGAATTGAAGTAGATGTTCCTGAGAGAATTTATGATACCACATATCCCAATGATGCAAATCGTTGATATATAACATTCCATGTAGAGAGATGAGTCCAGCAAATGGACGGAACGACTGCTCTAAGATATGCAAGAAGTAGACACTCAAGCTCTGATTTTGCAAGGTCTGCAAGACAACAACAAATCATCGAAGCGACGATGAAAACTATTTTGCGCAAGGAAAATATTCAAAACGTATCGACTATCAGAAAACTGTATGATGAATACACAAAAATGGTTACTACCAACGTCAGCAATAAGGAAATTGTTGGTATGATTAAACATATATTTGCACTAGAACATATGTTTAATTTTGGATTAACGTCAACTTGTTCAAATCGTGGTTGGCAGTTGATGTACCCATGATGTTTCTTATATACTCCTGATAGAGATCGATTTGGAGGTGCATCGGTCCTGGTAACCAATGGATCAACGTTTGGAAACCTTGACTTCTATGACTACACAAGAAATTTTGGTCATGTGATTGCACAAAATCAGTGATTTTTGATTGAAGGAGCTCGCATAAAGATACTTAATGGGATAGACAAAGCATATGCGCAGCAAGCCGGAAAATGAACTGATGGCCATGCAACACAAGTTGCAGTAAAACTTAGAAAATATGGATTTACTCTTGTGGGTGCCGAAAATGCTCCTAACACTCAAACATGAACAACTGTTATTATATCTGGAACGGGAGAATATAAGGATACTATAACCATGATAGAAAAATTTTTTCCTATTGATGAAGTTATAGAAAATATCCCTGAACAAGTACAGATATGATCTGGAGAATTACTTGCAATAGATACAGACATTACTGTTATTCTTGGAAATAGTTATATTGATGCGAGACCAGAACAGTTCAACTATAATAGGTAAATACTATTTATTTTCTCAATAGCTATGACAATCAACCGTGAGACATATGCATCATTTCTCTCCAATATATGATTGCATATTGATGCTATTAATAACTATGATCTTTTTATACAAGCACTTACCCACAAATCGTACGCTGCTGATTTTTCTACTAATATCGCTCATAATGAAAGGTTGGAATTTGTTTGAGATGCAGTACTATGATCAATTATAGCAACACTGCTGTTTATACATCATCCAGAAAAATCTGAGGCAGACATGACATTATACAAAATAGCATTGGTAAGAGAAGAAATGCTAGCGAATGTTGCGAGAAATATTGGTATTGACACTGTTGTATTGATTAGCAATGGTGAGGAAAGATCCTCAGGAAGACAAAAAGATGCTATATTATCAGATACCTTAGAAGCTTTTATTGGCTATCTGGCGATAGATGCTGGGTACGCAACTGCCTATACATTTGTTGATCGCTATATCTATAGTCATATACATACCTTATCATCACTTACCGTTGTCAGCTACAAAACACAAATACAAGAGTGGTGCCAAAAAAAATATCAACAACTTCCTGTGTATATTGACAGTATTTATGAGCAAAGTGACACAGGAAATGTTGTCACATATTGTGCAACTATACAGATCAATAGCAAAGATGTTGCATCTGGCTACGGACCAAGCAAAAAGAAGGCTCAAGAAGATGCAGCAAAAAATGCATTGGAACAATTGACAGCTTGACAAGAGCAGGCAAATAACTAGAAGATACATATGTGGTCCATTGACCGATGTTTTTAGATTTACTTGTATATGCAGATGTTTGGAATCATTAAAAGAACGTATTTGTGGCTCATTATCGCTTGATGTTTGATGGCAGGATCCTTGCTTTTGTTTGTTATGAACATTAACTTATCTATAGATTTTACTGGAGGGATGCAGATTCGTGTTGCGAATAATCTGGATGCGTCATTTGCAAATAAGGCAACACAATATCTTAATGAACAATGAATACAGGGAATTGCAATAAGCACAAAAAATGAAGAACTCTTTACTGATATCGTTATCAAGACTAATGCTCAGGAAGATGCTCAAATAACACAGATATCTGATGCAGTGCAACAATTTCTTATAGACAACACATATATTGCTGATGAAACAGGAATCTTGCAGGCATCTATCACAGGACCAAGTGTGGGTGCATATATGCAATCTGCCGCATTAAGAGCTATAATTATTGGTATTATATTTATGGTTGTGTATATGTTATTTTCATTTGCTGCGATAAGAAAAGTAGTCCCTCCTAGCATTCTTGCGTCTGTTACTATTGTAACGATGTTGTTTGATATTCTTATCCCAGCTGGAGCATATGGTCTTCTTATGCTCATCAATCCAACGGTTCAAGTGGATACTATATTTATCATAGCTATTCTTACTATCATTGGATATAGTATCAATGACACCATCGTCATCTTTGACAGAATCAGAGAAAATGCAGAGAGTGTTATTGCAGAAAAAAGCAAAAATATCTTGTATGCGAAAATATTTGAAGATAGTATCTGGCAAACAATGAGAAGGTCTTTGGGAACATCTCTATCAACATTGTTGGTTGTAGTGACTATGTACTTCTTTGGAACTGGAGTTATTAAATTGTTTGCATTTACTACTGGAATAGGAGTACTTGCTGGAACAGTATCATCTATATTTATAGCAGTGCCTCTTGCGTACCTTCTTCTCGGAAAATTTAGCAAAGAACAGAAGAAATTGTAATATGAGTATCGTTCGATTTGCTGACGAATATTGTTATTATTTTTGGAAACCACACGGCATAGCCTCCTCCTGGGGGCAATGACCGTGTTTTTTGGATATGTTTTTGACAAAGCATGATGATTTTACTATAGAAGAAATCAGAACTCATCTTTGTACTATGTTTGACAAAGATAGTGAATTTTGATTGCTTAATAGACTAGATAATGATACTAGTGGCTTGTTATATTTTGCAAAATCACCAGACGTCAAAAAGCAACGAAAAGAACTACAGAATCAATGAAAAATTATTAAGTATTATCTTGCTGATATAGCAGGCAATGTCGATCGATGGAGTAAATGTATTGCTTATCCGATTGCGCATCATCCACAGGCAAAAGACCGTATGATGTGTATTCAAAGAAGCACAGATACACATGTGCAATGACAACAATGCGAAACATGGGTAGAGAAACTCTACTATGATAAACAAAACAACTATAGTTGTTTGTTGATTATGATACGCAAATGAGTTAGACATCAGATAAGATGCCACTTATCAGCTATTGGCTGCCCTCTTATTGGCGAAAAAATTTATAAAAAGAAAAAGGACGATAGACAATTGCATTTATGGAGTATTGGTGTTCGTACAGAAAGCTAATTTTTAGTCAAAAAATCTACCAAATAAATTAGATTGCCTTAATCCTGGAAGTATAACATTCCATATTGATCTGAATGATTCCTCTTGCTGCTCAAATCTTGCCTGTGGAGATACTTCTTCTCCTATCATTGCCTTAAATGCTCTGTAATTTTGGTAGTTTGCCTCATATTGATTAGGAAATCTTTGGGCGAGATATGAGAGCATAGTTGACACAACCATATCTACATACAGATACTGTGTCCATGGTCATCCTATAGCATCGATGAAATATTGTTTGCGTTGATCATAATACAATCCGCTGAGTATATCACTTTCATATGCAATAAACGTAGCAGCGTTGGCTATATTTTCTTGTACTGCAATACCATCTCGACTCGTAGTATATCATGTTTGTGTATACTGTATTGTCAGTGACGCCTGTGCTGGTAAGGGCACAATGACGCCATCATAAAATTGAACAAACCCGAAGGTGTTGTATAGAGGCTGGGATGCATCAAATTGTATTGTTGTTGGTCTTCTAATCGTATATGTACGGAGTTGTGGCGAATCCTCTTGTATTGCTATGGTAAGTTGTTGTTCAGGGCTTACTGACGAACGAATAGATACTTCAGCAGAAATATCACGCAATGTCATTGGGATATCTTTCATAATGACATGAAACTGTATACCAAAAACATCATAAAATTGCTCGGTCGTTGGTATGGTTTCATATCTTGGAAGAATAAAAACAACTGTTCATATAAAAATAGCGATGCTCATAGGAACAATAATAACTATACGCCATCGAGCATTGAGCAGGGTTCCTCATAGCAAAATAATAACACAAACAATGAGTATGCTAGAAAGATATTTATCAAGTCATAGCGTTATCACAAGAAAAAAATACGAAACAATACCTATATGCGAAAATATAATTGCCTGTATACCATATTTTTCCCAAGATCGTTGAGTAAGAGATAGTGCATAGACAACTATCGATGTGGCTCATATATACCAAAAATATCGTTTTTGTTCTTCCAAAAATATTGATAGAGGATCTATAGAGTGCTGCATATATCATACAATAAGAGCAACTGCAGCAACCAACAATCACACAATAGCAAACAATTTATTGTAGTTCATTATATACCCTTATGATCAATAAAAATTGAAAAACAGTCTGCCATATTTTTCTGGAGAAACTCTTTTACAAAACTATCTTGATCTGGATTGGCATATATATGTAGTATTGCGTCTTTTGATACAATTGTTTTCTTTCCATCAGGAATATATGACTTACTATAGTTTGTCTTGGATACTCTTGGTACTCCCTTTCCTATAAGTTGTTGTATGAGTCTTTTTATTTGACGATTGGGATAATGACAATGAACTATATACATAGAAAAAAGACAGAACATAAAAGTACTGCCTTATATATACGAAATTACAATATTATTGAAAGCTCAAATGTGTTGGTAGTACAACTTGTTGCATATATACCTTAGCATCTTTTTGTGATGCGTATGACTGTGTTGCTGTGTATTCAAGCCATTTTACGATAGTCTTCATATTGTGTATATATCTTGGAGGCATATAATACGCTGCATCCAGAGATACTTGTAAATCTTGTATAATGTTGCTTGTATAGGTAAATGGTGCTGTATCTGGTTTTGTACTAGGTACAGAAATATCGAAAGATTTGTATAGCCCAATGATTGTAGATTGGAGTGATTGTATGTGTCTTGCAACAGACTGATCATCACCTTCTCGATGTGCGATAAGAAGGGATTCCATATTTTGCGTCAAAAAGTCTGCATACAAACTACTGCGAAGTTGTGCATTTTGCTCTGGACTAACAACAGATTTTCATTCTTGGGATGCTATCATTGTGTCAACTGCAGAGACAACATCTTCACTCACTTTCATATCTTCCTTTGCTTGAAAAACAGAAGAAAGTGCTGCAATATTTATCTGATCTTCCGTTTCAACCTCTTTCTTTACGTCTGCAATAGCAACCGTCTGTGTAATATCTTTCTGTACAAGAACACGAGCTATCTGGGTTTCATCATCAATAAGGGTAATATCATTGGCCGCTAGTGCAAGTGTTTGCTTAGCAGCTACTTTAGTTTCAATGGCATTATTTTCCTGATTGCGAGTTACTTTAATCTCAGCTCATTTGTTTTCAATGCGCTTGTTTGCTCATTGCTGAGATAATTGAAAATGTGATGCTAATGATCATTTTTCTTGTTTGACAATGACATCATCAGCAATAACAGCTATATCTTGTGTTGTAGATTGTGTCAATGACTGGATTTCTACAAAGTTACCTTGCAATAACTGCAACGTGTATGATTGATCTTGTGCTTCTCCTTTACTGTTAAGCACAAATTGTGCTGGACCGATCAGCTGTGCTTTGGTTTGATCATCTATATGAAATATCATATCTGTCCCATCTTTTAAGGTAACAAGATCTCCATCACGGATAACGCTTGTTTGAAGCTTTTTCCCATCGTGTTCGATGATGAAGCTTCCATCAAAATGGACTATCTGAGCAATATATCATGCTTGTACGGTATCTCAGGCATTTTGCACGATCAATGAGTTGGTCATATAACGCAAGTCATCACGGAAAAAGTGAACGCCGTATACTGACATAACAAACAATATAGCAAAACTCGCATATGCCATTCTTTTAGCAAATGCGTATCTTTGGAGAATGGACTTTTTACTGTCTCTTTTTGCAACTATTTCTTGGTATAAGGAAAACTTCTCATTATCAGTGAGGAAGGTATGTTTCTGATGATGGAAGTAGTCTTGCAGCTTCATCGTCGGATTTCACTACCAGAGAAATAAAGATTTCTTACACCTATATATACGCACAAGTAGACAAAGTGTGACAAAAAAGTCATAAAAAAACCCCCCAACCGCCTATTCCTAGAATACTAGTGGGGGATCTCAGAACCATGGCTGATTCCATCTCGATATTTGGACAATAATATCTGCCCAAAAATATTCTATGTCCTGCCACTTTTCCATCAATGCGATGGCAAGAGCGTCAATAGCTGCACTACTACTTAGCAATAACAAGTTCTTGATTATGAGAATTGTTGCTACAAGCACTATGCCCCATCGAGACTGAATTTTGTTTCCAAATAAGGTAATATTCATAGTTACCTTACCTCGAAGTGCCTTTATCCCTACCCATAGCCAGAAAGCAATGAATGGAATGGTTCCAAGATAGACGAGAATTTTGAATGTCATTATCATGGCTTTTTGTTTTAGGCCTTTACTGTATACAAAAAGCAATTAAAGTAAAGAAAAAACTCCCCAAAAAGGGAGCTTTCTTCATCTGTTTGAGACTATAGTTCACAAGCTCCTATAGTAGCAAGAGATTCCAATGGCTGATCTCCTGAATATTTTTGTCCATCCGGTGTAATCCATGTAGGAAATCCTTCAACCCCTGCTGCCTGACATTGGATACGACTTTCGTCACAATCAACGAAGGTGATCAAATCTGCTGCTTCGCCAAATCTTTTTTTCTGATTTTGACAATGTGGACATCGTGTTGTTCCATACATAACAATTCCTTTCTCTGTCAAACATTGTGCGAGTTTTTCTGTCTGATCTGCTGTGTATCCTGAGGGATCAACGGCATCATTTTTTGCACATCCTGCGAGCACAATTAACGCAGCAAACAATCCTATAAGAAGAGCTTTTTTCATATAATAGCATAAAAAATAAAATGTGATTTCACTGTATGAGTTTGGATATGCTTTGCAAGGGAAATGGTTGTATTAGAAAAGTGGATGAGTATAGTATAGATGATTTATTATAGACAATGATATATGTGACTAGATTACTATATACAATATATCAAAACCAAAAGACAGCAGACTCCTTTTACGACATTTATCCGTGATATTGTAAGCTGGAAACCAATTGTCTTATATAGAAACGGTGAATCAATTTCTAAATTTCCTCCATCAAATAGAATATCAGTAACGGATCGTAAAAGCTTTGAAGAATTACAAGATAGTATAACAGAATGAAATTATAGTTATGAGAATACTCTCTCTTTTTTTGAGAATTTTGCACATGTATTGCAATCAACGAAACTCCCTCCCACGATTTATTTTTTTGAAAATGAGAACTGTATTTATGGCGACATTGTTCTCTGATCCAAAAATGTTTACCTTGCCTTTGCGGTAGCGTGGTCAGAAAATGTCTTTTATAGCGAAAGTGTCAAAGATCATAGCAGCAATGTATTTAACAGTATGGTTGTGTTGGATCATAGCGAAAATATCTATATTGCCAAAAATGTGTTTCAATCATTTCAAATATTTTACAGTAAAAACATACTCAATTCTCGCGATATCTGGTTCTCGAGTAATCTACAAAACTGCCAAGAGTGTCTCATGTGTGATGATCTCGAATGACAATCATATTGTATCAAGAATGTCAAATATACCAAAGAAGAGTATATGCAACAGAAAGAAAAAATATTGTCACAAAAAAATATGTTTGATACACATTTTGCACAACTACCTGCCACAGAAAAAAATCGATGATCGAGTAATGTTTCAGGAAAATGAGTCGTGATGTCCGAAAATATAGAAAATGGCTATATGAGCTATCGTGTGCATAATGGAAGGAATATTGTTATTACAGGAACAGAGCAATGAAATAGTAATTTTTTTGATGTGTTTGGCGCAGGAGCTCCGTCAGGGGATGACTTTTATGGTGTAATAGGAGCCGGGACTGGGGCACAATGAATATATTGCTCTAGTCACATTAACGGATGAACAAATATCATTTACTCGTATTATTGTCAAAATTGCTCCTATGTACTGGGTTGTGTATGACTGAAAAATAAAGAATTTTGTATATTCAACAAGCAATATAGCAAAGAGGAATGGCATATGAAAGCTGAAGAAATATTGAAAAAAATGGAAGAAGAATGATCCTTGTGAGAATTTTTTCCTGGCTGGATATGTCCATTTTATTACAACGATACCGCTGCATATTTGCTCAATCCATCTATCAGTAAGGAAGAGGTCACGAAACTTGGCTACTTACGACGTGATGAAGCTGTTAAAGTTGATATCCCGAGTAATGTAGAGATTGTGAAAACAAGTGAGTTGGGGCAATACGAAGGTTTTGTCATTCCAACCGAAGTGGAGGGATCTCATCAGCAAATGAGATTTCTCGATTCCGCTACGCTCCACTCGAAATGACATGAGGAGGTGAAGCGATATATAAATCCAAGTATTCTTGATAAAATAATAGTTGATGAACAAGGAAACTACTATCGTATTGTCAAAATGGAGTACGATTTTCTCATGAAATACGGACTACCGTTGCCGAGAAAGCATTGGTTGGATAGGTTGAAAGTACATTTTGACTTGGGATTGAAGACATGAAGTTAGTAGATTATATACAACAATTTTCGTTGGATGATATATTGGCTATCGAACATAGCGACAAGCAGTTTTTGGTACTGCAAGAGGCCTGGAATAGTATCGGTAGTCAGAAACAAGATAATAAGGAACTGTTTATTTTTCTCGTACTACAGTGTGCGCTGGTAGGATTTCAAATAGCATGATCCGGACCATTGTGGCGAGAAGAGTTTGCAGCAAAAATACAGACAGACTGGGATAAATTATACAAATTACAATATAACAATATCGATCGATGGTATCAATTTTTGACCACAAGCACATATAATAAACGCTTGTATAACAATAAACGTAAGAGGTTAGAAAAATTTGCGATTGCTTATAATGCTATTGTATCGAAGCAATCGATTTTGTCCTATCACGATACTATGACCAATCTTTGGATGGAACTGAGTGCTGCGATGCAGCAACATCCGCACAATAAGACGATGGCATTTGCGGTCAAAATGTATGGATATGCAATAAGAATAGCGACAAATAACTTTATTCACTATCCAATGAATATCGTGATTCCACTGGATTCTCGCTTGCGTCGTATAGCAATGCAGCAAAATACTATCTATGCTACAGCAAATGATCAAATGATTATTGATTACTATCAGTGACTAGCTGAACAGCATAATATTCCTCCATTGCATCTGGATTCATTGATTTGGATAGACTATCGAGAAAAACATTGCTAGGTCTTGTTTTGTGTTGGTGTTTTCATAGGATATTTATCATATTTTAGATATTGTAGCAACGATGCAACAAGAGATTAGAGACATATATGACAGACTGGAATCCTGATTTTTCTGATTCTGGGTGGCAAAATGGAAGTTTACGATGCTTTTTGCATTTCTGATATTAGGAATAGGAATCTACTCAGCCATCATATTGCCAAAAGAATCTAGCCCTGATATAGAGTTTGGTATTATCCAAGTGACGACTATCTATCCTGGTGTTAATCCAGCAGATATGGATACACTCATTACGCAAAAAATAGAAAAAGAGATTGAAGATATCGAAGGGATCAAAAAAATAACTTCTAGTAGCGCTATTGGCGTGGCAAATACAACTATTGAGTTGGATAATGACGTAGACACAAGCAAGGTATTAGTAGAGATACAAGATGCTGTCGACAAGACACAACTTCCTTCAGATGCTGAAGATCCCATTGTTACTGAAATATCAACAAGCAATGAAACAATGTTTAATGTATTGTTATATTGACCTGCAGAGATATTTACTGATGCATACCTTAGAGAACGCGCACAAGATATCAAAATACAACTCGAGAATCAATGAGTAGTGTCTCGTGTTGATATAGCATGAGGATCTGATTATGAACTCCGTATTGTTGTTAATCAATGACAGGCACAACAATTGGGTATCCGTATGAGTGATATCAGCAATGCTATTCGTGTCAACAATGCAAATCAGCCATTAGGAAATCATCGTATTGATGCACTCAATTATACATTTAGAATACAATGAGAAATCTTAGATGAACAAGAAATAGTGAACACTCCTATTGTAACAAACAGATGAGTAGTCCTGTTATGAAGTATTGCCACGGTACAAAGACATTACAAAGATGAAAGTGTTGCAAGGATGGGAGCATACCAAGAAAGTGGCTACAATTTTGTCACGATGACATTCAACAAAAAAAAGTGAGCAAATATCTTTACGAGTTCTGACTCAGCAAAAGCTGCTTTAGAAAAACTTATTGCTACACAATCTTATCAATGACTAGCGATAGCATATACACAAGATATTGCTGATGTGATTAGAGATGATTATCAAACATTGGCGAGCAATGGTTTGCAAACAATTGTTCTTGTGTTTTTAGCCATCCTTTTGTTTGTCGGACTAAAGGAATCTGTGATTGCGAGTATTACTATTCCACTTGCTTTTTTGATCACCTTTATGGTATTGAACCAACTGGGATTATCGCTCAATTTTTTGACTAATTTTAGTTTGATTATCTGTTTTGGTATTGCGATAGATACAACGATCGTGGTAATTGAAGGAGCACATGAAAAACTCAGACTATGATTTGGACCCAAAGCAGCCGTACTGTTAGCGGTCAAAGAGTATAAGCGACCACTTATCTCTGGAACAGCAACGACTTGTGTGGTATTTTTACCGATGTTTAGTTTGCCTGGGGTGATAGGAAAGTTTTTGGCCTATATCCCGATTACGATATTTACGACCTTGGTAGCGGCCTTATTTATTTCACTGACAATCAATTCGGCGTTGTATTATAAGTTTAGTAAAAAAGGCAAAACCTATGAAAAAAGAAAAGATGAAAATGACTATCTTACTAGCGAGGAAATAACATTGCTCAGCTATGAAAGAGAGGGAAAAATAGAAAAAAATACAGAAACATTGTCTCGTCGTGAAAAATTTTTGGATACCTTATCACAAAAGTATTCTGTATGGTTGGGGAAGATCATGCAAGACAAAAAATCAAGACTTATCTGAATTGTATGACCGATATGACTACTTGTATTGAGTTTCATATTTATAAGCCCACAACTTGGATTTGAATTTTTCCCATCAGGAGATAGTCCATTTATCAACATCGATATCCGTGCCAAAGAATGAACAGTCACTGATGCAATGCTTCGCTATATTCCGACTATAGATACTGCTGTTTCCTCTATTCCTGAGGTAAAAAACTTTTCTTATACCATCAATAATGATAGCATAACCTTGCTTGTAGAGTTATTCAAAAAAACACAGAGAGAAGATCAGGGCATGAGAAATAGTTTTGATGTAGAAAGTCAAATAACGCAAAATCTGAAATGACTAACCAGTCAATGATTGACAGTTTCTGTGCAAGTACAAGCTGGAGGACCTCCAACAGGAAAAGCTGTTTGAGTAAAACTTTTGGCTGATAGTAACGAAAGATTTGCAACGCTTATGTTGGTAGCAAAAGATTTTCAAGACTATCTCCAAACTATCCCTGGAGCCAAAAATGTGTCTAACTCGAGTAGTGAGAGTCCCTGACAATTTGTCTTTACGCTAGATAAACAAAAACTTGCGCTGATGGGTATATTGCCCAATGAAATCAGTAGCGAATTGTTTGTAGCATTGAATGGTATTGACGCAGGAACAGTAAAAGGAAGATATGACAATTATGATATCAAAATCATGTTTGATGAAACTATCGATAGTGTCACTCCCAATGATGTCTTGGATATGCGTATCCCAACGAGAGCTGGATCTATCATGGTAGGGACTGTCGCTGACTATGCGTTTGAAAGTGCGATCAGTAATATATCCAGAGAAAATACCAATATCACCGTGAGAGTAGAATCTGATATCGAACAATGACTGACTCCTGATGGTATTCAATCACAATTGACTGAGTTTGCACAAAACTATCAATATCCTGCTGGTATTAGCTTTGCAGTAGGATGAGAAACACAAGAAAATGCGGATATTATCCAAGCAACTGGTGTGGCCTTTCTTATCGCTATCGTCCTAATCTATGCTATTCTTATACTGCAGTTTAATAGTTTCTTGCAGCCGGTGATTATCATGTACAGTATCATTATGGGATTGTTGTGAACCAATATTGGATTACGAATTACAGGGAATCCATACAGTATGTCGTTTGGGATCGGATTTATCGCATTGACAGGTATCGTAGTCAATGATGCTATTGTCTTTATTGATAGAGCAAATAATAATTTGAGAAGATGAATGTCGCGCTATGACGCCATCGTTGAAACAGGAAAGTCAAGATTGCAGCCAATTATCTTGACGACGTTGACGACGGTTGTGTGATTGAGTTCAGTGGCAAGACAGGATGAATTTTTTGCTGGATTGGCGTATACGATTATGTTTGGGTTAGCGACAGCATCAGCGATGACATTATTTGTGATCCCAGCATTGTATCATGATCAAGATAAAATAGTCCACAATCTCAAAAGGTCAGCCGTTGCCTGAGCGGTATTTATCTTAGCTCCGATTGGCGCAATACTTGCAATCTACGTCATTGCACTGATGTTTAATATATGATTTGTCACCAGCAATATAGGAGCTATTTTTGGGATCATCTTTATAGGATATCTTATCGCATATATCGTGTATGCTATCAAAAGTCACACGACCAAAGAACCCAATATTATTGAGAAAATCATCGGCCTGCAGGTTGTCCAAGATGATGGAACACCCCTAGACAGAAAATTAGCGATCAAAAGATTTGGCTATAAATGGGGAAGCATCCTCGTACCAACAATACTGGGAAGCATCATCCATCCGTGACTAGGAGTTCTGCTGTTGTTTGTTGTATTGGGGATAAACTTTGTCCACATCTGGCTCAATGACGATAACAAAGCATGGTATGACAAGTGGACAGGAACTAAGACTATTAATTTGTAATCGAACAAAATGGCTATTATAACATTTGACTGTGATGAGGTATTGGCGGATCTGGTAAAAGCGATGCTTGAGCGCCATGACAATACATTTTTTGGTGTGCCATTGCAGTGGGATGATATTGTCGACTATTATATTGAGTATTTGCCACAGTTTCAAGATAATAAGGTATCATTTGCTGAAGCAAAGCACTTGTTTGATGAAACTATACTCGATCATGGTCGTGTTCAACCTGTAGCTGGAATGCAAGCGCTTGTTGCTGATCTCAAACGTCAGTGACATGAACTATATGTCATTACAGCCAGAGGCGATGAACTCACTACTGCGACAATCAACTGGATTGATCAACACTATCACGGAATGTTTAATGATATCATCCTTGCTAATCATTATAATGAAAACAAACAATGTAAGGGCGATCTATGTCACTATGTGTGATCACAGCTAATGATCGAGGACACTATCCATAATACGGAAAAAATTATCGCCAAACATATTCCTGTCATCATGCCAGAGAAGCCGTGGAACAAAAAATATATAGCGACAAGTGCTCTTATCCACAAAGCAAGCGATGCTGAACAGATAGGACAGATATTGGTGGAGAAAGGTTTTTTGTAGCATTCCTGTCATTCCGGCCTCCGAGCCCGAATCTATCGCATTATAAAAAAGATCCTGACTTTCATCAAGATGACATTTCATTTGTTCCATATATTTTACTTGCTTTTTGTTAGATACTCTCTATAGCTACAGTATTTTATATCCTCTCATCGCTATGCAAAAATTTCTTCTTTCGGTGTTTTTTGTGAGTCTGTGTTTTGGATGATTTTCCTATGGACAGAGTATTTCGTATAACAGTCCTAGTTCAGGATGACGGGCTAATGCTAGTGGAACAGTATTGTCCTGGAATATTGAAGATAGTAATCTGTCATGAGGAACAGCAGGGATAATCATTGCTGGAGATAGTGGCTTTGCGGGGCTTGCCTATACACATAGTATAGCTATAGAAAGTGATGTTTATCCATTTACTATGGAAGTACATCCAAACCTCACAACCAATCAATTATATTATCGACGTATAGTAGGTACTGACCTGTCGGGAAATGTGTACACTGGTGAAACGATGCATTTCACTCTAGATACCGTGTTTCCAACGATAGATTATACCAGTACGGGTACGTTCTACCTGGGAGACAATATTACTGTTTCTGCATCGGTATTTGATACGCACTTAGTATCAGGATGATTGTATACTCTTGTGTGAAGTTCTGTTAACATGACACATATGGGGATGGTAGATATACTCTGGCACGGAGGGATGACCCCGCTTGACAGCACAAGTCCTGTATGGCTTGGACCACTCAATCTCTGAACAGGAACCTATTATCGATATGTGATAGCAAATGATGCTGCAGGCAATGAGACCGTATGAGCTATGCAAAGTTTCACCGTACTCGAACCAGTAGAAGAAGCTCCTACAAGGAGTGGAGGTGGATGAGCTGGTGGAGCTTCGGCCGATAGTTGTCCACATGGTGATTATAGTCCGAGTTATTATGACGGTGATTGTGGACAAGGTCCTGGACAGATCGCAGCTATCGCACAAGTTCTCATAAACAGACGATCATCTCGAAGTGATGCAGATATACAGACACTTCTTGATCGTCTCCTTGTATTCAACGATCTTATTCAATCTAGAGACAGTATAGCATCGACGACAAAATCACTCTTTCAAGGGATACTCGACGCACTTGTTGCACACTTTAGAGCATAGTATTACCCAAAATATTTTTCACTTCTATAACGCAACCAGACACGGAGTTCCTGGGGGATTTTTTCTTTTTGTTCTGGAGAAAGTGTGTTGTAGTGTACGAGGGCTTTGGCACGGACGAGGCGACACATCGTGTTGTGATGAGCTTTTCGATGATTGCGTGCAAGGCGGATAAGGCGACAGGTTTCTTTGATTGGGTCGGAAGATTTGGGCATGGAGAGAAATGGTGAATGGTAATTATGAAGCCTACATCCTCTCCACCGTGTCTATTCACAACAAATGCAATGCATTACCCAATACTTGTTGGACGCCAGCGACAAGGGCGACACGAGCTGCTTGGATGGCAGCATCCTCAACGATGATCTGCGTCTGTTGGTAATAACGGTTGAACAACTGTGTCAATTCCAATATATAACGAGCGATGAGATTTGGCTTATATTCCTGAGCGGCTTTGACCACAACATCAGCAAATGATGCGAGGTGGAGCAAGATTTTTCTTTCTGCTTCTTCTTGCAGGAGCGTTGGGTCAAATGATGACTGTTTGCCTCCTGCCTTGGCGATGATCTGTGCACAACGTGCATAACTATAGAGCATATATGGCCCTGTCTCTCCATCAAAGGACAATGACTGCGCTGGGTCAAAGACAAAATCTTTGGCTACTTCGTATTTTATCATAAAGAACTTGATCCCTGCCATGGCAATAGCCTCGGCTTTGGTTGCAATTTCTTCTGCAGATAAATCAGGATATCTTTCACGTAAAACAGTCGCTGCTTGCTCGTGCATATCTGCAGCTAAGTCATCAGCATCGACGACGTTTCCTGTTCTACTTTTCATCTTTCCATCAGGAAGAGCGATCATCCCGTAACTGAGATGATGACATTGATCAGCAAATGGATAGTCCAATGCCTTAATGACTGCAAACAATGTTTTGAAATAATCTTCTTGTTCGTTACCGACAACATAGACCATGCGATCCATATGATAGTCCGCTTCTCTTTGTGCTGCAAGGGCGATATCTTGGGTAGCATACACGGCTGTGCCGTCTGCTCTCAGCACCACAAAATATCCTATTTCTCCATCTTTTTTCTCGAGAGGAAAAGCGATGTTTCCCTTCGGATCACGGACAAATATTCCTTTCTCCAATGCGTCGAGAATAATGACTTTCCCTTCTTGGTAGATATCGCTTTCGTAATAGTGTTGATCGATGCGTGTCCCGTATCTAGCGTAGGTTGTTTTGAATCCATCGGATGCTCGAGTGTTCATCTTTTTCCATAGCGCGCGAATAGTTGCATCGCCGTCTTCCCATGCTCTGAGCATCGCTTGGGCTTGGTCATCCAGTGTTGGATTTTTTTCGACTTCTTGGGCAAAACGGACATATCGATCGCCGACGAAGTGGTCGGATTTTTTGTCAGGTTCTGCATTGTTTCCAAAGAGTTGATAGGCAAGCATCGACTTACAGATGTGGATACCACGATCATTGACAACTTCGACTTTGACACTCTTGTATCCTGCAAACGCACATATCAAATCAAGAGAATTTCCCAACAACATATTGCGCACGTGTCCCAGATGCAGTGGTTTGTTGGTATTGGGTGATGGGGATTCGATGACGATGGTTTGGTTTTTGTCTGCACTACGACCGTAGTTCTCCTTCTGCTCTAAAATGGAACCAATAACTGTCTGAGCAAGATATCATGGTTGGACGAAGAAGTTGATATAGGGGCCAGTGGCTACTGCAGAGTGAATAATGTCATCAGCCTTTATCTGTGCAACAAGATCTTGTGCTATCTGTACTGGCGATTTACCCAATTCTTTGGCAAGCGTAAAACAGGGAAAAGCGATATCGCCGTGACTAGGGTCTTTGGGGGATTCGAGGAGATGCGCAACAGACAATCCTGTCAATGTATCCAACACTGATCCGATGTAGCTATAGATATTTTTCATAGACAATTATTTTCAGGTAAAGCGAATAATGCGTAGTCGAGCAAGTACTTTCATCACTTCGTAGGTAGGGTCTATTTCTCGTCGTTTGTTGGCAAATTTGGGATTGGTTCCGTTATTGTGGTGATTGTTTTGGAAGAGTTCTCCAACAGTAAGGATATCTACCGCCAAGGTGTTTCTGGAATGATCATCTGTTCCGTGATTTCTATATCCAATCATATGTCCAGCTCGATTGACGATAGCGCCATGAACTGGGGACATCAAGAAGTGGATAGGAAGTAAGAAGTACATCCATCGTTGTGCGCCCAATAATGCATATATCGCTATATACACAAGTCATCGTGCTATACGACTATATCGACTCTGTCAGAAGTGATCCAACCATGTCCATATAGGATAATTTTTGGCAAACTGATCGACATATTTATTTTTCTTGAGGATATCTTGATATATCCTTGCCGTTCTTTTCATCAATCCAAACACATCTTGGAAAAAAATAGGAGAATGTGGATCGTCTGGCGTATCGGAATACTTATGGTGCAATCTATGTAGTACTGCATAGGCAGACGGCACCAAATATGATGTTCCTTGCGTTACCCACGCAAGAAAGTGAAACACTTTTTCTCGTCATTTTTTCATCACAAACATCGCATGCGCAGCATAACGATGATGGAAAAAGCTTTGAAAAAAAACTGAGATATATCGATGAAGAAGGAAAAATATGAGAATTCGAATATTGTGTATCCCTGTAAATACCAATAATACAATAGTAGCAATAATAAACAATACCGTGATTATATGCGAAACAATAGTCCAGCGCGTTGCTGTGTGCATAGCATAATGTTTATGAAATAAACATCATGCTTATATAAAAAATACTGCTATATACAAGAAATAGATTGTATTTTTACAGGATTTTTCTATAGTTGTGTGGATGTGCGACCTGCTCCGATATGTCAAGGTTAGCAACAATCTTTCATAATAAATAATACAAGGGCGATTAGCTCAGTTGGCTAGAGCGCTACATTGACATTGTAGAGGTCGTTGGTTTTCACCCCGCAGTACTGCGGGGCAAGAGTCCAATATCTCCTAATAAAATAACATATGCCATAAGGATCTGTAGCTCAGTTGGCTAGAGCGCTACATTGACATTGTAGAGGTCCCCGGTTCAAGTCCGGGCTGATCCACCATTAATCAACTCTATAGCACGATGTGCTATTTTTTTATAGGAAAAACAATGACACTACTCAGGCAGCAATAACCAATCCGATAGAGATAATAATATACTTGGCGAATATTTTATGTCCAAAGGCATAGGCGATTCATGCTTTGACTGCAGTATTGACGACAACAGCGATGATGATGGTAATCGTAGCGGTATTGAGTGCAATATCGGTGAGTGATGCAACGGTCAAAGTGATCGCATCTACATCAGTAAATCAGGAGAAAAATGCAACAAAGTACAAACTCTCTGCTGGCAAATAATGTAATGCTAATTTAGATAACCCAATAATAAATGCGAAGAATAGTCAGAACAAGATAGCAGGCTTGAGTGCAAAAGGAGATTCCACTTTTATCTGGACATCGGATGTTTTTTCTGACACTCATTTTCTGAGATAAAATCGTCCTGCAACGATCAATCCAGTTACTGCCATTGCTCCCAGGGGGATGATCAAGCGAGCAAATAAGTCTTTGTTGAGTGCGTAGGCATACAATCAGACTCTCACAAACATAATAGATGACGACACAAGTACACCAAAAACAAATGGATTAAAGTTTTTAGCTTTTTTGGACAATCCAGAGAGTGATGTTGTGACAGCAGTACTGGAGACAATTCACCCAATCAATCACGTGAGTCCAATTCATTTTTTGGTACCAATAATTCTTGTGAGCACATATCCGATGAATCCTATTCCTGAGACAAAAACAACCATCAACCATGTCTTATATGGATTGAATAATCCAAGAAATCCGTAATCTTGATCAGGTAATAGTGGTAATACGATGAATGCAATAATAGCAAATTTGACTGCATCATAGATTTCTTCGGTGCTAATAGTATGGACAATATTGTGGAGTTGTTGACGAAATGAAAATAATGCAAAGGTAATAATAGCTACCGATATGGCGATCAGTTCATAGTCAAAAGCAATGAGTATTCATAGGAGAAAACAAACAATTGCTCCTACTTCAGTTGTTATTCCATAACTCTTGTTTGCTTTTTGACTTATATATGATGACAACAAGATACATAATGACATAACAAAGAATGCCACTCCTACCATCCAGAAATCAGCAAATTCTTGTGACAACATCGCTGACAAAAATCCCACTAGCGAAATCAAAGCAAATGTTCTCACTCCAGCAAATGTTACTTTCTCATACTTCTTATACGTCTGCTCCCTTTCCATTCCCAATAAAATTCATAGTGCAACAGAAAGTACGATCTTTCCCAAGAGTCATAGACTGAGCATAAAATCACTTTTATAGAGTAAAAGATATGGTACTCATACACAAAAGAACAGTAATCGCAAGCCAAGACGCATTTGACTAGAAATTTGTATGGTAAAAAATATGTTTTGGTATATTTTATGTTTGGAAGACTGATGTTTGATGCAATAATCGACTTCTTCTTTCCCAGAACCTGTGTAGCAACCAAACAGGAGTGAGAATACCTATCCAAAGATGGTAGGAAAGAGCTTATCCCTCATCCTGACATATGTCCTGCTTCACATCGTTTTTCTCGTGATTTTCGCACACTGCCTGGATACCAAAAATCATATAGCTTGACGTGAATACATATTTGTTTTTACTATGGAAATTATTTGAAAAAACTTGTTCTTAAACTCAAATATTATCACCAAAAAGATGTTGTGGATACGCTTGTGGATAGAATAATTTTGAGTATGCAAACAAACCAATCACTGCGAACAATGAGTAAATTGTCGTCATGTTGCTTGACTTATGTACCTAGTCATCGATGGAGAAAATATATAACAAAATGATACAATCAGTCGGAATTGTTAGCACAATCTCTTAGCAAAAAACTTGGCATTCCATGTATACAACTAGTCAAAAAAACTAGACATACACAATCACAAACAGCTCTCACGAGAGAAGAAAGACTCATCAATGTTATAGGAAGTTTTGCAAGCAATGCAGGTGATTGGGTGAATAGATATCAACACATTATTGTTGTGGATGATATTGTAACAACAGGATCAACTATCAATGAAATTGGATGCACCATCAAAAAACACAATCCTCAAGCCAATATACGATGACTTGTTGTTGGAAGACACAATAAATAAAAATAGTGTGTTTTATGCTATCAAAAATTTGCTTTTTTTGCTATTGCTGGATATAATAGAGCAAAGATTTTATGTTCCTTTGTTCTGTGTTCATGGCAGTAAGCATCGTAAGCAAACCATACGGAGATGATAATAGTCAAACTCCAACAAACATACTCTCGTCAACTGAGGAGAATATTTTCCCTCTTGCCGGAGAAGATGTTGTTGTTGGAGAAGATGTTCATACAGTCCAAGATGTTACTGTTGCAGCAATGCAAGAAGCGGTCATTCCATCAAATGACGATAGCCAACGACTCAATGATCTACATCCAGAAAATGTCACTGCTCCTGTATTGGATGAAGTAACAAATACAACAGAACCATTGCCTATTCCCAATATGTATATACAAGCTGATATAAAAGATATGAATCCACCAACTGACGTCCCAGCTGATGTTGCCATATTTTCTCAAGAAATACAGCAAGAAGATGCTGGATGATTTGATATGGATGATTTGCTTGATGATACAGCTTCTTCTGCAACAACAGAACAAGCAATCGTTGCCCCAGTAGCACAAGAGATTATAGAGTTTCCTAAATCTGCTCCAGCACCGATAGCATCCAGCGATCCATTGGTTAAAGAGACTTCGCAATCAACCAATATACAACAAAAACAAGAAACAAAAAAACCAATCCTTGCACCCAAGAAGTCATTAACAAAATCATTGGTAATGGCTGCAGCTGGATTGTTTGGCGTGGTCGTGATATGATTTGTTCTTATAACTATGTTTCCGGTTTGAATAGATGGATCTACCGTATCCAATACCATGGACGAAGACCTACTTATCCAAGAATCGATTGTTCAAGAACCATCCCCTGAGGAAGACCATGCATCAGCTGAAGCAAAAACACCTCAACAAATAGCAAGAGAAGAACTTGTTAACTATAGCAAACTTGGAGAAGAATACTATACACTTGGGAGAGATCTCAAAGATAGAAATATGGTTAGATATGCATTGTATGTCGAAAAGAAAGCAAAAGATCTTATCGACCTACTTGATTTAGATCCCAATATGGATACAAAGGATGTCGTCGTCTACTTTGCACAATTTGATGACTATCTCAAAACACTTGCTGATTGGAAGGCAGGATTGGGAGACATTACTCCTACATGATGAAGCAATGCTATTATAGAAGAAGATATGTTTGTCCCATCACAAGATCCATTTATCGATACACAGACTACTGCTGATGACACAAATACCTGATCAACACAGTCCGGCACATCACTGACAGAACCCGAACAGTCTGAGTTATCTGATTGATAAATTTCTCTTTTATTGTGAATATGAAAAAAATACCAGCCCCAAGACGCTGGAGAATTATTCGTTGTGGCTCAATAGATTGGTGAATTATATAGGAGATATAGATGTCGAAAAAATCAAACCGATGCATATTCTTGATTTTCGTATGCGATTAACTCAAAAAAATCTCAACAAAAAAACGATCAATTATCATATCGTCGCAATCAGAGCATTTCTAAAATTTTTGATAAAAAATGATTTTGCCGTCGTCAGTCCAGAAAAACTTGAATTATCTAAAGTCCCTCCGAGGGAAGTACATTATCTTACTGAAGAAGAAATAGATAATCTGATGGCAATGCCAACCAAACATGCAAAAGATCCATTGCAATTTGCGAGGGATGAAGCGATTTTGTGGTTTCTGTATGGTACGGGACTCAGAGTAAGTGAATTAACATCATTGGAGAGGAGCAATATCCGTAGTGATAGTAAACAATTTTCTATCGTAGGAAAATGATCTAAACTTAGATCAGTATTTATGTCCCAACAAGCCAGAGATAAGCTTGTCGCATATCTTAAACTCAGAAGCGATGACAATGATTATCTTTTTATTAGTCTATCTAACAATAGCTATGGACAAAGACTGAGCAGAAACAGTATTGAAGAATTGGTCAATAAATATAAAAAACTTGCAGGGATAAAAAAGAAAGTAACACCGCACACCCTCAGACATAGTTTTGCTACAACCCTTATCAAAAAGGGGGCTGATATTAGAGCTGTTCAGACATTGCTAGGACATGCATCTATCACGACAACACAGATCTATACTCATGTGGATGATAGACATCTAGCGAAGGTACATGACTTATTAGACGAATAAAAAATAATAGAACTTTTCCCTTGATTTCATTGTCTAGAGCCCTATACCCGAACCCGAGTAAATTTTTAGATCATAACCATATGCTACCATGGGAACAAACCATGAGATTTTTGTTGAAAGAGAACACAATGGAGAGATCAAGTCAATTGCAGTACAGGACATGGTTAAAAGCATCTGTTATGCAAAATGAGCAGAAAAAACTATTGAAAATTATGGAAAAGAGGTGAAAGACCTTTATATCCTCCTAATCTGTTACCCATGATGGACAGAAAAGGAAAGAACCATATATCTTAAAGAATATAAAAAAGAAATTATCGATGCTTTTGGTTCTGTGAATACAGACTACATGAACAATCTTCATGTTAGCATAGGTCATAATGGAAGTGCAGTATCATACTCCCCACAAGATTTCTTAACAATCAAACAAAATATTCAAGACACGTTGAAAGAAACAATAGAAAAAGAACATGGAGTCAATCAAATAATGTCATCACTACTAACACACGCATCTACAAGAAAAGACGCGCTAAGTACACACCATTAGTAGAAAACAACTCTTCGTGGTTGGCTTTTTTATGATTGGAAGATTTTCTGTTTTTTGTGAGGCAAATGTGTATATACATTTGTTTTTTATTTTGTCTGATCGCATGCTTTCACAGCTTGGAGAATCTATCCTTGATAGTCCTACTATCGCTCTTGCACAACACGCTCGTGCACTCAAAGCACAGGGTAAGAATATTATTGATCTGGGCACAGGGCATCTAGATTATGAGCCGCCGCAGGCACTCATCCAAGCTATGCACAACGCATTGGACACTACAAATGTAGCTAAATATATTCCTGTGGCAGGACTCCCTACACTGAGAGAGCAGATAGCTACGTATGCGAGTACTGTGTATGGACAAACAATTATACAAGACAATATTATCATCAGCAATGGAGCGAAAACAGGTATCTATGAAGTCCTCCTCACACTCGTCAATCCTGGCGAAGAAGTTGTCGTCATCGCTCCCTATCGACCATCATATATCGAACAAATAAAACTTATATGAGCGATACCTGTCATTGTCCAAAGTGACAGAAATTGTCATGTCGACGCACAAGCAATACAACAAGCAATAACTGATAAAACAAGACTTATCATCACGAACTCCCCTAACAATCCCAGTGGTGCTGTCTATAGTAAACATGAACAACAAACACTTATAGACATTATCACCTGAATGGATATTTTTCTCCTTAGTGATGAGATGTATAAGGACTTTGTTTTTGATGGATTTGTCAGTCCGTTGATGATCGCTGATGACCAAACAAGAAAGCAAATCATTATCTTAGATGGATTAAGCAAAAATATCGCTATCCCTGGATGGAGAGTGGGTCGAGCAATCGCTGATCCTGCCATTATCACTGCGATGAGCAAAATCCAAAGTAACATGACGGGGAATACTAATAGTCTTGTGCAATATGGATTGCTAGAATTTTTTGTAAATAATGATTGGTCGTTTGTGGATACAATGCGTGAGAAACTCAAAGATACGAAAAACACCATGCAGGTGCTCTTTGATGAGGCAAATATTAATTATATACAACCCCAAGGATCGCTCTATTTTTTTGTCCATATTGGCAAACATGACAGCGTCGAATTTTGTCAAAAACTACTCGAAAACCAGTGAGTATCTACTATTCCTGGGGTCTACTTTTGAAGAGAACACTACATAAGACTGTGCTATGCTATAGACAAGGATGCGGTTATCGCTGGTGTGGAAAAAATAATTGCTGCACTAATTGTCTAGTCCCAATGCTGTCGCTGTATGTTTTCTTATAGTCTGCAACAGGTCAGGATGGTCTGCTAAACGCATACCGTAGGATGGGATGATTGTAGTAATGTGTTTTTTTCGTGAAGTTTGCATTTTCTCAGGGAATGATTTTTCCAATAATTCAAGCATAATAGAGACCGCTGTTGATGCTCCTGGTGAAGCTCACAATAATGCAGCTATAGTTCCATCTGATGATGTCACCAACTCTGTACCAAACTGCAAGATACCTCATTTTTGTGGATGTTTTTTGATAATCTGCACACGTTTACCTGCTTCATACAATTCTCGATCTTTTTCATCTGCTTGCGGAAAATACATACGCAATGCCTGCATACGTTGTGCTTGTGTCTGAGTAGATTGTTGGATAAGGTATTTGGTCAATCAGATATTGTCTGCCCCCGCGGCAAGCATGGGAATAATATTATGTAGACAAATCGAAGTGAATAAATCTCGGATAGATCCCTGCTTGAGGAACTTGGTCGTCCATCCTGCATAGGGACCAAATAGGAGTTGTTTTTTTCCATCGATGATACGTGTATCCAGATGAGGTACGGACATTGGAGGCGAACCAAGTGCTGCCTGGCCATAGACTTTCGCCTGATGTTGTGCAATAATAGCAGGATTGTGACAAACGAGTCGCTGTCCATCAACAGGAAATCCACCGAATCACTTGGCTTCAGGTATGCCTGACTTTTGGAGAAGCGGCAATGCTCATCATCACGCACCAATAAAAATAAACGGAGCAGAAAATTGTTTATCTTGTTTGCGTACTGTGTCGTGAACATCCAACTGTCGAATGTTTTCAATCTTGCGAAGATCCTTGACTTGATGACATGTAAATACATCCAAACCTTTAGATGCTGTATGGTCAAATATATACTGACTCAACTTTCCAAAATCTATGTCCGTTCACAACTTGCTATAACTAGCAGCGACTGGTGTCGATAAATCACGGCCTTGCATAATCAGCGGCATTCGTTGTTGAATCTGTGTTGGATCTTGGCTGAACAATACTGAGTCGAATAATAGGGATTTGGTCATCGCCTGGTGACGACGAGCGAGAAAGTCGCTGTCCTTTTCTCCTACAACAAAACTACAATGTGGAATACTGTGTATAAAATCCGTGTCAGGAAAATATCCTTTTGCTTGTAGATATGCCCACAATTGTTTGGATACTTCAAATGATTCCATGATGGCAGATGCTTTACTTATGTCTATGGATCAGTCAGTGTTTTGTGTGCTATAATTGAGTTCACAAAGCCCTGCGTGGCCTGTTCCTGCATTGTTCATGGATTGGGAGCTTTCTTGTCATATAGCATCTAGACGTTCTATCACTGCAATGCGTAATGAAGCATCCAGTTCGTGGACAAGCGCAGTAAGTGTTGCACTCATGATACCTCATCAGATACAGATAATATCGTATGTACTGTGTGTCATTGTGTGTAGAGAATAAATTATTGCTTATGGAATGACTGCAACGATATGTATCTATCTACAATAAACAATATTATTACGACGCATAATACAGTGTACATAAACCATTGCCCATCCGTAACAATATATACAGCATACTTCTGTGCAAGCTGTGCTACCCAATAGATGTAATCTACTCCTCGAGTAATACTCCTAGTGAATCGTCAGCCAATGATTGTTCCCTGCATCAATGTCGTCACAGCTCCTCCTATCATAATAACTGGGGTGAGTGGGACAACCAGTATGTTTGCAAGGATACTTGTACAATTGAATTTTCCGGTGAAGAATAACAAAAATGGCACGACTGTCATACTTGCTCCTATACTTGGAAAGATGTAGTCGTGCAACACGCGCGTCAATCAACGATATATATTGTTGCCATCAAAACGGAGGTGGTTGGTCCACTGTCCTATGTAGACGATGCCAATAACTGCAGCAAATGAGAAGATAAAGCCAAGATCATAGACGAGAAATAGTGGATTTATCAATAACATGATGATATATGCTATAGCCAAGGAACGCCATACCATAGTTTGTTTTCCTCGAAATAATGCAATCAATGACAACGATCACATAATTGTCGCTCTCAAGACACTTGCGTCCAATCAACAAATCAGTGCATAGACAATAATACAGGGAATAATGAGTGCAATCCTCATGTAAAATGGTAGCCAAAAGAATAATAATTGTAAAAACAACACAAGCATAACGATATTTCATCAACTCACAGCGATGATGTGGACAATGCCACTATCAATAAATAATTGATAATCGTCATCACTCATCAGCGATCTATCACCGATAAGCATCCCAGCGACCAATCCTTGTGTACGTTGATTTGTGTATGGTGTGACACTTGATGATTGTATATTGGATTTCCGTGTATCGATACGAGACAATTCTTTTTTTGCTAGCTTAATACTATTTGACTCATGCAAACTTCCTGCAACTCACTGCATGACTTGCCAAGAGGAAAAATCAAAACGATAATCACTCCATTGGGCGATAAGTTTTTCTCGCTTTGCATTGTGATCGGCAAATAACGATAAGCGAGAAACAATAGCTGACTGAGCACGTGCAGTCAGAAGAATATCGTCTCCTGGATTATGCTGTTTGGTGGTGTAGAGAAAAAATGGAATATCAGTATGTGATTTTCGCAGGTATCTATTGTGTGTCTGTTTTTCGATGATAGTTCCTGTTGCAATGAGTGTTGTGTATCAATTATTGGATTGGATTAGTGATTGGGATGGGGAAAAAACTGTAGTATTGTAGCGAGAAAAGAAGCTATAGACTGCAACAAATGCAGTCACCACTGCAAGAAAAAAGACGAGAACTATTTTTGCTAGATTTTTTTTATACCGTCCAATAGAAATTACTATAAGCAATAAGGGAACTAATACCCAGGCAGTTCGAAGCAGACTTTGGGTAATAGTTAAACAGAGAATAGTAAGAGAAAAGAGTACAATTCCTCCAACAAACATAGCTTATTTGTGATGAAATAATCCAACTCGAGTACCGCGAATGATAGCATAACATAGAATATATCACGACGAAAATCATGATGCATATCGGATAATTTTGCACATCAATGCAAAGGAATGTATATGCACTCCAATAGTCATATAGAGTATTTTTTGTAAGCGATTACCTAGTATACGCACAAAAGCGACCCTATTTTTTGCTTTCTGATAGGCATGGACAGGAGTGGCGATATAACTATCTTCCAATGGAGTCTTAGTTCTCATATGATGATTGACGATAATAGAATGGGCAACCAATACAGGAATGCCATGACGATATATCGATGCAGTCATCGCAAAATCTTCATACACAAACGATAATTTTTCGTCGAATGGATGTGTGACAAATATATCTCTATGACCAAACAAGCAATTGGATGATGAAAATTGTAACTGTCAGACATAATCATCGCCTAACTGAAATCCCTTCTGTTCATGATAGGGAATAGGTACGCCAAATAGATACGAAAATCAACTATAACCACGTGAACGGATAGTGTTTTTGTGATATTCGGTGGGAATCAACAGTGCTGGTGTATTATATTTTTGTTCTGCTTTGTATGCTAAGATGAGCAATCTTTGTGTGAAATCACTATTGATGGTATTATCGTCATCGATACAGAGAATATAATCTGCTGTTGTCTGCGCAATACCTATATTTCTATTGTAACTGACACCATGTTCAACGTCAAAATCATGTGTCATATTGGTAATGAGCTGGATACGATGGAGCATACCTTGCTGGAGATTTTGATGAAGAACGAGCAAAATATTGTCATAATCATGCTGCGTAAGTATTTTATCATAGACAATGATGATTTCTTTGGCTGCTATTGTTTGTTCCTGCAGTGAATGTAATGTAGGCAGGAGTGCTGCGATAGATCTATTGGTTGGGATAACTACGCTATACGACATCTATGGGCGTAGGGGATAAAAGCTTGGCAACTTTATCTTTGGTTGCAGTAGAATTATAATTTTTTCCAAAGCTATGTAAAGGATAGAGGAAATGTAATCTGGATCCAATAGCTCATGCACTACCAGCAAATAATGCCAATGTTTCAAATACTGTATACTGTGTCCAATCATATAATTGTAAGGACGGAATATGATTCTGCAATATCGCAAAATACCTGCTATCATCAAACATATCGCAGGGGAAGTAGACAGGAACTTTACCAGGATGAGCATCCACAAATGCTTGGATAGCAGACAATGTTTTATCTGATCGGGTATGCTCTTGGGCGTTTATAAGTATGTAGGAATCTGTATCAAATGGCGATAATACCTGTTTTGTGCTATTGCGAAATTGTTCGATCATGTAATGCGAAAAATCATGATAGAGTGTACTATGTGGATTGTACGATAGTGCTAACTGATAGGATGTGATATCTCTGGCAACAATACCCTTTGCTTGAGGAAGAAGCTTTTTGTAGAGTCGTTTTGTTGTTGTTTTGTATGGTTTTCCTACCCCTCAGAGAAGAAAGAATGCTCCGCTATGAATGATTTTTTTATATTGGAGGTAATAATTTCGTCCTGAACGAGTGAATCGCTTGGACACAAAAGACATAATGTAATGTTTGATGGATGGATTGGCTGGAAGTTTATATCCATCTTGGTCATTGATGACTTCTCCCCCACCGAAGAAATAAAGGTCATAATTATGTCATTTGGATATGGATGTACGTCGTTTCGAGTGAAGCATAGCGGAATCGAGAAATCTCATTTGTTTATGAGATCCCTCCACTTCGGTCGGGATGACATTTCACTGCTTTCAAACTAGATTATATTCTAATCCTATCTCCTCTAATACATCCTGATGTCTTTTGCACCAAGTTTCCATCCAGTGGACATCACCAGATTCGATGTCTATGTGTGTCACTGGTGTGTGGTTTTTGATCCAATCTAAAACACCAAAGAACAACAATTCATCTCATCGATTTTTATATCCGTAGTAGCATTTGAGGTATCCGTGCATGGGTTCTATGTACAAAGTAATTATTGTTTTTTATAATACCTCTCTTTCGCTTTTTTGTAGTTTTGTGCGAGCTTGGGGCCGAAGATTTTGCTTGCGACTTGTCACTGCAATTGTTGTAACAAAGGTTGTTGATATTGCAACTGAAAACGCGTCTGGATGTCACTAATAGAAAGTCTTTCTGAACCATACAATCGAGTAAATTGTGAAGAAATTATATCTTTTTTGGATGTATCGAAGAGTGTTTTGTAATGAATAATATCAGTATTGAAATAGATTAATTGCCAGTGGTTGTAGAGATAGTCATGTAACATCGCAATATAATTTCTCGAGAGTTTTAGTTCTTCCATCTGTCTTGCAGCTAACTTACCTGCAGGGACTATGCGACACTTGATGGTGACTTCTGAAAGAGTGAGACATACTTTGTTGCCTGTTTGTATCAAACTAGTTTTTTTCAATAATGCTAATTCTGCATCAGTGAGGGCAACAAGTGTCTGTGAACTTTTGGTGTAGACTATCCCCTCTTTGGTTTGTGGATAGCAGAATGTGTCGAGTACTGTATCGATGTAGAGTAACGAAATACAACTTGCTGCATTTGGGAGAGCAAACGATCCAGTTATGCGATAGGGATTCGATCAAGAAATAATTCATGATACTTTCTTTTTGGATCAATTGATAAGTACACTAAATCCTTGTGCCAAATCAATGTGTTCAGGATCATGTAATATGACCTCAATCCGCTCTTTATCTGCATCAGATCCGATCGGATTGGGAAGCGCGGCGACAATATCTATAGATACTCATGAATAAAGTAATTTTTCTTGTTTGTTTAATCATATTTGATAGCAATACTCATCAAACTGCCTATCAAATTGTCGGATACTGACGCAGGTATCTTTGGCATTGGGGAAAGAGAATGTGCCTGTTAGTAGACTACTTCACGAATCAATACTTCAGTACATACTGAGAGATTTTTTGGTGGTATTGATGAGTACATATCGTCACTGGGTGAGATCAATAATTGGTCCATCGATGAATAACTCAATCTCTTCACGATCAGTATCATTGCCAGGCGGATCGTAGACAATGGACTCAATACGAACGGTTCATGATCGAGTCGATGATTCTTGTTCTTTTTGTGCATCTTCTTCGGGGTCATAACAATAGGTATCATACACATGGTCTTGGTATTGTAAGACAACGCAAGTCTGTTTACTATTGGGAAATCAGTAGGTACCGATCAATGTTAGTGGTACTCATGGAACCAATATTTCTTTGAGGCTTTTCTTAGTCCCGTTGACAAGAAGATGAAACGCTGAGAGATCTACAGGAGATCAATTGTCCATTATCAACGTAATTTTTTCGTTGTTGGTATCGAATCCTTCGGGGTCGTAGTCAATATGATCGATGCGGATATCATAATTGAATCGCTCGCTATATATTGATTCTGTTGCTTTACTGCTCCCACTATTTTTGACGATAACATAACACTTGGTATTGAATACAAAATCGCCGCGAAGGAGTGACACACAGGCGTCCTGTGTATTGGGCATACGATAGTTTGCTTTAAGAACAAAAGTCCCTGTACGTGGTCCAGCAAATGATGTCAAATTATACTTTCTGCCGTTAATTAATATATAAAATCCATGCGAAAAATCGACTACTCAGGAATGAACGGTAAATGTAATTTCTTCGTTGTTGGTATCGTCACCAGGCGGATCATAATTAAGATGATCTATGCTAATAGAAAGATCACTATAGTCGTTTTCAAACTCTCCTGATCAAGCATCAGCGACAGGATAGCAGTAGCTATCGACAACAAAATCACCGTACAACAAATCAACACAAGCACCAGCATTGGGGAAGCGGAAGTTTCCGGTCAACGTCATTTCTTCTTCTGGTTCCAATACTCACCGGAGATATTGGAATCAATTTCTGGTACTCAGACGTAATGCATAGACCGATAAATCGAGTGGATAGTCAACTAATGAACGTAGGGTAATACTTTCTCTGTCTGTATCAGATCATAGAGGATCATAATCAATGGAGATAAACTCGATAACAAAGTCACCTGTTGCTATAGCTTGAATAGAGCCTGTTTGCACTTCTCCCGAACAACTGCCTCAGCCACTGGGGACAACAATCTGCTGAGTGATAGTAATTATTTTTTCTGCCCCTTCAGGAAAATAAGATAAATAGTCACGAGCAAATCCTGGAGAAAAATTATCTACCAAATCTCCAACTCTTTGACATCCTGTTCAGTAAATATATGACGAATATCCATCTTCTCTGACCTGGATGTCGACTTTGTCCAAAACTTGTCCACTGTGTCCATATATAATGATATTTCCTAGTGCAGAACTGAATGATAACTTTTGGTTATCGGTGTTGTATGGGTGATTTGTATAGCCATTTTCTGGAAGAGAAACGATGTGATAATGTCCTGCTGGTTGATTGACGAATATGTCAAAATGTTCTGTCATTTGCGTCCCACCAATTGTAATAGTTTGGCTAAATCCTTGTGGAGTGAATAACTCAATGTATGGTGCATGGTCCTCATTTCACCAAAATACCTCACGAATTTGGATAGCTGATCATCGACCCTCACATGTCGCAGGTGGCAATGCATCGATCGAATAATATACAACACCTGGATTGATAGTGTGCTTACTTGAGTCAGTATTATTATAATTTTGACTAACAGGAGCAATATGTACAATACTTATATCGCCTAAAGTCCTCTGAATCGATGCTCTGGGCGTCTTATTGGCATTGCTCATAATCGTGGCATCTGCAGAGAATGTGTCAATACTAATCCCATTATACAACAAATCAATGGTGATAGGCGTCGTATCGACCATATTAAGTGCTAATGCTGAACGTTCAATGACTGATGGATCGCTAATCATCAACATATTGTCTCCAAAAACACGTGCTGTTTTGGCAGGGATAGTGAGGTTGTTTATGGTCAATGTCGATGATTTAACTCCATTGACCTGAATAGATCAAACAAATGGTATATTATGTGGATTATACAACTCAAATCGTTCGTCTGTTCCACCAAAATATACTTCTGTAATCAGCAATAATGGCTGTTCTTCAATTATTGGTTCAGAAACAATGTCTCCAGTATTGACAGTGTCAATATCTGTCACATCTAATAAGAATTCTTGCTCTTTATCTGAGATAACTACAACATCTTCAATTGTTTTTTCGATCTGCGCATCATCTAAAATATCAACAGAAAGTTCTTCCTCTTGTATGAGTGCCTCTTCTTGTGGCAACAAATCTTCTTGTACAAACTCCTCATCTGTAATTTCCTCATAAGAAATCTCATCAATAACTATATCCTCTCCAATAGGGCCCTCAGGATGAGCTTCATAAGCCAGTACAAATAACCAAAAATATTGCATGAGTAACAAAAATACTCATACAAAACCCTTCATCTTCCTCATTGTATCGTCACATACAAAGTAAAATTATGAGAAGAATGATTGTGCTATCGTGTCTTTGACTGTTGCGATCGAATTAAAGATAGACTTGTCATATGGTTTTTTCTTAAATCCTTGGTGTTGCTGTAACGTGAGATCCAATGTCTCTACACTACCAACGTGTTGGGTATCGATAACAATGTCCTGATAGTGCTTGTGATATCGTGCAGCGTTGGTGTATTGGTCGTGTGTCCAAGATATGGGTACAATAATCTTTTTTATGTTGAAGAGTTGTTGCTCTGCGAGCGAAGTTGTCCCTGCGCGTGTCATACTCATATCTGCTAGTGACAATACTGTTGCCATGTCCTGCTGTGAGCAAAATCATAGCCAATGAATAGGTGCTTTATCAGGAAACGTGAATGATTGATTGTCTTTATGGAATCATCCGACAACAAGAAAAATGTAGGATGAAGCCAACTGTGGATTATAACTCAATACATCGGCAAGGAGCTGGTACAATCTTTGTGATCCTTGTGATCCTCAGGTGACGACGATATAGGTCTTCTTTTTATCGTAAGTTTCTATGATTTCTTTGATAAGTTGGTTATCTGGTGTAGCTGTAGAAGGGACAATCGCATCCGAGAGGATTTGGCCAACGACTTCTCACTGATCGAATACATCAGGAAATGCGGTAAATGTCTTTTTCGCAAACCAGGATGCAATACGATTAGTCAGTCCTGCTTTGGTATCTGACTCATGGACGATGATAGGGATACGCTTGATAGCTGCGGCGATAATTAATGGAAGCGCGACAAAACCCCCCTTACAGAAGATCACATCAGGATGAGAGCGACGCAAAAACCCGAAAGCTGACACTATACCCCAAACAAACAAAAACACATCTCTGATGTTTTTTAACCACGATAGAATGCGGGTTTCGCGGCGAAATTTCCCTGCTATACTATGGACAAATGATGCGCGAATATGATGAAGTTGGGTTTGTTGAAAAACGTCGTGCTCTAACCCATGACGAGATCCATATCGGTAGACAGTATCAATATTGTTCGTGTAATGTTGGTCTAGATGGAGCAACATACTTTGAATAGGAAAAACATGTCATCCCGTTCCTCATCCTGCTAGCACAATACGACGTTTTTTCATAAAAACACCCATGCAAACTAAATGTTGACATAGGTGTACATATTTGTCTATATCTTACAAGATGAAGTACAATCTAGCATATATAGGGGATTAATGTCCGTGTCAAACTAATAATAACGCCATAATGCCTATCCCCACCATAAAGAAAAATAGTTGACCAAGCGATTGTTGTCGTTTGGTTTCTTTGTGCATTTCTGGAATCAGATCTGATCCGGCAATATAGATAAACATACCGATTGCTATAGGCACGAGAAATTCGTGTGCGGATTCGACAAAATGCCCGAGTGCCAATGCTATTACTACTCAAACAACTGCAGTTAGTGCGGTGAAGAAATTGACCAGCAATGCTTTTTTGACACTAAAGCCACCATGGACGAGCACACCAAAATCTCCCATTTCTTGCGGGATTTCATGGAGTAATACTGCGATAGTTGTCGCAATACCAACTTCGATGCTGACTAAATATCCAGCTCCTATAATAAGTCCATCAATCAAGTTATGCATACTGTCACCAACCAAATTCATAATCGCAAATGGATGGGCATGTCCCTGTGTTCCTGTGGGCATATGACAGTGCCTCCAGTGTAATATTTTCTCCATAATAAAGGCAAAGACAACAGCTCCTAATATAATAAATCCTGTCTGTATACCAAAATGTCCATGCTCGACTAATTCTGGCAGTAAATGCAAAAACACATCTCACAACAAGGCTCACGCAGATAAACTAACGAGAAATATGGTAATTTTCTTGAGAAATGTAACTTTCCAACCAAGCGTCAATATCCCAACCAAAGATATTGCACTTACTACTAAAACACTTACCAATGCATATAGCCAAACTGTAGACATAGAAAAAATGATGACAAGATAAATGCCACCATTCTAGCTAATTGCAACAATATTGCAATAGATTTTATATTAACTAATCCCTAGTAACTCTTGATAAGAAGACTTTCAATATAAACATTGTGCAATATGATCCATGGCGATCGCTTGGAGTTCTTGGTGGTCACTTGTTCTTTCTTCTCTATGACTCTCTGAAGATAAATATCTTTCCCAACTATCTTCTTGTATCTGTATAGGTTCTTGTACTGTGTCAATAATAGTCGGCATATCCACATCTCTAAAAGTTTGTGCAATGGTAAATATTTCTTTATCGGTAAGATCGCATAATAGCGCTTTTCTTAGTGTGTATATAACTTCTGGCGTGTTGTCATATTCTTTTTCAGTAGTTACATCAAATCCTTGTTCAAGGATCTTTTTGAGGATGTGTTTTTGTATACTATCATGTGATATTTGGGGCTTCTTTGTATAAGACACTATCGACGCACGCATTCTTTTCATATAACATAGAGAAAGAGATAAATATATATAGACAAGTATATTATATATATATCCAAAAAAGCAAATTTTTGAGACAAAAGTAGACACTTTTTTTGATGATGTATTTTCATAGACACAACACTTTCTTTGGTCTATATATATCATCATAAATGAGAATAATTCTTACTTTTACTAAATATACACCCAGACAAAATAAGAATAATAATCATTCTCATTTTAATAGTATATACTAGCTTTAAACTAGTATATTTTTTTATATACAAACAACCATTAGAGAAAAATCCATCTTTCATCTTATTTTTTGCGCGACATCATAAAATTAACAATATTTTTAATACGCCAACAAACTAATAGTAATAATCATTATCATAATATCTATTTTTTCTAGTTACTATAACTATTTTATTAGATAGTAAATATTTTATATTTTACATATTTTTACTTTCTAACAAAACTTCCTCTCTTTTTGTCAAAAACTTGATCACTCCAATTGTTTTTGCAAGTGATAATAATAACTATTCTCATTTCTTTTGTTTTTACTAGTTTTTAACAAGTTTTTCACATATTATATTTTTTATTTTTGTAAATATTATGATTTTGACGCATATTTCTGCGATTCTTGGACCCTAAAGTTTTCCACATTTTTTGTGTAAATAATAATCATTCGCATATTCATTATTTTTCTGTATGGAAAACTGTATTTAAAAATTTGCTTTTTAAAAACGACTTGGATATAATAAGTTTAGTTATATTTTATAAACATTTGTCACTTCGAATGAATGTGAGAAGTATAGAAATTATGTAGGTAAGTCCTATTACTTCTCGTCTTCGTCCTCAAAGTGACTCGTCTCTTTATTATTACTACTATATATGTCGAGATATAAATATCATAGTCTTATCAAAGAACTTGTCGGAGAGGGGCATTATACTGCTGATGATATCTATGATATGATCAAAAGAAAATGACACAAAGTAAGCCTTGCGACTATTTACAGAACACTTGAATACATTGTAAATATTGAGGAATTTACGACATTTTCCCTTGATGGATCTAAACTATATTATGAAAAAAATAAATGAGCACATGCGCATTTGATTGATAGAGAAAGAAATATTATCTTAGATGTTGATCTCCCAAACAAAAAACTAGAATTTCCCGCTTGATTCCGTCCAGATAATTCGGTTGTGAACTTTTTTGGGTCACGAGAGGGTGAAGTCCCGTCTCCTGGTTTTAGTTTGCTACAATTTATTTCTATAGACGACACTCATTGACAAGACGAATTATCCCAATCTTCACCTATAAAAAATGCCGACACTTCTGTCGACATCATCACAGCAAAGAGAATATTTAGAGAATTTTAACAACATTTCCCACCACAACACTCACCTTTTGCTTGTTTTTCTTCAGTGTGAGATGCACAGTGTCATCATCCACAACAACCGTCATGATCGTGATGGTGGTGGTGTGTGTGCTCATGTCAGCCGACTTGTTGTCCGTGAATATATGAATGCATAAATCCATCAATAAGTGCAGCAACTACCTCATCATCAGTCAAATCATCTCTTCCAGTAATCTGTGATAATACATGTTTGAGGTGATCGTAATCATTGAGAATTTGTGGAGAAATATGAATTGCACTAGATTTAGCTGTTTTCTTGGTAGACATATGGATTGTTTTATAGTATAAATAGGTTTGTAATATGATTAATATTGTAGTGTATTTGTAGTAAAAAACAAGATTAAGAGATTTTTTAACAAATTGTGGAAAACTCGTCAGAAAGATTATATCATAATATAATCACAATGTGCGATTTTATTCACAATCTCACATTATTACAATTTTTTAGATTTGTTTTTTTGTGCTTCAAAACTGTATTTAATTAATTTTAACAGTATTGTCACGTTTTGTCCTTATTACTATTACTATATTTTTTAATTTATTATATACTATTAATAATATAACTGTATTGTGAGATGTCTTTGATTTGCAAATTGAAAGTAAATACATACATAGATGATATATTTATCACTTTATGACGACAATGCGAGATATTATAAAAAGGTTTGCTATAATAGTAGTATATGGAGCATTATTGGCGTATCTTGTTTATTTATATGGAACTGGAGCAACTATTGTCCAATGAGCATATAGTGATTTTAATGGACTTATCTATATACTATTGTTTGTTTTTTCTTTGTATAAATTTGTGTTTTATGGTGTATATCCAGTAAAGATCAATTTTAGTAAAACGACATTGTTTGTTCTTGGGATGGTTTTGTTGTTTGTGGGTGAGTACATCCTTGTTGATAATCCTACACAAGCAGTTTATATTGCAGATCTTATCAAAATAGTTGCGGTAATTCTTATTGTTCTTTCTCCTACAAACATACTTCATACCGATACAGTTATGAAAAAAGATAAAGCAAAGGGTGTTGAAATTATTGAAGTATAGTGTTAAAAAATTAATTTTTATTGACAAATATATATTTGTCAATATGCGTGTGTAGCTCAATTGGCTAGAGCGCCACCTTGCCAAGGTGGAGGTTGCGGGTTCGAGTCCCGTTACGCGCTCCATTAACTATATGTATAATCCAGTGAAAACTGTGATTTTTTTGTTTTAGGAAATTACTAAATTCCAGATAAGATCCGGAATAAAAAACTGTTTTTTATTTTCTTCCAAAATCTGCTGGTATTTCTCCATATTTTTCTGTGTCTCGCTTTTGAATGTCATAGGAAGAAATATCTGTAGTCTTTAATCGTATGAGAGATTGTTGAAGTTTTGTTAATAATTCTTTAGTTTGATCATTGTGCGGAAGTGTGGTTTTGGGTTTTTTGGATGCGAGTCGATGAAGTGCTGTTTGTGAATCAGTGTAGATGGTTGTATCAACAATATGTCACTTATTTTCTCGTGATTGTATGTATTGTATTGCATCAATAATTGCAAGAAATTCACCAATATTATTGGTTCATATGGGATATTTTTTACTATGAAATAGCTCTTCACCTTTTTTATTTACTGCTCTATATTCCATAGGTCATGGGTTACCAACACAGGAAGCATCGATAAAAATTGCTGATTTTTTCATATATACTAAAAGGTAAAGAGTTGAAAGGGTAAAAGGGCACATGGGTTATTGTGTTGATTCGGAGTTTTGTTCTGATTGTTTTGATTCTGGTGTCGGTCATGGTTGTGGTGCAGAAGGAGTTGTTACTTCTTGTGGAACAATATATTCGTCATCTTGGGTGTCTTCATCTTCCTGTCCTCATCTTATTTTTGCTTTGATTGCAAATAACACTACTAATCCAATAAATCCTATTACAAACACTGATAATACAATTAACAATATTTTTATCCATCAGGCTAGTCCTGTTTTTCCACCTACTTGTGTTCATACTTCTGTTGGTATTGGTTTGATATCTTCATTATCATATGTACATGTTTCTGTTGGTATGTTGTAGAACTGTGTAATTGCACAAATATTTGGTATAACAATATTTTGCATGTCTATAGGGTCTATCTGATCAGCCTGGATTTCATTACTATTAACAGCTACATTTCTTCCTATATTGGTTCCAATTTGTTGTAAAATATCTCTTTGTATATCTTGGATACTTCTTTCAGGTGTCCCTGCAGCTGCTTCAAAATCAGCAAACAATAACATTATTTCACTTCTCAAGTTCGTCGGCAGTATTCATAGTATTTCGGCTTTTGCTTGATCATACACTGTTCCACCCATAGCTGCTGTACTTGATTTATCTTGCAGTAAATCAATAAGGATGTTTATTTTTTCTTTTTCTCCTGTCGATACTGTTACTGTTTGTGTGTCGATCGTGTTTTTGATAGACACTATAATAGCTCACACATCTGCTTTATCTAACAAGCTTTCTTTGAGTGCAATAAGCTGATCTACAAGGAATTGATTGTTTGTTGCTGTTGAGTCTACTGATGCAATAATTCCATTGATAAGCTCATATGCTTGTTTGGTCTTTTCATCTAACTCTAGTTCAAAATCTAGAAATGATATACTTATGTCTTGTGTTTTGAGTGCTCAAGATTCTTCATAATATATTCTTCCTGTTATGTTTTCGTAATTTGATCCATATGCTTGTAAATGTATTTGATTACACATAAAGTCTTTGTCCTGCTCTGTGTTTCCATCTTTGTCGCTATCTTGTTTTATATCACTATCAACATAACACACACCTGTTGTATTATCGTATTTGATATAGAATAATATGCTATTGTTTAGGTTTTTTCCTACAAATATCTCAGGAAGCTCATTGATGGTTGATACTTCAGGAATTGAAAGGATATTCAATAGGTTTTTGTTTTCTTGTATGTCTAATGGTCGGCGCTGTGTGGCGCTATTTGCATTTTTGTCTATGAGGTCCATACTTACAATATACTTTCCTGTTTGCGGATAGTTGAATATAAATCATGCATCGCGCTGTGTACGGACATATGTTGGGTTATCACAAGCCGTTGCGTCCATACAAATACTTTGGTTTTCTATATCTCCAATACTTATATCTCTTACTAATGTTAGTGTATCAGCTGAATCAAACAACAATCTTGGTTTAAGACCATTTTTTACCATAATATTCTCTCCTTTCGCAACACCTCTATATCATCTATATAAGACAGATGCTTTTGGTGCGTATCATTCTTCGCTTGGTTTTGTATATGTGTATGTTATACGATCACTTTTGGTAGTAAGGTCATATGTTCCATCACCATCAAAATCTATTTGTATTACTCTTTCTTGTACAAAATCTGGTCTATCAGACAACACTCTTGCGATAATATCAAATGTTATTTCTTCACCAACTTCTACATTGGTTTTGTCTACTCTGAGTGTTACGATAGGAATATCAGGTCTATTGGTATCTGGTGGGAAAAATACTACTGGACCATTTCCTATAATATCTTCACTACGTTGGTTTCCTCCATCATTATCATACATTTTTACCCCAAAAGCAAACTCTCCCGGCGTTTTTGGTAGAGAAAAGAATGTATATGGAATATCTCCCGGCGATAATTTTGTTCCCAGTATTCTTGCTGGATCATTTTTGTCATAATAATATCGTTGAAAGTAGGATAATGAGCCATCGGTATCTCTTGGGTTGGTTGCAGTTACTTTTACGATAAGTGGATCAAAGTCTGGCGTAAATACTTCTTGTTGTACACCTGCTGCTTGTTGGAATCCAATTCATGCGTCATTTCCAAATTGTGGATATGATAAGACAATATTATCAAGTGTTGGTAGTGCATTAACTACTTTGAACCAAATTTTTACTGCACTATTTTTTCCTACTGCATCATCTTCTACAGTAAGATTTATAAATTGACACCCTAACTCATTGAATTTATAGTTAAAACTTCATCCAACATCTCTAAATATTTGGTCGTTTCTTGGCTGGAAGAACATTTTGAGGTTGTTCTTTTCTCCTTTGACATTGACGGAACTAGTTGCATTGATTCTTACGTCTTTATATCTGTCTACTCTGTATGCAGGGACTTGGACTATTTGTCATCAGATCTCATCTTCACAGATGTCATTTTGTATCACAGTTAATCATAATGTCGGATTTTCTACATTATATCCAGGGATAGGGCTATCTTTTTCGCCAATAAATACCAATGATGTTATTTCATTTTGATCTGCACCATTGCTGACTCTCAATGTAACTTTGTAGACACCTATCATCTGATATACGATTGATGTGTTACGTTCTTGTACAGTTCTCTTTACTCCATTCCCAAAATCTCGCTCATATCCTAGGACGTTTTTGTTGGTTTGGGCAACAAAGTTGACTTGTCTTCACCAAGATGTTGCGGTTGGGTTGATAAATATTTTTGGTCTGAGTGTTGATTTTATATCAAATTCTTTCTCGATACTATTGCTTTTTCCATATTGGTCAATAACTGTTAGTTTTACTTTGTGTTTTGCGATTTCATTAAACAATACACGTATCTTTTTTCATCATTCAATAGACTCTATGATTTCTGTTGTTGGGCTTGAAAACTCTCGTTTGTATGTTAGTTTGTCAAATCCATTGCTTACATCAATATCGCTACTTACTCCAGCATCTAGTACGAACTCTGATGGATGTAGTATTTCTGGTGTAGGTGTTGATAAAAACTGGGCAATAGGTGGTGTAGATTCTACAAACACCTGTCTTGGTTCCATATTTTCATTCCCTTCTTCATCAACAACTGTTAATCTTACTACATATGTTCCAGGTCTAGCAAATTGCTTTGTTATTGATTTTCCTTGAAAAGTGTCACTTCTATTTCCGTTGTTGTCAAAAACTTCTCGCGTATGTAATCTGAGACGAGATGTTATAGAATACGATGTTGACCCATCAAATGTATAGGTAACTGATGTATTTCCTACTTCTGGAATTTGTTTGATAAGAGAAACAGGATCTGCTATCGCTAAACTAAATTTTTCAGTTAACTGATTGTTTTGATTGTCAAATACTGTGAGATTGACTATATATTCTCCCTGATCAGGCAATACTATTCTTAATGTTCCAGGTACTCCTTCTCCAGCTCTTGTCGCTTGAAATCCATTGGGTCCTGTGATATCTCGTCTATGGTTGGTGAGTATTCTTCCACCTCTTGCTGTTGTTGTTGACCCATCAAGCACAATACCTCTTTGTCATTCTTGTAGTCCCAGTTTTACTTTTTCGGTTGTTTTAAGTCTTTGTCCATTGGCGAAAGCAACGATGTTGGCTGATCTTGGCGTGACATCAACGGAAAATTTTTGGCTTCCGTCTACAATTCACTGTGTTGTTTTATTTGAACTTCTTACCGTAAGATGTACAGTGTATAATCCTGGTTCTTGAAAGGTATAATTCAGCACATTTCCTATTCCAATAGTTCTATCAACACCATTAACATCTCTGTAATATCGGTAAAAGTTGTTGTTGGGGATTGTTTGATTGGACGGGTCTGTACTAGCTCTTGCATCTAAGGTCACTGATAATGGTGCTGGTCATGTTGTAGGATTTATAGATCCTGCTGGTTTTATTGTGTAGTCCTTATTTATTTCATCTACTGTTTTCACAAATGGCTTAAAACAATTGTCCATAAATGAAGCTAGCGTATTGAGGTTGTAGCCATTGGAAAGTGTCTGAGATAATGTTAAACACTGCTGATAGATGATATTGAATGAGTATTTGTTGGGTAAATGTGGTATAATATCTCAAAATAATTGATATAATTCAGAAAATACTGTTGTTGATATTGGTTGTCCTATTTGTGATTTTGCCTGAATTTCTACAAAAAGTTCATTGACTATTTTGTCATATTTAGCTTGTGATTGTGCGTTTGCTAGGTATTCGTCCGGGATTTGTGCGAAAGAAACAGCCCAAAATCCTACTCCTAAAGCTACAAGTAATACTATTTTTTTCATTCGATTCATGAACGTTGCTCGTAATGGCATAAAATAAGTTTTTTTGCTATGTGATAAGTATATCTAATTGTCTTATATATTGCAAAAAATTCATACTTTTTCTTTGCTAAAATCAGTTGCCTTTGGATAAAAAAAATATATAGCATAGAGGTTATGTTTGTTTGTTGTAACACTTTTTGTGTCTATTTAGTTTTTGTCTCTTATTTTTTATGAAAAAATCACAGGTCATCTCTATATTTTTGGTCTTATGTTTTTTGTTTTTGGCATGATGTGCTAAAGAAGATATTGCCGTTTCCGAAAAAACTGACTTTTTTGTCGATGCTGTATATTTTGATCAATTATCGGATGTGGTTGTGGTTGAAAAAATAGCTTCACTTCTCGATCAACAAATCATTACTGTTACAGCACAGGCTGCTGGAAGAGTTGCAACAATTCCGTGAATAGAATGAAATACCGTCTTGAGTGGGCAGCCTATTATTCAACTTGCTGATACGATCGCATCGTATGCATTGCAGGCCGAAAGAGCGAAAAATAATTTGGAAAGAGTTGTTGCACAAGAATCACAAACTCGCTTGAGTTTAGAAGATGCTATTGTTGCTGCAGAGGCTGGAGTAGTCCAAGCAAGCGAAGCCCTTCGTCTTGCACAGACAAGTAGTAGTTTATCTCTTAAATGACAAGAACTTTCTGTCGAACAGGCTCGTATTGCAACCGAAAATCAACTATCTGCTATACAACTTTCTTTTGCGAGTGAATATACTACATTAACTAATCTTCTTGTCGATGTGCTTGATCGTGGAGATTCTATCCTTGGGGTTACTAATAAATATAAATCAGCAAATGATGATTTTGAAATATTGTTGGGGGCGAAAGATGGTCAAAGTAAAGCTATCGCTGAAAATCAGTTATATAAACTGTATACTCTCCAGCTGAATCTTGCTGACTTGTCAGATCAAGACCCAGATGCGATACTAAATTCTTTGGATACTATGCTTTCTGCGTATGATGATATGCAAGCATTTTTATCACAACTTCAGCAGTTATTTATCAATACTGTAACAGCGGTTAATCTACCTGAAGCGCAGTTGGATGGATTTGTTGCTTCTACGTCTGCTTTGCAGAGTAGAGCGCAATGAGCAAAATGAAGCTTTGCTTGATTTCGTACACAAGCAATTACGACACTTTCACCTTTGTCTAATGATGCGTATGCGTTTACTGTTGGGGCTGAAACAGCAGAATTATGATTAGAAACATCTCGTTTATCATCAGAAAATGCTATTATAAATGCTCAACTAGGATTAAACAATGCTGAACGTGCTTATATTCAAGCACAAAGCAATAGAGATAAACAACTTCGTATTCTTCAAACACAGATACAAGACGCACAACTTGCTTATCAAGATGCCTTGAGGCAGGTTTCTAAGCTTACTATTTGAGCACCTGTTCGTGGTGTGCTTGGATCTATTCTTGTTACTCCTGGCCAAGATGTACAATTATGATCTCCGTTGTTTACTCTTGTGGGAGATACCAATCAGTTGTTGTGATTTTCTGTGTCTTCAGATGAGTTGCAATATCTTCGTATTGGCCAAGATGTAGAGGTTGTTTCTGCTGGTGTGGTATATAGTGGACAGATTCAGAGTGTTCCTCGTGTAGCTGACAAGAGCATGCAATATCGTGTTATTATTGGTCTTGATCGTCCATTGGATGTGCTTTGAACGACAGCTCGTGTTCGTGTGTCATTTGGTGTTGGAACGCCAGTTGTTCCATTGAATTCGGTGACATGATTGCAGTGAGGGAAGTGAGTTATTACTGTCTTGGATAAAGATAGTCAACTTTCTCCTCTTTCTGTTACTTTTGGTAAGGTTCGATGATCGTATATAGAAATACTTACGCCAATTCCTGATACATATCGTATTGTTCTCAATGATGTATGAACCTATGATCCTATGGATTTCCAGATACAAATTGAAAAATAATTAAGCTTGTGTTTCTATATGAATAGATGTAGATGCAGCAAGTGCTTTATCATAATTTTCTTGAAAGTTGGGTGTGTTGGTACTTTTTCCTATGCCGGCGTTGATATGTACGGCAGCTTTCAGTGCTTTATCAAAATCATTGGTCGAGGATAAGTCTCCATATAGATTTATGATAGTGGGATTTTTCAATCATTCAGCAAAGTATGCAGCATTAACCTTGGCTGCTATATCTGGTCTTTCGAGTAGTTCAGGTTGATTAACAAGATCTTCATTGATCATATCTCCGTATTTTTGGTAGGTTTTTTTGAATGTAATGCCGTTAAATCATCTTCAACGGTATTTCATGCCATCTCATTTTTCTGTATTTCCCAATTTTTGTGATTGTCCGGTAGGATCGTCAGGACCATATACTCTATCTCGAAAAGCTTGTTCGTCTGTTTTGAGTGCTGTGAGTTGTGCATCGGTTAATCAACTTACTCTTGCCCCGAAAATTTCCCTTATTCTCTTATTGTTAGTATCCTTATAGCTTTTTTCTGGTGTTTGTGGTTTGAATTTGGATTCTTTGGCTATAGTCGAGAGGATAGCTTTTTGTAGAATGGCATTTGTGATATCATATCTTGTTAATGCATCTTGCACTATTTGCATATTTTTACTGTCATATGTATCGGATGTTGCTTCACTATTATCAGATTGTTTATTTTTTTTGTTCTTAGATTTAGCATCTTCTTTTTCATTGGCTATCGCGTTTTTTCGTTCATCTCCAAAGAAAAGGTTTCCTTTTACATTGATGGCTATTTTTTTTCGCATTTTGTTTAGTCCACTTATGGTCTTGTCTTGCTCGATATCTTGTTCTATCTGTTTGAGTTCTTCTACAGTACTTGCTCAAATTGTTGCATCCAGAATATCTGCTCAAATCTCATTTTCTTTGAGGTTGTTTACTATTTCTTTGAATGGAGATTCGACGTCAGCCATATGTTTTTGGTTTAAATAAACTTCTTTATAAGTATATGTGTTGGTTGGTGTTTTGTCAAATTTTGGAGGAAGTTTTTGTTGCTCTTCTTTGATTCTGTAATTTGTCTTTCTACTTTATTGTCATTATTTCCTTTACTTTTTGGCATCGCCCCCATCCCGCAAGGGGACTACTTCACTTCGCTCCCTCTGTAGTGATTCTATATCGTTATATTGCTTCATTTGTGTGTGTCATCTCGTGTCCACTTGCTCTTGTATATCGTGGGGGATTGTGTATATATGTCACTTGTATAGAAGGTAAAAGGGTAAGGTGTTTTTACTTGTTGTGAGGTTTGTCATAATGGATTTGGCGAGTTATCAGAAAAAAGTAGATCAATCGTTGCAGTATTTGCACAATGAGTTTGGTGGATTGCAATTATGAAGAGCAACACCATGACTTATTGAAAATATTAGCGTAGAGGCATCCTATGGACATATGAAATTGAATCAGCTCGGACATGTCTCTGTATTGGATTCTCAGACTTTGAAAGTAGAGTGTCGAGATAAGGGTGAAATGAAGAGTGTTGAAAAAGCTATTTATGACGCCAATATTGGACTAACTCCACAAAATGATGGATGATATCTTATCATCAGAATCCCTGCATTAACACAAGAAAGAAGACTTGATCTTGTCAAGCATGTAAAGACCTTATGAGAAGAAACCAAAGCACAGATTAGAAGGATAAGACAAGATGCTATGAAAGATACGAAGGACTTGTTTGTAGCTAAAACTATATGAGAAGATGTGCATAAGCGTAATGAGGAGGATATAGAGTCTATGATTAAAAAAGCCAACACGAAAGTTGATGAGATGGTTGAACAAAAAGGGGAAGAGGTTATGAAGGTGTAGACTATATTGTCATTTCGACTGTAGCGAAGCGAAATGGAGAAATCTTAATTTATGAGATCCCTCGACTTCGCTCGGGATGACGTAATTATTTATCTACTATCTATATTGTATGAATCCATTTATGCTTATTATTTCTGAGGTATTGTATCGTCCGGTGTTTAATATCATTGTGATGTTCCTTGGATTGTTTGGTGGGAACTTGGGGCGAGCGATTATCTGTATGACGATAGTTGTGAGACTCTTGCTTATCAAGCCTAGTCTTGCAGGTGCACAGATGCAACAATCTATGGGAGGATTGCAGCCCAAGATGCAGGAAGTACAAGAAAAATATAAAGATGATCCAAAGAAGTTATCTGAAGAGACTATGAAAATATTGAAAAAAGATGGAGCTGGTCCATTGAAGTGATGTTTGAGTATGCTTATCCAAATACCTGTATTTATCGGTTTGTTCTTTGTGATAAGAAAGATCGCTGCTGATACTATACCTGTTGAATGGTTGTATAGTTTCTTCTCATCGTTTGGTAGTGAATATCTTACTTTGGAAGGTATCAATACTATGTGGTTGGGGATAGACTTGCTTGCGACAGGAAATATTGTGTTGACGGTTGTTGCTTCGATATTTACCTATCTCCAGATGAAGATGACGATGTTGGTCAAGCCAGCAACGCCACAAGTCCCTGGTGCCACTATGCCAGATATGAGTAAGATGATGTGATTTATGAATATATTCTTAGTCGTTATTATGGCCTCCTTTGTGTATGGTACGGCAGGAGCTATCGGTTTGTATATCACAGTAACATCGTTGTTTAGCGTAGTGCAATATGCTATACAGTATAGAGTGTTATTATTGGCGAAGGCGAGGGTGTTGTTGGGAAAGTAAGTTAGAATCGAGTATCTGTCACTTCGAGGAACATAGTGACGAGAAGTATAGAAATTATAGATTTATAATTCTTATACTTCTCCTTGCTGTCGCGTCGTCGAAGTGACATAAAATATTTATATCATATAAACCTAATCGAGTATGACAAAAAACATTGGAAAGGTAGTTACAGTAAGATGAGTCGTGGTAGAGCTTTCGTTTCCACAGGCTCCAAAAATTTATGATGCAGTTGTTTTGACTAATAAAAACTCTGCTGGTGAAGAAGTTATTGTTGAAGTATTGCAGCAGTTGGAAGATGGTGTTGTGAGAGGTATTGCTATGGCTTCAACTGATGGTATCAGAAGGGGTGATGAAGCGACTGACACTGGATCGCCTATTAGTGTGCCAGTAGGTCCTGAAGTATTGGGTCGTGTATTTAATGTCTTGGGAAATCCTATTGATGACTTGGCTGCACCAAAAACTAAAGAAAAATGGGCTATTCATAGACCAGCACCAGATTTTTTGGATTTGACAAATAAAGCTGAAGTATTTGAAACAGGAATCAAAGTGATTGATCTTATTGCACCAATGTTGAAGTGAGGAAAAGTAGGATTTTTTGGAGGAGCAGGAGTAGGTAAAACAGTTCTTATGCAAGAATTTATCCACAATATCGCTAAACATCACGGATGAGTATCAGTATTTGCTGGAGTAGGAGAAAGAACCAGAGAAGGTAATGATCTTTTCCACGAAATGACGGACTCATGAGTAATGGGAAATACAGCGATGGTCTTCGGACAGATGAATGAGATGCCTGGACCAAGAGCAAGAGTTGCTTTGACTGGATTGACTATGGCTGAGTATTTTAGAGATGTGGAACACAAAGACGTATTGTTATTTATCGACAACATATTTAGATTTACGCAAGCAGGTGCTGAAATATCTGCATTGATGGGACGTATCCCTTCTGCGGTAGGATACCAACCAACTCTTTCTACAGAGATGGGTATCTTACAAGAAAGAATTACTTCTACTAAACATGGTTCTATTACATCAGTACAAGCAGTATATGTACCAGCTGATGATTTGACTGATCCTGCACCAGCAACAACGTTTGCTCACCTGGATAGTACAATTGTATTGAACAGAGCAATTGCTGCCAAGGGTATCTATCCTGCTGTTGATCCATTGGACAGTACATCAACAATCTTACAAGAGGATATTGTTGGGAAGAAGCACTATGATGTAGCACAAGGAGTTATTAGAGTACTGCAAAGATATAAAGAATTGATGGATATTATTGCTATCTTGGGTATGGAAGAATTGTCATTTGAAGATAAGCAACTTGTGTATAGAGCTAGAAAGGTAGAAAAGTTCTTATCACAACCAATGCACGTAGCGGAAGCATTTAACGGTATTCCTGGAGTATATGTAACTAAGGAGGAAACAATCGATGCATTTGCGAGAATATTGAGTGGAGAGATGGATGATGTGCCAGAAGCTGCGTTCTACAACAAAGGTACTATCGAACAAGTACTTGCTGAAGCAGAGAAGATGAAGGCTGAGGCAGTTGCTGCGTAGTCTGAACCAGAGATTGTACGGGGATAAAAAAGAATGACACAGATAATTGTCATTTCGACTGGAGCGAAGCGTAATGGAGAAATCTTGAGGATATGAGATCTCTCCACTCCTTTCAGTCGGTCGAGATGACACACGAATAGACTGACCTGGGGGGTAACCCTGGGTTTTTTTGTTGTCTGAACCTAGCCCCCGGGGTATGTAGTTATCCACCCGGGTGTTTTGCTTTTTTGTTTTATTTGACACCCGGGTGGTATTGTACCCCCCGGGGTCATCTTATTGGTTTTTCACATTTTTTTCACAGACTGTCAACAATATTGGCGGATTGTGACAGGAAATGGACAGGTAATTTGTCGGAATGGGTACATATTGTCCTAGATTTTGGGTCAAGTCAGACATGATAAGTAAGATGTGTTTTTGTAGCTTGGGGATTGGGATATGAGATCTCTCCACTGCGTTTGCTATGCTCACTTCGGTCGAGATGACGTATTGTATATATGTCTTTTGTGTCACAAGTATGTCACAGTTGTCCTATTCTTGCGTATATAGGGATGTATGGATGTCGTCATCTGTACTTGAAACCAAAGGTTTCGTAGCTCTAAAGTTGCAAAGCTAAAGAGTTACACAGCTTTTTTGGTAGGTCTTTAATGACACACAATAGTCTTATTATGTTGCCGCCATGGTTGATGAAGTGACCTTGTATAGCGCTTGCCGCTTGTCATGGAGTTGATGATGGTCAAAGCACACTAATGTCACTTCGACGAAAGTGAAGCGTAGGAGAAGTATATGCCTTATGGCGTATATTATCCCCTATACTTCTCACATCCGTTCGAAGTGACAGGAACGTGTTAGACATATATACTTTGACATTCGATAGATGGTTTTCTCAAAATACCTGGCTTTGGCTGTAGGTATTTGGCAGAAAAATCCACTGTCAACAGTTGTCAAAATAGACTTGCATTTGTGTCTACAATGACTATCTTGTACAATGTTACTGTGTGGAGACACAGACGCTTAGGTAGTAAAAGGAAAGGAATGAAAAGGTGCAAGGGTAAAGAGGTAAGAGGGTAAAAAGATTTGTTCTTAGATCCTTTCAGCTCTGAAACTCTGTAACTTTGAAACTCTGTAACTTTCATTACCCATCCTACTAATTTATTTGTCTCTCGACTTTCGTCGAGAGGGGTGCCACTAGAGTTGTCTTCCATCTTGGATGGGGACAATACCGCTCTATGGGTTATCCGTTGTAACTTTTTTAATTTTTTACAACAATCGTACTATGGGTACATTTAAAAAACTATTCGCGTCTATCGCGGCGGTGATGATCGTTGTATCTACTGCTCCAGTGGCGGTGTTTGGACAAACATCATGGTCACAAGAGTATCAAGATGCATATGCATATGCATACGCAAACGGTATCACTACTATGTCATCTATCGACGCTGCTAATCTTGCAGGTACAACTACAAGAGCACAAGCTGCTAAGATGTTCGTAGAATTCGCTAAGTCTATGGGACAAACTGCTGATACTTCAGCTAGCTGTTCTTTCTCTGATCTTGCTCCTATTGCAGGAACAGATTTGGCTGGTTTCGCTGTAGAAGCTTGTCAAATGGGTCTTATGGGAATCAACACAAACGGAATCTTCAATCCAAACGGAGTTCTTTCTAGAGCTGAGTATGGAACTATCTTGTCTAGAGTATTGTTCGGAGACACATACAATGGAGGAAATCCATTCTATGCTGCTCACTTGAATGCTCTTAATCAAGCTGGACTTATGAACGACCTTTCAAATCCTGAAAGATCTATCATGAGAGGTGATGCATTCTTGCTTCTTTTCAGAGCTAGCACTGCTGACCTTGAAGGAGTAACTCCAGGATTCTGTTCAGACATCGAAACAGTATTCGCATGTACTATCGATCCAGATGGATCTATGGGATTGTGTCCTGCTGCATGTCTAGGTGGATCTGAAACTGAAACTCCAGGTGAAGAAACTGAAGTTAAAGCTGGTGGATTGTCTGTGTCTTTGAACTCAGCAACTCTTGCTAACAACTCTCAAATTCCTCAAGTTGGTACAGTAAGATTCGCAGTAGTAAACTTCTCAGCTTCATCTTCTGCTGACGTAAATCTTAAGTCAGTAGAAATAGCTAAGGTAGGTCTTGCTACTATCCCATCTTCTACTAGAGTATGGTTTGAAAAAGACGGTGTTAGAGTAACAGGAAGAGCTGCTTTCACTTCTGAAGGTAAAGCTGTCTTGTCATTCGCTCCAGCTCTTAAAGTAAAAGCTAACGGAACTGAAACATTGGATCTATTCGTAGAAATCAATACAACTGCTGGTAATGACTTCCAATTCCAATCTGCAATGGTAGATTCTTCTGCTGTTTCAGTAAGTGGTGGATTCTCTACTCCAGTATTGAGAACTGTTAACTATACTGTATCTGACGCTGTATTTGCTGATGCTTCTATCGGAGGAACGCAAAATGTTACTGCTAATGGTATGGAATTGGGAGCATTCTCAGTTGCTGTTAACAACCCATCTTCTGAAACAAGAGATGCTATGTTCAAGAGTGTAACATTGAGACAAAATGGTAATGCTAGCTTGTCTAATCTTGGAAACGTAGTTCTTGAAAGAAATGGTGAAGTAGTTTCTAGTTCTTATGTTGTCAACGGAAGAGATATTACTTTCTCTGTTAATAACGAGATCAAAGATGCTACTACAGCTACATACTACATCAAGGCTGTTATCAACAATGTTGATCAATCTACTGATACATATCAATTTGAATTGAGAAACAATACAGACTTGAATATCGTAGAAAAGACAACATCATTTAGATTGACTGTTGCTGGTGCGCCAGAAACATTCCTTACTTACAACATCCAAGGTGGTGATATCACTTTCGCAAGAGATACTGCTGTTGCTCTTTCTGCTCAATATGCAGGTGGAACACAAAACGTAACATTGCTTAAGGGTACGTTGAAAACTAATTCAGCTATCACTCTTGAAGATCCATCATTAGCTTATGGATTTGGAATGGATGATGATGATATGTTTGACTACTTCTCAACTATTTACATGAGCATTGGAGGATCTACATTCTCTTATAGCCCAGCAAATGGTGGAGCATCTACAACAGCTGACTTCTTGGGAACTGCTACTGTCAATGGAACTGTACAAGTAAAAGTACGAGGTACATTGAAAGACACTGCTCCACAAGCTACTATCAAAGTAGGTCCGTTGTCATTGTCTTCATTTAATCTTGCTGAGTACGTATCTAATGGTAATACTGTAGCTTCTGCTATCGGTACTATCGAAGGAGTAAACGTATCAGTAGAATCATCTACATTGAACGTTGTAAGAACTGATGGTCTTGGTAATCAAACTATCGCTGAAGGATCACAAAATCTTACAGTATTGAAACTTACATTGAGTTCTAATCAAGGAAATGGAGTAAGAGTAAGTAGAGCTATCTTCGACGAAGTTAACGGAACTGCTCTTGCTAATAACAACTCTACATTGACATTGTATGTTGATGGACAAGCTGTTGCTACTAAGCAATTGCAAGGGTCTACAGTTACATTCGACTTCCCGTCATTTACTGTAAATTCTTCTGCATCTAAGGTTATGGAAGTTAAAGCTACATTTGCTGAAGCATTTAATGCTGGAGACTTCCAATTGGCTCTAGATTCATTGCAAGCTACTGATGTATTGACTACACAAGCTGTGTCATACCAAACACCAACTGGTGCTGAATTTACTATCGGAACAGCTGATGCTGATTTGACAGCAAGTACAGATCCAATCCTTACAAGTCTTCTTCTTTCACCTGCTACTGCGCAACAAGTTCTTTCATTCAGATTGAAAGCTCTTAATGACAACGTAACATTGAAGGATATTGACTTTGTTGGAACTGATCTAGACAATTTGAATAACTTCAGATTGACTACATCTACAGGTGTGGTAATCGCATCTGCTTCTAGCAACAACGCTACTACTGTAGTATTCACGAACATTGCACAATCTGCTTCTCCAGTATTTGCTAAGGATCAGAATGTGACATTGTTCTTGGTTGCTGATGTAAATAGCAATCTTGTTGGTGAAACATTTACGGTAACATTGAATGGTGCTAACGTAAGATCATCTAATGGTTCTACTATCGCAGCTAACGTTGCTGGTGGTATTACTGCTACACACGATATTGATGAAAATACATTTGTAGTTGCTAAGGCTGCTAACGCAAGTAAGTCTCTTGCTACAAGTGCATTGAGATTCACTATCACTGCTTCTGGTAAAGATTCAGTTCTTGTCAATTCTATTGACGTAGATGCTGTTCTTGCTGGATACCAAGCTGGTGCAACAGTTGAAATCTTAAGAAACAATGTTGTTCTTGATAGTGATGTTGCTGGTGCTGGTGTAACTCTTCAACCAAATGTTGAAGTAGCTGCTGGTACAACAACAACATTCGTTATCAGAGTAAGTGGAGCAGTTGTAGATCCTATGTCTAATTCTCAAGACTGGTCAGTTACTTTGACTGAAGTTGACGGAAATGGATACGATGCTACTGACTACGACAATGTTGGTAAAGATCTTCCTTTCACAGAATCTAGATTTAACTAATAGTTATCTCTACTCTGTCTAAGTAAGACATAGAAATTCCCCTAACCGCAAGGTTGGGGGTTTTCTTTATAAAGGAAAAAGGGCAAAGGGGCTAAAGAGGGGAAGATGGAGTGGTAATTTTTTTAGTATATGAAAAGACCTCCTAGTGAGGTCTTTTTGTGTTGTCTTTATTTGCTTGCTTGGAGTTGTTTTCGGAGCTTCTCTTGGTCTTTGGAAAGTTTTTTGGGAATGTGGACTTGTGGGACGATGTATAGAGAACCTTTGGATTTGAATACTCATGATTCCCCAAAGCCTTTGTTGCCTACTTTGATAAGATCGGTGAGTTGTGTGCCTTTGGGGATCTTGACGTTGAATGATCCTTCGGGGTGTGGGGCAGTGACTTCTCCTCAGAGAACCAGATCAAATATCGACATAGATACGTTGGCATATAGATCATCTCCTTTGCGTTCATAGACATCTGAAGGTTTGACACTTACTTTGAGATACAGATCACCCATTGGACCACCGCCAAATCCCGCATTTCACCTGCCTGACATTTTGAGATAGACTCAATCTTTGACTCAGGTGGGCACATTAACCTCTACGTCTTCGGATACTTTTTCTAATCCATCACCATCCAATGTCTTGCCGTCTTTTTTGTATATTTTTCCTGTTCATCCACAGGTGGGGCAGTTGGTCTGTATTTGCATCACGCCAAATGGTGTCTGTGCTTGCTGGAGAACTTTCCCACTTCCGTTACAGGTCGGACAAGTTTCTTCTTTTACGCCTTCGGCCATGACTCGTCTATGATATCTGATTTTTTTCTTTACTCCTAGGTATGCTTCTTCAAAGGTGATAGTTAGTGTTTGCTTGATGTCTTCGCCTTTGCGAACACGGGATCTCCCTGATCCACCAAAGCCTCCACCGAAGATGTCTCATACGACATCACCAAAATCAAATCCTCATCCATTAAATCATCCAAATCCACCAAAGTCTGCTCATCAGAACCCACCAAAGCCTCCACCTCACTTTCTGTACATATCATACTGTTGGCGTTTCTGCTCATTTCCGATGACTTGATGTGCTTCGTTGACTTCTTGGAACTTGGCTTTGTCTCATCCTTTTTTGTCAGGATGGTGTTGCATAGCAAGTTTTTTAAATGCCTTTTTTATCTCTTCTTGTGAGGCGTCTTCGGAGACTCACAGTATCTCGTAATAATTCTTTTTTGGGTCGAAGTCCATGAATGAAAGGTAAGGATTTTAAAGATTTCTCGTCACTTCGAACGTTAGTGAGAAGATAAGAACAATTTTTTATTATCCCTATACTTCTCGTCATTGTATTCCTCGAAGTGACATTGCTCTATTTGTAATACAGAGAGCGCTAGCACTTTTTTGTCATAGGTGATATTTTACTGAATTTTATGCTAAAAGCAAATAATTTTGTATGAAATCGTTGTTACCATCAGGCATTGTTGTCTACTTTTGTCAACCTCATTGTCTGCCTTTGGCTTGTGTTTTGGGGTTTTTATACTATATTGGGGGTGCATTTTTTATTTTATATGCAAAAAATTATGAAAAAATTATTTGCTTTATTGGCTGTATTTGCGTTGGCATTCTCATTTGGAGTATTTGCTAGCAATCATGAAGGAGAAGTTTCAACAACAGGTACTGTTGTTACTGAGACAACTGTAGAAGTATCTACTGGGGAAGTAGCTGTGGAAACAACAGTTACAACAGAAGTTGCTACAGAAACAGAAGCATCTACCGGTGAAGTAGTGGTTACATATGTAGCTGAAGATGTGGTAAGAGTAGAAAGTGGATTGGTTGCTGTAGAATTACAATCAGCTATTGACTATTTGTATGCAAACGGATTGACTATGTATGCGACGGTTGAGGCATTTATGGGAGACTCATCATTAAGGAGAGATGAAGCTGCTGCCTTCTTTTCAAGGTTTGCTATAGACGTACTTGGTATGGAAGTAAATGCTGAAGCTGAAGGATGTGAATTCTCTGATATGGATCAAGCACATAAAGATCTTACAGATGAAGTACTTGCTGCTTGTCAATTGGGTCTTATGAAATGATCTGACGGGAAGTTTATGCCAAGAGCGACATTGACTAACGCACAAGCATTGACTGTATTGGTAAGGTTGATTGATGGAGAAAAGGAAGAAGTAGCAGGGAATTGGGCTGCTAATTACTATGCATTTGCAAAAGAAGCTGGATTGACAGTTTCATTGCATGCAGATATGGAAGAACATCTTTCAATGTCTATCTCAAGAGCTGATGTTGCGAAGTTGATTGAAGCTGGAGCTGTATATAAATCACAACATCGAGGAGATCCACATGAAAATGTTGTTGAGGAGGAAGTTGAAACAGAAACAGAAGTTGTTGTTGAAACAGGTTCTGTTCAAGAATAATTATAGAGTTTATATGAAGAACTCTCTCCCCATGTTTCGGGAGGGAGTTTTTTTGTATGTCATTTCGACGACTGTAAGGAGGAGAAATATAGGGATTATATTGTAAGCCCTATACTTCTCACTTTGTTCGAAGTGACAGATGCATTATTTTGGATCCTACACCCTCTAATCAATCTAGGATAATCCGTTCAGGATTCTTATATTTTTTCTACAAGAGCAGCAGCGGCGATCATGGCTGCGTTGTCCGTGGAGTAGAGATTTTTGATGGGTTTGGTAAGGATTGCTTCTGGATATTTAGCATTTTTGTGCTCATTGGCATATTCTCGGAGTCTGGTGTTGGCTGATACTCATCAGACGATACCTATTGTTTTGGCTTGGTGCTCAATAGCAGCTCTGATGGTTTTTTTGGCTAAAACTTCGATGACTGCTTCTTGAAATGCATATGCAATATCACAAATGTCTTGTTCATTGAGTTCTTTGTTTTGTTTTTTTCGGCTTTCGAGAAGGTAATGGACTTGTGATTTCATACCGGAGAAACTGAAATTGTATTCCTCTTTTGACAAAAATATTCTCTTAAATTGGATGTCTTCTCTGGGTTTCCCTTGGGTTGCTTTTTCGCCAATTCGTGCTCATCCTGGGTATGGTCCCCCGAGCATTCTAGATACTTTGTCGAAGCATTCGCCTGCTGCATCGTCGAGGGTGGATCACAGTTTGGTGAGGGTGAGGTTTCCGATGGCTTCTTTTTGTCATCTCGAGCTTGTCGAGAGATTTCATTGATTTATTTGAGATTTCTCCACTTCATTCGCTTTGCTCATTTCGGTCGAAATGACATCCGTTTTTTCTTTTTTTTCTTCAATCAGATATATATCATTATGTCCTCATGATGCGGTGAGGATGATTCGGGGAAATGCAAAGTCTTGAATTGATCTTTCTAGGAGGATGGAAAATATATGTCCGTAGATGTGATAGACAGGAAGGATAGGTTTGTTGTATAATGTGGCAAGAAAATTGGCTGTCGTTCTTCCAACGAGTAGTGATCCAGGGAGTCAGGGCGCTGTGGTTACTGCGATAGCGTCGCAGGATTGGATCTTGTCTGCTCCTATTTGATCTAGGAGTGCTGTCATTTTTTCTGCATGGAGCCTGGATGCGATTTCTGGGACGACGCCACCATATTGTTGGTGATCTTGGATCTGTGAGTATGCGATACATTGATGTACGAGAAAATGATTGTCTTTATGTTCGACAATAGCAAGAGAGGTATCATCACAGCTGGTTTCGATGGCGATAAGTTTCATGCTAATTATGAGTTATGAATTATAAGTTATTGGTTAATCAGCGAGCGGTTTTGCGTAGATAGTTGTACGATAGTCCCAGTATAACGGTATTAGCTATGATTGCGTAGATAAAAAACTCTGTGATGCTATGTGTTTGTGGGTAGATATATATTCATCAAAGATATGCGATGATTGCTGTTGCGATAGTGATAATACTTACGGACTTTCGATGTATGTAGGGAACGATGTTGTGTCTGTATGCTGTGATGATACTTCCGACAACAAATGCAAGCTCTAGGATCAATTGTGTCGCGATACCACCTATGATTCCGTAGTGTGGAATGGCCCATAATCATACTACAAGACCAGCAATCACTCCTATGAGATTGATGGATAGGAGAAGGTTTTGTTTTTCTTCAGCAACGAAGAGATAGTTATACACTTGTTTGATGAAACTCAAGGCTAGTACAACTCCCAAGAAGGGGAGTATGTGATTTGCTCCAGGATTTGACCAATTGGTTCCTACGTAAGAAGTTCCTCAAACAATACTGATGATGTCATTGCTTCGGATGAAGAGGTTGAGACCTATAACACAGCCAATTCGTCGGATAATCTGAATGAACTTTCCAAAGCTTTTGCGTTTGTCTTCACTACTATAATTTGCTACTTTATGCAGAAGACTGTTTCATAGTGCAGATGGGATGATCAGAAATATTTCGATAAGCGCCAATGCTAAAGCCCAGATACCAGTGTAAGCGTATCATTGTGCGGTGGGGAAATAATTGGACAGCAAGATAAGGACGGCGAGCGTATGAAAGCTGCTCAGGCAGTAGGCTAATCCATATTGTCGATTGGATCGTATTTCATCGCGGATGAAGTTTCGAGAGAATTGGATTTTGATAGGAAGGACTTTGTGGGCTTGCCAAAAAACATAGATAAACTGTGTTATAGCACTGATAAGTACTGTTCCGATTACTGCGAGAAATGCAATTTTGGATACAGGAGATCCATCAAACTGCATCTGTGGATATGCTCGATAGACGATGATAATTAATGCGGTAATTTGGCTTATCCTTGCAAGTACTAGTCCAATACTCAGCTGTTCCATCTTCCAAAATAATTGCAGTGGAAGCTGAATAATCCCTGCGGCCATAAACGTCGCAGAAAATATCATTCCTAGTGGCAATCATCGTATGATATATGGATTGCTGGTATATGCAGGAAGGAAATACGCAAGGATGAGTGCTATGGTATAGACAATGATGATGTTTACAAATCTTGCACCGATAAATTTTCCATACTCATTGGATAGCTCGGTTGGACTGCTTTCTTTCAGGCGCCCCAATGTTCTGACGGCAATCACATATAGCCCAAAATCAGCAAGTGCAGATCGTATAGCGAAATACTTCATGATGGTTGAATAATCTCCAAATCTCAGTGGTCACAGATATGGAGACATAATTTTGATTACGACAAATCCTGCAAGTGCACTTAGCACTCTTCCCAATAATTGTCGAAATGCGTCTTTGATAACGAGGCGATGCGAGGACATACAAAAAGTTTAGAGTTCAAAGTTATTAGCTATTATGTCATACTGAGTGAAACGAAGTATCTTAGTAATTATGAAGATTCTTCGCTAACGCTCAGAATGACACTTGTTTTATACTTTTAATCTTCTGAGTATTTTTTCTCGAGAGGTCTGATCGTATTTTTCTAGGAGTTGTTTGTAGTTGCTGAGCTCGTTTATAAATGTTTTCAGTGCATCGTCTGTATCATGGATCGTATGTATTGTGTGTGTATTTCCACTTACGATAACGATATTTTTGATTTTTTCTTTTTTTGTATCAAATTCTAATACAAATCCAACAATACTGCTTCGAGGAAATAATTTACCACCTACCTGCAATCCTGTATCAAGAATCCTCATCTTGGTTGGTCAACTATTTTTCACTGAAAAATAGAAATATCCACCCAACAAAAAAAATAATAATACGGACCCTACTCGATTTTTGTATAATATAGATGCACTCAGTGTCCCTGCAGTAATTAGTGAAAATATAACATATCGCAGATTGGATCTGTTGTGTTTTTCGCTACTGTAGATTTGGAGTTCCATGAGGGATGTAGGAAGTAAATTTATATTCGTCATCTCGATGAAAGTCGATATCTTGTTTTTTATTTCCTAGATTCCGGGTCAGGCCCGGAATGACATACTTTTTCTATATTTTTAATTATTTTATACAAGTCTATCTGCGAGGAACTGTTTTATGTCTTCTAGTCATGCTCAAGTGTAGGTAGATGTTCGTAGTATGGTTTCATTTGCATATTTTTCTTGTAGAGCTGCTTTTACTTTATCATCGATCGTATCTATTTTATTGAACACCATAATTCTCGGCTGTTTTGCTCCTATTTGATCTAAAACATCGTTTACTACTTGTATTCTTTCATGAATAAAAGGGTCTCCTGCATCAATAACATGCAACAAAATATCGCTTTCTATACTATCTTCGAGTGTTGATGAAAATGCTTTGATAAGTTTGGGTGGTAGATCTCTAATAAATCCGATTGTGTCATTTAAAAGAACTTCTTTTCCTGTTCACTTTTCTGGATCTTTCATAATTCGTATTTTACCAACATTGGTTCCTAATGTAGCAAAAAGTTTATTCTCCGCAAGTACTCATTTGTTGGTGAGTGAGTTCAAGATAGATGATTTTCCTGCATTGGTGTATCAGACTATCCCTACGGTAGGCAGTCACTTTCTTTTTCTGGACTCTCTATGGAGTTTACGCATATTTTCATACTCTTTGAGTTTCTGTTCTATTTTGAGAATCTTGTCTCTTAAGTGTCTTTTCATAATTTCTGTGTTGGTTTCTCCTACTCACCTAGAAAGTTTGGATCATCATCACTGTCTACTGAGTTCCATACCCATACCGTAGATTCTTGGTCACATATGCTTAATCGATGCAAGCTCAATTTGTAGTCTGGATTCTCATTCTTGTGCATGTTTACCAAATATTTTCAAAATTAGATCTACTCTATCTCGCGCGATGGCTTTGATAGGGCGGAGGAGCTCATTGATTTTATATATCTGTGCTGGCTTAAGCACATTTCCAATAATGAGTAAATTGGCTCATGATGCCTGCATTTCATCCATAATCTCTTGAAATTTCCCTTTCCCAATATAGGTGTTGGCATCGGGAGTATCTTTTCTTTGGTATTTTTTGAGAATAACAACTCATCCGTAGGTTTCTACAAGATTTTCTAGCTCGGTCATTCTATCCTGCAGTACATCAAATGATGTAGATTTGGTAACAATATCTGCAAGAAACACTTTGTATTGGGTGTTGTTATCGTTTATTTGGGACATTGTGTTTTTTAATGGTGAATGGTAAATGATCAATTGATTTCTGTTATTCTGAGTGTAGTGTAACGAAATAAATAATCTTTGTAATATTGAGATCCTTCATTTCGCTTTGCTTAGGATGACAGCGTTATACAAGAGGGATAGGAATTGCACCTATACTATCGGTTTCGGAGGCCGATGTGCTCACTATTGACACTACCCTCTTAATTAAAAGTTCAAGAGTAGAAGGGAGTAAAGAGTTTCAGCGTTTTTTGCTTTGCAAGTTTTTGTCAAAACAGTACAAGAGTCGTGATAAGTATATATTTTGTGTTGTTTTATGCAATGGTGATTTACTTTGTTTGTATTGTGATGGAGTGGTTGTGGATTGGACTGTTGGTTGTGATATTGGCGATAGCTGGATTGTGGTGATTTGCTCGTTTGGGCATTTTGGATAGGCCAGGGGCTGATATTGTTCCTGCTAGAAAGCCTGTTCCAACAATGCAGTGATTAGTTTTGTATGCTATATTTTTTTTTGTTGTAACATTATTCTTCCCACAATGGCGATGATATGATTTGTTTCAATGATTGTTTGCTGGAGTTACAATATTACTTGTTATTACTACTATTGATGAGTATCTTTACATTAGATGAAAGACTGATTTACCTGCGTGGATAAGATTATTTGCACAGATACTTGCTGCAGTGGTTGCTCTACGAGTAGGTGGCGTTGCTATGGATGAACGAGTATTTCAAGGTGTTGTTGTCACAGTTCCGTTTGTTGTATTTGCTGGATTTTTTGTTATACGATCGTTGTTGTGTATCAATGCTATTAACTGGTTTGATGGTGTATACGGCCAAGCGAGTGGCGTATCGAGTGTTGGCTTTTTGACGATTGTGTTATTGTTACATCTTGTGGTATTGCCCTATTATAGTGCTATCAGTTCGGTGAATGCAGATATTTTGGCATGGGTTTCTGATATATCCTTGTTGTTTTTTGTCTTGAGTTTGGTTTACACGATCGTGGAATATAAACCATATGGATTGTTAAGAGATATAGGAACGATGGTATTTGGTTTTGTATTAGCATATATTTCTATTGTGTGATGAGCAAAGATAGGGACTTTAGTCGTAGCATTGTCATTGGTTATTTTTGATGCAATATGGGTTGGGTTACACAGGATATTTTTCCTTCGCAAAAATCCACTGAAATGAGATTATACGCATTTGCATTATAGATTGCTATGACTTGGTTGGACTAAAGGTGAGGTGAGATTTTTTGTGCGATGATGGTCGTTGATTATGATGGTACTTATGTTGTTGCAGTGAGCTGATAGACGAGATAAGATTATCATTTTTGTTGTTATGGCATTGGTCTTCTTTTGAGTGAATGGTTATTTGTTTTGGGTGAAAAAGTTGCCGTGTGGAATAGTTCCCGGTAAAATGGCAGGTTCAAAAGTCTAAAATTTTATGTGTCAAAAAGTTAAAGAGTTGTAAAACTTTAGCTTTTCTGTATACTTTTGTTTTGTTTGGAAGGTTGGCAGAGTGGTCGATCGCGCACCGTTGGAAACGGTGTGTGCCGCAAGGTACCGGGGGTTCGAATCCCCCATCTTCCGAATCATTCTCACCCAAGGGTTCGTCCGACTCGCTTCGCTCCCTGGATAAACCCGCTTTGCGGGTAAAAATCCCCCCTTCCGAATTATTTATATTTTATATAAAAAAAGAGCCATTTGGCTCTTTTTTACTTGCTTATGTTTTATTCACTTACGGGCATATTGAGATCAAGAATCTTATAGCTTATATACAGGTCTACTGTTCCATCACCATCTGATACGCTTGCTCATGCTTCGTATCCTATAAACATTCCTTTGTTATTCATGTCTGTTGCACAGTTTCCAAAACATCCTGGAGATAATTTCTGTACAAATTCTGTTGTGTTTTCTAGGAAATCAAAATTTGTTTTGAGTGCTGCAGCAGGATCTTGCCCATCATAATATACGGCTAGGTTTGGAAATCCAGATGGTGTATATGGTGTAGTGACAGGGTTAAATCTTGCGAAGATGTCTACAATAGTGATGATTTTATTGGGTCCTGGTGCTGGTAAAGCGACTAGAGGATTTGTGTGCAAATTGAGTATCTGTGCCGCACTGAGAGTTATTCTCTTAGTTACGAGAAATTGATTTTCATCTCCTTGTTCAATATCATCAGTGGTTAACCACAAGTCACCTATTTGTCCATTGAGTGATGATACTCCTGCTCATCAACCACCTCCACCTGAAATGTCGGTCCATGATAATTGTCCGTTTCCATTTGTTGTGAGAACCTGGTTTGCTTGTCAGTCATCTATAGGAAAACTATAGTTTTTTAACGATAATATTCACTCTCTACTTACTGATAGTATATTTCATCCTAATGATGAAAACATATTTAACCCATATGATCATAGTCCAAGTACTGTATGATATCCCAATACATCATAGTCATCGAAACTTATTGTCGTTCAACTTTCTTCAACTCTTACTTGATGTTGTATCTGTGTTTCAGTGTTTTGGTCACTGCTAGATTCATATTCCATCATTGCTAATACTTTATCACTTTCTATTCTTGTGCTTATGCCTACAACATCTCATTGTGTTTGGTTTATAGCTCATAACAAAGCCATGTCTGATACCCCATTTACTAATATAGTTTCTTCGTCTTGATATATAGATCATACTATATCTATAGGTACTATGCTTTGATCTCTAAACATAAATGCATAGTTATCGTCTTGCATAATAGCTGTCTTTCCATTTCCATTGATGTGTAAAAATGGGTCTCCACTTGGTGTTCCGTCTGTAGTAACAAAGAAGCTCTGAATATACTGCGTAAAGCTATTGATATCTGCTTGTATTGTGGCAGCATAGGCACCAAATACTGTTACGGATAGCCCAGCAATGAATACAACGATAAATTTTATGTTTTTCATGGGTGTTTGTTATGGCATAAAATTACTTATTTATTGAGCATTTCGTATACTCTTTGGAATACAATAAGTGCATATCCTCTGAGTTGTGGATCTCCAGGTTTATCTATTTTTTTCATGATACCAGCTCTACTGAGGGCTTTTAGGTGTTCTCCATACCATGGTCTTGTATCGTTTTCTGGTGTGTTATGGATAGGTCCGTATACCATTCTTGATACGAGCGTTGCTAATTCTGCTACTGTAACAAAGTCGTTTGGACGGAATGTTTCATCAACAATACCACTACGCTTGAGCCCCATGTTTCCTAATTCACATGACAGTTGCATAAAGGCTTTCATTTCATTGGATTCGGCGTCTACATCATTGAATACACATACTCTCGTCTTGTCTGGTTCTTTTGACAATACTTTTAATGCAAACATACTTGAGAATTTTGCCATTTCTTTTCTTCTGAGTGGTCAGAGAAGGTTGGCTTTACAAATATCTTCGACGGTTGTCATATTGATGCTACGTCCAAAGACATATGCTTCCACAAGTTCTTGCGAAATATTACATGTCATTGATTTCATGACATTACCGACTTCTTTGATAAAGTTGAATGTGTCATCCATAACTGGATTTTCTGGTTTTTCATCAGCACTTCCGTGTTTTTCATCTGTACATTTACGATCGTAGTAACTATCTGAATTATCTTCACCATCCTCGCAAATTCCTAAATCTTCATCTGTCATAAGCACTACAGGGTTACTTTTTTTGTCATTGATTGGTTGTTGTACCGGAGCCTGTCCACATTGTCCGTCGTATGCACTATTTGTATAATCACCGTTCGGACAAAAATCCATAACTGGCGGAATAACAACACTTACTATTATTGTTGTTTGTGTTGATTCTTCTGTTTCAGGATCAGTGATTGTGATTACTATTTCGTTTGATCCTACTTCTAGTACTACGGGAATTTCAAATGTTCATCCGCTTCACACTACTCCGGTAAACGTCTGTCCTCACACTTCTATTTCTACTACTGATCATGGAGTTCCTGTTCCTACTATAGTTGTGCCTGTACTCGTAAAGACTGCACCACTTTGTGTTGCTCCTGTTTGTGTATTGCCTGTATTGGTTGTTTGTCCATATGCAGGTCACACTCCATTGGCGCTTGCTACTCCTCATACACTATCTACGATATATCCTCATACGGTTGTGCTGTTGATATAGAATGTATTTGCAAATGCATGAGTATAGCTATTGGTTCCTGTGTTTATATTCACTCCAGCAACTATTTTGTGTTGGAGTGTAGCAAATGTATGTGTTATCTGTCAAAAGATATTGGATGTGTTATTATCACAACCGATATACAGCCCTCATGTTAGCTGTAGTGCGTTGTATGATGGATTTATATTTTGTAAATCTGCTAAAGATTCACTATCCAGTGGCCATAATATCTGTCCTCTTGCACTGTTGTAATACAATCATCTTAGTTGTTTCACACAAGATTTTGTATTAGCATTGATGTTCACTACCTGTGGTGAGTTGAGTGTTTTGTGATTACGTAAAAACATTAATCATTCAAAATCATTGCCTCCGTACTGTCGATGAAGATCTGTCTGAAAGTTTTCTAGTCCGGCAAATGGTCATGTAAAAACTGCACCATAATTGGTCACTGGACCACTTGCAAATGTATCAACACTATTAAGCATAAATCATGCTATAGATCAAACTATTCCTATGACAGCAAGTCCTAGGTGACCTATGATGTGTTTGTGGTGTACAGAGATGTTCTTCATGATAATGTTGTGTGATAATTAAAGTTTTTAGTACCACGTAAATGGCATAGAATAACTGTTATTTCATAAATTTATATCATTGTCTGAGGTACTTATATTTCGATTAGCATATATTGTTCCTGATCAACTGTTGTTGTTCAGCATTATGCTAAATGGTCCTCATGTGTAAGCCGTTCATACATACCAGGTTGCTACTATTGGATCCATCATTCCGTCTCATGAGTATGCATCAGCATTAGTTCCAACTAGGCTAGCATATGGATATCAACTTGGTACAGTGGCAGTTACTACTATGTTGTTTACATTGTTTCACGATAACTCGCT
>Ga0209573_1000668_pt1 | contig 66181 bp, 64 predicted proteins | sample TNRBio252014_DNA_FD_185870 | JGI IMG/M metagenome (GOLD analysis project Ga0209573, IMG submission 185870) | Wastewater treatment Type I Accumulibacter community from EBPR Bioreactor in Madison, WI, USA - TNR Reactor_6/25/2014_ DNA (SPAdes)... | ecosystem: Engineered > Bioreactor > EBPR >...
TGAGGGGAGTTTTTGGGCCTAAAGTGGGGGAAGTGAGGGGAGTTTTTGGGCCTAAAGTGGGGGAAGTGAGGGGAGTTAAAGTGGGGGAAGTGAGGGGAGTTAGGGGAAAAGCGGGGCGAGGAGGAAGCTAAAGTGGGGGAAGTGAGGGGAGTCAGCGGAGGTAGAGACTGGCGCTGGCGGCGAAAAGCTCCAAATGATAGCCATTGAAGCCGGTCGAATCGGCTGGAGGCCAGGGATTGAAGGGGGACCAGCGCGGGGATTCAGCCAAAGTGGGGGAAACGCGGGGAGTCGGGTAGGGGAGAGATGCGTTTGCAATCCCCCACTTTCTGGTTTATATGCTTCCGGGAAAATGCGCGGCCCCGAGAAACGCCATGAGTCCCGACATCACCGATCTGCTGGGCAACGACGTCAGGAAACCGACGGCGCTGGTTCACTTCGAGCGGGACATGTCGCTCACCGAGCAGAAGGTGATGACGCTGATCATCTTCCACTGCCAGATCGCCGACAAGGACGAAAGCGGCTTCTATCACATCCGCAAAAGCTTCGTGCGCCGCTTCCTCGGCTGGGAGGACAGCCACAACTATCCGCGCATCTACGAAGCGTTCGAAAAAATCTTTGACAACACCATCCGCTGGAATCTGTTGGGCAAGGACAAGACCTTCAAAAGCCTCAAGTGCAAGCTGATCGTCAGCCTGCTTGAACCGACCGAGACCGGCCCGTTCATCGGGTTCAAGCTCCATCCCGATCTGGAGCCAGCCATCAAGGACCCCCGGCTGTTCGCCCGGATCAAGCTCATCATGATGGCGATTCTGGCCAAGCCCAAGTACGCCTTTCCGCTTTATGAAATTCTGTCCGACTGCTACTCACGCGGCGAACGGGTCGCCCGGCTTTCCCTTCAGGAGCTGAAGGAGTCGCTGGGCATCGCGGGACCCTACTACGATCAATTCATCGCGTTCAAGAAGGAGGTGCTCCGGCCGAACCTGGCGGCCATTAACCAGAACACCGACTGCCAGGTCGCTTACGACACCTATCGGGAGGGGAGAAAAGTGGCGGGCGTGGTGTTCACCATCGACAAGCAGGACTGGCGTCCGCCGCTGCTGGAGGAGCATCTGCGCGAGTTGCAAGGTTACTACCAGCCGCCGGTTCCCGCCGCCCTGCCGCCCTCGAGCGCGCCAGCGCTGTCAACCGCCGAGGAGCAGGCGTTTCTGGACAGCACGAAGCTCTATCAGGTTGCCGAGGCCGACGCCTTGCAAGCCCTCCGGACCCACGGTCTGAATGGAGCGCGGGCGATTCGCGACTACGCCTTGCGCCAAGCGGCGCGTAGAAAGGGATCGAAGGATCAGGTTCGGGATCTCGGCGCTTACATGGCGCGCTGCTTCCGCGAGGGTTATGGCCGGTGGGAGGAGCGGGACCCGCCGGACCCGAAGCGCGCCGAGGCGCCGCGCCAGGAGGTTCAACCCTCCGGGAAGGCGCCGTCCGAGACCGAGCGCCTCGCGGCCAAATTCAAAACCGCGTTCCGAACGCATCAGAGCCAGCTCGTGGACGAGCGGCTGGATCGCATGTCGGCGGAGGAACGGGCGCGCTTCGACGACGAGTTTGCCGCTCGCCACGCGGTTTGGGCGCGGAAATTTCGCGAGGTCGGCCCCACGACGCCCCTGCTGCGCTCCGCCTTCCAGACGTTCGCCGTGGAGATGCTGCTCGACCCCGAGCAAAAGGACATCGTCGCGTTCGCCCGGGACCGCTCGGCCTCGGCCGAGGTCATCGAGTGGTTGCGAGGAGCGGTTTGAACGTCGCGGGCCGGCGAGTCTCGCCAACCCTGCTTAGGCCGGCGGCGGGTTCTGATCCAGCCAGTAGTCCAGGCCCTGCGCGTTGAGTTCGATATCCATCCCGAGAACCTCGCGCCGCTGTTCGGGGTCCAGCCGCCAACCCTGCCGCTCGGCCTCGGCATCCATCAGCGCCCACAATCCGGCCAGAATTCGCGCGCCGCGTTCGGGGCCGGTAGCGCGCTCCCGTTCGGCCACCGCGAGATGTGCGTCAATCAGCCGATGCAGGTCGTCGCCCAAACGCGGGATATCGGTCACGCGGGAGAAGTGGGTGAGGTACAACGCCGCTGGCTGGCAGGCCAGAATGCGATCCACCGAGGCGTGCATGACTGCCGGGTCGAACTGGGTGGGTGAGGTGGTGGGAATCACCGACGGTTGCCCGGCCACATCCAGTTCGCGGAAGGACAGGCCGAAGATGTCGCCAGTGAACAGGCAGCCGCTGCGCGCATCGAGCAGGCACAGATGATGGCGGGCGTGGCCGGGCGTTTCCAGGCAGGTCAAAGTCCGGCCGGCGAGATCGAAGCGGTAGCCGTCGCCGACGGCTACAATTCGGTCGGCGGGGACGGGTAGCAGCTCGCCGTACAACCGGTGGGCTTCGTCCGCGCCGTAGACCGCTTGGACGGCGGCGAACAGCTTGGCGGGATCGGCCATGTGCGGGGCGCCGCGCGGATGCACGACCAGGCGGGCCTCGGGGAAAGCCTGCATCATCGCGCCGGCGCCGCCGGCGTGATCCAGATGGACGTGGGTCAGGAACACGTAGTCCACGCTGGTCGGCGACAGGCCCAGGATTTGCAAGGCGTCCAAGGCGCGTGGCAGGCAGGCGTTGCTGGCGGTGTCCACCACGGCGACCCGGCCGTGTTCGACGATGAGGTGAATGGCGGCCAGTTGCGGCCGAATATAGCCGGAATCGAAGGCGTAAATGCCGTGATCGTAGCGCAGCAGTTCAAGCATAAGCGTTCTCGTTGGGGTGGGCTGATCAGGTTAAAAGTTGAGTCGCTATGATGACAAAGACGATAGGTCTACCGGAAGCCGCTCCAACCTGCCTGATTTGTCAGGCGCCCCTGTCTTTTTGGCAGGCGCAGAACAGCCGGCTGTGCGGTCGTGGGGAATGCGACTGGCGTTACGCGCTGCTGCGCAGACAGCATGAGGTTTGCGTGGTTTGTGGTCGGCCGCTGTCGGCGCAGGAGCTGCCTGCCCAGGTTTGCGCGGCCCCCGCCTGTCAGCGGGCGGCGGTCGCAGAGCGTGGGCGCGTGGTGTACGAGCGCAATCAGGCGCGCTACGCGGCGCTGATTCAGCAGGAGATCGAGCAGGCCGCGCGGTTGCGCGACCGGGTGATGGAAACGTTTGGTTTGCGGGAGCCGGACTCATTTCGGCTGACGGTGATTCCGGCGGCCACGAACCAACTGGTGAATCTGCCGGAACGCCGCCGCCGCGCGTTGCGCGACCACGTGAACGCGCTGATCGATCAGGCGGCTGGATGGCCCGCGCTGCCGCCCATGGCTGAAGAACCCGCGCCGCCGCCCACGGAGCGGGAATCCCGGCTTCAGACTGTTCTCGGCCAGGCGTGCGCCTGTTGCCGGGGATTCTGCTGCGAGGGCGGCGGCGACCATGCCTATCTGACCGTGGAAACGATCCGCCGCTACCAGGCCGCCTACCCAGATCAGCGGCCCCGCGATATTCTCGCCGCCTATCTGGAGCGGGTAGGCCAGCGGACCGTCGAGGGGTCCTGCATCTACCATCAGGCGGATGGCTGCGCCCTGCCCCGCGCGCTGCGCGCAAATCTTTGCAACCGGCATTTTTGCAAGGCGCTGATGGAATTCCAGCGGGATTTGCCCGCGACCGGTCCGATTCGCGGCTTTTTCGTGGCTGCGAATTACGGCGCCATTCACGCCGCGATGCTGGTTCATGACGACCAGGTTTTGATCGTTCAGGGAGCGGGAGCGCCGGAACCCTGAGTCTCAACGCGAGCCAGCGCCACCGGAGCGGTTCGATCCACCGCCAGCCGCGCCACCCAGGCGTTTGTCGCGCTGGCCGTGATCCCCTGCACCCCGTTGGGGAACAGGCCGCCCGCGAGCACCAGCAGGGCCATGACGCTCGCGATCAGCACCTCGCGCGGCCGCAAATCCATCGCCGTCGCTGCCGCCGGATCGGTGACCGGTCCCAGGAACGCCCGCTGGAAGAAGCTGAGGAAGTAGGCCGCGCCCAGCACCGCACTGCTGACGGCGACCAGCGCCAAACCGGGATGGGTTTGCCAAGCCCCGATCAGGATCAGCAGTTCGGCGGCGAAGCCGCTGGTTCCCGGCAGGCCAATGGAGGCCATGCCGAGAAGCAGGAAAAAGGCTGTCAGCCGGGGCAGCGGCCGGGCCAGTCCGCCCAGGCTCGCCAGATCGGTCGAACCCAGCCGGTGGTGCAGAAAACCGGCGATCAGGAACAGGCCGCCGGCGATCACCCCGAAGTTCGCCAGTTGGAACACCGCGCCCTGCACGCCCTGAAGGTTCAGGGTCCCGATGCCGACGATGACCAGTCCGACATGGCTCACGCTGGAGAAGGCGAGCATCTTGCGCAAATTGGCCTGTTGTAGCGCCGCCAGAGCCCCGTAGAGCGCGCCAAATCCTCCCAGGCTCATTAGGAGCCACCCGTAGTCGTGCGCGGCTTCTGGGGCCAGCGGGAGGGCAAAACGGAGGATGCCGAAAGCGCCGAGCTTGAGGCCCACCAACAGCGCGCTCAGTCCCGTCGGCCCCTCGCGCAGCACGGTCGGCAGCCAGGTATGGAACGGAAACAGCGGGGCCTTGACGGCAAAGCCGAAAAACAGCAGCAGAAAGACCGGAACCTGCGCTGAAGCCGGGAGTGGATGTTCGAGCAGGACCCGATAGTCGAAGCTCAACCCGCCGGGTGCGGGAACGCCGACGGTGCTGGCGTGACCCAGTCCCAGCAGCAGGATGGCGAACAGCAGCAGGACGCCGCCGGCCAGCATGAACAGGGTGTATTTGGTGGCGGCGAAGCGCCGTTCCGGCCCGATGCCCCACAGGCTGATCAGGAAATAGATCGGGACTAGGGTCAGTTCCCAGAACAGGAAGAATAGCACCAGATCGAGGGCGCAAAACACGCCGATGGTGAAGCTCTCCAGCGCCAGTAGCAGGGCGAAGTACAGCCGGGGCATGAACTGGATGGAAGTCCACGACGCCAGGATGACGCCGCAGAACAGCAATGCCGTCAGCGGCGGAAACAGGGCGGCGATGCCGTCAATGCCGAGCAGGTACTGGACGTTCAGGCTGGGAATCCAGGATGCTCGTTCCACCAGTTGCATCCCGGCACTATCCGGGTTCAGGGCCGCCAGCATCGCCAGCGCCAGAATCAGTTCCAGCACGGCCCCGGCCAGCGCCGCCACCCGCACGGTGCGGCCCTCGGGCAGAAACGGCAGCAACAGCGCCCAGGCCAGCGGCAGGAAAATCAGCAGACTCAGGATGGGGAAGCCGAGGGGGTCAGCGGCGGATAGGTGTTCAGAATTAGACAACACTCTTGCCAAGCTCCTTGGAAAAGTGGTGAGAACTGATTTGCAGTTTCCGGCTTAGGTACAGACGGTGGGCGTCGTGTCTGATTACACCCGAATCAAGATGAAATTGGTCGCAGGACAATTCCTTCGCTTTTTCCAGGAGCCAGTCGAGAAGCATTCCGCCATAGCCACGCTTGCGGAATGCACTCCGGCTGATAAGGTCATCCACATAGAAAATACGTCCCCAAGCCAGGAATTCAGCAACGCGATAACCCGCTGCCGCGACTATCTGGTTGTGTGAGGCAATGTATACGAGAACATAGCCATGGCTCTTCATTTGGTGCTGGACCCGTGCCACGAATTCATGTTCGGAAAGGTGTGGCCTGAGTTCGTGCAACGCGGGAAAACAATCTTCTATTTCGGATTCTGTAGAGGCGACGCGAATATCCATGGGTTCTCCAGGAATCACTGAATTACCTTGGATTTCGTGTAAGGAGAAATTAGGGTTTGGCTGGTGGCAACGCATAAGTGATCCTTGTGCCTTCGACTTTCACATATCCTTGTTCTACAATCGCTTTGTAGACTGCATCGATGTCACTTGATGGAATGTCCTTACCACATCTCGCGTGAATGGTGCTCCACAATGTCTTGGGAGTACGGGGCTTCGATGCCTTGCGTCTGATAAGGTCGTCTACAGCAGCTTTGATGAGTTCCTCTCTCGTTGGTTTGGAAGGTGCGGTATTGGGTTTCTGTTGAGACGCTATGATTTTTGGTTGCTGTGTGGCGGGCAGAGATGCCGCGAAGCATGGCATTTCTTCAATGGATGCCGACCGCGCAGCAAAGATTTTCTTGTTTTTAAGATGCTGAATTAAAGGATCGAAGCCTGTATCCTTTGATATGATGTGAAAAAAGCCCATGGGCTCAACCGACGCCAACACTCCAAGATAGTATGCGATATGAAAATCAAGAGCATTTCGTCCGGAAGTTTCCAGAACAATGTACTCTGCTTTTTCTCCAAGCTCTTGCATGGCAAGAACAAGCTCGACGGGCAGCTTGGTGTTATTTGGTCCTAGAAATACTCGTACTCGAAAGCACTCATCTTTCAAAAGTGTAAGGGATTTTACCTGGACATTCTCGTAGTCAACCAAGACGTAATTTGTCTTCACACTTCTACCTTTTCAGCAATCTCTTTCTATCAAAGGTAGCGGTGCGCATGATTAATGCCCACTCCCCGCCTCGAATACCCGCGCCACGTTCTCCACCGCGCCGCTGATCGTTTCCAGCCACGGATGGGCGTAAAGGCCGACGCTGACCATCACCGCGCACAGCAGTGCGGCCATAACCAGTTCCCGGTTGCGCAGATCGGTCAGAGGCGGCGGCGAACTCCTGGGATTGCGGGCCAGAAAAATCCGCTGATACGACCACAGCAGGTAGCCCGCCGCCAGCACGTTGCCGGAGGCGGCCAGCGTGGCGACACCCCAGCCGTAGGTTTCGAGCACGCCTTCCAGCGCCAGATGGGCGGCCTCGAAGCCGGGCGTGCCGGGCATGGCGATGCTGCCCAGCACCACCACCAGGAAGGTCAACCCGATCAGAGGGACCGTGTCGAACAGTCCGCCCAGGCGGTAAAACCGGGTGACGCCCAGCCGGCGTTGCAGCAGGCCGGCGACCAGAAACAGCCCGGCCGTGGCCAGACCCAGATTCAGACTCAGCAGCAGGCCCCCTTGCATCCCGGGCAGATTGAGCGCGAACAGCCCGACCATGAGCGCGCCGGTGTGGCTGACCACGGCGAAGGCCAGCAGGCGGCGCAAATCCTTCTGCATCAGGGCGAGCAGCGCGCCGTACCCCATGCCGGCCAGCCCCAGCACGATCACCGCGCCGGCCCACTGCTGGGTCGCGGCGGGCAGCAGCGGAAACACGAAGCGCAACAGCGCGTAAACCCCCACTTTCACGCCCGCCAGCAGCGCCAGGCCCACCGCGACCGTGCCGTGCTGGGCCACGACCGGGAACCAGGCGTGAAACGGAAACAGCGCCAGCCGCACCGCCAGCCCGCCGAACAGCAGCACGAAGATCAACGACTGCAAACCCAGCGATGCGGGCGTGGCGAGCAGAGCGGACAGATCGAAGGACCAGCCGCCGCCCGTCGCGGCGGCGTGATTCCAGCCCAGCAGCAGGATTCCGGCCAGCAGCGCCGCCAGGCCGCTCAACAGGTCGCGAACCAGCCGCCAGGCCGCTCGCCCGCGCACCGGGCTGGTTCCCCAGCGCCAGACCAGAAACGCCACCGGAATGACCTCGGCCAGCGCAAACAGCCAGAACTGCATCAGATTCAGCGCGGTGAACATGCCCATCAGCGCCGCTTCCTGCGCCAATATGCCAGCCACCAGCACGCCGGGCCGCTCCCGCCGGATCGTCTGGGCGTAGAGCAGGATCAGCAGCGTCAGCAATGCCGTCAGCGGCAGGAACAGCACGCCGAGACCGTCAATGCCCAAGTGGAGGCTCAGCCAGGGCAACGGCTCGACCCGTTCGACCAGTTGCGCGGCGGGATCGTGCGGGTGGAACTGGATCAGCGCCGCTATCGTCAGCAGCAGTTCCACCCCCGCCACCGCCACGCCCAGGGTCAACGCCGTTTGGATGCGCCGCACGCGCCAGGCCGCGAGCGCCCCAACCAAGGGCATCAGGAGCAACAGACTTAGCAGTGGAAAACCGGCTATCCCAGCTTCCGGGCTTTCGCTCGCGCGCACGATTTCGCGCAGGCCCACCAGCGCGATCAGAACGAGCAGGATCGCCGCCATCGAGGCCCAGGATTGCCTCAGCCCACGCTCGACTCGATCCAGTCCGCGCCCCAGTCGGCGACTGGCGGTCACGACGCCCTGCCCGACGGCTCGGAATACCAGCAACTCCTCAAAACCGTTGACGACCGCCGCCGTCCGCTCGGTGAGCCAGCCCACAATGCCCGGATCGCGGTCGGCGGCGTTGGGCGCGCGCTCCAGAATCCGCCCGGCGCCGACTTGGCGCTCCTCCCACTGGGCCAGCGACGACAGGGCGTTGACCGCCGGGGCCGGCAGCCCGGTCGCCCGATCCACCACAGCGGCGTCAAAGCGGTTCAGCGCGCGGGCCAGCCGGCGCACCGGCTGCACCACCGCCCAGTCCGCCGCGTCCTCCAGCCAGAACCGTTGCAATGCCGCCGCATAGGCCCGGCGGCGCCCGGCGAGGAAAGTGGAGACCGGACGCACGCGCGCTCCGGGTGGCGGGTACAGGACCGAGGGCGCACGGAGAAACTGATAGCCGCGAACGATGGCGTGGCCGCACAGGTGAACCAGCGCCAGGGTCCAGAACCCGAGGCCGCAGGCGAGGAACATCAGCCCTAACTGGCCGGTGGTGGAAAAGATGAGGGCGCTTTTGATGTCGGTCTGCGCCAGTCCCGCCCAGAAGCCGTACAGGGCCGTCGCCAATCCGATTATCGCCAGCGCCGCCATGGCCGCCGGCGACTGCTCGAACACCGGTTGCAGGCGCAACAGCAGATAAACCCCGGCATGAACCATCACCGCGCCGTAGAACAGCGCGCTCGATGGCGTAGGCCCTTCCATGGCCCGGGCCAGCCACGGCGCCAGCGGAATTTGCCCCGATTTGGCGACCGCCGCCAGTAGGAAACAGCCCGCCAACGCTCCGACCTGGCCCGCGCTTAAACCCGCCGCTCCCGTGGCCATCGTCGTCCAGTCCACGCCTCCCAGCCAGTGGAACGCCAGGGCGATGCCGAGCAGAAAACCGGCGTCGCCGATCCGGTTGGTGACGAACACGCGAGTGGCGTTCTCCGCCGCCACCGGCCGATCCTGGAAAAACACAATCAGCAGGTAGGAACACAGCCCGGCAACTTCCCAGCCGACGAAGGTCAGCACCGCGTTGCCGCTCATGAACAACACCAGCATCGCGGCGGTAAACAGGCTCAGGATCATGAAGAAGCGGTGAAAGCCGGCTTCCCGGTGCAGGTAGTTCACCGAAAACCGGGTGACCAGCAGGCACAACAGGGCGGTCAAAGTGGTCAGCGTCAGACCGAGCGGGTCGGCGACGAAATTGATGTCCACCTGGTAAGCGCCGCTGGTCAGCCAGCGCCCGAGCGTCAACGGTTCGGGCAGTTCGCCCGCGAACCGGGCGGCGACCAGCGCCAGCGTGGCCGCGAACGAACCGGCGCTCGCCGCCAGCGCGATCCGGCTGGTGCGCCGCTCGTGCGCTTCGCCGCTGGCCTGGCCGAACAGGATGGCCACGCCGATCCACAGCGCGGCGGCCAGCGGCAGGGCTGGAATGAGACCGGCGATCCACTCAAACATGAACATGATCGCTTCCTCCAATGCGGGCCGGCGGCAGCGGGTCAGCATGTCCTCGATACCAGTCGCCCGACCGGGCGCACACTGATAGCGGTTGAATCGGGCTGGTCCACAGGACGAAGCCTCGCGCCGGGTCGAAGATCGAGAATTCGCCGCTGTCGGGGTCCTTGGCGATCAGATGCACCCAGCCGTTGCCGACCAATTCCTGCAACGGCGGCTGCCGACCGTAGATGGCCGCCAGCACCTCGGTGCGGGCCTCGACCACGATCTGCAAGCGCAGCGGTTCGTGAATTTCGATCATCTGCCGCGGCAGGCCGGTGCGCAGGTCGCTGCTCGCGCCTTCCATCACCGCGAACAGCCCGGTGACGTTGTGCGGCAGCTTGGTGCCGCAGCCCAGCCGGTCGTTATTCACGGTGGAGAAGTAGTATTCCAGGTTGATGCCCGCGCCGACCGGCCCGACCGCCAGCAGCACGCCCTCCAGCACGGTCCCGTCGGGGTCCTGGGTCGGATCGTAGGAAATCAGGAACGCGCGCCGGTCCAGGAACAAGCCATGGCTCATCGAGCGCCGGCCAACCAGCGCGGCGGCGTTGGTGGCGTGGCCCAGTTCTGGTCGCGCCTGGCTGAAATCGCGGGCGCGACCGACGATGTGACGCAGGGCCTGGGCCGGCGTGGGATGGCGCGGCGCCGAAGCCAAGCGGCGGCAGCGTTCGTGAGCCGACAGCGCGCACGCCTGATCCAGTTCCCGTTGCAGCGTGGCCAGAGCTTTTTTCGCCTCGGTGGGTAGATCGGCCTGGTCGTAGAACGTGATCTGCTCGTCGCAGGTGTTGTGTTCGGCCCCGACGAACCAGCTATCCGCCGGGATGTGAATGCCGCGTTCGGCCAACAGCGCTCGCACCGCCGGGCGGTTGGCCATGGCGGCGAAGGCGCGGGCGTTCGGGCCGCCGTGACGCCCGCTGCACGCCCCGCAGTCGTAGGCGGCCAGGTGCGGATTGTTCTGGCTCATCGAGCCGTGGCCCATCAGCACCACCACCGGCGCGAATTGCGCGGTCAGGCCGATGCTGCGCAGCAGGGCGGCCACTCGGTCGGCCTGCTCGGCGTCGGTGAAGCCCAGCCGGGGATGTTCCGGCGTGGCCGGGGTGGCGGGGTCTGAGGCGGTAACCGCGATCTGAGTGGGCGGTGGCGGCGTCCACCACGCGGCGACGGCTTCCGCAAATCGCGCCTGTGGGAGCGGGGCCAGCACTTTGCTCGCCAGCGCCAGCAGTGCGCCGGGGGCCAGTGCATCAATCAGCGGAAACGATGACAGCAGGTTGCGCCGCAACTCCGGGAACAGCGCCCGCAACTGGTCGCGCAGCGTGCGTCGCCGGTCGTGCTTGGCGATTTGGGTTTCGGTTCCGGGCCGCGCGACTTCGCGCACCTCGTGGGCGGGCGTGGCTACCACCGGACAGAGCGGCGTCACTTCACGGTCATCCAAGCCCCGCCAGTTCATCACCACGCCGAAGAAGCCCGCCGCGCCCAGCGTCTCGATGCGCGGGTTCAGTTCTTCCAGGTGGCGGCGGAAACCTTCTTCCCGGTCGTCAATGCAAAAGATCACTTGAGCCTGTGGCCGCTGAGCGCGCATCGCCCAGCGGCCACGCCCGTGGTTGTTGGCCAGCGCGTTGAGCAGCGCCTCCCGATAATGGCGCTCGTAGGCGCACAGCCAGAGCGCGCCGCGCAAGTGGGCTGGCAACTCGTCCAGCGCCGCCAGCAGGCGTTTGATCTCCGCCGGAGCCAGCGCCCGCAGTTCGCCGCCAGCCAGGCCGAGATGCTGGGCCAGCCGGAACAGCCGCCAGGCGTTGCCGTGGACCGTGGGCGCATCGGATTCCGCCGCCGCCGGACTGTGCCGCCAGGTCCAGATCATGTCGGCGAGGGCATCCCAAACGGTGGGGGCAAATTCCATCACTCCCCTCTCCCCTGGTGGGAGAGGGGCTGGGGGTGAGGGGGTCATCCCCGCCTCGGTCAACGCCCTTGCCCGGCTGGCCAGATACTCCGGCAGGCGTCCCTCGTGGAGGGCGTACCGCACCAGCGCCTCTGCTGGCCGCGCGATGAAATAGGCGCGCAATGCCGGTAGCGTCCCCTCCAGACCCCAGGTTTCGCGGCACAGACTCTCAATCCACAGGCCGTCGAGGCACAGCCGCACCGCCAGATAATCCGCCAGCGCGACCGGGGTTTCCCGGTTGGCCGGGTAATGGGGATGCTGTTGCCGCCAGTTCATCATCCCGGACCAGCCGGGCAATTCCAGGGCAAGGCGGGTCAAATAGCCTTCCCAACGTGACTCGGGCAGACCCAGCCGGCGCAATTCGGCGCTGATCGCTTCCATGGGGTCATTGGGCCAGCGGGCCAGCGCTGCGCGCCAGCCGGACAGTCCGGCGAAGGTCCAGGCCAGGTCGCTCCCCGCCAGCCGCCGCCAGGCCGGATACAGCCCTTCGGTTCGGTCGGGCAGACGCCATGCGGCCAGCCCCTCATCGAGATGCGCGGCGCACAGGCGGATCAGGATCGGGCGGACCCGGTCGAGCACGTCCTGGCCGGTAAGCGTCCGCAGCAACCCGCGCAGCGTGCTCCCCGCGCTTACGTCCGCGAACAGCCGCTCGACCAGCGCCCCCGCTTCCGCCCGCATGTGCTGATGCACGCCGGGCTCCTGTTCCTCCCCCGCGCCCTGCGCCTTGAACCGCGCCAGCAGGGATTTCGCCAGGTTCAATTGCAGGTCCACCAGTTCCTCGGGATGGAGGCCATCGGCGGGCAACTGGAAGCTTTCCAGACAGGCCCGCCACAAATCCTCCACGGCGTCCCGTTCGCTCTTCATCCCGTCCCGCGCCGCCGCTTCCAGCAGCCGCTGGCGTGCGGTTGCGGGGACATCGTCCTGAAACCGGTGGGTGGCGTCGAGTTCTTCCATCCGCCAGACGAGCTGGCTGGGGGTCAGGGCGTCCACACCGTAGACTAGAGAGACATGCAGCGCCTCATCGCGCCGGATTTCCCGCTTGCCTGCGCGAACCAGTACGGCCTCGGCCCGTACTTCCGCGCGCTCGGCCAGCACCGCCGTCAGGTCGGCGTCGGTGATCCGGCTCGCCCGGTACTGTTTGCGGAATTCTTCCTCCGGCCAATAGGCGCGAATGCCGGTCAGCCGTTCGGCCGCCGCCAGCGCCTCCTCGAACGGCAGATGTTGATAACCGTGCAAGGTGTTGTGATGGACGAAATTGAGGATCGGTGCCTGACCGGGCAACACATGGTCGAGATGGGCCACGGTCCGTTCGATGATCTGGCGCGGTTCGAGAGGGGACGCGCCGGCGGAATCCTGATGGGCGATGGCGGACATGGCGCTCTCCTACCACAGCCGGGTGAAGATGGCGCTCAACCGGGCGACCGTGGCGTTCATCAGGCCAGTAGCCAGCGCGGGCTGGAGCCCCAGGAGCAGTATTCCCGCCGCGAGTGGAGCCGCCGCCGCCCATTCGCGCGGCCGCAGGTCATGGAGTTCCGCCAGTTCCGGGCGCTGGGGGCCGGCGAACAACTGGCCGATGGTGCGGATTGCGTAAGCCGCGCTCACCAGCACGCCGAGGCTGGCCAGCAGCATCAGCGCGCCCCAGCGCTCGAAGCCGCCGAGCAGGGCGTGCAGTTCGGCGACGAACCCGGCCAGGCCGGGCATCCCCATCGAGGCCAGCAGCGCCAGCGTGACCAGCAGGGTGAAGCCGGGCGTGACCCGCGCCAGCGCGCCGTAATCGGCCACCTCGCGGCTGTGAGTGCGCTCGTACAGCAGGCCGATCAACAGGAACAGCGCCCCGGCGATCAGGCCGTGGGCGGTCATTTGCAGAGTCGCGCCCATCAGCCCGGTCTCGTTCAGGGCCGACATCCCCAGCAACACCACGCCCATGTGGCTGATGGAGGAATAGGCGATCATCGCCTTCAAATCACTCTGCCGCCAGGCCAGCAGCCCGCCGTAGAGGATGTTGGCCAGTGCGATCCCGACCAGCAGCGGCTGCAACAACAGGGCCGCCTCCGGCAGCATGGCGATGACTCGCAGCAGGCCATAAGCGCCCATCTTGAGCAGCGCGCCGGAGAGCAGGATGCTGACCGGGCTGGGCGCTTCGACATGGGCCAGCGGCAGCCAGCCGTGCAGCGGGAAGATGGGAATCTTCACCCCGAACCCGATCAGAAACGCCAGCAGCAGCAACACCTGCTGATCGCGGGGCATACTGGCCGCCGCTTGCGCAATCGCGGCCATGGCGAACGATGGCGTGGGCGTGCTCCGGTAGGCCATGATCAGGCCGATCAGAATGAAGATGGCCCCGCCCATGGTGTACAGCACGAAACTGAGGCTGGCGGCGTGCCGCTTCTCCCCACCCCACAGATCAATCAGGAAAAACAGCGGAATCAGCGTCAGTTCCCAGAACATGAAGAACAGGGTCCAGTCCTGGGCCATGAACACGCCGAGCATGGCGAATTCCAGAATCAGCATCCAGGCGTAGTAACCCTTGACGCGAGTGGTCACCGACGCGGAGGCCAGCAGCGCCACCAGGGTCAACAGGGTGGCCAGCAGCACCATCGGCAGGGACAGCCCATCCACCCCCAGCGCGTAGGAGACGCCGAGCGCGGGACTCCACACGATCTGTTCGACAAACTGAATCGCCGCCGTAGTCCGGTCGAACGCGGCAATCAGACTCCAGGCCAGTGCCAGCGCCAGCCCGGCATGGAACAGGGCTACCGCGCGGATGAGACGGGGCTGGGCCGCCGGCAACAGGGCGACCAGGATCGCCCCAAAGAACGGCGCCCACAGGATGAGGCTAAGCGTTCGCATTTGTTAAAATCCGTTGGGATGAATGGCGGACCAAAGCGACGGATGGCCGCGCATGATAACCGTATCCTGGGCGGGAGCGGGATAGGTTTCCCATCGCGGCGAACCGGGAGGTTTGGCCAGCAGCCCGCCGGGTTGTTTCGTCCAAATCGCGCCAGGAGGAACAACGCGCCCGATATTCCACGTGGAATATTTCGCTGCCCCATGCTTTGCTGAATACAGCATCAGTATTCCACGTGGAATATTTCGCCGCCGCGCCATTTTCCGAATACCGATGTTCGCCCGCCGCCGGGTTCTCGTTTCCCATTCTTCATTCTGGAGGTTGTTCCATGCCCCTGCTCGCCCTGCAAACCTCGGCTCGTCTGACCAACCAGCAGCGCTATAGCCTGCTCGCGCCGCTTTCGCAAATCGTCGCCGAGTGCATCGGTAAACCGGAACGCTACGTTATGGTCACCGTCAGCGAGGCGGCGATGCTCATGGGCGGCGCGGAAGGCCCGGCGGCCTACGCCGACCTGCGCAGCATCGGCGGTCTGAATGGCGCGGTCAACCGCAAGCTGTCCGAACGGATCTGCGCTCTGCTGCAAGATCAACTGGGCATCCCGCCCGACCGGGTTTACCTTGGCTTCACCAGCATCAGCGCCGAAAACTGGGGTTGGAATAGCGGCACGTTCGGCTAAATTCCTTCATTCCACCACATCGGAGGCTTCATCATGGGACAACCACTTCGCAAACCCGCTGCGATGTTTACTTACGCGGATTACCGCGACTGGCCGGACGACGAACGCTGGGAATTGATCGAAGGCGAGGCTTACGCCATGGCCGCGCCTGGGTTAGCCCATCAGACGGCGGTCGGCGAACTATTCCGGCAAATCGCTAACCACTTGGTCGGCAAACCCTGTCGCCCCTTCGTCGCGCCTTTCGACGTGCGCCTGCCGCGCGGCCAGGAAGCCGATGACGACGTGACGACGGTGGTGCAACCCGACATTGCGGTGATCTGCGATCCGGCCAAGCTGGACGAGCGCGGCTGTCGCGGTGCGCCGGACTGGGTTATCGAGGTGCTGTCGCCTAGCACCGCCGCCAAGGATCAGATTCAGAAGCTCGCCGCTTACGAACGCGCCGGCGTGTGCGAAGTCTGGCTGGTCCATCCCACCGATCACGTCGTCAGCGTCTACACTTTGAGCGCCGCCGAGGATTACGGCAAACCCGCCATTCACGAAACCACGGGAACCCTGGCGTCCGGCTTGTTTCCTGACTTGCTGGTTGACTGGGGACTGATTTTTCAGGACTCGACCGCTCGGCTATCCCCTCCCACAACCAAGGACGCTGCATGAAAGCAAACATCATCATGAACCCCCATCCGATGACGCTGCGGCCCACCGACACGGTGGCGACCGCCGCTGACCGGATTCTCAAGCATCATCTGCGCCATCTGCCCGTAGTAGACGAACAGGGCCGCTACCTGGGCACGTTCAGCGTTTACTCGCTGCTGAAGTTGACCTTGCCCAAGGCGGTGCTGGACAAGCACGGGCTGGATAACGTGTCTTTTGTGACCGAAAGCGTCGAGGACTTAGCCCAGCGCCTGGGTCGGCGGCGCGACGAGCCGGTGAAAAACTGGCTGAACATCCACGAGGTCGCCCGTCCCGACACCCACGCTATGGAAGTGATGCTCCTGATGCTGCACGGGCGCACCACCAGCGTGCCGGTGGTGAACAAGACCAATAACCGGCTGGAAGGCATCATTTCGTTCTGGGATGTCCTGGAAAAGCTGCTTGGGGAGAACTCCTGAGATGCACGGTTCCAGCGAAGCCGCCTCGGCGGTGCTGTTCGGTCTGAACCCCATGTGGGTGGCCGCCATTCTGTTCGCGCTCACCTACGTGGTGGTGATGACCGAGAAGATCAACCGCGCCATCGTCTCCTTGCTGGCGGCGGGGCTGATGATCGTGCTCGGCATTCTCAATCAGGAAGCCGCCATTCGCGGTATCGACTTCAACACCATCGGCCTGCTGATCGGCATGATGCTGATCGTCGCCATCACCCGTCAGTCCGGTGTCTTTCAGTTTTTGGCGATTTGGGCGGCCAAGAAGGTGGATGCCCGACCCTGGGGCATTCTGGTGATGATTTCGCTGGTCACGGCGGTCACCTCGGCGCTTCTGGACAACGTAACCACGGTGCTGCTGGTCGCGCCGGTCACCCTGCTGATCACCGAGGAACTCAGGATCAATCCCTATCCCTACCTGTTCGCGATGATCTTTTCCTCCAACATCGGCGGCACGGCGACTCTGATCGGCGATCCGCCCAACATCATGATCGGTTCCGCCACCGGCCTGACCTTCAACGATTTCGCCTATAATCTGGCCCCGGTTGTTTTCGTGATCATGGCGGCCACGCTGGCGCCGATCTATTTCATTTGGGGCCGGCATCTCAGAGCCACGCCGGAAGATCGCCAGCGGGTGATGCAGTTCAACGAACACGAAGCCATCACCGACCGACGACTGCTCAAGCAATGCTTGCTGGTGATCGGCCTGGTGATTGCCGGTTTCGTTTTTGCCCGGTTTCTCGGTCTCGAAGCCGCCACGGTAGCCATGACCGGCGCCGCTCTGTTGCTGCTGCTGGCCAACTTCGGTCACGATGCCGAGCATCAGAGCAAGCACGTGCTGGACGCCTTCAACGAGGTGGAATGGATCACCATCTTCTTTTTCGTCGGCCTGTTCATCGTGGTGCACGGGGTGGACGGCACCGGCCTGCTCAAACTGCTGGCCGATAAGATGCTGGCCCTGACTGGCGGCGACTTGAGCGCTACCGCGATGGTGATCCTGTGGTCCTCGGCCATCCTGTCAGCGATCATTGATAACATCCCTTTCGTCGCCACCATGATCCCGCTGATCAAGGCCATGGCCCCCAGCTTCGGCGGGCCGGAAGGCTTGATGCCGCTGTGGTGGTCGCTGTCGCTGGGCGCGTGCCTGGGTGGCAACGGCACCCTGATCGGCGCCAGCGCCAATCTGGTGGTCGCCGGCTTCGCCGAGCGGGCCGGCCAGCCGATCCGCTTCGTCCAGTACACCCTGATGGCCTTCCCGATCATGCTGATGTCCATCGCCATCAGCATGGTCTATCTGTATTGGCGGTATTTGTAGTATCCGAACCGCTTGCCGCCGCCCGCAACCCGGTCTTGGAGCCAAGCCGGCGGCGAACGGTTCGCGCGGCGCGTTTTGGACCGCGAACGTGGGCGCGATTCGCGCTACAGGTAATAGAACACCAGGCACACGCCCAACAGTAGCACTGCCCACAGCACCATGCTGCCTGAGGGCCACGTCATGGCCAGCAGGCCATGCGGGCCGTGGTGGCGGGACAAGCCCGCGATCAAGGCTTCCACGCGCCGCTCCATGGCAAGATTGAACGCCTCCCACCCCGACAGCGCCACGGTCCAGACGCGGGTTGCGGCGGCAGGCAGCAGCCGGCGGTAGAACCAGTCGAAATCCAGATTTACCGAGTGCAATTCCGGCGGATAAATGCCGGTCCGCACCAGCACCGAAAACGCCAGGGCCGACCAGGTCAGCAGTTGCAACTGGGCGATGACGTGCGTGGTGGTGTAGGGATCGAAGGCGACCGGATACGGCAGGATGGCGTAAAGCGCATCCGGGAACACGCCGATCCCGATGCACAGCGCCGCCGCCAGCCCCATTGCGATCAGCATGTGGGTCGGCGCTTCCTGACAGCGGATGCCGCTGTCGTGGGCGAAGAAGGCGAAATAGGGAATCTTGATGCCGGCATGATGGAACACGCCGGCGGAGGCGAACAGCAGGAACAGAAATGGAATCCAATGCCCTTCCTGAGCCGCCGCTTCCAGAATCAGCGACTTGGTGACAAAAGCGCTGAACAGCGGAAAGGCCGAAATCGAGGCGGCGCCCACGATGCAGAACACCGTAGTCAGCGGCATGGACTTGTATAACCCACCCAACTGGGAACCGTTGACCGTGCCGGCGCGCAGCAGCACCGCGCCCATGCTCATGAACAGCAACGCCTTGAACAGAATGTCGGCGAAGGCGTGCGCCACCGCGCCGTCGAGCGCCAGCGGCGTGCCGATGCCGATGCCGACCACCATGAAACCGAGCTGGTTGTTCATGCTGTAGGCCAGCACCCGCCGCAGGTCGTTTTCGATCACCGCGAAGAAAATCGGAAACATCGCCATGATGGTGCCGATGGTGATCAGGATCTCGGTTCCAGCAAAACCCCGGGCCAGGGCATAAATCGCCATCTTGGTGGTGAAGGCGGACAACACCACGGTGCCGGTCACGGTGGCTTCGGGGTAGGCGTCCTGCAACCAGTTGTGCAGCAGGGGAAAAGCAGCCTTGATGCCGAACGCGACCAGCATCAGTGTCGCGCCGGGACTGCCCAGCCCCAGATGCTCGAACGCCACCGAGCCGGTGGCCCGGATGTGAACGATAATGCCGGCCAGCAGCAGCACGCCGGAACCGACCTGGATCACCAGATAACGCAGGCCCGCTCGATACGCCCGTGGGGTGCGCTGCGCCCAGATCAGAAATACCGAGGATACGGCGGCCAGTTCCCAGCAGATGAACAGCGTGATCAGATCGCCCGCCAGCACCGCGCCCAGCGCCGCGCCCGGATAGAACAATCCCGCCACCTGCTGCACCGGATCGCGCAGGTTCCAGGCATAAACAACCGCCAGCAGTGCGGCGATGTGGAACACGAGGGCGAAGGCGAAGCTCAGCCCGTCGAGCCGCAGCGTGGTCAAGGTCAAGCTGAAAAGTTCGACTTGGGCGTACTGGCCATAGGGCAAACCCCAAAGCTGGACCAGGCTCAGCACCGGCAGCGCCAGCAGGAAGCTGTTCCGGACGAGACCTTGCGGCGTCAGCAGCGCCAGCAGCGAACCGCAAACCAGAATCAGCGCCGGGTTGAGACCGTCAATCACCGTAGTAATCCTCGTCCCGTTTCACCAACTTCCGCATCTGCTTGGCCAGCAGCACCAGCGCCACGCAGCAGACAAAACCGTACCAGGCGAAGAACCCGAACCAGTTCTCGAACGCGAAATTGACGTGCTTGTGGTAGAAAAAATCGGCCAGGAACAATCCCGCGCAGATCAGCACCAGTCCGTAAAAGATCTTGTCCACGTTGCGCCGGTCATCGAGCCAACGCTTGCGCTCGGGACGATCGGCGGAAGGGGTTGGAGCGGTCATCGGCGGTTCCTCAGCGGGCGGTGATGGGCGCCAGCAGCGCATATAAACCATCGGCGAAAAAGAACAGCAGCACGCAGCCCAGGGCGGTCAGGCACAGCGGTACGACGCAGGCCAGCGGCGCTTCGCGGATGCCGGTCCAGGCAGAGTTACCATTCCCCTCCAAGTTCGGTTCCCGCATGTTCCCCTCCTTGTCCAAGGAGGGGTGGCGCGAAGCGCCGGGGTGGTTCGAGTTCTCCGGCAGAAAAAACCCCCGCGCCGCCACCGGCAGCAGGTAGACCACGTTCAGCAGCGAACTGATCAGCAGCACCGCCATCATCGCCCACTGACCGGCATCAGCCGTGCCCGCCAGCAGATACCACTTGCCCCACGAGCCGCCCAGCGGCGGGAGCCCGATGATGCTGAGCGCGCCGATCAGGAACGCGCCGAAGGTGAACGGCATCACCCGGCCCAACCCGTCCAGTTGGCTGACTTCAGTCTTGTGGGTCGCGGTGTAGATCGCGCCGGCGCAGAAGAACAGGGTGATCTTGCCCATGGCGTGCATCACGATCTGCATCGAACCGCCGATCACACCCATCGAGGTGGCCAGCGCCGCGCCCAGCACCACGTAGCCCAACTGGCTGACCGTGGAATAGGCGAGCCGGGCCTTGAGATTGTCCTGGGTCAGGGCCACGAAGGAGGCCAGCAATACGGTCAGCGCCGCCACCCACAGCAACCACTGCGAGGCACCGGTGGCGCTCAGGAAGTCGATGCCGAAGACGTAGACTACGACCTTCATCACCGCGAACACACCGGCCTTGACCACCGCCACGGCATGGAGCAGCGCGCTGACCGGAGTCGGCGCCACCATCGCCGCTGGCAGCCAGCGGTGGAACGGCATCAGCGCCGCCTTGCCGATGCCGAATATGTACAGCGCCAGCAGGATGGCCACGGCCGGGCCTTCCACCTTGCCGGCCAGAATGCCGCCCGGCATGAAATCCAGGGTCCCGGCGATTGCCCAGGTCCAGACGATGGCCAGCAGCAGCAAACCGATGGAGGTGCTCAGCAGGATGCCCAGATACAGCCGTCCAGCCCGCATGGCCTCGGGCGTGCCCTTGTGGGTGACCAACGGGTAGGTCGAGAGGGTCAGCGCTTCGTAGAAAATGAACAGGGTCAGCAGATTGCCGGCGAAGGCGATACCGATGGTGCTGGCGATGGCGATGGCGAAACAGATGTAGAACCGGGTCTGGTGCTGTTCCTGGTTGCCGCGCATGTAGCCGATGGAATAGAGCGAATTCAGCGGCCACAGCAACGCCGCCACGCAGGCGAAGGTCATGCCCAGCGGCTCCACGCTCAGCCGCAGCGGCAGGCCCGGCGCGAACTCGAACAGATCCACGGTGGGCCGGGCGCCGGCCAGCACCGCCGGCAGCAGGGACAGCACGACGCCGAGCAGCAGCACCGAAGCCAGCAGGGTCGCGCCCTCGCGCCAGTTGGGGCGGTCATCGTTGGCGGCGATGAAAAACGCGCTCAGCAGCGGGATGAACAGCGCCAGCAGCAGGGTCGCTTCGGAATTCAAAGAATCAGCCCACCACAGCCAAGTGAAAGATACAAGCCTGTATGCCCGATCACGGCTGTACTGCTGATCGGTGCGTTCTGATGGGCCGCTTCGTTGATCCCGACCTGGGCTTCGAGAAGAAAGCGATAATTTCCGCAGGGGACTTCCCGGTCAAAACGGCGGCCTGTTCATCCCGGATCTTGCGGAAAAAATCGACAGTGTGAAATTCTTCAGTTTTCCGATCCATGACTGGCGACCTCGCGTGGGGAATAGATGACCAGAGGTTTGTAGCCCTGTTCAAGATTGACGGCGTTAAACAACCGTATTTTGTCGAGCCGGACAATGTGCTTGAAATTCCAGCTCACTAAAACATCAACCTCGGCGATAGTGGCCAAGGCGATGTGCAGCATGTCGTTCAAGAACCGCTGGCCGAGAACGCTATGTGCAATGTAGTGCTGCACGAGCGATACTGCATCTTCATCGACCCGAACGACCTGCGTCGGTAACGACAGCAGTTCCGCGTGGAGATTTCTAACGAAATCTGGTGCGGGTTGAACTTCGGAAGCCGTCACGTCGGAAAGGACCGCTTGATAGCGTCCTTGACGAAAATCATTGATCAACAGGTTTGACCATTCGGCGAACTCGGCGTCAAAGCAACCGCCGATGACCGAAGTATCAACATAAATACGCAGCTTCTTCACTGGCTGGCCCCCAGCAAACTCTGCGCCGCCAGCCGGGCCACCCCCGCGTTCAGCGAGGTGTCCAGCCCGAAATAGAGATTGGCCAGCGCCAGCGCCCAGGTGGGAACCAGCAGCGCCAGCGGCGCTTCGCGCACGACCTGCCCTTCCGGCGCCGGCTTGAAGTAGGCCACTTCCACCACCCGCCAGATGTAGATCAACGCCAGCAGTGAGGTGATCAGCACCAGCACCGCCACCGGCCACCAGCCTTTTTCCAGCGCGCCCACGATCAGATACCACTTGCTGACGAAGCCCGCCGTTAGCGGCACCCCGATCAGGCTCAACCCGCCGATCACGAAGGCGCCCATGGTCCAGGGCATGGTCCGGCCCACCCCGGCCATGCGCTCCAGCTTGGCGGCCCCGACCCGGAACGACACGCAGCCCAGCGCCATGAACAGCGCGCCTTTCATCAGGGCGTGGTTGAACAGATGGCTGATGCTGGCGGTCAGGCCGGTCACCGACACCAGGCTGATGCCCAGAATCATGTAGCCGATCTGGGCGACGCTGGAATAGGCCAGCATCCGCTTGACGTTGTCCTGGAAAATCGCCACCACCGACGCGCTGAAGATTCCCACCAGGGCCAGCGGCAGCAGGACTTTATCCAACTGCATGGTTTCAAACGAGAACTTGGCCCCGAAAATGGTGAAGAAAAACCGCAGCAGCACGTAGATCGCCACCTTGGTGGCCGTGGCCGCCAGAAACGCCGTCACCACCGAGGGCGCGTAGGCGTAGGCGTTGGGCAGCCACAGGTGGAGCGGAAACAGCGCCAGCTTGAGGCTGACGCCAATGGTCAGAAAGGCGAAGGCGGCGCGCACGGTGCGGGTATCGGCCACGGCGGGGATGCGCGCGGCCAGATCCCCCATGTTGAGGGTGCCGGTCATTACGTACAGCAGGCCGATGCCGATCAGGATGAAGGTCGCGCCGATGGTGCCCATGATCAGGTACTGATAAGCGGCGGTCAGCGCGCGGCGGTCGCGGCCGATGCTGATCAGCACGTAGCTGGACAGCGACGAGATCTCCAGAAACACGAAGACGTTGAAGGCATCGCCGGTAATCGTGATTCCCAGCAGGCCGGTCAGGCATAGCAGGTACGCCGTGTAAAACCAGGACTGCTTGCTTTCGGGCAGGCGGATGCGGCGTTCGACGATCACCCGCCCGAAGGTCATGACGACGGCCCCGATCCCCGCCACGATCAGCAGCAGGTAGGCGTTGAGCGCGTCCACCCGGTATTCGATGCCCCAGGGTACGGGCCAGCCGCCCATCAGGTAGGAAATGGGGCCGTGCGCCAACACCTGATCCAGCAGCAGGGCGGCGACGAGAAGCGCCAGCCAACTCGTCGCCATGGCCGCCAGCCAGACCACGCGGCCGGCGGGCAGCAGCGCGCACAGCGGCGCCGATACCAGCGGAATGATGACTTGTAGCGCGGGCAGATGAGCGATCACAGGGCTTCTTCCGCGTCCTGGGCGTGAATCTCGTCTTCCTCGATGGTCCCGTAGGCTTCGTGGATGCGCACCACCAGCGCCAGGCCGAGCGAAGTGGTGGCGATGCCGACCACGATGGCGGTCAGGATCAAGACATGCGGCATGGGGTTGCTGTAGACCACCGCTTTGTCGATGACGATGGGCGCGGTGCCGCCGATGATCTTGCCCATGCTGATGTAGAGGATGAACACCGAGGTCTGAAAGATGTTCAGACCCACCAGTTTCTTCACCAGGTTGCCGCTTGAGATAACGACGTAAAAGCCGCACATCATCAGAATGATGAAGATCCAGTAGTTGTACAGGCCCAGGATTGCCACTAGCGCCCCCTGCCGGCAAAAGCATAAAAAATGGTCACCATGACTGCCGACACGGTGATGCCGACGCCCAGTTCCACCAACAGGATTCCCAGATGCTGGCCGTGCGCCGGATCGTGGCTGTCCAGCACGCCGTAATCCAGATAATTCCCGCCCAGCAACAGCCCGACCAGACCCACCCCGGCGTAGATCAACACGCCCAGCGAGACCCCGATCCGCAGCAACCACGGCGGCATCAGTCGGCGGGCGTCGTCCAGCCCGTAAATCAGCGCGTAGAGAATGAAGCCCGCGCCGAAAATGACGCCGGCCTGAAACCCGCCGCCCGGCCCGTAATCGCCGTGAAATTGCACGTACAACGCGAACAACAGAATCAGCGGCAACAGCAGCTTGGTTCCGATGCGCGGAATCGTGTACCGCTTCATTTCGGTTCGTCCTTGCGGGAACGCCGCCGGCGCGCGCCGCCGACCAGCACCAACACGCCGATGGCGGCGGTGAACACCACGGTGGTCTCGCCGAGCGTGTCGTAGCCGCGATAACTGGCCAACACCGAGGTCACGACGTTGGGAATGCCAATTTCCCTGGGCGAATCCTCGATAAAGCGCTGCACCAAATGATGGTGGATGGGATTGGCCGGATCACCGTAGCGCGGAATGTCCCAGGTGCCGTAGACCAGCGCCAGACCGGTAATGGTCACCACCAGCAAGGGCAACAGCGGCTGGTGGGCGACCGGCGTCTTTTCGCGGCTGGTGGTGAGCGCCAGGGTGCCCAGCATGAACACCGTCGCCACCCCCGCGCCGACCGAGGCTTCGGTGAACGCCACGTCCACGGCGTCCAGCACCACGAACAGACTGGCCGACACCAAGCTGTAAATGCCGAACAGCATCACCACCGCGAACAAGTCCCGCAAGCGGATGGCGGCCACGGCGGTGACGACCAGCAGGGTCAGCAGGAAGATATCGACTAGGACTTCGATGGCGGCGATTCCTCGTGCAGGATCGGCGGCGGATTATCGGGATCGAGCAGCGCCGCCCGGGACAGGGCATGGGTCGCGATGGGGCTGGTGAACCACAAAAAGATCAGAATCAACAACAGTTTGACGCTGGCCAGGGTCCAGCCGGCCTGCAACATCAAGCCGAGCAGGATCAAACCGGCGCCGAGCGTGTCGGTGATGCCCGCCGCGTGCAGGCGGGTGTAGAAATCCGGCATCCGCATCAAACCGACGCTGCCGATCAGCGCGAACGCCACGCCGCCGAGCAAGGCCAGCCAACCGAGCAGATCGACTAGCAAGGTCATCACAAATCACTCTGGGGTTCGTCAGGATCGTTGCGCGGCCAGCCCATGTCCCCATAGCGGATGAACTTGAGCACCGCGATGACGCCGATGAAGTTGATGAAGGCATACACCAAGGCGATGTCGAGAAAATCGGGGCGTCCGGTCATGAATCCCAATACGGCGATGAGCAGCACGGTCAGGGTGCCGAAGGAGTTGACCGCCAGGATGCGGTTGTAGACGGTGGGACCTAGCACGGCGCGCGCCATTGCCAGGATCATGCAGGCCAGAATGCCGAGCGCCGTGGCCGCGAACATCACTACTCGCCTCCTTCCAACCGGGTGACGCGCCGATCCATGTCGCCGTCCAACAGAGCATCGGCCCCCTCTCGCGTCAGCGCGTGAACTTCGAGCGTGTCGCCGCTCAGGGCGGTGGTCACCGTGCCCGGCGTCAGGGTGATGGAATTGGCGTAAATAACCCGGCCCAGATCGCTGCGCTGGGTCGGTTTCAGGGTGATCAGGGTGGGGCTGATCGGCAACTTGGGATCGACGATGCGCTTGGCGACATCCCAATTGGCCAGCACGATTTGCCACAGCAGCCAGGGCCAGTAGCTGAAGATATGGAGGTTGAATCGCAGGCGCAGCGGTCGTTCCTCGGGATCGATCACTTCCGTGCGCCAGGCGACGAACACCACGAGCGCGCACGACAGCACGCCGAAGCCCAGCAACAGGGGAACGTCGAAATAGCCGGACAGCAGCAGCCACAGGCCAAAACAGAAGAACCATAACCCCAGCGCGCGCAACAAGCAGCCTCCCCTTTATGACGTTATTGGTTATCGTCGACGATTGGGTCTTCGAAAATATAGCGTGCTTGCGAACGTATTCAAGCAACCGAACGCGCGTTGCAAGAACGTCCTAAACTTTTTCCGCGGCTTCGGCGGCCTCGGTGGATTCAAGCCGGCGGACTCGCACCTGCTCGATGCGGTGCCCGTCCATGCCCACCACTTCGAACCGATACCCTTCCAAAGCGAACTGTTCGCCGCCGCTGGGAATTTCGCCCAACTGGTTGAGCACCAGCCCGGCCAGGGTGTGATAACCGTCCCCTCGGGGGAGAACCTCGCACCCGATCGCCTCCCGCACTTCGTCCAGCGGCAGGCTCCCGTCCAACAACCAGACGTCATCGCTTTCCTGGATTACCTCGGGGGTTTCGGCATCGGTGGTATCGGCCAGTTCGCCGGCGATGGACGCCAAAATGTCGGCGGCGGTGACGATGCCTTCCACGCCGCCGTACTCGTCCACCACCACCGCCAATGGGATGGGATGCTGGCGCAACTGTTCCAGCACTTGCAGCGCGTTCATGCCCTCGTGGACCACCAGCGGCTCGCGCAGCGCCTTGCGCAAGTCCAAAGGTCCACCGTCGAGCGTCTGAACCAGCAGGGCGCGCCCCTCGACCACGCCCTCGATTTCGTCCAAATCGCCCCGGCACGCCAAATAGCGGCTGTACGGACATTGTCGCAGGGTTTCGCGCACTTCTTCCGGAGTCGCCTCCAGATCCAGCCAGACGATATCGGGGCGTGGGGTCATCAGCGCCGGAATGAGCTGCTCGCCCAGATTCAGCACGCTTCGGATCATGGCGCGCTCGGCAGGATCGAACACGAACGCCTCTCGACTGGCGCCGCCGGCCAGCGCCGCCACGTCCTCGCCCACCTCGTCCGACTCCGCCCGGCCACCCAGCAGCCGCAACACCGCCTCCGCGGTGCGTTCCCGCAAGGGGCGCGCGCCAGCCAGAAAGCGGCGGCGGTTGAACTGCGCCCACTGGTTGAACGCCTCGATCAGCACCGAGAAGCCGATGGCGGCGTACAGGTAGCCCTTGGGAATCTGGAAGCCCAGACCCTCGGCCACCAGGCTGAAGCCGATCATCAGCAGGAAGCCCAGGCAGAGAATGATCACGGTGCGGTGGGCGTTGACGAAGCGGGTCAGCGGTTTGCTGGCGACGATCATCAGCCCGATGGCGATGATCACCGCCGCCATCATCACCGGCAGGTGTTCGACCATGCCGACGGCGGTGATGACTGCGTCGAGGGAGAACACCGCGTCCAGCACCACGATCTGCGCCACCACCGGCCAGAACCCGGCGTACAGCTTCGATCCGCCATGTTCCTCGTCGCCGCCCTCCAGCCGTTCGTGCAATTCCATGGTGCCCTTGAACAGCAGGAACAGGCCGCCGACGAACAGGATCAGATCGCGGCCAGAAAAGGCGTGGCCGAGGATGGAAAACAGCGGCGCGGTCAGGGTCACCAGCCAGGAGATGCTGGCCAGCAGCACCAGGCGCATCATCAGCGCCAAGACCAGGCCGATCACCCGCGCCCGGTCGCGCTCGGCGGGCGGAAGCTTTTCGGCGAGGATGGCGATGAAGATCAGGTTGTCGATGCCAAGGACGATCTCCAGAATCACCAGAGTCGCCAGGCCGAGCCAGACCGTGGGATCAGCGAGCCATTCCATGACGATGAGGCTTCCGGTTCAGCGGCGCGAACCGCGACAGTGGGAACCGAACCAGCGATTCCCCGGCGGGCGACGCGTGGGGGTAAGGGGCGAGGGCGGGAAGGAGGGTGGCAACTCGTGTCGTCGCTGCGCGTCGCCACGAAGGAGGTTCTGGGTCTGGGGACATGGTTCGCTGGGGTCGGTGGAACATGACCCCATTGTAAGCAGAGATAAATGACGCTGCCAAGCGCGGTCAGTGGCCAGCTTGTCGGGAACGCAGCCAGTCGGTCGCCAGGCGGGCGGTTTTCCGGGGGGCTTCGAGCGGAGCCATGTGGCCGATTCCTGGCAACACCGCGAACGCGTCCTGCCCGCGCAGGCGGCGCCACTTGTCCCAGGACGCCTTGGGAACGAAATCGCTGAGTTCCGCCCTGACGCCAAGCACCGGCACGGTCAGGGCTTTCAACCAGCGCCAGGCATGGGGCGGCGTGCTGAAGACATGCGCCTCCCAGGCTTTGGGGAACGCCAAGCGCAAGGTGTCGCACCGGTCGGGCGCCAGCCCATGCCGGCCGTAGTTTTCCAGCGACGTTTCGGTGAAGCGGGAAAATAGCCGCTTGCCGCGATGAAACTCGACGAATTCGTCCGCCGACCGCCAGCGATCCGGTCGCTCCAGCGTTTTGCGGACGATCGGAAACCAGCGTCGCGCCTTGAGCGGGATGGTCGAGATCGCCAACGAAAATCCGTTCGAAAACAGGATGGGTTCGATCAGGACCAGGGCGCTGAACAAATCGGGCCGTTTGCTGGCGGCGAACAGGGTGGCTGTCGCGCCCAGGGAATGACCGACGCCGATGACCGGATGGCGTCCGCTCGCTTCCAGAAAGGCGATCAGGTCGTCGGCGTAAGCCATCCAGCCGGTGTCGCTCGAAGGCAAGCCCACGTTTTTCCAGGTCGCGCGGTGCGCCAGGCCGATCACCCGAAAATCGGTCGCCAGTTCGGCGGTGAATTCATCGTAGGCGCGGAAGGGAAAGCCGTTGGCGTGATAGAAATGCAGCAGCGGACCGCTACCGCCCACGTCGTACCAATGGGCGCTACCGGAACCGAGCGGGACGGTGTGAACCTGCATGATGGCGCGCTCGCGGGGTTGGAATCGGACCTTGAGTATCCAGCAAACCTCGTCGTGGGAGATTCGCATTAAATCTCGAATGGGCGCTTGGCGGCTTGCATGAAACGGTTCATTCTCTCGGGCGCAATCGAGGTGGCTCCAAATCATGACAACCAGGAACCTTCAACGGAGCAATCGCGGCCATGCCTTCCGAACCTCCCGATCCGGCTATTGTTGAGGCTTTTCTGACCCGCTGGCGCGACGCCGCCGGTTCGGAGCGCGCCAACTATCAACTGTTCGTCGGCGGACTGTGCAGCGTGCTGGACCTGCCGGCGCCGGAACCGGCCACCGGTCAGCCGGAACAGGACGGCTATGTGTTCGAGCGGCGGGTGATCTTCCGGCACGGCGACGGCTCGGAGTCGGCGGGCTTCATCGACCTGTACCGGCGCGGGGCGTTTGTGCTGGAAGCGAAGAAGCTCAAGGCGGGGAGTGCGACCCAAGGCTTCGACGCGGCACTATTGCGGGCGCGGAGTCAGGGCGAAAACTACGCCCGCGCGTTGCCAGTCAGCGAGGGCCGCCCGCCGTTTGTCGTCGTCGTGGACGTGGCGCGGATCATCGAGTTGTACGCCGATTTCACCCGCAGCGGCGCGACCTATACCCCATTTCCTGATCCCCGGAGCCACCGGATTCGGTTGGAGGATTTGCGCGATCCGGCAGTGCGGGAGCGGTTGCGGGCGGTGTGGCTGGACCCGCTGAGTTTGGACCCGACCCGGCGCGCGGCGCGGGTAACGTTCGAGATTGCCCAGCATTTGGCCCAGTTGGCGCGGAGTCTGGAGGAGGCCGGTCACGAGCCGGCAGCGGTGGCGAGCTTTCTGACCCGCTGCCTGTTTACCTGCTTCGCCGAGGACATGGGGCTGTTGCCGGCGCGGGCGTTTTCCGAGTTGCTCGACAGCCTGCGACAAGCCCCGGAACAGTTCGCGCCGATGGTCGGGGAACTGTGGCGGGCGATGGACGGCGGCCAGTTTTCGGTGGCGATTCGCGCCGCGCTGCCGCGCTTCAACGGCAAGCTGTTCAAGCAGCCGGAAGCGTTGCCGCTGGATCGAGCGCAAATCGAGTTGCTGCGCGAGGCGGCCCGCGCCGACTGGCGCGAGGTGGAGCCGGCGATTTTCGGCACGCTGCTGGAACGGGCGCTGAGTCCCACCGAGCGGAGTCGGTTGGGGGCGCATTACACGCCGCGCGCCTACGTGGAGCGGCTGGTGTTGCCGACGGTGATCGAGCCGCTGCGGGCGGATTGGGACGATGCGCGCACCGCCGCGCTGTTGCTGGCCGCCGAGGGCAAATTGAGCGCCGCCCGCGCCGAAGTGCGGGAGTTTCATCGCCGGTTGTGCGCGGTGCGGGTGCTGGACCCGGCCTGCGGTTCGGGCAATTTCCTGTATGTGACTCTGGAACATCTCAAGCGGCTGGAAGGCGAGGTGCTGAACCAGTTGGAGGAACTGGGCGACAGTCAGGGCTTGCTGGAACTGGCCGGGGTGGCGGTAGACCCGCATCAACTGCTGGGGCTGGAGGTGAATCCGCGCGCCGCCGCCATCGCCGAACTGGTGTTGTGGATCGGCTATCTGCAATGGCACTTTCGCACGCGCGGCCAGGTGTTGCCGCCGCAACCGGTGTTGCGGGATTTCGGCAACATCGAATGCCGCGACGCGGTATTGGCCCACGATGGCGCAACAGTGGTTGTGGACGGGAACGGCCAACCGCTGACTCGCTGGGACGGGCGGACAGTTCGGCTTCATCCGGCTACCGGCGAATCCGTGCCCGATGAAACCGCCCGCGTTCCGGTGGAGCGGTATGTCAATCCCCATCCCGCAACGTGGCCGGCGGCGGATTTCGTGGTGGGCAATCCGCCGTTCATCGGCGCGGGCTGGATGCGCACCGCGCTGGGCGACGGTTACGCTGAAGCGGTGCGGATGGCGTGGCCGGAGGTGCCGGAGTCGGCGGATTTCGTGATGTACTGGTGGCATCAGGCGGCGACGCTGGTTCAGCGCGGCGCAGTGCGGCGGTTCGGCTTCATCACCACCAACAGCCTGCGGCAGACGTTCAATCGGCGAGTCGTGGCGGGGCATTTGGGCCAAAATCCCCCCCAACCCCCCTTTGCAAAAGGGGGGAGCGAAACGCTATCCAACCCCCCTTTGCAAAAGGGGGGTGGCGCGGAGCGCCGGGGGGATTTCGTTTCCCTCGCCTTCGCCATCCCCGATCATCCCTGGGTAGACGCCAGCGACGGCGCGGCGGTGCGGATTGCGATGAGCGTGGGCGTGGCGGGAGAAGCACCGGGCCGGCTTTGGACGGTGGCCCACGAAGGCGGCGCGGACGGCGATGCCGTCAAGGTGCAATTCAGCGAGCGGCGCGGACTCATCAACGCCGATTTGACCATCGGCGCGAACGTGGCCGGCGCGCTGCCGCTGCGGGCGAATGCGGCGATTAGTTCCCGTGGCGTACAACTCATCGGCTCTGGTTTCATCGTCACCTCGGAACAGGCCGCCGCGCTCGGGTTGGGGCGAATTCCCGGTCTGGAGCGGCACATCCGTCCGTACCGCAATGGCAAGGACCTGACCGCGACCCCGCGCAACGTGTTGGTGATTGATCTGTTCGGGTTGAGCGCCGAACAGGCGCGCGACCGCTTCCCGGAGGTTTATCAGTGGGTGAGCGAGCGGGTGAAGCCGGAGCGGGATCAAAACAACCGCGACAGCCGCCGCTTGAATTGGTGGTTGTTTGGCGAAACAAATCCCAAATTGCGCCGACAATTGAGCGGCCTCTCCCGCTATATCGCCACCGTCGAGACCGCCAAGCATCGGTTTTTTCAATTCCTGGATGCTTCGATCCTGCCCGACAACAAGCTGATCGCCATTGCCAGCGCCGACGCCTGGCATCTGGCGGTACTGTCCTCGCGGGTGCATGTCGTCTGGGCGCTGGCGGCTGGGGGTCGGCTCGGCGTTGGCAACGATCCCGTCTATGTCAAAAGCGCCAGTTTCGAGAGATTCCCTTTCCCCGCCGCCAGCACCGCGCAACAGACCGAACTGCGCGCTCTCGGCGAGCGGCTGGACGCCCACCGCAAGCAGCGCCAAGCCTTGTATCCCAGCCTGACCCTCACCGGAATATACAACGTGCTGGCGAAACTCCGCGCGGGCGAAACGCTGACCCCGGCGGAACGGACGATTCACGAACAGGGGTTGGTGACGGTGCTGCGGGAACTGCACGACGAAATAGACCGGGCGGTGCTGGCGGCGTATGGCTGGCAGGATTTGATCGCGGCGGGTGATTCCGACGCGGTTCTACTGGAACGGCTGGTAGCGCTGAACGCCGAACGCGCCGCCGAGGAACGGCAAGGCGTCATTCGCTGGCTGCGCCCGACGTTTCAGGCCCCCGGCGAGCAGGCCCCGGCCACACAAACCGAGTTGAACGCCACCAGCGCCGCCGAAACCCGCGCGCCACTGGCTTTGCGTCCCTGGCCGAAAACGCTGGCTGAACAGGCCCGCGCTGTGACCGAGACGCTGGCCGAAGCCGGCGAACCGCTGACTGTCGCCGCGCTCGCCGCCCGCTTTCGGGGCGCCAAACCTAAACCGGTCGCCGCGCTGCTGGACACCTTGGTTGCGCTGGGTCGGGCGCGGGAAATCGAGGGGGGACGATTCGGGGCGTGAGAAGGCATTTTTTGTGGAGCCTCCTCGCCCCATCACTCTCCCGCTAGCGGAAGAGTGATTTTTTTCACGATCTTTCAGCGCTGATCCATCGGGACATAGTTTTGGAGCGTGCGGCCGGTGTAAATCTGTCGCGGCCGGTAAATCCGGGACTTGGGATTGTCGTGAATTTCCTTCCAGTTGGCGATCCAGCCCGGCAGGCGGCCCATGGCGAACATGACGGTGAACATGTTCACCGGAATGCCCATGGCGCGCAGGATGATGCCGCTGTAAAAGTCCACGTTCGGATACAGCTTGCGCTCGATGAAGTACGGGTCGTTGAGCGCCGCGTCCTCCATTTGCAGCGCGATGTCCAGCAGTGGATCGTTGACGCTCAGCTTCGCCAGCATCTTGTCAGCCGCCACCTTGAGGATCTTGGAACGCGGGTCGAAGTTCTTGTAAACCCGGTGGCCAAAGCCCATCAGCCGCAGCTTGGTGTCCTTCATCTTCACCCGCTCGACGTATTCGGACACCTTCATGCCGGACTGGCGGATGAACTCCAGCATCTCGATCACCGCCACGTTGGCGCCGCCGTGCAGCGGTCCCCACAGGGCGCAAACACCCGCCGCACAACTGGCGAACATGTTGGCCTGGCTGGAGGCGACCATCCGCACCGTGCTGGTCGAGCAGTTCTGCTCGTGGTCGGCGTGCAGGATCAGGAACAGATTCAGCGCGCGCGCGACTTCCGGGGTCGGCACGTATTCCCGATAGGGGATCGAGAACATCATGTGCAGGAAGTTTTCGCAATAGTGGTATTCGGGATGGGGGTAGTCCATCGGCTGCCCGACCGACATCTTGTAGCTGGCCGCCGCGATGGTGCGCACCTTGGAAATCAGCCGGGCCGCGGCGCTCTCCAGGGTGAACTCATCCTCGATCTGCATCATTTCCGGATCGTAGCAACTGACGGCGTTGATCATGGCCGACAGGATCGCCATCGGATTGGCGTTGGGCGGGAAACCCTGGAAGTGGTTGCGCAGGCTCTCGTGCATCATCTCGTGCTGGGTCAGCAGGGTGCTGAAATGATCCAGCTCGGCCTGGGTGGGAAGCCGGCCCCAGATCACCAACCAAGCGGTTTCCACGAAGGTGCTGTGTTCGGCCAGTTGCTCGATGGGGATGCCGCGATAGCGCAGGATGCCCTTGTCGCCGTCGATGTAGGTGATGGCGGATGTGCAGGAGCCGGTGTTGCCATACCCGTCGTCCAGGGTGATATAACCCGTGCGGTCGCGTAGCGTGCTGATGTCGACCGCCAGTTCGTTTTCGGTTCCCTCGACGGTCGGGAATTCGTGGGACTGACCATCCAGTTCGATGCGGCACGTATGGCTCATGGCTTGGACTCCATTGGCAGGTGGGGATAAGGTGGGTTGATTTTGGTGTGGGCTTTCCCTTGTGCCCCGATTATAACGCGACGGATTGGCTTGAATACTCCATGGTCTAGCCGGGCCGGGCCGCCGCGCGCCGATGCCGCCAGTATTCGATCACGCCCGGCATGATGGACAGGATGATGATGGCCAGGATCACCAGGGTGAAATTCTGCTTGACGAACGGCAGGTTGCCGAAGAAGTAGCCGCCGTACAGAAAGGAGGCGGTCCAGGCGATCCCGCCGGCCACGTTGTACGCTTGGAACCGGCCGTAACTCATGCCGCCAGCGCCCGCCACGAACGGCGCGAAGGTGCGCACGATCGGCACGAAGCGGGTGATGATGATGGTTTTGCCACCGTGGCGCTCGAAAAAACGGTGGGTGCGGTCCAGGTATTCCTGTTTCAGCACGCGGGCGTTGGGGCTGAACGCCTTTTCGCCCAGATAGCGGCCGACCGAATAATTGACCGTATTGCCGGCGATGGCGGCGAATGCCAGCAGCAGGAACAGAGCATGGATGTTCATCGAACCCATGGCGGCCAGGGCGCCCGCCGCGAACAGGAGAGAGTCGCCCGGCAGGAATGGCGTTACCACCAGCCCGGTTTCGCAAAACACGATCAGGAATAGAATGCCGTAGAGCCAGTCGCCGTACTGGTTGGCCAGTTCGGCCAAGTGGCGGTCGAGATGCAGGAAGAACGAAAACAGGTCGGAAAGGAAGTCCATGGGGAAGCCGATCATTTCAACTGTGGCGGTTAACGGGAAAATAGCCAATAATTTCCTAGCGGGGCGGTGTGAAATTCACCCTCGTCCTTCAATCGGCGCAGTTGCACCAGAGTTCCATATCCACGGGTTGGATGGGAAGGTAGCCGCCGCGTCGCAACGCGGCTTCGGCCTCGGGCGGCCAGCGCAGCAGTTCCACTTCCCGGGGATCGACAACTACGCCGGCGGCGTCCGCCAACGCCGGTTTGTCGCCCCCGTTCGGAATCCGTAGCGCGAGGCGATGGAAGGCATGGCCGATGCGGGCGAAAATAGCGCCATGGGTGGTGTCATACGGGTCATGGGTCGGGTCGTCAACCGGGTTCATGGCGCGCTCCGCGCGGAGGATCGAGGCGGTCACTATACCGGAATCCGCGCGCTCTGGCCGGACCGGGCGAGACGGACGACCTGCAAGGTTCCGTGCCGAATTCCGACCCATCGAAATGTATCAGGAGGTGAAAATCGTGCGAATTCAGCCATGGCGCATCACCGGGCCAGCCGGCGGTCGAACGCGGCGCTGGCTGGCCGCGCTGGGGACATGCGGCGGGCTGCTGGTCGCAGGGCTGGCGCAGGCCGCCTGGACCGTGGCTTTGAAGCCCGATCCCCTGACCCGCCAGCCACAATGTCTGGTCAGCAGCGCCCCGCAATCCACCCCCGACGGCTACGACGCCACGCCGGTTTCCCTGGTCTTCAACGGCGCCAGCCTGTTGGTGGTCACCGAATCGGAACTGGATCTGTCGTTCGCCGATCTGCAACTGGCGATCGACAAGAACCCGCCGATTCGCTCTGCCCAGATCGCCCGCAACAAGATGATTCTGGCGTTCGACCGGGATCTGCCGGATTTGGTCCGCCAATTGCGAACCGGTCGCCAGGCGGTCGTTTATCTGCGATTCTGGCCGACTTGGCCGGCGACCGAGTCGTTCGCGGTCCCGTTCAGCTTGGCCGGCTTCGCCAAGGCGCACGACGCCATGAACCACCAGTGTCAGCCACCGCCCGGTTCTGGCCGGCCAGCCAGTTGACCGCGATCATCACCCACAAGCTTGAGGAGCCCGCCCATGGGTCTGCGCACGAAATTCAATCTGGTGCTGTTGCTGGCCTTTGCGCTCGGCTTGGCGCTGGCGGCGTACCTGTCCGACCGCATCCTGAAGAACAACGCCCGCGAGGAAGTGATTCAGAACGCGCGCATCATGATCGAGGGCGCGCTGGGCGCCCGCGCCTACACCGCCGAGCAGATCAAGCCGCTGCTGACCTTGCAGATGAAACGGCAGTTCCTGCCCCAGACGGTTTCGGCCTACGCGGCGGGACAGAGCTTCAAGGCGCTGCGCGGCAAGTTCCCCGACTACACCTACAAGGAAGCGGCGCTCAATCCCACCAATCCCAACGACCGGGCCAGCGACTGGGAAGCGGACATCATCCGGGAATTTCGCAATAACCCGGAGCGCAAGGAGCTGATCATCGAGCGGGATACGCCCACCGGACCGGTGCTCAATCTGGCGCGGCCGCTGGGCATCTACGACGAGGGTTGCCTGACGTGCCACGGCAAGGTCGAGGACGCGCCCAAGACCATGACCGACATCTACGGCGTCAGCAACGGTTTCGGCTGGAAGCTGAAGGAGATCGTGGGCGCGCAGGTGGTCTCGGTGCCGATGTCGGTGCCGCTGGAGCGGGCCCGGCAGACCTTCACCACGTTCCTGGTCCTTCTGAGCGGAGTCTTCGCGTTGCTGCTCGTGCTGCTCAATATCCTGCTGCATTTCGTGGTGATTCGGCCGGTGACGCGGATGGCCGACATTGCCAACGAGGTCAGCTTGGGTAAGCCGGACGTGCCGGAATACGTCAAGCCGGGCTCGGACGAAATCGCCTCGCTGTCGCAGTCGTTCAGCCGGATGCGGCTCAGCCTGGAGAACGCCATGAAGATGCTGGGCGAATGAGATGACCGACAGCGGCGATATCAGCGGCGCCCTGCCGCCACGCATCGGCCGCTACCGCGTGAGGGGTCTGCTGGGTCGCGGCGCCATGGGGATGGTCTATCTGGGCCACGACGCCGCGATCGATCGCCCGGTCGCGATCAAGACCATCCACCGTCGCCTGTTGCAGGGCGAGGAAGGCGCCGAATGGCTGGCGCGATTTCGCCGCGAGGTGCGGGCCGCCGGCCGCTGCCTGCATCCCAACATCGTCACGGTGTTTGAGTACGGCGAGGAGGAGAACGCGCCCTACATCGTCATGGAATACGTGCAGGGGCGGGAATTGCGCGATTACCTGAAGGAGCGCAAGCCGCTGCCGCTGGCCAACGCCGTCGCAGTGATCGTCCAGGTGTTGCAGGCGCTGGGCCATGCCCACGCCTCCGGGGTGGTGCATCGCGATATCAAGCCCGGCAACATCATCCTGCTAGCGGACGGCCAAGTGAAGGTGACCGATTTCGGCATCGCCCGGTTGGAAACGGGCATCGGCCTGACCCAGGACGGGATGACGGTGGGTACGCCCGGCTACATGGCCCCCGAGCAGTTCCGGGGCGAGGAAGCCGACCGACGCGCCGATCTTTACGCCGCCGCCGTGGTGCTGTTCGAGATGCTGACCGGCGCGCGGCCCTTCGACGGGCGCGGCGCCAGCGAGTTGATGTATCAGGTGCTGAACCAGCCGCCGCGCCGGGCCACGACGTTGAATCCCCGGTTGCCGCTGGAACTGGACGCGGTGCTGGAGCGGGCGCTGGCCAAGGCGCCGAACGATCGGTTTCAGGATGCCGGCGCGTTCATCGCGGCGCTGGAAGGGTTGAAGCTGGTCGAACGCGAGGCAGCGGCCGATGGCTCGACCGTGATTCGGGTGGAGCCGGTCCAGGCACCCGCGCCGCCGCCCGCGAACACGCCGCCGGGTTGGGATCCAGTCCTGCTGGCGCAGGCTGAACATTGGCTGATCGAAGTCCTGGGGCCGGTCGCGAAGGTGCTGGTGCGCCGGACCGCGCTCCAGGTCGGTAGCCCGGCGGAGCTGGTCCAGCAGTTGATGGCGGCGATCCCGGGCGACCAGGACCGCTTGCTGTTCCAGCGGCGGATGCGGGCGGTGCTGGGCGGCGCCCTGACCGGCCTGGGCACGGCGACCAGCGCTTCGGTGATGGGCAGTCAGATGAGCGGGTCGCTGGGATCGTTCGAACAGCCCGTGCTGGAAACCGCCCGGCGGGATTTGGCGGTCTACCTCGGCCCCATCGCCAAGGTGCTGGTCAAGCAGGTCGCCGCCAAGACCCGGACGCCCCGGGAATTGTACCAGCGGCTGGCGGAACATATTCCGGTCGCCGCGGACCGGGCGGCCTTCCTCAAACGCGCGCCGCCGGAAACGGCCGGCTGACGCGAGCGGTCTGGATCGAAGGAGTCCGGTTTTTCCGGCGGCTGGCCGGGCGAGCCGAAGAGGCTGGATAAACGCGCCTCTTGGCTGCGTGGGGCATCAGAGAATCGGATCGGTGAGCAGGCGCTGACCGGTCGCCGACTCGCCCAGATAATGCCGCACCCGCGCCAGCGCCTGCGGCAAGCTGGCCGACAGCAGCAACTTGCCGGGTACGTTGCGCAGCCCGGCCCGCCGCATCAACAGCGCCGGCTGACCATGCACCCCCGCTATCGCCACCAGAACCCCGTCGCTCTGCAAGCGTTCGATGGCCGAATCCAGCTCCACCAACCCCGACACGTCCATGACCGTCACCCCTTCGATGTCGATGATGACCGCGCGTGGCCGGGCGCCGATGTCGTGCAGGGCGCTCATGGCCTTCTCAGCGGCGCCAAAAAACAGCGAGCCGGAGATTTCGTACAGCCGCACGCCTTCGGGCAGCGGACTCTCCAAATGGGGATGGTCGGCCTCGACATGCTTGCCGCCGGTCAGTTCCGCCATGCGATTCATGAACAACAGCGCCGCCAGCACTACGCCGACACTGATCGCAATCACCATGTCGAAAATGACCGTCAGCCCGAAACACACCAGCAATACCAGAATATCGCTGCCGGGCGCGATTTTGAGAATATGACGGAAGTGCTTCAGTTCGCTCATATTCCACGCCACCAGCAACAGCAGCGCCGCCAGCGCCGCCATGGGCAGATACCCCAGCAGCGGCGCCAGCGCCAGCAGCACCAGCAGGATGAACAGCGCATGGAATACGGCGGCCAGCGGCCCTCGTGCGCCGGCGCGGATGTTGGCGGCAGTGCGAGCCAGCGCCCCGGTCGCGGCAATGCCGCCAAAAAATGGCGCTACCGTATTACCGATACCCTGCCCGATCAGTTCGGCGTCGGGATCGTGCTTGGTGCCGGTCATGCCGTCGGCCACCACCGCGCACAACAGCGACTCGATGGCCCCGAGCAAGGCGATCGCCATGGCCGGACCCAGCAGATCCTTGATCAGTCCCAGTGACAGCCCCAGCGGCTGACCATCCGGACCGGATAATTGCCACGGCAGCACGAAGTGTGGCAGGAACGGCGGAATGCCCGGCAGGGTTTGCCCGTCCTGAACATAGCTGAACCGGGAAGCGATGGTGGCGACCTCGAAACCGTTCACGAAACGGGCGAGCAACCAGGCCAGCACGGTGGCGGCCACCATGCCGACCAGCGGCGCCGGGAACCCGGTTTTCAGGCGCGGCCACAAAATCAGCAGGGCCAAGGTCAACGCGCCGATCACAAAATCGGCAAGATGCAGTCCGGGTAGCGCCTGTCCCAACAACCAGATCCGTTCCAGAAAGTGCTCCGGCTGCGCGGTCAGTTGCAGGCCGAAGAAATCCTTGAATTGCAGGCTGGCGATCACCACTGCGATGCCGGTGGTGAAGCCGGTGGTCACCGGATAGGGAATGAACTGGATCAACTTGCCCATCCGCGCCAACCCCATACCCATCAACATGATCCCGGCCATGAAACTGGCGGTCACCAGTCCGCCGAGGCCATATTTTTCGGCGATGGGATGCAGGATCACGATGAAGGCGGCGGTCGGGCCAGACACGCTGAAGCGGGAGCCGCCAGTCAGGGCGATCAACATTCCGGCGACGATGGCGGTATAAAGACCGTATTGCGGCGGCACCCCACTGCCGATGGCCAGCGCCATCGCCAGCGGCACCGCGACAATGCCGACGGTGATGCCCGCCAGCAGATCGGCTTGTAGCTTGCTCAGGTTGTAGCCGCCGCGCAGCTTATCGCGCAGGGCGGTGCCGAAGGGCAGATAAAGCGAGTGTTCTCGGTCGGGTTTCATGGCGATTTCTGGAACTGCAACAAGGCCAGCAAGCCTTCCAGCAGTTGCATGGGGTTCGGCGGACAGCCTGGAATATGCAGATCGACGGGAATGACCTCGGCCACCCCGCCGATGCAGGCGTAGCTGCTGGCGAACACCCCGCCGTCCCGCCCGCAATCGCCGACCGTCACCACCCATTTCGGATCAGGCGTGGCGGCATAAGTCCGTTCCAGCGCCTCCCGCATGTTAGCGGTGACCGGGCCGGTGACCAGCAGCACGTCGGCATGGCGCGGCGAGGCGACGAAGTGCAACCCGAACCGCTCCAGATCGTAATAGGCGTTGTTCAGGGCGTGAATTTCCAGTTCGCAGCCGTTGCAGGAACCGGCATCCACCTCGCGGATTGCCAGACTGCGGCCCAGCCGCTGTCGCGCCGCCCGATCGACCTTTGCACTCAGTTCGGCCAAGGCTGGCTTGGAGGGGGCCGGCGCGGCGACGGTCAGCGGCCATCGCAACAAATTCTGAAACAGCAGCTTGCGCATGGCGGCGTCGCCTACAGATCGTGGCCCGAATACGAGCCGTTGAACGATTTATTGCACAGCGGAAAATCCGCGACGATGTTGCCTTCGATGGCGGCTTCCAGCAGCGGCCACTGGAACCAGGATGGATCGCGCGGATGGCAGCGCGCCACCGTGCCGTCGGCGGCCAGCCGCAGCCAGACCAGCACGTCGCCGCGAAACCCCTCGACCAACGCCATGCCCTCGCTGGGTTGACCAGACAGGTTCAACTTCCCGCGCACGGGACCTGGCGGCAATCGCTCCAGGATCTGCTCGACCAGCGCCAAACTCTGTTGCGCTTCGCTGATGCGAAGCCATACTCGACCGTTGACGTCGCTGTCGGTTCGCACTGGCACCTCGAACTTCAGTTGCTCGTAGGGTGGATAACCCGGCTGGCGGCGAGCGTCGAAGACGCGGCCCGCGGCGCGGCCAATCGGCCCCCCGCAACCGAATTGTTGGATCAAGGCCGGCCGGACAAAACCGGTGCCCACGGTGCGATCTTGCAGCGAGGCGGTGTTGTCGTACAACTCGATCAGCGGGGGAAACCGGCGCCGCAACTCGGCGACCAGGGCGCGCAAGACCTTCGCGCCGTCCGCCGGCAAATCCGCGACCACGCCGCCGGGGACGATGCAATCCATCAACAACCGATGACCGAAACAGGCCGTGCTGGCGCGCAAGACCTGTTCGCGCAACACCGCGCAATGGGCGAGCATCAACGCGAAGGCGGCGTCGTTGCAGATCGCGCCGATGTCGCCCAGATGATTGGCCAACCGCTCCAGTTCGGCCATCAGCGCGCGCAGCCAATGGGCGCGGTCGGGCGCGTCGGTTTCGGTCGCGGCCTCGACGGCGCGGGCGAACGCCAGCGCGTAGGCCACGGTGCTGTCGCCCGACACCCGGCCGACCAGCCGCGCCGCCCGCTCCAGCGTCGCGCCAGTCAGCAGACTCTCGATGCCCTTGTGGACGTAGCCCAGCCGTTCCTCCAGCCGGACCACGGCCTCGCCGTTGGCGGTAAAGCGGAAATGGCCGGGCTCGATGATGCCGGCGTGAACCGGCCCCACCGGAATCTGGTGCAGGCTTTCGCCTTCCGCTGGCAGAAACCGATACGGCGGCATCGCTCCGGTCGCTCTGGTGGCCATTCCCAGCGGATGGCGCAATGGCCAGCGGCCATGATCCAGCCAAGGACGGGAATCGGGAGCGTCGACCGGTTGCAAACCGACCAGATCCGCGATGGCGCGCTCCAGCCGCTGCGCCGGCGGATGCGCGCCGCCCACCGAGGGAAACCGTTCGTTTGGACAGGGCAAGCTGGCGACGGCGATCAGGCCGGTTGCAGCCTCATGTAGCGCCAGGTGAACCCAACCCGCTTCGCCCCACAATCCGAGCAGGGTCCATGCGCCATCGACCAGGCCTTTGGTCAGGGCATTCCAAAGTTCGGGCGTTACCACGACCCGCGGCCAAGGGCGATGGCCACCGATTAGCTGGCTGGCCTCTAAAACATTCCGTAATGCGGGAGCATGACTTGTATGCTGGATTTTGGTATTCATGCGCTTGTTCGGTAATCCATGTCTAATTAATTTATCAATTGGTCGAGAATCCAGGGGGAATATATAATCCTTTCTCTATGGATTGCCCGAGAATCAAGGAAGCACTTTCCTGATCAGGATAATTCAATCCTTTCCCGGTTTGTCTCCATGTTGTAATTTCCTCCAGGATGCTCTTCCTTTCGGAAAGACTCCCGATATACCTTGCCGTGGAACCGAAGTTAAATATCATCGCGGAAAATATCGCTAATAATATGATCGATTTTGCCGAAAAATTTTTTGAATATTGTTCTATGATGGCCCAATATATCAAGACAAGCGCTAGAACTGAAAGGATTCTGTATCTTGAGGATAAAGCCTGCTCAATACCAAATCCAGCCCGTCCTAATGCTATGACAAAAACGCTTGCAAAAACGAAAAGTAAGAAATAATAGATAACAGAGTTTTTCTGGTCATATCTCGAATAGGTGAGAAAAACAAAAAGTATCACTTCCAGTAATCCAGCAAAAAGTGCGATGGTTTTGTTGGATCCCACATAAGATCCGAGAAGCGTCGCCATATATTGAATCAAAAGCACGGGTTGCAGCAAAATTTCACCCATGTAGGGATGACCCATTCCTACATGGGTATAGTCTTTAAAGTACGAATAACACAGATAGCCTGTGGTTAAAAACAGAATTAATAATAATTTTAACCAGTTATTGACAAAAAATTTTCTTTCTAAGTTCGTGTTCCTCGTTTTTGTTTTGGTAAAAAAATTTATCCACTCCCAAGCGAATAGTAAAAAAAATACCAGCAATCCATTTGCGCTGGTATAGGTCGCCATTGCTCCAAAAAAACCAGCCAAAATATACCCTGACAATTTCTCCTTATTCCAAAAATAAAAAGCCAGTAATGCGAAATAAAGAATATAATAATTTTGTAGGGAACCCGTAACCCATGTCATGTTCTCCCATGCTTGAGGTTGAAATAATAAATAGGTAACAGGAATAAAAAATATTATGGGAGTTTTTTGTCCTTTAAATATGATTAATAACAGGATGAAGAGAAAAAACAATCCCAAGTTTCCTACATAAATCAAATTCCTGAAATTTATCTCCCTAAATATGTGATAGTAAGCTTCGGTGATCAGTCGATTCCATGCAATTCTATGTTCGTTGTGTTGGTAAAAAAAACTTTCATATCTGAGAGAACTAGGCCTGTTAAGATAGGCCAACACGGTATCATAGTCATCCATTATGGGGATGTTGACGCTAAAATAGACAACAAGAAAAGCATAGCTTGCGATAGGAACGATCATCAGCAAGAAAAATGGAAACGAGAATCTTTGCAAAACAGGCGTTTTCACAAAGTTCATCGAATCGCCCTCAACCTAGCAGAACCGCCACGTTCTTGAACCAGTTGACCAGCGGTCCCGGCAGCCAGATTCCCGCCACGAACACCAGCGCCAAGTGCGCTAACATCGGCAGGATACTGGCTTGCACCGGTGCGGCGGGACCGGTGTCCGGTTTGCCGAACGCCATCCCATTCAGCCGCCACAGCAGGGTGCCGAACGCCAGCAGCAACCCCAAAACCAGCGGCAACGCCAGCAGCGGTTGGCGGGCGAAGGTGGAACTCACCACCAGAAACTCGCTCATGAACACGCCAAACGGCGGCATCCCGGCGATGGCGATAACGCCGGCCACCAATCCCCAGCCGAGCGCCGGATGAGTGACGGTCAAGCCGCGAATGGTGGAAATCCGCTGGGTGCCCTTGACCTGGGAAATATGGCCCACCGCGAAGAAAATCGCCGACTTGGTCAGGCTGTGCATCGTCATGTGCAGCAGTCCAGCGAAGTTGGCCAGCGGCCCGCCCATGCCGAAGGCGAAGGTGATGATGCCCATGTGCTCGATAGAGGAATAGGCGAACAGCCGCTTGATGTCGCCCCGGCGATAGAGCATCAGTCCGGCGAACAGCAGCGACAGGAGCCCCAGACCGACCATCAGCGGACCCGGCGCCAGCGCGTGGGGATTGGCGCTCATCAGCATCTTGAACCGCAGCACCGCATACAGCGCCACGTTCAGCAACAAACCGGACAGTATCGCCGAGATCGGCGTAGGGCCTTCGGCGTGGGCGTCGGGCAACCAGGCGTGCAGCGGCGCCAGGCCCGCCTTGGTGCCGTAACCGAGCAGCAGAAACACGAACGCCAGATTCAGCAGCGCCGGATCGAAGGCGCTGGCGCGGGCGAGCAATTGGTCCCAGGCCATGGCCGGCAAGCCTTCCCCCATCACCGGCTGCGCCGCCAGGTACACCAAGATGGTGCCGAACAGCGCCAAGGCAATGCCGAGACTGCCCAGGATGAAATATTTCCAGGCGGCCTCCAACGCGGCGCGGGTCCGGTAAAGACCGACCATCAGCACGGTGATCAGCGTCGCCAACTCGATGGCCACCCACAGCAGCCCGATGTTGTTGGCGAGCAGCGCCAGATTCATGGCGAACAACAGCGCCTGATACATGGCGTGATAGAAGCGCAGATACACCGGAGTCAGCCGGCCGGTTTCCAGTTCGTGGGCGATGTAGCTGGCGCTGAACACGCTGGTGGTGAAGCTAACCAGATTGTTCAACACGATCAGATAAAGGTTGAAATCGTCCACCCGCAGATAAAGATTGGCTTCCGGCCGCGCCCCGAACAGAGTGACGGCGGCCAGCAGGCTCGACAGCGCCGCGCCGACGTTCACCCGGGCGCCGAGCCGGTAGCCGGACAGTAGCACCAGCAGCAGCGCGGCGCCGGCGGGAACGGCCAGCAGCGCGGTCATTGCGATGAAGCCCGCATTCATTTCCGCCGGCCCTCCCGGAAGGTGTCCATCGCCTGCATGTCCACGCTGTCGAAGCGTTCCCGGATGCGGAACAGGAAGACGCCGATCACGATCAGCGCGATCAACACCGAAAAGGCGATGCTGATCTCCACCGCCAGCGGCATGCCGCGCGCCCCGGCGGCGGCCAGCACCAGCCCGTTTTCCAACGACATGAAACCGATCACCAAGCTCACCGCGTTGTAGCGGATGACCATCAGCAGCAGTCCCAGCAGCACCACCGCCAGCGCGAACGCCAGATCTTCCCGCGCCAGCGCGTCGGCCCCCGCCGTCACCGGCAGCATCACCAGAATCGCCAGCGCCACCAGCGCCGTGCCGGCCAGCATGTCCCGACCTACGCCGCCCACCACTTCCAGGGTGCGATGAATGCCGAGCCGCCGGACGATGCGGTGCAGCGCGGTCGGGATGATGATGGCTTTGAAGACCAGCGCGATTCCCGCCGTGACGTAAAGATGGTGGGCCTCCTGGATAGTCGCTTGCCAGCCGACCGCCAGCACCAGCACCAGCGAATGCAGAGCGAAGACATTGATCAGCGCCGACAGGCGATCCTGGTACAGCAACAGAAAGCTCGCCACCACCATGCCGCCGGCCAGGAAATGGGCGATATCGAACGCCAAACCATGCATCACAAACTCCGCGACACGAACAGCAACAGGGTGCCGAGCAGCCCCAACATCAGCGCCGCTCCCAGGAATTGATCGACGCGGAACACCCGCATCTTGGCGATGCTGGTCTCGAACAGCGCCAGCAGCAAGCCGCCGAACGCCAATTTGGCCACATAGATCGTCATGCCGATCAGATAAGCCGTCAGGCCCGCGCCGGCGGTCGCCATGCCCCAGGGCGCGAAGATGCAGCCCAGCAACGATAAATACAGCAGCAGTTTGAGCGAAGCGCCCAACTCGATCAGCGCCAGATGGCGGCCGGAATATTCCAGCACCATCGCTTCGTGGACCATGGTCAGCTCCAGGTGCGTGGCCGGATTGTCCACCGGGATGCGGGCGTTCTCGGCGATCGCCACCATCACCAAAGCCAACAAGGCCAGCGCCAGCGACACTCGCAGGCCGACTTCGGCGGTCAGCATGAAGCGGGCGACGGAGGACAGTTCGGTGGTGCCCGCCAGCAGCGACAGGGTGAACACCATCATCAGCATGGCCGGTTCGGCCAGCGAGGCGATCATCATCTCGCGGCTGGAGCCGATGCCACCGAAGCTGGTGCCGACGTCGAGCCCGGCCAGCGCCAGAAAAAAGCGGGCGGTGCCGAGCAGGGCGACGATGGCGATCAAGTCCGCCGTCCAACTGAACAACAAGCCGCTGGCGAAGGTCGGCACCAGCGCCGCCGCCACCCACAGGGCGGCGAAGATCAGATAAGGCGCCACCCGAAACAGCCAGGAGGCGGAGTCGGCCAGGACCACTTCCTTGCGCAACAGCTTGAACAGGTCGCGGTAGGGTTGCAGCACCGACGGGCCGCGCCGGCGCAACAACCGCGCCTTGATCGTGCGCACCCAGCCGGTCAGCAGCGGCGCCAGCAGCAGGATCAACAGCATTTGGCAACCCTGCACCAGATAGTCGGCGATCAGCGCCATAGGACCATCCCCAGCAACAGCAGTACCAGCACGCCGAACACCAGGCTCAGGTAGCGGCGGATCGTGAGGTATTGCAAGTAGTTGAAGCGGCCAGAGAGCGCCACCACGGCAGCGGCGATCGGAGCGTAGCCGCGCTCCCAGATCGGATCGTGCATCTCGACTTCGAGCCGCGCCGGTCGCAAATCGCCGGGCGGCGGCATCGTCACCCGCTCGCGGGCCTGAAACACGATGCTGCCGAACACCCGGCGGGTCGGCTGGGCGAAGCTGCCCGCAGTGTACTGGAAGGCAGAGTTGGCTTCGGGAAAGCCGCAGTCCCAGGCGGGGCCGCGCCGCGCCGCGTTGGAGGCCAGCCGGTGAATCAGCAGGGCGGCGGCGGTTCCCGACAGCGCCATGAACAGCAACACCAACAGGCCGTTGTAGGTGCTTTTCACATCCACCACCGGCACCAGGGTCAGCCAGGGTTGATCGTGTTGCGCCATCAGTTGGGCGCCGCCATTCAGCAGACTCACCACCGGCGCTAGCCCGTCCACCACCAGCCCGGGCAGAATTCCCGCCAGCAGGCACAATGCCGCCAGGACGAACAGCGCGCTCAGTGAATAGCGGTCGGTTTCCCTCGCTCCGGCGGCGGCGGGCGAGCGTGGCCGACCCAGGAAGGTGATGCCGAACGCCTTGACGAAGCAGGCGGCGGCCAACGCGGCGGACAAGGCCAGCAGCGCGCCGATCGCCGGCACCAGGAACTTGAGTAGCCATTGCGGCAGTTCCGGACTGATCAGGATGGCCTGGAAGGTCAACCATTCGGAGACGAAGCCGTTCAGCGGCGGCAGCGCCGAAATTGCCGCCGCGCCGATCAGAAACGCCAGCGCGGTCCACGGCATCGGGTGGATCAAGCCACCCAACCGTTCCATGTCGCGCTCGCCGGTGGCGGTCAGCACCGCGCCGGCGCCGAGGAACAACAGGCTTTTGAACAGCGAATGATTGAGGATGTGAAACAGCGCGGCGGTCAACGCCAGCGCGGCGCTGGCGTACATTTGATTCGCCTGAAAAGCCAGCGCCAGTCCCAGTCCGATGAAGATGATGCCGATATTCTCCACCGTGTGATAAGCGAGCAGCCGTTTCAAATCGTGCTGCATCAGCGCGTACAGCACGCCCAGCACGGCGGTGACGCCGCCCAAGGCCAACACCAGCCCGCCCCACCACCACATGATCGGCTCGCCCAGCAGGTCGAACGCGATGCGGATGAAGCCGTACACCGCTACCTTGGTCATCACCCCGCTCATCAGCGCCGAAACGTGGCTGGGCGCGGCGGGATGGGCCAGCGGTAGCCAGACGTGCAGCGGTACCAACCCGGCCTTGGAACCGGCCCCCAACAACGCTAGCGCCAGCACCAGCGCCGCGAATCCGGGGTTCACCGTGCCGGCGCGGATCGTGGCGAAGTCGTAACCCCCATCGGGACCGGCCAGCAGACCGAACGCCAGCAGCAGCGCCAAAGTGCCGAAGCAGGCCATGACCAGATACAGGTAACCGGCGCGGGCGTTGGCCGGCTCCTGGTGATGGGCCATGACCAGCGCCCAGGAGGTCAGCGACATGAACTCCCAGGCGAACAGAAAGGAGAAAGCATCATCGGCCAGCAAGACCAGGTTCATACCGGCCAAAAACGCTGGGTAGAATGGCAACACCCGTTCGGGCGCTTGCTCGTGCTGGCCGTAGCCGAGAGCAAACAGGCTCGCGATCGCGCCGCCCAGATTGACCACGATCAGGAAAAAGGCTGCCAGCGCATCCAGCCGGAAATGCGCGCCCAGCCAGGGCAGGCCCAACGGCAGCGTGAGCGTCGCCGACGTCTGCCCGGCCAGCAGATGCGCCAGCGCCATCCCCAATAGAATGACGCAAACGGCCAAGGCGAGGCTGTAGACTTGGCGGCTGCAACCGGGCCGACGCGACGCGACGAGCGCGTAGGCGCTGACGGCGAACAGGGCCATCGCTAGACTCAACAGTAGCGGCAACGACATGATGATGAAACTCGCTCCCTCCAGGTCGTCGGGTGATTGGTGGTTCAGCGTTTCAATCGGACTCCGCGTCCGCCGCCTTCGCTGACGACGCCTTCGTTGATCAACGCTACTCCGGCGTTCTCGAGCGCGGCGATGAGCTTGACCAGGGAGTCCACATGGCCGCGGATGGTGCCGTCGCTGGCCTCCATCCGCTGGATGGTTGGCAGGGATAAATCGGCGGCTTCCGCCAGCGCCCGCTGGTCCATGCCCAACAACGCGCGCGCCGCTTTCAACTGGGCTGCTGTGATCATGGTGGGTAATTTAAAGTTAAAATTTTATGTTTGCAATTATGATAATTTAAAATTGATACTAAATACATAATATTTAATGCTCTTCAGCTAGCCAAGCGGCGTGTCCGCAAACCTTGGAGAACCTCCATGCCCGTCACCGTCAATGGTGTCGAAATCACCGACGCCGCCATTCACGCCGAAATGCAGCATCATCCGGCGCCATCGCGGGAAATTGCCGAGCATTCGGCAACGCTGGCGCTGGTCGCCAAGGAGCTGCTGTTGCAGGAAGCGGCCCGACTGGACATCGCCGACGCCGACGAGGACGCGCGCATCGCGGCGCTGATCGAGCGCGAGCTCCAGACCCCGGAACCGAATGAGGAAAACTGTCGGCGGTTCTTCACGGCCAACCGCCAGCGGTTTCGCGACGGTGACCTATTTGAGGTTTCGCACATTTTATGCGCCGCGCCGCCGAACGATGCCGGCGCCCGCGCTGAAGCCCGCGCCCGCGCCGAGAGCGCCATCGCGCGACTGGACGGTCCAGGCGGGAACTTTGCGGAACTGGCGGCGCAACTGTCGGACTGTCCGTCCAAGCGGGCTGGCGGTAGCCTCGGTCAAATTGGCTTGGCCCAGACCGTGCCGGAGTTTGAACAGGCGCTGTTCGCGATGCGGGAAGGCGAGACGTCCCGCCAGCCGGTGGAAAGCCGGTTTGGCTTCCATGTGATCCAGTTGCACCGGAGAACCGAGGGTCGGCCGCTGGACTACGACCGGGTCCGCGACCGGATCGCCCGCTATCTGTCCGAACAGGAGCAGCGCCAAGCCATCAGTCGGTATCTATCGCTGCTGATAAGCCGCGCCGATATCGGCGGCATCGATCTGCTTGGGGTGGGAGAGGGATGACCGCTCAAGCGCCGCCATTCGACTGGCTGAGCGGATCGCGGAATTATTGGGTGGTGACGCGCAGCCGACGAACCGCCGCCAGCCACTCGTAGGCTAGGCGCTGCCGTTCCTGCCGGGGTCGAGCTTGGGCGGTCGCGGCGAAATAGGCATGCATGGCGTCGAGGGCGGCTTGGGTTCGCGCTTGGGGCACAATATCGCGGGGGGACTGAATCATCGTTGTGGATCTCGCTGGACAGTACAGGTGGAATGGGTGGAATCCTATGGGTTCGCGAGACCTCAGGCGTCCGTTTTGCTTGAGCGCGCGAGGAAGTCGCGGATGAATCGCCGCACTTCTCTGGATGCCGTGGTGTCCGTGTCCTGGCAGGCTTCGATGAAGGCGTCGCGCAGCTTTGCCTCGATCCGGACTACCAGCTTCACTTCTTCATCCTTGTTGGACTTCTGTTTTTTGTCTTTACCCATGGTAGTGCCGTCCTTGATTTTGTATATACTTTGATAATACATGGTATGCATTGTTCTTGTCAAGCGTTTCGAGGCCTTTGGCAAGTTATCCACAGAACCTGTGGATAACTTCTAGCGCCAGATCGAGGTAGGAATGACGAAGCTCGAAAAATCGGGGAGTTGCTAACATGGGTTAGCGTTGGATAAAAAATGAGCGGTATTGATGTGCTTGTGCAGCATTGTTAACCTTATTCTACTTTATAGATGTCTTTTTATAACATCATCTCATTGATTCTTGCCTGAAACACCAACTTATCTATCCCATTCCCGATGCCGGACTTCATCCTCGAGTTTGCGTTGTGATTCAATCACACATTCGTTAGAATGATTCCATGGATAACCGAACCCTGAAAAACCTTCTATACGAGCAGGTCGCCCGGATCGGTAAAGCCGTTTCCAGTCCGAAGCGGCTGGAACTGTTGGAGTTGTTAGCTCAAGGCGAGAAAACCGTTGAAACACTGGCGAGCGAATTGTCGACCGATATCAAACTCACCAGCGCCCACTTACGGGCACTCAAGGAAGCGCGCCTCGTCACCGCCCGACGCGAAGGCAAATACATCATCTATCGACTGGCCGGCAGCGATGTCGCGGGCCTGTGGGTGAGCCTGCGCCAAGTCGCCGAGGAACACTTGCTCGAACTGAAGATGGCATTAAGTCGGATGGTGGCCGATCCGGCAAACCTCGCAGCGGTGAGTCGCGAGACCCTGCTGGAGCAAGCGCGTCGGGGGGACGTGATGGTCCTTGATGTGCGTCCGCGCGATGAATACGCCGCCGCCCACCTGCCGTTCGCCCGCTCGATGCCGGTGGCCGAAATCGAACAGCGGCTCGCTGAGCTGCCGGCCGATGCGGAAATCGTCGCCTATTGCCGGGGTCCGTTCTGCCTGTGGTCTGATGAAGCCGTGGCCTTGCTTTCCGCCAGAGGCTACCGGGTGCGCAAGATGCTTGATGGCGTCAGCGAATGGCAAGCGGCCGGGCTTCCAGTCGAATGGGGCGGTGTATCCCCATGAAGGGCCGGGAAAGCGGCATGCCGGCCGAGACCGATTGGGAGACCTTTTTTGCTGCCGATGAAGCCATCGCCCGCTTGTTCGGCCCAACGGCCATGCGCGGAGACTGTATCGAGTTTGGCTGCGGATACGGTACGTTTACGGTGCCGGCGGCCCGCCGCACGACGGGACTCGTGACGGCTCTGGATATTGAACCGACCATGGTCGAATGCGTGCGCCAGAAGGCGGCGACCTTCAAGCTCTCCAATATCCGGGCTGAGGTGCGGGATTTCGTCGGACACGGGACTGGCGTTCAGGATCGCTCACAGGCGCATGCCATGATTTTCAATCTGCTGCACCTGGAACAGCCCGTGACTTTGTTGCGCGAAGCCTACCGGACGTTACAGGACGGTGGCGTGTTGTCGGTCATCCACTGGCGCAGTGACATCCCGACCCCGCGCGGCCCCGCGCTGGACATTCGCCCGACGCCCGAGCAATGCCTGGCCTGGATGGCCGAGGCTGGTTTCCACGCTTTTGAAGCCGTTGATTTGCACCGTTGCTGTCCGTTTCACTTCGGCCTGCTGGCCAGGCGCTGATTCTCATCACTGGGGAGATCATCCATGAAGGTTCTGCTTATTTTTAATCATGCCCCCTATGATGGCACTGACTTGACCTGGAATGGGTTGCGTCTGGCCGACAAACTGGTCGATGCTGGCAACGAAGTCCGCCTGTTCCTGATGAACGAAGCCGTCGACATGGCGCGTGAGGCCTGTATTCCGCCCGAGGGTTACGATCAGGATCTGACCGGGATGCTCAAGGCGCTGATGGCCCGTGGCGTCACGGTCAGAGTTTGTGGAACCTGCATGGCGCGGTGCGGCATCTACAAGAACCAGCCCTATCTTGAAGGCACCCAATCCACCATGCCGGCGTTGGCGGAATGGGTCGGCGATAGCGATAAGATTGTTTCGTTCTGATCCGGCCACTCGTCACCCATGCGCGGCATCCCTGATCGCCGCGCCCGTTTGAAACCGCTGTAACCAGCATCAATCCGGGAAACGCAAAATGACTAAAAGCAGCACACCGGGCCTAGCCACCCGCAGCATTCACGGCCACCGTTTCAAGGATGCGCATGGCAGTCCACACCTTCCGGTGTATGACACAACCACCTTCGCCTTCAATTCAACGGCCGATCTGCTCGATGTCATTGATGGCCGCAAACCGGGCAGCCTCTATACGCGCTACGGTCTGAATCCCTCGATCTTTGCCCTCGAAGAAACGCTCGCCGGTCTCGAAGGCGCGGAAATGGCCTGGTCGTTCTGCTCGGGCATGGCGGCGGAAACGGCCTTGTTCCTGACGCATGGACGGGAAGGCATGGTCTGCATCGGCGATGCGTATGGCGGAACCCTGGAGCTGCTGGCAAGCCAATTGCCGCTGCTGGGAATCAAAACACATTTAATTCTGGGTAGCGAGCTGGATCAACTCGACGCATTGCTGGCGGCTGGCGCGAAGCTGGTCTTTTTCGAGACGCCCACCAACCCGACGCTTGAACTACTCGATATTCGTGCAATTTCGGCGAAAGCCCATCCTTACGGCGCGCGGGTCGTAGTCGACAATACGTTCGCTTCGCCGGTCAATCAGCGTCCGCTGGAACTTGGAGCTGATTTTGTTATACACAGCGCCACCAAGTATCTGGGTGGCCACAGTGACCTTACTGCCGGTGCATTGATGGGGTCGAAGGAACTGCTGATGCCGGTATGGAACTGGCGCAAGAACCTGGGCTCGATGATCGGCCCAGCGACCGCATCACTGCTCGCTCGCAGCCTGCGTACCCTGGTGGTCCGCGTGCGCCAGCAAAACGAGTCGGCCCAGCGTATTGCCGAAGCGATGACTCGCCATCCGAAAGTCACCCGAGTGTTCTACCCCGGTCTGGCGAGTTTTCCGGGGCACGGCTTGGCCAAGAATCAGATGTACGGCTTCGGCGGGATGCTGAGCATTGAAGTGGCTGGCGGCGGAGAAGACGCCACCCGCGTGGCCGACCGGCTCAAACTTTTCGCCTTGGCTCCCAGCCTCGGCGGCGCCGAGAGCTTGGTGACGCAACCCTGCACCACCACGCACCACGGCCTGACGCCCGAAGAGCGCGCCCGGCGCGGGATTTCGGACACCATGCTGCGTCTGTCGGTCGGATTGGAGGATCCGGAAGATTTGATTGCTGATTTGGAGCAGGCTTTGCGTTAAGTTCGGTCGGTGGCGACAGCGTGTTCCGCCTTGAATCCTGCCGACTACGACGTTTGGTATAGTCTCTCCAATTAATATCTATACATAAGATATTAAGCCGAGTCTGGAATGGCAGCATATTCAGTATCGGGAAGCTGAAAAAAGGATCGGATTTTATCCGCCTTTTGTTGGAGGGACTTCAATGCCGAGTGGAGTCTTTTCTTCAAATCGAGTTTGCTTTTGATGGGTTGTCTTCCCACTTGGCGATGCTTGATCTCGTTCCAGACTTGCTCGTCGGGATTCAGTTCTGGGGAATGGGTCGGAAAGAAGAACATCCGCAGTTGGGTCCGATGGGCCAGGACGAACTGGCGCACGGGCGCCGACCGATGAAACGACGCGTGATCCGTGATGAGCATCAGGGGACGGGATAGCAGGGCCGCTGGCCGCTCAACTTTAGGCGGTGCAGGTGCAGCGCCACCGTCGAATCCGCCACCCACACCCCAAACCGCTGCCGGAGCAACTCCACCAGGATCGGCAGCGTCCACAACTCGGTCTCATAGCCATGATCGACCGGCGTCGACGTCAGGAGGGTGTCGTACAGCTAGCGATCCAACGCGGGGGTGAGCACCGGCTCGGCGCCCGGCGCCGTGCGGGTATCCAACGCCGCTTCGCCCTCCGCCCGGTACCACCGCAGCCAATCATAACTACAACTGCGGCTGATGCCGAAAATCTTGGCAATCAACTCCGGGCTCTGGTGTTGATCTTCCACCGCCCGAACGGCAAGGCGGCGGAGGTAGTTCATAACCTCATCGGGTATTTTGCGAAAATCCGACAACCATTCCGCGTTCATGAGGATACTCCCACTGCCAAGCCTACCTGACTCTCTATGAAATTTCTCAATGTATTAAACAACCAAACTAAAAATGAGTTTATTGCATTGTATAGATTATAATTGGGGAGACTATAACTTAAACTAAACTGCCTCCACAGAACCCGGGGCGATTAACTTTTCGCGACCAGGGCGTCGCGCCCGATCAGACCGGTGAGGGTTTTCATCGCGGGTCAACTCTCCGGCAGGCGCTTCAGTTTCCCGCTCAGATAGTCCAGCAGCGGGCGCCACTGGTCGCCGGCGGAGTGCGCCACCTGGCGGCGCTGGGCGGCGATCAGCAAGTCGAGCCGCTGGCGGTTGGCGGCTTCGGCGTTCTGCTGCTGGGTGGCGTCCCACAGCTTTTCGATGTCGCCCTCGTAGCCCTGCTTGAGCCGCGCTTGCAGCCAGTCGGCCTCGGAAACGGTGGTGGAAGTCCCCGACGCCGCCCGGACGTAGAACGCGGATCAGCACCTTGAACTTCGGAACCTGCATCCATCAAGTTTAGTGTTTCGATCAGCGAGTTTAACTTTTTTGAGGCAAGCGCCGGTTTTTTATCCAGTACGGCCAGCTGCGCCAAGTCCGCGTCACGGTTCGGGATTCGGTCCAGCTTGACGCGGGTTATCCCCCGGAGCGGTGGATAAGTGAGCGGTGCGGGGATCGCGCCGCGCGCGGGCAGGAGCGGAGCCAACCGCGGGACTATAGTCAACAGACCCTCTCACCTTTCGGAGGCTCCGCCGTGCTTCACTGGCGCTTGAACTGGGGCGTCATCCGTCCCGATCTGTTGGTTGGAAGCGGCCCGCGCGAGCCGAGCGACTTGGACGTACTCCAGGCGGAAGCCGGCGCGTCCGCCCTGCTGTCGCTGCAATCCGATGAATGTCTGGCGAAACGAGGCATCGACTACCCGGCCCAGGCCCACCACGGCCACGCGCTCGGCTTGACGATGGCGCGGGTGCCCCTGCGCGATTTCGATAGCGAGGATCAGCGGCGCGGCCTGCCCGCCGCCGTCCGCGCGCTGTACGGCCTGCTGCGCCAGGGCTATCGGGTTTACGTCCATTGCACCGTTGACCTCAACCGCGCGCCGCTGGTGGTGCTGGCCTATCTGACGCTGGTCGAGGGCCTGAACCTGGAGGCCGCGCGGGACCTCCTGCGACGCGCCCGGCCCGGCGTTTTCCCCAGTGAGGAGGTTTATGCAGGGTGTTGCATGGACTTGACCGCGCGGTATGAAGAGCGGATCCGCCAGCGCGCCCTGGAACTGAACCCGGGGTCGGCGGCGCCGGACGTGGCGGTCTGGCAACGGGCGGAACGGGCGGTCTGGCGGGACGTGCTGACCGCCGAGTAGACTTGCGCCCGTCCCCGCGGCAAACCGCCCGCGGTTGTGAAACCCTCATCGCCCGGTTCCCGCGCGAGTTTCGTCAATGGCCGGCAAGCTCAATCCTCTCCTCGACCGGCTGTGCGCGGCGTTCCCCGCGGTCTTCAGTCGCAAGGCCCCCCAGCCGCTCAAAATCGGCCTGGGTGAGGGTGAAGGGATGGGCTTCCCGCCGGTGAGTGCTAGAGCTGGCGGCCAAGGTCAATAACGAGCCCTGACGAAGAAGGGATTACCTGCGCTACCGCCATGCCGGCGGGGTCACGGAATTTTGGGGCCACGTCGGCAAGCAACCCAAGATCGACTTCAAGAAAGACGTGGTGGGGGTGGCGTTAGGGTCCAACCCCTCAACGCCGGCGCAAGAGGGTTATTAGAACAACGGCTAGACTAGGAAGGTCACTTTCCATCGAGGAACACCCATGGCCGATCCCGCGCTGCCCGAGACTTACAACAAACTCCCCGACCCCCTCAAGCCAACGCTCGCCAAATCGCACCAGGAATACGTCAAAGGCTGGAAGGGGCGTTCGTTCGTCGATTACGTCAACGACCTGGACTCGGGCGGTCACTTGGCGGTAATCCGCGACGTGTACACCCGCTGCACGAAAGAGCCCAAGCTGTGGCCGTTCATCCAGGTGATCATCGGCCCATGGACCTACCCCGCGGGCCACAACATCTCGCAGGGTTTCAATTTCCTCTGCGACAAACCCGACGAGTTACTCAAAGCCCTGCGGGGTTCGTCGTTCTTTTGCGAGGACGACCCGACGACGACCGTGCATGGCCCGCGCGACTGCTTTCGCGAGGTGATCACCGGCGGTGCGGGCCTGCACGTCTGCGTGGTCCGCCCCGCCTCGCGCCAGGAACACAAACACGACATCCACATCGACAAGTTCCAGACGGTTTGCAAGCGCAAAACGGACGGCTCCTGCGACTATCAGTATGGGAACACCAATTTCGTCAACCACATGAAAGATGTCGTGCCGTGGTTCCTCACGGACGTCGCGCCGAAGAAAATCGAAGAGGCGGCCAAGGCGGTCGGCAAGGCCGCCGGCGAAGCCCTGCGGGATTACGGCGAACGCGAAAGCAAGGGCCGCGGCCCGAAGTGGTAACCCCGGCTGCCCCTGCCCGGGCCGGTCCGAGTCACCGCTGACGGATCGACCGCCAGCGGGCGTCCGACCACCAGAAGTTGGACACGGCAAACAGCATGGTGCGGGCCTCTTGCAAGACGGCAACGGCGTCCTGGGTAAAATTGTATCCGACGACAACCAGTGGCTCGGGAACGTCGCCGAGCCGGGCGAGCAGGCACCGGGCCGCGCTGGCGGACACAACGGCGATGGCTGGGAAGACCGCGAGCGTGACCGGCGCGGCGCCAAGCTTTTTGGGGTCGATCAGGGGTCGGAAAAGTGGCGGCAGGCGGGCGGGGGTCGCGGCGGGTGAAATGGCGCGGTGGAGGGTGGCTTTCATCGTCACTGTAACAGCGTCTCCAAACAGCGGTAGACCGCCGCGTACACCCCCGGCCGCTGACGCTCGCGCGGCCCGGCGACGTTCAGCACCGTGATCCGATGTTCCGCTAGCCAGGTTAGAAACATCGCCGGCTCAATCCCCTCCTCCAGCGCCACTACCAGGCAGGGCTTGCCGATCTGGCGGGCGTGCGCCACGGTTAGCGCCGTTCCCCCGTCCAGTGTGCCCAGGTTGAGAATCAGCGTCCCGTCCGCATCCTCAACGTTGCGCCGGGTGCGAGTGTCGTAGTCCGCCTCCGGGGTGCTGGAACAGGGGAAAAGCCGTAATCTTGATCGGATGGCGTTCGTACACCGACCCGATGAGGTCGCCAGCCAGGGCACCGATCATGGCATCATTCTCCTCTATCGTCTCTGGGTGGGTTCGCGCTCGCGACCTGGCGACGGTCACCGCCGCGCCGCCGCCGGGTCCTCCGCCTCGCCCAGCGCCCACGCCGCCGCGCGGGCATGCAGAGCGGTCGTGTCAAACAGCGGCACCGGCGCATCGTCCGGCCCCACCAGCAGGGCAATCTCGGTGCAGCCCAGGATGATGCCTTCGGCCCCGGCATCAACCAGCCGCTGCATGATCTCCCGGTACTGCGCCCGCTCCGCTCAGGAACGGGTAGTCCGTATAGCCCTGAGCGCCGGGTGAGTAGAACGTGCTCTGGTCCGGCGTGTTGAGCGGCGCGCCCTGGCGGAATCGCTCCGGCAGATCAGGATTCGCCAGGAAGGCGTTACCGAAGACCGTCGCGTCGGCTCGGCCATCCGCCAAAGCGGCTTCAGCACTTTTTTGGTCAAGACCACCGCCGATCAGGTAGGCGCCGTTGAAGCGCGGGCGCAACAGGGCGTGGTAATCGACCTTGGCCCCGAACAGGGCGACGTGCAGGTAAGCCGGATTCAGGCCACGCAGTTGCTCGACCAGGTAGGTGTAGGTTTCCTGGGGATTGGCGTCGACGATGTCGTTGAAGTGCATTTCCGGCGCAATCTTCACCCCGACGCGATCTCCGCCGGCCTCGGCGACCATCGCGTCCAACACTTCCAAGAGGAACCGCGCGCGCTTCTCGACCGAGCCGCCGTACTGGTCCTGGCGCTGGTTGGTGCCCGAGGACAGGAATTGCTCGGGCAGGTAACCCGAGGCGGCGTGCAATTCGACGCCATCAAAGCCCGCCTCCAGCGCACGCCGCGTGGCGTTCCGAAAATCCGCCACAATGGCGGCAATCTCCTCGAGCTCGAGTGCTCGTGGGGTGACGAAGTCCTGCGGGCCCGTCGGCGTCCAGGTTTGCCCCGCCGGCTTGATCGCCGACGGCGCCACCGGCGCCGCGTTGCTCGGCAGCAAGGACGGGTGGGAGATGCGCCCGGTGTGCCAGAGCTGCATGAAGATCCGGCCACCTTGGGCATGGACCGCGTCGGCCACCTTCTTCCAGGCGGCCACCTGGGCAGCGGTCTGGATCCCCGGCGTGCGCACATAGCCCTTGCCCATCGGCGACACATAGGCGCATTCAGTGATGATCAGTCCGGCGCTGGCGCGTTGGCTGTAATACGTGATCGCCAATTCACTCGGCACGCCATCGTCGCCGGCGCGGGAACGGGTCATCGGCGCCATGACCATGCGGTTTGACAAAGTATAGCGACCGACGCGAACGGGGGTGAAAAGTGGGCTCATGGCGTGTTCCTCAGTGGTTGTTGTTGGGGATCGAGGCATGATCAACCAAAGCCGATGCGGGATAAAGCAGGTAAAATCGAAGTCATTGATCCGCTGATGGAGCCCTGTGAGTGGAACTCCCGAACGATATGGCTTTATTCGTGGAGGTCGTTAAAGCGCGCGGCTTCCGTCATGCCGCCGAAGCGGTCGGGATGCCGAATTCCACGGGGTCGTGCCGGATCAGTACCCTGGAAAAGGCCATTAGGGTTGTGCCTGCTCCACCCCCACCCCACGCCAGAGTGCGCTGAGTGTTCTGGGATCGTCGGCCAAGAACATTCTCCTTGCCGCTCCATTCGGTAACAGTCCGATCAGAGGATAGCGGGCGTGGAGGTTTGGAGGTTTTCCGGTCGTCGCCATCTACGCCCCTGCCTCTCCATGCTGGATTTCCCTTTGCCGGGTCCGTCGTGGGACACTGTTTACCCGGTTATCGATCCGAGTTTACCGCTTACCATGCACCTGAGCGAACACAGCCTGCGTCAACTCGATGAAGCCTATCTCCGGTCGCTGGACCTGGAGGCGTTGCGGAATCTGTCGACGCGCTTGCTGGCCGATCTGAAAGAAACGCGGGCGCGGTTGGATGCCCGGTCCGCCGATCGTTCGCGTTCGCCGCAACGCCCCGCGCCCTTGGAGCACCAGCGGGCGGCGCTCGCCGAGTTCATCGAGACCTGCCGCCAGCGCGGCCAAGACCCGTGGCGCGCGCTCGAACGCGCTATCGCCGACCGCCGCGCCGGGCGCCCCGCCCGCCCTTGCCAGGGCCAGGGGAGTGAAAGGTTACAAAAAACGCTTGAGTCGACCGCTTAACCGCGGTCTGGATGAATTTAAATCGTGGCTACAAAACAGCGGCGCCTTGCGGGACGGCATCCCGGCTTTCAGCAGCGCGCGGGCCGATTTCATCCCTGGCGGCGGGCCGGCAGCGATCGTTGCCTGGGGACCTCCGAACGCACCCGGAACCGAACCGGATGGAAATGATCGCGGTCATCGATTTTGAAACCACCGGCCTGTGGCCCGACGCCGGGGCGCGGGCGACCGAAATCGCTGTGGTGCGCGTGCGCGAAGGCAGCATCGTGGATCGTTATCAGAGCCTGATGAATGCCGGGGTGCGGATTCCCCCCTTCATCGAATCACTCACCGGCATCACCGACGCGATGATCCGTCGCGCCCCGCCGGCCGCCGAGGTGATGCGCCAAGCCGCCGACTTCATCGGCGACCTCCCGCTGGTCGCCCACCACGCCGCGTTCGACCGCAAGGTCCTCGACGCCGAACTGGCCCGCATCCACCAATACCGCCGCCAGGAATTCGCCTGCACGGTGCGGCTGGCCCGGCGCCTGTATCCCGATGCACCCAACCACAAACTGGGCACCCTTAGGGAGTATGCTCGCTTGCCGGTCGCCGGTCGCGCCCACCGAGCTGAAGACCCGCTACCGCCTGCTGGAGGTCGACCACGCCCTGTTGTGCCTGATCCAACGGACCGCGCGTTCCGCCCTCGTTCCCTGCATCGAACGTTACCGACCACGAATCCCGGGACGTTGACCGCCCGACGGTCGCCCCGGTCGCCGGTCGAACCGATCCTGGATCCCCCGCTGAGTCGGGGTCGGTGATCGCGTGTGGATTGCGATCCCCGTCATCCACCCCTCCAGCAAGGAGGACCTGCCATGAAAGCCCAGTTCACGACGTTCGGCGCGATCGAGATCGCCGGTCAGCGGTACGATCACGACGTCGTCATCGACGGCGGCAAAGTCCGCCAGCGGGTCAAGAAAGCGTCCAAAACCTACCGGGAGGCGTATGGCCACATCCCACTGTCGCTCGCGGAAAACTTGCCCTGGGGGGGCCGGCACCTGATCGTCGGGACCGGCATGTACGGCCGGCTGCCGGTCCTGCCGGAGGTGAGCCAGGAAGCGGCGCGGCGGAAGATCGAGCTGATCGGTTGAAGGTTGAGGGCGTTATCCCTGTCCCCACAAGCCCCCGACCCGGATATAAAGCTGGCAACCAGCGTCCGAGCGCAACGCGCCCGCATCGCCGGGCGGGTAACGCAGCCAGCCGCCTGCGCCCAGGACGCCGTCCTCATCGCGCAGCGCCCCCGCCAGGATGAAGAGCTCCTCGCCGCCAGGAAGTCCGAGCCGGGGGCGGGTCGCGCCCGGCGCCCAGCGTTCCAGGTGGACCCGTTCGGGATAGCCCGGGTGGGCGTAAAGCCGTTGAAGCGCGATGCCCGGCGCCGGTCCGGGTGCCCACGGCCCGACCGTAGTATCCACCACCACGCGCGGCCGATCCGCGCCGGGGTATTGGCGCAGGCGCACGAACAGCAGACAACCCACCTCGGAATGCGGGGCGTGGCGGCTGCCGTCCGGATTGAACAGGTAGGTTCCGGCCGGATAGGCGCCGTGCTCGTCGGCGAACACCCCCGCCAGCACCAGGATTTCCTCGCCCTCGGGATGCGCGTGTGGGCGGAACGATCCCCTTGGCGCATAGCGCACCAGGCTGGTCACCGAGCCGTGCTCGCCGCCGACCCGATATAAAGGTTGGCGCCAGACTGTGCCGCTGGGACTGGCTTCCCAAGCCAAGGCAGTAGTATCGATCCGCGCCCGCTGGCGCCAGTCGGCGTGATGATCGGGCAACGCCGCTTCAATGCGCTTCATCAGGGATACCCTCGCGCTCCCGTTGATACTGGGGATAGCTCAGACTGTTGACCTGGTCCATGCACTGCTGGATGGCGCTCGGCGAGCGCAATGCCGCACACTGTTGTCGCGCGCCCGCCTGAAACCCCTCGTACCAGGCCTGCTGGCTGCATCCCGCTGCCAGCAGCGAACCGTAGAGGAGCGTTCGCCCTAACTTTCTGCCCAGCACCCCGGTCATGATCTCTCGCTCCTATCGGACTGGTGGAATCGCCCGGTGAACGGCCCGGTGCGGCGCACCCCCCAACTTGACCGCATCCCGGCGCTTGCCGGCGGCAGGCGAAGGTGACGGGATCGGCGAGCCGATTATAATGGCTCCTTCCCCCTGGATACTGCCGCCCGCCGCTGTGACTACCATTAACAACTCCCCGTCGGCCCCCGACCGCCTGCGCGCCCTGCTGGCGGGAACGGGGTGCCTGATCGTGCCATGCTGCTTCGATGCCCTGTCGGCGCGGTTGATCGAGCAGGCCGGCTTTCCGCTCACCTTCATGAGCGGGTTCGCGGTGGCGGCCGCCCGTCTGGCCCTGCCGGACACCGGTCTGATCACCGTGACCGAGATGCTGGACCAAGGCCGGGCCATCTGTCAGGCGGTCTCGATTCCGGTCATCGGCGACGGCGACACCGGCCACGGCAACCCGGTCAACGTGCGGCGCACGGTGGAACAGTTCGGGCTGGCGGGTTTCGCCGCGGTGATGATCGAGGACCAGGTCGCGCCCAAGCGGTGCGGGCACACCGGGGTCAAAGAGGTCGTCGGCCGCGCTGAAGCCCTCGCCCGGATCCGTGCGGCGGTGGAGGCCCGGGACGCCAGCGCCGGTCCGCTCATCCTGGCCCGCACCGATGCCCGCAGCGCCCTGGGACTGGACGAGGCGCTTTGGCGCCTGGCCGCGTTCGCCGACCTGGGCGCGGACCTCCTGTTTCTGGAAGCGCCGCGCGACGAGGCTGAAATGGCGCGCTGCTGCCGGGAAGTGCCGGGTATTCACCTGGCCAACCTGCTGGCCGGCGGCCTCACGCCAGTCCTGCCCCCCGCGCGGCTGGCCGAACTGGGGTATCGCCTGGCGGCCTATCCGCTGGCCCTGCTGGCAGTGGCCGTCGCCGCCCAGCGCGAAGCGCTGCGCGAGCTGGCCGCCGGCCGGATGCCCGAGCATCAGGTGGATTTCGCCACCCTCCGTGCCCTGGTCGGCTTCGACGCTTACGACCGATTGCTGGATGCCTACACGACGCCCCCGGCCAGGGTCTAATGCCAGCCGACCCCGATCCCCAACCGGGCGAGCGGCCAGGCCAGGTATCGGGACCGGCGGTTGCCGACGCCGGGCGCACGCAACCGCCGAAACGACCAGTTTGTGCCCCAGGATGTGCAACCAACCCGCCTTTCGGCGGTCCAGAAAGCGACCGATGACCCGTGACCCATGATGGAACAGCCCCACCACCAGCATCCGCTCCTGCGCGGGATCGGCCATGCGCTCGGCGTGCTCTATATTGTCGTCACGTTGCTGTTCGGGCCGATCCGGTCGCTGGCCGCCTGGCTGGAGCAGCAACGCCTCATCCAGCGTTACGAACGCTGGGTGGGCGGGTTGCCGCCCGCCGCTGGGCTGACGGTATCGCTGCTGGCGCTGGGCTTGCTGGAAGTCGCCAAGGTGGCGGTTCTGCTGAGCTTGCGCTACTTTGGCGTGATCGCGGCGGTGGTGGTGACCGTCGCCGCCAAGGCCAGTTTGGGCTATTTCGCCCACCTCACCTGGCGGGCCGCCCGCCCCAGGGTGATCGCGACGTATCCCTGGGCGGCGCGAGTGGACGCCTGGGTCGGGGCGCAACTGGCGCTGCTGCGAGGTTTCCGCGACCGCGGGCTGGATGCTCTTCGCCGCCGTTCGTGGTATCCGGGCGTCGTCAACGCCTTTCGGATCGTCCGGAGCCGGGCCGCCCGCCTGCTCGGCTGGATCAAGGCGCGGTGGGCCAGAGCGTTCGGCTGAGGGCGGTTGTACGACCCGGATTTCGTGGCGCACCGCCGGGAACGTATCCAGGCCGCTGAATCCGACTGGGCGGCGGGGCGGTTCGCCCCGGTTCCGGGAGAAACCGAATGCATCCCCCCACCGTGGCCACTGTGACTGGCGGCGCCCGCGCGCCTTCCATCCCACTGGTTCAGTGCTGCGCCAGCACCACTCTCATTGGCAGAGGAGCTTCACATGAAAACCCGTACTCTCGGCTCGCCGGGCCTCACCGTCTCCGCCCTCGGCCTCGGTTGCATGGGCATGAGCGATTTCTACAGTGGCCGCGACGACGCGGAATCCATCGCCACGATCCACCGTGCCTTGGATCTCGGCCTCACCCTGCTCGACACCGCCGACATGTACGGCCCGCACACCAACGAAGCACTGGTCGGCCGGGCCATTCGGGGCCAGCGCGACCGGGTGGTGCTCGCCACCAAGTTTGGCATCGTCCGCGATCCGAACGATCCCACCCAGCGCGGGGTCAACGGTCGTCCGGACTACGTGCGCGCCGCCTGCGAAGGCAGTCTCCGGCGCTTGGGCGTGGACACCATCGATCTGTACTACCAGCACCGGCTCGACCCGCACACGCCGATTGAGGACACGGTCGGCGCGATGGCGGCGCTGGTGCGCGCCGGGAAGGTGCGCTACCTGGGCCTGTCCGAAGTCTCGGCCGCCACGCTGGACCGGGCCTGCCGGGTGCATCCCATCGCCGCCGTGCAAACCGAATACTCGCTCTGGACGCGCGACCCGGAACGCGACGGCGTGCTGGCCGCCTGTCGCCGGCTCGGGGTGGGCTTCGTCGCCTACAGCCCGCTGGGGCGGGGCTTTCTGACCGGCGCGATCCGGCAGCCTTCAGATCTGGCCGCTGACGATTATCGGCGCACCAGCCCCCGCTTTCAGGGCGAGAACTTCACGCGCAATCTGGCATTGGTCGCCCAGGTCCAGGTGCTGGCCCAGCGCAAGGGCTGCACGCCCGCTCAACTGGCCCTGGCCTGGGTTCTGGCCCAGGGGAACGACATCGTCCCGATTCCCGGCACCAAGCGGCGGCGCACTCTGGAAGAGAACGTGGCCGCTCTCGACGTGACGCTCACTGAAGCGGAACAGGTCGCACTCGCGGCGGTGTTCCCGCCCGATGCCGCCGCCGGCCGGCGCTACCCCGAGGAGATGATGCGGCTGGTCAATGCCTGAAACCACGCGCTGTCTTTTGGCGGTTGATGATCAACGGCGGCCCGACCGGCGCCGACCGGGTGGGGAAGCAAGCTCCATCACCGTGCTGAATGTCGCCGGCCCGCGCCCGGGCATCCGCCCAGTCCGCTACCCGTCAGGTCGGCCGCGCGGTCGCGGTATCGTCCGAGCGGGCTTGGCGCCGGTGCATCGCCGGGCAGTGGCGAACGCGAAGCGCCTGAGCCGCACAAAACTCAAGTGAGCGGGCTAATCCCTCGACCAGGCTAACCGGGACGGGGCGGGGGAACGCCAGACCCAAGACGGTATCGGATCCAGCGCCGCGCCGCCGCCCTGGCCCGATTATCTGCAGCGGCCTGCCGGCGCGTGCTGGATGCCGCCCTGTTCGGCGTCACAAATTCCCGGTACTCCGTTTGCGCCCATGAAAACACAGTACTACACCGCGTCCAGCCTTGACGGCTTTATCGCCACGGTCAATCATTCACTGGAATGGCTTTTTCAACTTGGGGAGGTGAACGACACTGGCTACTCAGACTTCATTCGGGCAGTAGGTGCCCTTGCCATGGGGTCTTCCACCTACGAGTGGATGCTGCGCCACGTCGTAAAGCCAGAATCAACAAGGGAATCGCCGTGGCCCTACACCCAACCGACATGGGTGTTCTCGACTCGCGCGCTTCCTCCTGTCCGAGGCGCCGATCTCCACTTCGTCGAGGGCGATGTGCGGCCTATCCATCGAGAAATGTGCGATGCTGCAAACGGCAAGAACATCTGGCTGGTTGGTGGCGGCGAGTTGGTGGGCCAGTTCTATGACGCCAATCTACTGGACGAACTGATCGTTCAAGTGGGCTCCGTAACCCTCGGCCAAGGCCGGCCACTGCTTCCACGTCAGATCGTATTTCCGCCGCTACGCCTCCGATCCGCAAGGGCCATTGGGCCAGGCTTTGCAGAGCTGAGGTATTCAGTTCCCAACCCAAGGCCGTGAGTCGTGCCTACGCCGCTCGCGGAAGAACAGGGACGCCACATCGGACCCAAGGGACCAGGATGCGGGAAAACCGCACGTCCGGGTCCGTGCGGGGGGCGGTCGGGTAACCGGCGCTCCTCTCGCAAGAGCCGTCATGGGTTGGAGGCGACCCGCAAGGCGGATTTGAGCGCCGTCTTCCTTCTTGCCGCAGAACCAGTGAACGCTTTCCATGACGAACAGACGTTGGCGACACCTTGTAATGCTTGCCCTCACGAGCGGATTATACCATTTCTTGGTTCTTCGTCGGTTCTTGTGGAGCCAGCCATGCCGGAAGCCAGACTTGAAGACAACTAATTGATTATAAATGGTTTTTAACCAATCTCCAGCCAGCTTAACAGGCCGAAACCTGCCCTGCGGGGCCAACTCCACAAGAACAGTCGAAGAACCCGAACATAAGGAGAAATTCCGTTCAATCTTCAATCAACGGTTGACTCGAAAGCAAGGTGAAATTGAATTGAACCAATGGATAGAACAGGCCAAGAAACTGAAAAACAGGTATCTGAACGACTTTTTGTCTATGCTGAGTGCTTGGAAATATTATGTATTAAACTACTTCGCTCACCGCTTCACAACGAGTGCCATTGAAGGTATTAATAATACTATAAAAACAGTGAAACGCATGGGTTACGGATTCCGTAACTTTGTCAACTTTAAGCAACGGATAATGATCAGTTTCGCCTAGCTCCACAAGAACCGACGAAGAACCACAGGAAAGTTGGTTAAATTTTGAAACCTTGGCTGACCTGCAAAGAAATGTTTGCTAACAACTCAACGCACTCTGTCGGGAAACGATCGCTTCACTGACAGGCTATCCTTTTAGAGCCTATACGAAAAGTATAAATTCAAAGGTACGCATTTATGTGGGGCACTCTTCATTAGTTTGAGGGAACAGCTTTTTTAACATAATCCGGATAGAAGCAT
>Ga0209573_1000669_pt1 | contig 66173 bp, 76 predicted proteins | sample TNRBio252014_DNA_FD_185870 | JGI IMG/M metagenome (GOLD analysis project Ga0209573, IMG submission 185870) | Wastewater treatment Type I Accumulibacter community from EBPR Bioreactor in Madison, WI, USA - TNR Reactor_6/25/2014_ DNA (SPAdes)... | ecosystem: Engineered > Bioreactor > EBPR >...
GCTCGCCGCCTCGGGCGACGGCAGCCAGCTCGCCGCCTCGGGCAACGACAGCCAGCTCGCCGCCTCGGGCTACCGCAGCCAGCTCGCCGCCTCGGGCAACGACAGCCAGCTCGCCGCCTCGGGCTACGGCAGCCAGCTCGCCGCCTCGGGCTACGGCAGCCAGCTCGCCGCCTCGGGCGACGGCAGCCAGCTCGCCGCCTCGGGCTACCGCAGCCAGCTCGCCGCCTCGGGCTACGGCAGCAAGCTCGCCGCCTCGGGCTACCGCAGCCAGCTCGCCGCCTCGGGCTACGGCAGCAAGCTCGCCGCCTCGGGCTACGGCAGCAAGCTCGCCGCCTCGGGCTACGGCAGCCAGCTCGCCGCCTCGGGCAACGACAGCAAGCTCGCCGCCTCGGGCTACGGCAGCAAGCTCGCCGCCTCGGGCAACGACAGCGTCTGCATGGCCGGCTGCGGCGCAGCCGTTCGGGCCGGAGAAGGCGGGGCAATTGCCATTACCTACCACGACGGCACCCGCTACCGCATCGCTGTTGCATACGTCGGCGAGGGCGGAATAGAGCCGCACGTCGATTACCGCGTCACCGATTCCGGTGAGTTCATCAAGGCCCTTGGCTGACATCGATCACCTCCCCCAAGAGAAGCGCCAGACGCGGCTGGATTACCGGGCGACTCCGCGAAGACCGCGCCCGGGTTTTCTTCTCGACGGGATCCACCAGGAGATGGACATGCACCGCAGCGAGCACGACCCAGACCTGCACGCAATCGCACTGGAGGCGATGGCGCGGAGCCTAGTCGAGCAGTGGGCGCGCGACCCGTACAAGGCCGGCGAGGCGGGCATGTGTTTGTCCGACGACGAATACGACGCAATCACCGCTGCGTACTGCCGCGGCGATGCGCTCGCCCACTTTCAGGCGACCGACAAGGCGATCCGGCGCGTGCTTGCCGAGTGGGCGGCGCGCGAAGCCGGGCAAGAGTTGGAGCGGAAGCAGCGCGAAGAGCGCCGCCGGCACGAAGAGGACCGCGGCGCCGATCGCGCAGAGTTCAGGAGGGCATTCGCATGAACGGTATCGCACTGATCGGAGTGGTGTTTGTCGTGTGGCTCGGGGCCGGATTTCTGGTCGCGCGCCTCTTTGGAAACCCTCGAGACGAGGACGAATGATGAACCAAACCGCAAACGAGCGCCTCGCGCTCGACCGACTGAGGGACGCCCGCGAGCGGCAGCTGATGCGCATCGAGCGCGCAAACCCGGACCACTTCCGTTTTCCGCGCGAGATGCCGCGCCAGCAGCGGCGCATTCCCTTCGTTGACGACCGGCGCGCGTTGATCGAGCTGCGCGACGCGGTGATCGGCGCTGCGGTCTTTGCGGTATTCATCGGCGCCCTGGCAACGATGCCGTGGTGGCTGTGATGCCGATCCTGAAGCAACGCACCCACCTGTCGTCGGACGTCGTGCGCCGCGCTGCCTACGACCGCCTCGTGCCGCAGGGTAGCGACAGCGGCTTCCTGCACTGGCTGCAGCGCCAGCGCAACGAGTTCGCCAGGCTGCGGCCTGGACTGAAGGGCGATGAATTCCACCGGCTGTTTGATCGGTGGCTGGAGAACATGAAATGACGATGACCGGGCGTGTGATGGCCGACCAGATCGGCGACGAGTTCCTGCCGGACGATGAAGCGGCCGTGCCGTGGGCGCACGAGTTCGGCGCGCTCGATGCGGCAATCCTGATCCCTAGCGGATCGACCAAGCAGTTTGTGAAAGGCCGACGCGGGTTCGGAATCCCGCGGACGGAAGGACGGGAGAAGAGAGCATGAGCACCGCACTGACAACGCTGACCAGCAAGCTGGCGGCAAAGCTGGACATGGGTACGGACGGAAGCGACTTGATTGAAACCCTGAAGGCTACTGCTTTCAAGGGCGAAGTCAGCAACGCGCAGATGACTGCGCTGATGGTTGTCGCAAACCAGTACGGCTTGAACCCCTGGACGAAAGAGATTTATGCCTTTCCTGACAAGAACAACGGGATTGTGCCTGTCGTTGGCGTGGACGGCTGGGCGCGCATCATCAACGACAACCCTCAATTTGACGGCATGGACTTCGCGCAGTCCGACGAGATGGTGAGGATGCCGGGCGCAAATAGCGACGCGCCAGCATGGATTGAGTGCGCGATGTACCGGAAAGATCGGACTCGCCCGGTCATCATTCGTGAGTACCTGGACGAAGTGTACCGCGAGCCATTCAAGGGCAAATTCGGGCCTGTTATCGGCCCGTGGCAGACACACCCGAAACGGTTCTTGCGGCACAAAGCAATGATCCAGTGCGCTCGTATGGCATTTGGATATGGCGGCATCTACGACCAGGACGAGGCCGAGCGCATCACCGAGCGCGACATGGGCGCCGCCGAGGTCGTCAGCAGCCGCCCTGCACAAGCTGCCGCCCTGCCCGACTACTCGCAATCGGCCTTCGCCGACAACCTGCCCAAGTGGTCCGCCCTGATGCAATCCGGCGCAAAGACGGCCGACCAGATCATTGCGATCGTCAGCACCAAGGGCGCGCTGTCCGAGGCTCAAAAAGCCGCGATTCGCGCCGCAGCGCAACCAAAGCAGGAAACCCGCCCCGAAGTCATCGACGCGCCCGAGCAGAAAGCCCAGGCCGATGACGACGGCTGGATCGAAGACTACGAAAGCACGGAGGCAGGACAATGAACATCACGATCACCAACCGCGTCACTCACGACTGCGCCCAGGGCTCCGATGCCTGGCACGCGCTGCGCGCCAAGCACTTCACCGCCAGCGAGGCCAGCGCGATGCTGGGCGTCTCGAAATACCAGACGCGCGCCGACCTGCTGAAGCGCAAGGCGACCGGCCTGGCCGAAGAGGTCGACGCCGGCACGCAGCGCCGGTTCGACGCCGGTCATGCGGTCGAGGCCGCAGCGCGCCCGATCGTGGAAAGCCATCTCGGAGATGACCTCTACCCGATCACGATGACCGCCGACGTCAACGGCCTGCCGCTGCTGGCTTCGATGGACGGCCTGACGATGCTGGGCGACACCGGATGGGAAACCAAGCTGCTGAACCAGGATCTGCGCGCCGACGTGGAGGCCGGCACGCTGCACGAGCACTACACCGTGCAGATGGAGCAGCAGCTCATGGTGTCGGGCGCTGATCGCGTCTACTTTACGACGACGGACGGCACGCCGGAGAACACCTTTGGCGTGTGGTACGAGTCGAATCCGGCGCTGCGCGAGCGCATCGTCGCCGGCTGGCAGCAGTTCGCCAAGGACGTTGCAGCCTACGTGCCCGCACCCGAGGCCGTGAAGCCGGCCGGCAAGGCGCCCGACGCACTGCCGGCGCTGCGTATCGAAGTCACCGGAATGGTGACGGCCAGCAACCTCGCTGCGTTCCGCGAGCACGCCCTTGCAGTCTTCGGCGGCATCAACACCGACCTGCAGACCGATGCCGACTTCGCCGACGCAGAGCGCACGGTGAAGTGGTGCAAGGAGGTTGAAGACCGGCTCGACGCTGCCAAGCAGCACGCGCTGTCGCAGACCGCCAGCATTGATGAACTGTTCCGCACGATCGACGCGATCAAGGAAGAGGCGCGGCAGAAGCGGCTCACGCTCGACAAGCTGGTGAAGGCGGAGAAAGAAAACCGGAAGGCGGAGATCGTCTCCGAGGCGCGCAAGGCGTTCGCCGATCACTGGTCCGCCCTGTGCCGGCGCGTCGGCGGGGAGTGGATTCCCGCCGTTGGCGTGTCGTACTTTGCCGACGCGATCAAAGGTCTCAAGAGCCTGGGCAGCATGCGCGACAAGGCATCGACCGCCCTCGCTCACGCCAAGATCGAAGCCAACGCCGTCGCCGACTGTATCGACGCCAACCGCAAGCTGGTCGAGGACATGAGCCTGATGCCCGACTTCGCCCAGGTCTGCACGAAGGCGCCGGATGACTTCGCCGCGCTCTACGCGATGCGCAAGCAGCAGCGCGCTGACGCGGAGGCGAAGCGCCTGGAAGCCGAGCGCGAGAAGATCCGCCGCGAGGAAGAAGCCAGGGCGCGCGCCGAAGCCGAGCGCATCGCCCAGGCCGAGCGCGAGCGGATTCGCGCGGAAGAGCAAGCCAAGGCCCAGGCCGCACAAGAGGCCGCGCGGGAGCAGTTTTTTGCCACAGCCGAGGCGCGCATGCAGGCCGATGCCGCAAAGCGCGCGGAAGAGCTCAAGGCGCTGGCCGGCGCGCTGCCCGAGCCGCCCCCGCAGTTCGCCCAGCCGCAAGCCGATACCGGCGCAAAGATCACGCTCGGCCAGATCAATCAGCGCCTATCGCCGATCGCACTGAGTGTTGCCGGGCTCACCCAGCTCGGCATTCAGCCGGCCGGCAAGGAGCGCGCAGCGGTGCTGTATCTCGAGAGCGACGTTGCGCGGATCTGCGCGGCACTGACGGCGCACCTTCAGCGCGTGGCGCGCGGGGAATTCAAGGAGGCAGCATGAGCACGATCGAAACCGGCGGGCCGGCGCTTGCATGCGCGAGATGCGCTGAACCTTCCGTTATCAAGCAGGGCCGACAGTGGCTATGTGCAAAGCACTACAGGTTTGGGCAAATGCGCGCTCTTGCCAAAAGAAGAGGGAAAGCCGTTCCAAGCAACGAGCAGCTTCACTCTATGCGTGGAGCAGACCTGATATGCCCCGACTGCGGCATTGGCATGAACTGGAGATCGAAAGACGGACAAAGCACGGTGGCGTCTCTTCAGCACTATCGAGATGGGACGATGGCTATCGTTTGCCGCTCGTGCAACACAAGGCATGCGTTTATGCCTAACGACGACTACAGGGACGCTCCAGCCGACCACAAGCTATGTCCAGCTTGCGGTGAAATAAAGCCACAAGTCGAATTTACCAAAGACAACAGCCGATCCGGAAATCTTAGAAGAAAAAGTCACTGTCGCACTTGTTCAGATAAGGCCGCTAACCAGTGGAAGGGGAAGAATCGTGAACGATACAACGCATACCAACGGGCGTATCGAGCAAAGCGAAAGGCAGAAGGCAGTCCTGTCGCCGGGGGAGGTTGATTTGCGCGACCACTTCGCCACGCACTGCGGCGAGCTTGGCGACGAAGTTTCCATGGCCCTTGCGGCAGACGTGATGGGCTGGCATCGGCTCTGGCGCGCAGTACATGCCGCCCACCGTTACATGATGGCCGACGCCATGCTTGCCGCCCGCAAGGAAAAACCATGACCTGGACAAAGCTCACGCCGATTACGATCACCTACAGCGGATCAATTACACGCGATCCGCGCCCGGTTCGGATGCCGCCTGAAGGCGTGATCGCGGTCGGCTTCGGCTATGCCGCGCTTCACAAGGACGGGGAGCCGGTCTGGTCTGAGGGGGACACGGCCGACGACATGACCTGCGCCGATGCCGAAGCCCTTGCAGCACAAGACCCCGACCACGACTGGCGCATCGTGCTGCATGGCCCGCTTGCTGGCAGGACGTACCAGCGGCACGGCCCCGGTCGGTGGATGCTGGTCGAGAAGAACGAAGGCTTCGCGTAGCAGTAACCGATCAACGGGGCGAATGCGCAGGTCGATGCGCAAGATGCGGAATACAGGGGTGTAACGGCTCTTTGTGGTGCCTGCATAGCAGGGCGAGCCAGTGCCGACATGACCGCGTGAAACCACAAGCAGGAGATCGACGCCTGCCGCCCCACCAGAAATAGCGCCCTCCCATGAAAAAACACGGCCTTTCCGAGCTTTTGCGGTGCTACAGGAAGTGGGGAAAAGACGCTCTCGAGCCTTACGGAGGCTCGCCAATATTGCTAATTTCTGATTATGGAAGAAGGGCGTTTTTGGGCGCGCCGTCTTGGGCATCACCCGTGCCTTCGGATCACATTCTTCGACTTCTTGTGAGGGTGTTTTCTAAAAAGAATGTCGTGACGTTTGACGAATGGAACGCTTTGCTCGACAGGGTTCTCGGCCGCATGTACCCCAGCAGGCAAGGCGCAGCGTCGATAAGGCGCAGGCTTTTCCGCTACGAATATGGCGAGATAGTCGCGTGGGGAATTACGGGCGGTGAAATTTGGCCGATGTCTTCCAGAGACGCAGCTTTTTTCAGCGATAGCCCGGGAGAAAGGCGGCGCGCAGAGCAGGCGAAATCGGCGGCAGAGCAGGCGGAGTCTGAAAGGCGCGCAGCTACGGACAGATGGGGGAAGTGCGATCTTTGCGGGGAGCCGAAAAAAACCAACAAGACACGCGACGCACTCAAGGGCTGGCGTGCTGAAAGAAACGCACAAGGCGGCATCCGGCGCGGACAGCCTTACAGCATTACCTACGGCAATTACCTCTGCGCTGAATGCAATGCCTATGTGCGTCAAGAGTTGAAGATGGTTGAACGCGCGCAGCGCGTGCTTGACAGGCTGAGCGCAGAAACCAGAACGCTAACCAAAGCAACCAAGGAGTATAGAAATGGCTATCAATGAAGTTATCAGCACCACAGGCGACGTCCGCCGCCTTTTGGCTCAAACGATGAGCGAAATCCGAACCGGGGACATCCCGGTTCAGAAGGCCATGGCAATCGCGGCGGTCGCCAAAGAAATTACGGCGTCGATGCAGACCGAAGTGAACATCGCCAAAGCCAAGATCGCACTAGGAGAAAACGGTAAGGCGCTTGGGCAAATCACCAACCTCGGCAGGATGCTGATTCACGACGAGTCGCCCGCGGTCCTTGACGGAAGATGAGCCGAACCTTCCGCCGCTACTACCGCACTGGCCTCAAAACCCTGCGTGACGGCAAGGCGCGCGCCTGGAACTGGAGCACGCCGTCGTGGTGGACCAACCTGTCCCACCCCCGACCATGCAGGCGTGCGACGCGGCGCGCGGAATGGCTCGTGCTGCACAACCCTTATGCGGCAGACGGCTTGATATGGCCGCTCGACAAAAAGCCGCACGCCTACTTTTGGTAACGCCAAGGAGCAAGCATGACCACCAAAGCCCCCAAGTTCGCCCCCGTCACCGGCGAAACCGCCCTTGCCATGCGCAAGAAACTCCACGTCAACCAGTCGGAATTCTGGTCTCGCGTCGGCATCGGCCAGTCGAACGGCAGCCGCTATGAGTCGGGCCGCAACATCCCGCGCCCGGTGCAGATGCTGCTGCGCATCGCCTATGGCACCAAGGCCCAGGCCGCCAAGCAGATGGAAGCTCTGCGCCCGAGCGCCACCGCCGAAGCCAGCGAGGAGACCGCATCGTGAACGCCCGCGACAACACCCCCTTGCGCACGCTGATCGCCAATCGCCTCGCAGCCGGCGAAGACACGGCCGCAGGCATCGCTCAGGCCATCGGCAAAGGCGACACCCCCTCGATCGTCGTCAAGGAGCTCAACGCCATGCGCACCGACGGCCAGGTCGAATGCGAGCAGCGCGAGCGCGGCAAGAAAAATGGGCTGGTGTACTGGCTGGCAGTGCCGCTCGAGGTCGCCGCCGGCAACGTTGCGCCGGGATCGCCCGACGATCGCACCCCAGCCATCATCAGCGAATCCGTTCTGCCGGCCGGCATGCGGCAGGGCACGCGCGCCGCGCAGATCTACCGCGTCCTGCCGCTCTATGGCGCCGAGCCAATGACCGCGCGCCAGATCGCCACAGCCACGGGCGCCGCGCTCGGCCTGATCTCCCCCACCCTTTCCGGGATGGTCAAGGCTGGCCAGGTGTCGCGCGTATCTTCTGGCGTGACCGATGCCTACGGCTACACCCGCCTGCCGCCGGCCGGTAGCGACAGCGAAGGGGGCGAGACGGACGTCGCCGCCGCCAAGGACATCCCGCCGCCGCAGTATGACCCGAATGAGGTCGCGTTCAGGGCGCCGGACCCGCTCGCTCAGATCCGCGACCTACTGCTGCCGCTCGTCTGCATTGGCGACACCTCGCACATGCCGGACGCGCTCCAGATTGCGCGCAGCATCCCCGGCTTGATCGCCGGCCTGCGCCGCGACATCGCCAATCGCGACGCCGCGCTCGAGCAGATGGACGCGCAAGTCGTGTCCGCCAGCGAGACGCTCGCCCCGCTCGTGCTTGGCGACACCGACACGTCGGACATGGGCCTGCAGGAGATCGCCGAGAAGGTCGCAGCCGTGGTCAACGCGCACGACGACGAGTTGCTCGCACAAGCGAAGACGATCATCGACCTGCGCAACCAGCTCGGGGAAGAGTGCACTGCACGCCAGTCGCTGCAAGAGCAGATCGAGCACCTGCAGCGCGAGGCCATGCGCGGCGACACCTGCCTATCTGGCCAGGATCGCTACACGGCTGCCGGCTACCTCGTGCGAGCCAGCAAGCGCAAGCCGCGCACGCTCCTTTCCGAAGACAAGGCCCGCGAAGCCGCGATGAGTTCGATTCGCACCGGCGCGCCGTGGGCGGCCGTCTATGCGCTGGTTCCGATCGGCTGCGCCCGCCGCGGCGTGGAGTGGTGGTCGGCGTGATCCGCCCCGAGCTCAGGCGCATTGCCGCCAAGGTGCGCGCCCGCCTGCAATCGGGCGAAGCGCTCACATGGCGCGACGTGTGGGCCATGGCGCCCGACGCATCGCGCACATGGGCGCACGACACGCTGCGCAAGCTGCGCGCCAAGGGCGAGATCCACGTCGCCGACTGGACGCGCAGCATGCAAGGCCCCGCGATGCCCACCTACCGCTGGGGCGCGGGCGTGGATGTGCCGCCCACCCGGACAAGGTTGCTGCCGCCCGCAAGCGCGATGTGTTCAAGCGCCGCCGCAGCCCCATCCTCGACCCCATCACCGCCGCCATGCTCGGCTACACCCGGCGCGGCACCGGATGGGTCAAGAAGAACGCCGTATCAACCACTCAGGAAGCAACGCAATGATTCTCACCGGACTCGCCCGCATCGGCAAGGATGCAGAACTGCGCTACACCTCGAACAACGAGCCCGTCTGCAACATCTCGATCGCCTACAACTACGGCCGCAAAGGCGACGATGGAAAGCGCCCTACGCAGTGGATTGAGGCAGCGCTTTGGGGCAAGCGCGCCGAGTCGCTGGCGCCCTACCTGCTCAAGGGCAAGCAGGTCGACGTCGTGCTTGAGGAACCGCACATCGAGACCTTCGAGGGTCGCAACGGCACCGGTCACAAGCTCGTCGGCCGCGTCCTCTCCATCGAGTTTGCCAGCGACGGGCAGCGCCAGGATGCGCCGCAGCACGAAACCCGCGCACCGGCCCCGCGTCCGGCCGCCGCACCCGCCCGCCCGCAGCAGTCCGGCGGCGCACAGGGCGGGTTCGGCGACTTCGGAGACGACGACATCCCGTTCCTTCGCCACGGCCACGGCGCCGCCTGGAGAGCCCTGTAATGCCCGCCCCGAGCATCCGCATCGATTGGCAGCGCGTCGCCCTCAACCTGCGATCGCACGGCGTCCGACTTGAGGCCGCATCGCACCGGCTGGGCAAGCATCGCACCGGCTGGGCAAGCATCGCAACTGGCTCGGACAACTCGCCCGCGCCGAAACCGGGCAAGCGGTCGAATTTCACGCCGGCCTGCGCCTGCTCGACTACCACCTGTCCGTCTGCGGTGAGGCCGCGCATCTGGCGCTGCTGTCGGGCCAGCAGGCCTTGCCGATCAAGGAGGCGGCATGAGCGCCCTACGCCAAGCGCTCGGCGCCGCCTACCCGCTGCCTGCAATGGACCCGGACACCGTGCGCTCAATCAGCGCCGGCCTTGCGCGCATCGAGCGCAAAGAGAAAGCCGAGCGCATTGCAGCCCCCATGCGCGAACTGTTCGACATGCTCGCCCTGGGCGAGGTGTTCGAGCTCGACGGCGTGAGCGTGATGCACATGCCGGAGACGGGCGACGAGCACGCCGCTTGGTGCGCTGTCGGCCCGGCGATCCGCGGCTGGATCGACTGCTGGCAGCGCATCGCGCCGGACATCGACACCACGAAGATGCGCTACTTGGCGGACCGACTTGACGCGGACAAGCCCATCACGCTGAGGCTGGTCGAACAAGCTCGAGGCGAGTTCGAGGCCACGATCAGCCGCATTCCAGACCTGACCGAAGGTGCGATCGGCGATGCAATCGTCCGCACGAAGATCGCCTGGGAGTTCGAGCGGATGCGAATGGAGGCTGCATGACCCCACAGAACACCGCCCCGCCGACCTGCCGCGCCTGCGGTCACGTCGCGCTGGTGAGCATCACCCAGGGCCAGCGCGTCGAGCGCTACGACCGCTGCGGACATCCGAGCGGGCCGCATCCGATGCACACGCCTTGTGCGTGGCATCAGTCGAAGACACAAGGAATGATGAAATGAGCGACAAGATTGTGATGAGCGACAGCACTGAGGCGGCGCAATACCGGACCGATTTGAAGGGATGGGTTTCGCGCGACGGGTTCTACTTCGGCGATGGCCCGCAAGGCGAAAGAGCGGCCCGCTACTCCGGCTGCACCCATGTTCCGTGCGGCCGTTGCGGCGCACCAACACCGCGTGGATACACGCAGTGCCGCGACTGCCGCGAACTGACCTACATCGCAAAGTACGAGGCCATGCCTCGCGCCGCGTGGGACGGCAAAGCCATGATCTACTCGGAGTCCCGCGACCAGTATTACTACACCCCGGACGATGCCGCCGAGGATCTGGAAGAAGATCAGACGCTGGCTGACCTGAGGCTGGTGATCTGCACGCCAAATTACGTGCGCCAAATCGAGGCGGACTACGTCTGCGACGAACTACCCGAGGACGGCGACGTTCCGGACGCGGTAGCAGACGCGATGGAGGCATTCAACAAGGCAGTGGCCGGCATCGTACTTTCGTGGTCGCCTGGAGGCACGGCCTTGGCGCTTGCAACCCCGAATGAGCCTACACCATGACCACCCCCTACAAAACAATCGACCGCCTCTGCTTCTTCGACATCGCATGCCGCCGCATCGAGGACGCGCAGCGCGTGCAGGACATGTTTGCGCACGAGGTCCGCGACGCCTATGAGATGACGCAGCAACAAGCGGATTTGCTGGAGGGCGAATGACCCCACCACCCTGCAACTGCGCCCACGTCCAGACCGCGATTGTCTGGACGCGAATCACCAAAGAACCGAAGCCGCAGCGGCATGACCGCTGCGGGCACCCAAGCGGGCCGCATCCGATGCGCGCGAAGTGCGCGTGGTTTGCGGAGAAGACTGAAGGAGTGGCGGAATGACCTCAAGCAACACGACTGCGGCCCGCCCGCTGGCTGCAGTAGCGCCGACTTTGCGCGTTGTTCCGTGCAGTTTGAAGGATGCGCAGCGGTTTGTAGCGAGCCTGCATCGGCACCACAAAGACCAGCCGCTGCCGGGGCACAAATTGAGTTTGGCTGTAGAGAAACAGACGCGGCTACTAAACGGGCCTGAGTGGGTGCGTGTGGGCGTGGCGATTATCGGGAACCCGAGCGCACCGGCCCTTCAGAAAGACCCGCTGCTGGTTGAGATTCGGCGTGTATGCACCGATGGCACCGCAAACGCCTGCAGCATGCTCTATGGCGCCGCCCGCAGAGCTCTGCGGGCGATGGGGTACGAGACGATCATCACGTACACCCTCCCTGAGGAAGGCGGCGCCAGTTTGCGCGCGGCTGGCTTCATTCTGGACAAGGCCGACGCGGGCGGATGCAGCGCGGATTGGCACAACCGAAGAGGGCGCCGCGCCTTGCCGGTTGGTGACGACCTTGTGGGCGGCAAATGGAGGTGGCTGGGATGAGCGACGAATACACAAAGGGGCCGTGGTATGTCGGCTCTGGCACGCACGAAGGCCGAAACATCTATTCAGTTGCCTCCGTGACTGATGACGAGGGCTTTACCTATCAACCTATCGTCGCCTCGGCTGAAGATGACGGCATCAAGTGCTGGGACGCAAACGCCCGCCTGATCGCCGCCGCGCCCGATCTGCTTGAAGCGCTGCAAGAAATGGTGCGCACCTTTGCCAAAAACCACGCCCCAGCCGTAGATGTTGCCCGCGCAGCAATCGCCCGCGCCACCGGAGAGCAGCCATGACCATCAAGATCGAGGCCGGGCAGACTCACACGGTCGCCGGCTACCCGTTCGTGCGCTACGTGGCGAATCTTGTCGACGATGAAGGCTGCGGATACCAGACGGAAAGTTGGTGCCCTGGCTGCACAAGAGAAGAAGATGATCGCGACGAGCATGGATACCCATCGCTCTGCTATGTGGCCGATGGCGTTGGCTCAATGGTCCTCGATGTCGTTGCGACCTTCAAGCCCGGCCGCTTCCCCGAGCGGGTTTTCTACACGCGCCGCTTGGTCGATCCAGACGGGCGCGAGTTCGGGAAGCCCAACAAGCTGCGCGTCACCACTACCGCGCAATTCCGCAGTCTGCTCAAAGGCTATCGGCATCCTTTTGAGGTGAGCGAATTTGCCCGCGCAACCGGAGAAAGCGAATGACCCCCACCGAAACCACCACCTTCCTGCGCCGCTACAACGAATGGCGCCGCACTGACGACAGGCATGGGCTGCCATACCCTGACCCACGAGAGATTGGTGCTGCGATTGACGCGGCGATTGAGATGATTGACCGCCTCGAAGCGGCTGAGAAATCCGATGCCGAGTCGCTGGCGATGTACCGCAAAGCGAGGGACGAGCGCGACGCCCTGCGCGCTGCCTTGCGCCACGAGGCTGACTGTGTGGAGGCGGCGAAGGCTGAGATCGACGCCCTGCGCGCTGAACTCGATGCGCTGAAGAGGCAGGAGCCTTACGCCTTCGCGGTGAACTTCCCGGAGTCATCTCGCGTTGAATTGGTTCACGACTTGGACGAGGCGTACGAAGACATGATATACGAGGCGTACGAGGTCAGGAAGCTCTACCTCGCCCCCGGCGCAAAAGGAGAATGAAATGTGGCAACCAATCGAAACAGCGCCGAAAGATCAGTTCCTGTTGCTGTGTGGTCTTTCTGGATACACAACAACTCCGATGGTAGTTACGACAGGGCGCATGTGCAGTGACTATCACGCTGGCAGGTGGATCGATCACGCAAATGACGATCTTACGGACTGGGGTTTTACACCGACGCACTGGGCGCCTCTTACTCTCCCCGGCGCACAGCCCGCGCCGAGCGTGCCGGACGGCTTTAGCCGGGAAGATCTTGAGGCAGTGGCTGATGGTCTGGATGGCTATGAAAAAACGGTCAATGTCGGCAACGTCACAGGCGAGGGTGATGACCATCTGGAATCCACAACTGCATATGCCGCTCGGTTCATTCGCACCATGCTCGCAGCCGCCCCGGAGGCCAAGCCATGACCAGAGACGAGATCTACGAGCTGGCGCTTCAGTGCCGCGTCTGGATTCCGCTGGCAAGTGGCCCGGAGCGCGAGCAGACCATCGACAGGCTGCTCCGCTTTGCTGCCCTCGTCGCATCCGCGGAGCGCGAGGCATGCGCTGAAATCGCTGACGAGTACGAATACCAGCTCGTCGCGGGAAGCTGTGCAAGAGACATCCGCGCGCGAGGTGACGCATGAGTGACCAACCAATCTCGCTTTCCCGCGCAGATCGCCGCAAGTTCGAGAAGGCGATGCGCCGCACGCCGCGCGCTTCCCGCCAGAAGCCCAGCCGCGCCGATCTGCCGCTGCGCCTTATCCCATGGAACATCCACGGCGTGTGGGCGCCGCTTGACCGCATCCTCGCCAAGCTCGAGATCGACGGCACCGCCGAGTACTCCGGCGGTGAGCCGGTCCTTTACGACCCCGGGACGAACGACTGGCACAACAGCGCCCAGGCCATCCGCGGCATTGCCGAGTTCTACGATGTCGCCGCGCGGCGCAAGGGCTGGCCGGACGTTCAGACCGAGCCCATCACCCGCTTCGCGCGCCTGCTCGAGCTCGACGACGAGATCACCCAGCAGGATATCGACGACGTGCGCGCATCCTCGGACGTCCTGCGCAAGCTCGCCGGCTCGCTCACGCTGCGCGAGGCCCGCGCCTACCTGGACGAGACGTGCATCAAGATCGAGGTCGAGAAAGCGGGACTCACGGAGAGTGCAGCACAGCAGTGCATTCGCCAGTAACAACAAGGGCTTGACGGCCGGCGCTCTGGAAGGTTACGCCACTTCCTGCGCCGGCCGTCGTGCCGTCACTGCCGCATCAACTCTTCCCTGAGCTGCTGGCGCATCGCCCTCGGAGCCGTGTCGGCGATGCGCTGGGCCTTGTCCTTGCCCATCTCGCGCACGCGCCGCAGGATGTTCGGCATGCGGATCATCATCGGCTGGTCGGGGTTGTCCTCGTTCCATTGAGCGATCATGTCGCGCGCCTCCTGCACCTTGCCCGAGTCCTTCTCGTAGATGCCTGCCGCCCAGGCCGCGCTGATCCGATCTGCGCTCAGGCTGTAGAAGTCCTTCGCGCGCTGGTTCAGGTAGTTCGCGTCCTGAACTTTGGCCACGCTGGCCGGCTGGAAGCCGGTGGCCTTCAGTGCAGCCTCGAGATCCGTCGTTTCGAGAACCTTGCGGCCTCGTGTGTCGCGGTACTGGCCCATGACCGCCATGTCGACGCCCTTGGCGACGTTGCGCACGGCCACCGGCGAAACCTCAAGCGCTGCGCCGCCGAGATCGCCGGAGAGCGCCTTGCGCGCACCAGTGACGATTCGGTTGCCGAGATCGCCGACAGGCCCGAGAAGCTCCAGGACGTCGCGGGTATGATTCGATCGATCGAGGAAGATCCCAGTGCCGGGAATCAGGTTCCCAAGACCCAGGCGCCCCGACACATCCAGCGGCACGCCCGGCAGCCCGCTGACGCCGCGCTCGATGAAGTCCGCAGCATCGGCGCCGAAGGTGTCGATCAGGAATTGCTGACGAGCCTTCTTGGTCGAGAAGTTGTAGCCGGCGATCTGCGCAATGCCGTCGATCAGGTCTTCCGCGTCTTCCATGAACGGGAGGCCGCCGCCGCCGCCCATCAGCAGCACCATCGCGAGCATCAGCGCGACCGCCTTGCGTCCGGCTTTGCGCTCGGCAGATCCCGGCGCGCCCTGCGACCACAGGCGCGACATCAGCTCCATGTAGGCAACCGAGTACGTCTTGAAGGTCATCAGCGTGCCGCCGACTGCGCCGCGGCCCCATTGCATCTTGCTCGCCTTGGAGTAGACGAACTGCGTCTCCTGCACTGCGCGCCGCGCGAACGCCGCTGGATCCTCCATGCGCTTCTGCTTCGCCACCCGGTAAGCGGCAATGAAGGTGATGCGCCGGTTCAACTGCTCGGCCGCAGAGAAGAGCTTGCCCCAGGCCGCAGACAGGCGGGTGATGCTGTTCGAGGCTAGCGCCCGGGCGTTGCCCGCCCGCGTTCCGTCGCCAGCCGTCAGCGAGCCCGAGCCGCGAGCTTGCGCCATGAGCTGATGGACCTCTTGCGGACTCACGACGCCATCTTCCTCCGCGGCCTTGAGTGCTTCTGCAAGGTCCGACTCGTACCTGTGTCCGCGCGTAGCGATGTGCTTGGCGGCCTTGCCAATCTCTGCCGCCGCCATCTTGGCGCCGCCGTGCTGGCTCAACCAGGGGAAGGTCACGGCTGCCGGCTGGGTCATGTTGACGAAGGCCGACGCCACGGAGCCGCCCAGGTACTGCGCGAACAGCAGGCCGCGGATCGCCTGTGCCTCTTCCTGCGGATTCTTGATGTATTCGGACAGCTTGACGGCAACGTCCTTGAGCTCGCCCTGCTCCTTCGGAATGTCGCTCACCGCCTGCGACAAGTCGCCCATGTGCAGGCCGGCGGCAGTCTGGCGCGCGTTCGAGTAGGCGAACGAGGCCAGCACCCGGCCCACGTCCTCGCTGAAGCCGGCGATCCCCTTGCGGTGAATCAGGCGGCGCAGCGCGGAACGGTTGGTCTTCGTCAGGCGCAGGTATTCCTGGAAGGCGCGGTCTTGCGCTTCGTCGCCGGTCGAGTCGAGGCCCAGCATGTTGCCGAACAGCTCCAGCGACTCGGGTGTGATGCCCGCGAACAGCCGGAAGGCCTCGTCGGACAGCGTGCCTTGCGTGACCGTGCCGGCGCCAAATTCGGCCCGCATGCGCTCGGCCATCTTGTTCGCTTCGCGCGCCGTCTCGAAGAGCCCGAAGTATTCGCGGTTGCCGTCGACCACCACGTCGACCGTGTATTTGCCGAAGCGCGACAGCGGCGCGTAGCCGTTGGCCTGCAGCTTCAGCACTTTCTGCATGCGATCCATGACGCCCTGCCCCGTCGCCATCAACTGCTCGGCGCGGTCCGGCTGGGCGTTGGCCTGCTCGCTCAGGTTCATCACGATCAGGCTCGCGGCCTCGCGCAGTGTCTCGGCCTCCATCACCGGATCTCGAAGGAAGCGCACATCTTCGCCGGCAAAGCGGAGCATGTCGGCGCGCGCCATAGTGTCCAGGCTTCGGTCGACCGCCGCGCGGAACTCGCGGTAGAGCTCGATCTGAGCCGGCGTCAGGCTGAACAGGCTCACCAACTCGTCGTCGGTCCAGACAATGCCCGGCTGCAGGAACGAGTTTTCGTAGCGCGTCCTGATCGCGCTTTCAAACTGCGCATCAGGCATGCCACGCCACATGCGCAGCGTGCGCTCTTCGATCGCGCCCCGACTGACGAGCTCGGCGGCCATTTCTTCGATCGACAGGCCTGATGCCGCATCAATCAGCGCATCCACGCGCACCGGGCGGCCGTCGGCGTCGCGCGTCCACGAGAGCGTGCCCTCGAAGATCGGCTTGCCCACGGCGGCGTTGTCCTCGGCGCTGATCGGCGACTTCATGATGTCGCGCCACGTATCCAGGCGCGGCAGCAGCTTCGGCGCGCGCTCGGCGGCGTCGGTCGCGTAGTGGCTCACGTCGTCAATGAACCCTTGCGCAGCCTGGAAGACCGGCCGGAAGGCGGGCGAGCGCTCGGCGAGGTTGTACATGGTGCCGATGGTCTTGTGCCACCAGGACAGCTTGCCGGGCGCGGTCAGGGTGTTGTTCAGCTCGGTCGTGGCCCGACTGGCGAGCTCGCGGAGGCCGGATCGGCTGAACTGCAAGTCATCCGCGCCACGCTCGGCCGTCTGTGCAATGCTGCCGCGCGCCTGCTGCTGCGCCATTCTGATGTTGCGCTTGTGCCAGAACGCCGCACGCCCAGCATTCGGGGCGTCGTCGGTCAGGATGCGCTCGGCCACGCGCAGCACCTCAGACAGCGCAGTGTCGTTGCGCGCGCCCAGGCCCAGCAGGTTGCGCACCGCCTGAACGAAATTCGACCACATCGAGCCCGAGCGATACGGAATCGTCTCCAGGTAGGCTTGCGCCTCGCCGCTCGACAGCGCCCACGCCAGCACCTCATCGTCGCTACGGAAGGCGTTGTTTGCGCCGCCACGCATGTCCTGCTCAAACGCGGTGAGCGTTGCCTTGCCGGCGTCTGCTGCATCGAAGCGCTTGCGAATGTGCTCTGCAATGGCATCAGTCACGGCCATCAGGTCGCGCGCATGCTTGCCGGCCAGAGAATTTGGATTCTGCGTGCCATAGAAAACCATGCCGGCCGTGGCGGCATGAACCAGCTCGTGCAGCAAAACCTCTTCTTCCGTGCCGACCCTGCCGGTCATGTCCGCGCCGTTGAGCCACACAACGATGTCGCGTCCCTTCTCGTCGAATCCTGTTTCCGTGTATCCGCGCGAATTCGCCATACTGGCGGGGGCCATGTCGCCGCGGTGGACAATCTTCAGGTCGAGCGCAACGCCTGCTTTCTCAAGACGCCGCAACTTCTCCATCACCTTTTGCGCAACGGCCGCTTTCGCGCCGTCTTTCGAGCGCGTCAAGAACTGCGCCGCTTCGATCAGCGTCTTGCCCTCAATGGCAGACTGCACGCGCTGCGCTTCTTGTGCGGGGACGTCGCCGACTGAGCGGCTGAAGAGGATGTCGTCGTTGTCCGGATCGAAGTCGCCATTGTTGCCCACGGCGGATTTGATCTGGCTCGGGCGGAAAACAATGAATATGTCAGTCGTAGGAGATAAGTGCGCATGACCTGTTGCAGAGTCTGTCGTGTTGCGCAGCACCACCCCGTCATTTCCATTTTTTATCGCCCTTTCAACTAGAGATGCGTATGTTTCATCTCGATACGTACCTCCAGAAAACTCGTGATATAGCGGGTTTTGAATTGACAAATACACTGGGTAGACAACGCTGCCATCAATTCGCGTGGCGAGAAATTTGCTCTCCCTATCGCTATCTTCAGCAAGAGAATCCCATTCATTGAGGTCTTTTTTGTCGGCGTCTTGCTGCTCTTTTTTTAGTTCTGATATACGCCGTTCAATTTCTTCTCGCCTTGCGAGCAGATTTCTCCTGAAGCCATCTTTATCTTCGATGGCGTCAAGGGCTTTTTCTTTATCCTTACTTCTTAGGACAAGACCAGCCTCAATGTTTTCCTTGATGAGCAGCTTTATTTCATTTGCTCTGCGAATATTTTCGCGGTCAAGAAACGCATACGTATTTGCAACGGCGGGGTTACTTGCGAAAAAGAACCCATTTTTTGCGCTTCTTGCTGATGTTGTTTCACCTAAACGACTAGCATCGAAAACAGAAAAGTCCCCTTGAGTGCCGTGATACACCACCAGCGGCTGCCCCCGCTCATCGACCACCTTCGAGTCGCCGAACCAGCGGCGGAAGGCTTCGGATTGCGGGGCGCGCGATCCGATGCTCGCCTGAGCATTCGCCCGCCCGCGCACCTCACCGCCAGCCGCCCGATCTAGCCCGGCCATGGCGTAGCCCACGAAGTCGTCCACCGTCATCGTCTTCGCGCCCAGCCCGTTGCGCAGCATCCAGGTGCGGATCATGCCGGCAAACGATCGCAGGAAGTCCCCCACGCGCTTGCCGATCTTCGCATCCACCCACTGCATGAAGGCGTTGTCGGCGAAGGTGTAACCCGCGCTGCGGCCTTCGATCACAGCCTGTTCCACGATATAGGCGGAGGCTTCTGCGGCATTGCCCACTTCGCCCGCCTTAATCATCCGCAGCATCACGCGATCGAGGAAGGCGCGCAGATCCTCGTCCTTCAGGCTGTGCCGGTTGCGGACCATCTCCAGCGCGCGAGCGTCGATCTTCTGGCGCTGCTGGCCGTGCATCATTTCGTGCAGCATCACCGCCGTGGCCGTGACCGGGTTCAGGTTCGGCCCCACAAGGAAGGTCAGGCCGGTCTTGGGGTCGTAGAAGCCATTGAGCCGCCCAGCGCTCGAGAATTTGCGCATGGTCGAATCCAGCTTGCGGCCAGTCCTTTCGGCCACAATGCGGCCGATCTCGGCATTGTCGGCCGTTCCGACCACGATCACACCACCGCGCTTGCCGGCTCGGCCGCGCTCCAGCAGCTTGCTGGTGACGTCGGCGAGGCCGTCGAACTGGATGCGCATCGCGCGCACGAGCCCCTTTTCGGTGATGCCGATCCGGACTGCATTGCGATCGCGCGGGAGCGTCGCCGAAAAGGCCATGGAGTCGTCGGCCGGATCCTGGCGCGCGAAAGTGCCGTCGGCGTTGCGCAGCGGGTTGATCTGCCCGATCGCACCCGAAACATCGCTTTCGACGTCACCTTCAGCGTCGCTTTCGACGTTGATTCGCGCAAGGTCGCTGCTCGCCTTGAGTGCGGCAACGACTTCCTGGAGACGGCTTCGCTTCTGATTCAGCTCTTCCAGTTGCGGGAACGTCTTTTCGGCCTGCGCCTTCAGGTCCGGAAGTTCGCGCTCCGCCCGGGCGACTGCGCGCTCCTGGCTTGCCGCGTCGGCGCGGCTGTAGGCCGGGTCGAACTGGCCAAGCACCTTCTGCAGCGCCGCGCGCAGCGATGAGCCGGAGAACACCGGGCTTTCGTAGCTGTGCTCGCGCACGAGAACCGGCTTGCCGTCTTTGTCGAGCACCGCAACCGTTGCGACGCTGTTCGTATCCGGCCGCCAACGGCTCGGCGCGACGTCAATCTCGACGCTCATGCCGTTAATGGTGATGCCGTCGATCGTGTATTCGCGCCCACTGCCGCGCCGCTCGATGATGGCGCGCACCGCAGAACTTAGGTCGATCACCTTCTCGCCGTTGATCTCGGCCTCAAAGCCTGGATCGCCCATGCTCTCGTGGATCAGCGCCGAGATCCGGTCCTTGCTGGTCGCCTTCTCGCCATTCACTTCCACCACGTAGCGGCCTTTGCCGCTTTCCGTCTTGGCCTGCTGCTCTTCGATGGATGCCGCGGCCGCGAGCTCTGCTGCGTCCGATCTGGCGTATTCCTTGCCGTTGATCGTGACGCGGCGAGCGCTCGAGCGCTCATTGACGCCGGCCAGCTTGCGCTCCATGTCTTGCGAGAAGTCGCGCAACGTCTGCGCCCACTGCGGGCCGACCTTGATGGTGCGCTCGGCGCTGGCGATCTGGCTGCGAATGCCGCTCATGCGCCGGTTGAATGTGCGCTGCGCCATTTCGAGCTTCTTGATGTCGCCGTCCAGCATCACGCGCTCAACCATCAGCGGGTTTCCGGTCGCAAGCGCCGCCATTTCCGCCATGCTGGCCGATTCCTCGTCATCGAACTCCATCATGAAGGAGCCGTCGTACTTGCGGATGCCGTTGATCGCCTTGAGCTTCGTTGCGTTCAGGCTCCACATCTTCGCGTCCACCGTCATTTCGGTGGCGTAGGCGATCACGTCGACCGCGAACTCGTCGCCGTACTTCTCCAGCAGCGCATTGCCCTGGCGGACGATGCGGCCTTCGCGCTGCTCGATGTCGCTCGGCTTCCAGGTCACGTCGACGTGGTGCAGTGCGACCAAGCGGTCCTGCACGTTGGTGCCGGCCCCCATGCGCGGCGTCGAGCCAATCAGTACGCGAACCTCGCCAGACTTCACCAGGGCGAACAGATCCGCCTTCTGCTTGTCGGTGTTGGCTTCCTGCACGAAGCGGATTTCGTTGGCGGGGATGCCCTTCGCGACCAGTTGGCGCTTGATTTCTGCGTAGGCATTCCAGCCGCCGTTCTGCGCCTCGCGCAGCTCCGCGATCTCGCTGGCGCTGTACTTCTCGAGCTTCTCGGTGATGGCGCCGATCTCCTTCTCGTCGCCCTTGTTGGTGGCCTTCTCAAGATCCGCCACGAGCTTGTCGTAGGCGGCAATGATCTTGTCGTCGCCCTTGGCCTTGGGCACGGAGCGATCCAGGAAAATGAGCTGCGTGCCGCGGTCGGCGTCCCACTTCTCGTAGGTGGCGAAAACGTTGGCCACTACCGCGCCGATCTTGCCCTCTCCATCCGGCACCTTAGCCCAGGGGCTCACCGCGCGTGCGTCGAGCGAGACTTTGCGAGCACGATCCATCAGGCGCAGCCGCTCGGCGTTGCGCTCTTTGCGGTTCTCGATGCCGGGCAGGCTATCGAAGCCGGCAACGATTTCGCGCAGGATCGCGCGCTGCGATTCGCTGGGCTTGATCGCCACCATTGCGCGGTCGCCCTTGCCTTCGATCTGGCTGCGCACCTTGGGTACCGGGAACGACTTGCCGGGGTTCGCCCGCGCGAAGTCGTCCTTCATGTCCTGCAGCGTTACCGCGTCGGCGATCGTGTAGTAGAGGTCCATGAGGGACTTCATGTTCATCCACTCGCGGCCCAGGCGCGTGACCTCCTTGAGCGATCCCGATTCGGTCGGCTCGTAGGCCGAGCTCGCGCTTACGAACGTGGTCCGCCAAGCGTCGAAATTCTCCATGCCCAGCTCGGCCAGCTCTTTGGGCGCGAGGTTCTTGAGCACGAGGTACATTTCCGCCACGGAGTTGCTGATCGGCGTTCCGGTCAGGAACGCAACGGACGTACCCGGGCGCTCGCGCAGCGAACGCAGCTTCAGGTTCAGGTCCATTGCCTTTCCGGATCCTGCCTTGTTGCCCATGCCTGCGGCGCCCTGCAGGTTTGACGAATAAGCGAGGTTCTTGAACTCGTGCCCCTCGTCAATCGTGAGGTCGTCGACGCCCATTTCCTCGAAGGTCAGCAGCCGGTCGCGCTTTCTGTCGCGAACCTTCGCGAGTCGATCCTCCAGCTTCTTGACCAGTCGCTCGGCCTCGGCAACGCCCATCGGCTTGCCCCAGCCGCTGAAGCCCGCTTCTTCCGCCGCCTTCTCGGCCTCGCTGACGGCCTCGTAGGCGATGCGCAGCTCTTCGTCCAGGTAGCGCTCTTCGGTGACCGGGTCGATGTCGATGAAGCCGAACGAACTATGCCCCACGATCACCATGTCGTAGTCGCCAGCGCCAATCCGCGCAAACAGGCGGCGACGGCGCGACTTCTCGAAGTCCTCCTTGCCTGCCGCAAGAACATTGGCGCCAGGGTAGAGCTTCTTCACGTCGGCAGCCCACTGCTCAACCAGATGGTTCGGCACGACGATCATCGGCTTCTTCGACAAGCCCATGCGACGGCGCTCCATGGCGCGGGCGATGGCCGTGAAGGTCTTGCCAGCCCCGACAGCGTGGTCGTACAGCACCGCGGAGTCGGTAATCCCGCGCCAAATGGCATTGAGCTGCCAGGGGCGCATCTTGATAACCTCGTCCGGCACCTTTCCGGGCAACGTCAAGAACGATCCGTCGCGCTGGCGCACCACGCGGGTGTTGAACTTCTCGTTGAAGACTTCCACCAGACGATCACGCCGCGCGTCGTCGGCAAAGGCCCAATCCAGAAACTCGTTGGCGATCTCGGTTGCCTTCATCTGCGACTCGAGCGTCGCCTCTTCATCAACCCAGGTTTTGCCGTCCGAGTCCTTGTGAGCCACCTTCACCGGCTTGGAGTTGAGCGTGCGCTCGACAATCTCACTCGTGCCCAGCGCGCGTTCGCTCGCAACCCACTCGGCCTTAGCGGAGCCGGTGGTGACGACGCTGAAGGTGTTGGTGACGGGCGAGTAGGTGACGACGCTTCGACTATACCCAAGGTGCTTCATGAAGTCGGCGTACACATCGGCCGGAATCCACGCGCTGCCGATGTTGGGTGTGATCTGCGTCGCGTCCCAGGTCTCCGGCTGCACTCGCTCCAGTGCCGCTACGTTCTTCTCGAGCCCGGCCGACTTTGCGGCCATCAGTTTGCGGCGCACCAATCCGGAAAGGTAGCCGTCCGCGGGTTCCAAACTATTCGTCTCCGGGTCGAAGAATGCGCGCGGGGAATCGCCCTCGGACAGCGCTGCGGCGGCACCTTCCTCATCAGTGCCAAGCAGCTTTGCCACGCGCTCGATGTCGATACCGCCCGTCTCGGACAGCACCACAGCCACCGCCTCGCCGGCGCTGGTCACGCGCTCAACCGGCTTGGGAGGAACGGTCACGCGGCGCGACAAGATGGCGGCGCGACTGGTCGTGCCGTCCTTGGCTACGTCTTCAACGGCCAGCGCAAGCGCGCCGTCCGGCATGGACATTGCAATCTTGACGGTGCTGGCCTTGTGCAGCGCTCCGTGCTTCTTCGTGAAGGCGTCGTAGGCCGCATTCAGGCGCTTGCGCTGATCCTCGATCATCGCACTCGGAGCGTCGCTGGACTCCAGCATCAACTGGCGCTTGATCGCATCGCGCACCGGAAGCATGTCAGCGATGACTGCGATGCGGTCGGCGCCCCACTGGTCGCGTGCGGGGATCTGGTCCAGGCTGTCGTAGGTGACAAGCGCCTTCTCGTTGAAGTTAGAGGGCGTGCCGTCGGCCTTGAGCTTCTTCAGAGGCTTGCCGTCAGCGCCTGTCACGTCCTCCTCACGCTGCCACTTTCCATCGGTGCGCAGCGTGTACGCCTCGCTGAACGGGGTCTGCGCCGTGAGCTCGATCTCGTTCAGGATGGTTTTGCGGCTCTGCGCGAGGTCGTCCATTTCGACGACAACCTTCAGCGCGCCCTCCGGCGTGCGGCGGACCGCGCCCGGCTCTGCGCGCGCCACCGCAAGACGCATCCCGGTTGCCATCTGCTCAAACTGCGCCATGGTGCGCTGTGCCACGCCGTCGACGGGCTCGCGCTGCGGAAGTCGCTCGATGGCTTGATCCAGGCGCTGCGCAAAGGTGCTCGGGTCGTCTAGGCGAACGTTGAGGTCGACGCGGGCGTTCATCGTGCCCGAAGCGTCCATCGTGCCGACTACCTGCTTCGGGTTGTTCAGGAAGTACGGGTTGACGCTGACGGTTTCGCCGCTGCCGGCGAAGTTCTCTTGCCTGCTCGACGGCACCCAGCGGCTCATTTCCGCGACGATGGCTTCGATCGTGGCGACCTCGGCGGGCGAAAAGTCCTTGAGGATGGCGGCTCGCTTGCCCTCCCCCTCACGCAAGACGCGCGCCGCTGCAACGGCATGGTTCATTTCAAGGATGCCGCGCTTGCGGAAGAACAGGATGTCCGTCACAACCTCGGTGCGGGCGTTCTCCTTGAATGCGGTGTCGGGCAGGCGCACGGCACCAACGAGCTCGGCGCGCACGGCCATGTCCATGCGGCTGGCCTGATCCTGCGCGTCCATCAGGTTGTGCGAGACGACCATGCCCATCAGGCCATCCGCCTCGAGCGACTGGATCGACTGCAGGAAGAACTGATTGTGAATGCTCTTTCCGTTGAGCGCCGGGTTGTGGCGGAAGTACAGCGACTCCTTGCCGAACGGCGGGTTGCCGATCGCCAGCGCGAACTTGTTGTCCGGCAGCGGAACGTCTTGGAACCCGCTGTGGAGAATCGACTGGTTCGGGTAAAGCTGCTGGGCAATGCGCGCGGTGAGGCTGTCGTACTCGACCGCCAGGGTGCGAGTGTTGCCGCGAAGGTTGGCAGGCATCAGGCCCAGGAAGTTGCCTGTTCCGACCGAAGGTTCGAGCACCGCGCCGCCACGGAAGCCCAGGCGCTCGACGCCCTTCCACACGGCTTCCACAACGGTCTGACTGGTGTAGTGCGCTGCCGTGGTCGAGTTGCGCGCGGCGCGCAGTTCGGCCGGCGTCAGCAGCGACTCAAGTTCGGCGACGCGGGCCTCCCAGCCCTTTGCGACGCCTGCACCATCTTTCGCGCCAGCCACGCGGAAAGCGTTTTTCAGTCCGCCCCAGCCGACGTAGCGCGCGAGGGTGCGCTGCTCTTCAGGCGTTGCACGGCGGTTTTCCTGCTCGATCTTCTTGAGCGTGCGGATCGCGTTGAGGTTGTCCGCAAACTTGACCGACTCCGTACCCTTCCCGAGTTCGACCTCGTCGGTGATTGTGAAGTCGACCGCAGGAATGTTGATCGGCGAAGCCTGCCGGATCTCTTCGGCGGCCTCCTCCTTCAACTCCTGCCGCGTCGGCGCAGTCGTGCGCTTGGACGCTACTCGTCGTCCTCTTCCTCTTCCTCCGGTTCCGGATTCAGCAGAATCAGATCCGGCAGTACCATTTCCTCGGCCTCGTGCTGCTGCATTCCCGCCAGCATCAGCGTTGCGACCTGTCGCGCCGCTTCCTTGCTCGCCATCTGTGCCTCGTGGTTGAGCGTCCCCGCTTCGCGCAGCTCCGCGGTCATCTTCGGAAGCCACTTCTCCCAGTGGCGTAGCGCCATCCCCGTATATTGCAGACCCAGCATCGGCGTTTTCCTCCTTTTCCAATTGAACCTTGCCGTCGCGCACGTCCTTTACGAACTGCGTGACGTAGGGCTTCATGTTCTTCGCGGCGTCGGCGCCGAAGCGTTCGACCACCATGTTCACGACCTCGCGCATCACATCGCGCAGATCCTTGCTGGCAGCGCGAATGTTGGCCGCGGCGGAAATGAAGAGTGGTTTTGCCTTGGCGTAGGTCTCTTCATCGAAGGTTAGACCGGAACTGAGTCGGCCGCTACCGCCGAAGAGCTTGCCGAGCCCGTTGATGGCATCGTCCAGCGCGCTCGCGGCGTTCTTCGCTGCGCTCTTCAGCGCCTTTCCGGCGGTGCGCTGCGCGGCGGGGGCGAAGGCGCGAATCGCGTCGGCGGTGTCCGCAAAGCCAGCTTCTTCCAGCTTCGCCAGCGCGTCCTGGTCGCCGTTGCGCGCGGCCGGCACCCACTTGTCTTCGGCGTCGAAAATCGACTGGCGCATGGTGCGCAGCCGGGCTTCGGCTGCCTTCAGCTTGAGCGGATCACCGCCGCTCAGTCGCCGCACGCGCTTTTTCTGCGCGCGTAGCTCGTCCTCCAGGCTCTCGGCCATCGCCTCCTGGTTCGCCGGCTGCGGCTCGGGTGTCACCGCAGTTTCGGCGGGAGTCCCCGCAATTGCGGGCGGAGAGGAATCAGCCGCCGGCTGGTCGCCCACAACCTCGGCGAGCACGTCGTCAAACATCGCATCGATGTCTTCGTCGGTCGCGGCCTCGGGCGCGGCCGGCGGCTTCGCATCGGCCTTGGCCTCATAGGCGCGCATCTCGGCGTCGAGTTCGTCGTTCTTGCCTTCGGCGAGGACTTCACGAACAGCCGGACGCAACTTGGCGCGGTTCTCCGGGCTGATATTTCTCCAGTAGACGGACGAAGGCAGCTTGACGCCGACCATGCCCATCGCTTGCAGGCGCCCGCTCGGCGTCAGGTCTTTCCATGCCTGCTCACCGTCCATGGCCTCCTGAAGCTCTGCGCCGACCTCTTCCGTCGTCGGCGGCGTGTCGCGATTTCCATCGAGGAAGTCCTGAATGAGCTTGCTTTCGGACTTCGGCAGCAAGGACGTGTCCGGCTTGGTGCCCTTGGCAGGCGTGAGCGCGGCCTCGGCGGGCTTAGTGTCCGCGGAAATGTCCGCTAGCACGGCATCAGCCTCGCCCGCCAAGTCCGGCCGCTTGCGCTTGATGTAATCGGCCATCTCAGCCGCGTCGATGTTGCCTTGCGTCAGCACGCGCTCAACATCAACCTTGCGGAGCTTTTCAATGGAATCCGCTGCGAAAAGAATGCGCTTTTCCAGATCGGAATCTTTCGCTTTTGGTTGCGCCTGACCGGCAGCGGGCTTGTTCAGCGCCGCACGTACCGCCCCGTCCAGCCGCGCCCAAGAGATTCCAGCAAGCACGCGCGACTGGTCAGCGTCCGTATACCCGGCCTTTGCAAGCATGATTCTGCGCCGCACCGGCTTTGCTGCGTCCCACTCGGGCTGCATTGACGGCCCTTCGCCGCCCGTCTTACCCTCATCAGTGAGGGCGACATCGCTGGGCGCCTTGGCAGGCGCGGCCTCTACGGCAACAAGCCCGCCGACGCTCGCCAGCTCGGCGCTGCTGCGGGTCTTCCCGTTCTGGAACCAATCGCCTCGGCCGGTCCATTCATCCGGGCCGGTCTTCTCCCAATAGATGCCCTTCTCCGGCGCATGCTCGGACGGACGCAGGCGCGAGCCGACTGGCATCGCTTGAGCCTTGGCGCCCTCTTCCGCCGCGCGATCGTCCATCGTCTTCTGGATCTGGCGATTGCCTTCCATCAGGCTCGCGCGCGTGAGCTGCTTCAGCTCCGCGTCAATCCGGTCCATTTCGGGACGGATGGCCGCTTTCCCTGCCTCGTTGGCGTTCTTGTACTGCTGCGCAAGCGCGTTCCATCGCCCCGTCAGGACGGAAGATCGGTCGCGATCTTCGGGCGATGCTTTCTGGGCCTGAAGCGCCGCGGCAATCTCCTGCTGTGTTGCGCCGGCAGCGATCGCCTTCTCGTAGTTTGCCAGCAGCGCCTTGCCGTCCTTGCTGGTGTTCGGGTCGCCATGGAAGGTCACGCCACCATTGGGAGCGACCGCAAGCTGAACGCCACTGCTGCCATTCAGGCGACTCTTGTCGACCGTGGCATTGATCCACTTCGCCTTTTCGCCTTCCTGTCCGCCCGTGGTAACGCCATTTGCGCGGCCTTTGATCTGCGCAAGGCGGTCAATAGCCGCGTTCAAAGCATCTTCATTTGCGCTGTATTCAGGGTTTGAGACCGTTCCGCGCTCCATGACTCGCTCTGCTTCAGCGCGAGTCCGGTAGCCGCCGCCGTATGTCTGCCCATTGGCGAGCACGACGCGCCACAAGCTATCTTCAAAACCGCCGGGCAAAGATCCGCCGCCCTTCTGAATACGTGCGCCAGCGATAGGAATGCCTTTCGGAGTGGCGGCAAATCTTGCCCTCAGCTCTCGGACAAGCTCTTGCGCCTGATTTTCTCCATCCGCCTCGCCTTCCTGTCCGCTCGCTTCTTGCGCTTGCGGAGCCACTTGTTGAGTCGGGGGGACATTGGGCGTCAGTTCTCCCTGGTTGGTCTGGCGCAGTTGCTCCTTTAGTCGGGTGCGCTGCGCCTTGAGTGTGACGGGAACCTTGCGGCTCTTCATCGCGGCTTCGATGTCGCCACCGCCTGCGCCCATTGCGCCCGGCGCGGCGGCGAGAATCTTGTCCTCGACTTCGCGCAACTGGCGGCGGACTTCTGCGGACGGATCAGCAGCGGCTGATTGCTCGGGCGCCGCGGGCGTCTGAGCCGGCTGCGCTACAAGATAGATCGGGTCGGTGCGGTCGTTCTCTCCAGAAGAGGGAACGCTCTGGTTCGTCCAGAAGCGAACGGTCGTGTCTGCGCTGACCTGCGGCTTTCCATCCACGATCGGATGTGCGATCACAAGGTCGTTGCGCTGGTAATGGACGCGGTACTGATTGCCGTCTGCATCGACAACCGTTTCGCCGTCGTTAATGGGGCGGTCGCGGGTTACGCGGCTGTCGGCCTTTTGAGCGACTTCCTGTCCGCTGACCGCGGGCGCCTGAGTCGGCTGCACGCCCTGCCCGCGCTTCTGCAACTCCTTCTGGAGCTTCGCGGTGCGCTTGTGCGCGGGACCGTAGTGGGCAATGGCCTGCTGAAGCTCACCGTCGGTCATGTCCGGGATCTGCTTGGCGAGCATATCCTTGATGTCGGCGACGGGCGCGGCCTCGGCCTGGGGCGCTGCCATCGTTGGCGCGGCCGGCTGCTTGCGCGCTTCGCGTGCGGCGCGCCTCGCTGCGGACTGCTCGGTGAACTGCTTTGCGCGCTCCTTCATGCCATCGACGCGATTGCCAAGGGCTTGCGACGCGATGCTGGACCTGACGGCACCTTCAATCCAGTTCTGCGCGGTCTGCGTCCAGTCGCTTCCAACCTCCTGATTCAGGCGTCGCGCATCGGCGAGCATGTCATGCAGGCGCACGACCTCCGACTCGGGGAGCGCTGCAATCTCTTCGGCCGGGACATTGCTGCCGACTTGCTTGGCAAACTCCTGAATTGCAGCGAGCTTCTGTGCGGCAGGCTGGCCGCCGGCCGGCTGGATTGCCGGCGCGGGCGCGACCGCTTCGGCGGCGGGCTGCTCGGCTGCCGGCTCGACCTTGGCGAGCTCGGCTTGCAGGCGGTCGCGCTCTTCGATCGTGCGCCGATCCCATCCGCCATTCACGCGGGCCTGCTGCTCGATGAAGCCCAGGCGCTCGCGCATCTGCTCGGGCGTGTCGGTCGCCTGCTTCTGCTCGGTGACTCGCGCGCCAGTCTCCAGGATCTCGCCGGTTTCGGGGTCGACGGCCTGCGCCGCCTGCTGCATCGTCGCCGATGCGCCGGTATCCACCGCGAGTGCAGCAGCGGCCGACATTGGGCCGGCTGCCGGGTCAAGGCCCATCTGCTGCGACGGGGTCGGCGCGGCGGGCGCGAGCGCGCGATCGTTGATGATCGGCGCGGGCGCGGGGGGGAAGATGCCGGCACGGCCCAGCGCGGATTCGTCAATAACCGGGCGCTCGGAAGTCTGCGCGAAGCCTTGCGGCGGCACCGCGGGCGGCTCGTTGCCGGCGGCCGGCGGCGGCAGTCCGCCATCTTGCGGCTCGGGGCGCGTCATGCCGCTGTAGAGCGACGCACCACCACCCATCGCCATGCCGGCCAGCGTGCCCATCACGGCCGCGTCTTCGACGCCCTCGCTCCACTGCTTGCCAAGAGCGAGGTTCTGGATGATCTGCTCGGAGATCGACTGCGGCAGCTCTTCGAGGAAGCCCTCGGAGATTGCGCCTTCGACCACTTGGCGCGGGATGCTCTTGGCCGGCAGCGCAGCGATCTCGCTGGCGACCTGCTGCGGGTTCGCGCCGCGGGCGAGCATGGTGTCGACGTCGCCCAGGCCAAAGCGCTGCGCTACGCGCCCACCCAGGTAGCCGAAGAGCGTACCAGCAAGGCCAGTCGCCACCGCAGCGCCGGCCTGCGTGGGCGTCAGCAGCCCGTCGTCGGTTTCCTGGCGGATCGCCGATGCCTGCGAGCCCGCCATCATCGTGCCTTCGCCGATCGCGCCGGCTGCGGCTGCGCCCTTGGCGCCCGTCTGGCCAAGTCGCGTGCCAGCCATCAGTCCGCGCGCCGCGACGCCGCCGGCAAGCATGGGGGCGACCGACTCGGTGACGGTGTTTGCAATCAGGGATGGGTTCTTGATGGCGACTGCCGTCTTGTCCAGGATGCCGTCGGCCTCCTGGAACTGGCGCTGCTGATCCTTGTACTGGTCCGTGTGGAACTCGCTGACGAACTCCTTGGCCTGCTTCGGCCGGAAGCCGACGGCACCGCCTTCGTTCTCAAGGAACTTGCCGACACGGCCGCCAGTGGGGATGTCGGCAAGGCCGACGACGGTTTCAGGAACGGCGATCGCCGACTTGACCGCGGAGAGGCCCAGGTCGCGGGCGTGACCCAGGAATCCCTTGGGCTCAGGGGGCGGCTTGATCTCGCCTTGCTCCCAATCCGTATCCGCCGTCGCGCCTTCAGGCTGCTTGATCTCGCCGCTTTCCCAATCAATTTCTGCCATTGCCAATCCTTATCGCGGAACCCACTTGGAGCCATCCCATACTGCGGTCTTGCCGTTGACGGTCGATGTCGTGCCGACCGGGCGCTGAGTCGCCTGCGCGGAGCCTTGTTGCTGTGCCGCACCAAGATCCACAAGCTGCCCGGTCTGGTTGTTGAGCACGCGAGATGGCACGGTGCGCAGCATGCCCTGCTCGGTCACTTCCTGTCCGCCTGGCACCACAGTGTAGCGGTTCGGGGTGTCTTTCCCGCTCAGGGCGCGGATCTGCTCGGCGGCGGCGGCGCGTTCCTCGGGCGTCTTGGCGTTCTCGTAGGCGGAATACAGCTTTTCCATGCGTTCCAGCCCGCGAACCTCGAAGCCGCGGGCGGTGATGTCGGCGTCGGCGCGGCCTCGCTCGATGCCCAGGCGCTCACGCGCAATCGACTCTTCGGCGCGTGCGCGTCGATCCGCCGCGGCACGATCTGCTGCGCGATCTTCGCTGCGACGGGTGAAGCGGAAGCCGTATCGACCGTTGCCGATTGCGCCGGCTACTGGAGCCTGCCGCTCGTCGGCATCCTGCTGTGCGGTGCGGCCTTGCCACGTCCCGCCGTTCCGCTGGTAGAAGCCGCGCACGGCATCCATGTCTCCGCGCGCCGCAGCGGCCTGAAGCGCAGCGCTCGTCGCGCGAGAAGTCTCCGGACCAGAAGCCATCATCGCAGCAGCCGGGATGGTATTCACCGTGCCGCCTTGCATTTCCGACACGGCCTGCCCGGCCGGGAGGTTGGTGAACAGCGGGCTCTTGAGTCCGGGGGCGTTGTCGATGCGGCTGATCCCCTCGGCAGACGTGGGGCGCACGCTCATGCCGGGGGCTGGGCCTTGCATGGGCTGCTGCGTCGGCGCCGTGGCGGCGGGGGCGGCCTGCGATGCCGCGGGCGTGCTCTGCGCGTCGCCTGCGGGCGTGCTCGAAGCAGCGGACGGCGGCGTAGTGGCCGGCGGGGCTGCGACCGGCTGCGGGGCCGCTGCGGCTTCCGGCTGACCGCCGTAATCGGCGCCTCGCGCCTGCTGCGCCGAGCGCGAGAAGAAGCCGCCGATGGCGTTGGCCGCATCGCGCACCGGATCACCGCGGTTGAGGTAGGCGAGTGCGCCCGAAGCGGCGTCAACAGCCGACCCGGCAGCCGTGGCGGCCTGATCCGTCATCGCCTGCCCACCAGCCATGAAGCCGCGGCCTGCCTGCGCCACCTGGTCGACCGCGCCCTGGATGCCTGCGGCGGCTCGCTGGCCGGCGGCCTGGAGGCCATCGGCAATGCCCGATGCGCCCACGGGTTCGCCTTGCGGCATCTGGCGAGGCTGGCCGGTGCGCGGAACGTTGGGCTCGCGATGCATAGACGAGAACGAGACAGGTGCCCCTTGCTGCGCCCGTTCAGTGGCCGCGCCGAATCCTGCCTCTTGCGCGGGCGGCTGGGCGGCGTCCGGGGCGCTCGGCCGGGGCGGGGTGGCGGTGTTGATGGCGCCAGCCGGGCTCGGCGCGCTCGGCTGCGGGCGGGATGGGGCGCGCTGCATGTCGCCATAGGTGACGGCCAGCGGGCTCCCGGGAAGCCGGCGGCGCTCTTCCTCGGCCGGCGATCCGCCGTCAGCAAACCCTAGCCGCGGCTCCTCTCGGCGCGGGATGTTGGGTTCGCGCTGCATGTCGGAGAATGCTGCGCTAGATTGCTGTGGTTCCGCAGCCACTGCCGGCGATCCATAGGCGTCCGCCATTGCGCCGGCCACGCCGCTTCCAGCGATTGCTGCGCCGGTTTGTGCTGCGCTCGGAGCCATCGCTCTAGCAGCCTTGACCGCCCCCATTGCCGGCGTAATGACCGAACGCATTGCGCCGAACACAGGAACAGCCTGGGCGGCAGCAAGCGCCATGCCGGTCTTGTCGCCAGATCCTGCTGCCGTATGCATTGCGCCCATAGCCGAGCCAAAGGATGTCGCAGGATTCAGCGCACGAACAACGCGGCTGCCGAACGACGGATTCCCCGCCTCAAATTGCTCGTTGTCGTTTGCCCAATACTGCGCTGCGTCGGCAATAAGCCCGCCGTCAGCGAAGTAGAGCCCATCCTTTTGCGGCTTGAAGCCTGCGGGCGCTGGAGTGTGGGTGGCGTCGCGCATCTGGTTGAGCGTCTGAACCCCCACCGCATGCACCTGTTCGGGCGGCATCTGGTATTCGCCGTTGCTCACCTTGACCGGGACCGGCTTGCCGAGCGCATCCAGCGTCGGCTGTCCAATCTGCTTGGTCGAGTCCGCAGGCATGATGTAGCTGCCCTTCGGGATCTTCGCGGGGATGCTGTCGGATGTGCCAGTGCCGGGGCCGACGATCTTCTTGCCCTTGGGCGCCTTTTCTTCGGGCTTCGCGCCCGGCTTGAATCCGTACATGGTGGCCTCTGATGAAAAACGGCTCGAACCGGGTAGATAGTCCGATTCGAGCCGTTTGCAGGCCAGCCCTACAGGGGGCGCACGTCTTATGCGGTCTCCCCCTGCACCGCGACCCCTGCCGAGGCGTGCACTGCGTTGAGCGCGGCAGCGGCTTGGTCGCCTGCGGCGCGTGCGGCAGCGGCGAGGGTGTCTGCCAACGAGCGCCGCGCCTGCGTCACGTTCCGGCTGCCCTCGATGGAGATCTCGTTGCGCAAGGTCGCATTGACCTTCGCAGCGTCAAGCTTCAACTCTTCGACTGCGATGCGGTTCCGGTAGTACCCCCCTGCGGCAGAGATAAGCTGCGCTTGGGCGTCCGCAGCAGAGGTCGCCAGTCGTGCGGCAATCTCCGGCCCAACGGCAAGAATCCTGATGTAGTCCGCCGCGGCCTGGATGCACTTCATGCGGTAATCCAGCGCATTTTGAACGGCAAATTTGATGTTCTCGATCAGGATGTCGACGTGCTTGATCGCCACGTCGCGCGACTGCATTGCGATCTTGTCGTTTGCGTCCGCCTGCGCAAGACGGACGGCGTGCGCTGCAGCCCCCGGAGGAAGCGGGAATCCTCGCGCTGCAAACGTGCCCAGCACCTCATCGCGCGCCCGATTCACGTCGGCCAGCACTCGCGCCCGGTCCCGTTGCCAGATTTGATCCTCGACCGGCGACGGGATGCCTACTTCGCCGGCCAACATGTCGCACAGTCGTTCCTGCGCGTTCCGCAGGGAGTCGCATTCGTTCGGAAAGTAGGTGGAGAAGAACTCCGCAAACGTACCCGACAAGTCGTCAATGATCCGGGCGTAGGTTGCGTCATACAGCGCGCCGTCTACGCCGGATGCAGTGTTCGGGATAAGGACGTTTGGCTCAATCGCCTTTGGCGTGAATTCAAAACCAGCGTACCCAGGCGTGGACCACCCCAGCGCAGCAGTAACCGCGCGGTCTGAATATTGGTTTGCCAGTTCGGCCTTCTCCTTGCCCGTTTCCAATGCAAGGTTGATGATGTCTTCAACAAGCTGTTCTGCGCTCATCCGATTTTCCTCCCGGTCGGCAAGATGACAAATTCGACACTCGAAAGCTCGAAGTCATCCCCTCCTTGGTTGTACAGCTCGAATTCCAGTTGATTCACCCGGAGCCCGCGCCCCGTGTCGAAGCGCTGCGTTTGCAGGTGCTCGCTGGAGTCTCGGGCTACATAGTCATACGTCTGCCCCTCTGCGATCACGCGCAATACCAGCTTGCCTGCGGAACTCACGCCGACGTATGCATTGCTGATGCGCTTGAGTGCCGACGTGCCGAAGTCCTGCTTGCCGAAACTCACCATCGCCTGAATCGGAGTGCCGGCATCGTCATCCCCGTCCAGCGCGTAGATTCCGTCTTCCCGGCACCCGTAATACACGCCACCGATCACCGCAAACCCGCCGAAGTCATACCCCTCGTATCGGGTGGAGCCGTTGTTTTCCGTGTTCAGCACCCACGTTGCGACCGTGCCATTGTCGGGGATCTCGGCAGAGGCGATCAGCGCCTGAGACAGCGTGGCCCCAATCGTCCCGGATAGGCTCAACGCGACCGCGCCGATTGCCTCCGACAAGATTTCAGCACTGATTTCGCCGCCACTGAACTGCAACAGCACCGCGCCGGAGAGCGCGGAATCGAAAACTGCGAGCATGTTGCCGGAAAGCTGAATCGTGCTGCTTCCCGCGGCAGTGGATGGGAATTGCACCTCGCCGACAATAGCGCCTTTGCCAAAGCCCACCATCGGGAGCATGGCGCCAACCCCCGATGCGTAATCCCGATCCGCCCCAAGACCGATCATCGGAAGCATTGATCCTTCGCTGCTTCCATAGTCGATCGTGTAGCCCGTACCGTATCCGGTCATCATGACCATGATCCCTTCGCCAACCGCAAAGGTGGGGGCATCGACTTCATCGCCCGACCCGTACCCGGTCATCGGGAGCATTTCAGAGTAGCCAAAGGCGTAGGCTCGATCCGATCCGACGCCAATCATCGGCAGCATTTCGCCGAAAGAAGCGGAAGTGACCGGGCTTACCCCATCTGCGGAAATTGCATACCCGCCCGCGCCGATCATCGGCAGCATGGCACCATATCCACGCGCCGCACCGTCGCCGCCTGCGCCGATCATCGGGAGCATTTCCCCGTAGCTCGCGGCAATGCCGATCAGCGAAGGAGCGTCCACAAGGTCGCCTGCCGTGTAGAGCGCAGCATCCATAAACAGCAGGCCGTCGCTTTTCGTGTCGGTCTGGTAGATGAGCGCATCATCCACGTAGTACCGCGCGCCGACCGAGGTCACATCCACGCGAAGTTCGTTGCTCTCGGTGACGCTACCGTACTGGTGTAGAACCACGCCCGATTCCATCACGCTGGCAATGCCATTGGCGACGAACCACGCCCACCGGATATCTCGATATCCGGACTCCTGGTAGCTTGAGTTCAGCCCGACGACTGCGCCGGTCGTGGCTCTCGGGATCGTGAATCGTGCGGAGGCTCCGCCAACCTTTTCCGCAATGGACCGCGCCTTGCCGGTCCATCCGATCTGGTAGTCGATAATCGTCTGCGACGGGATCGCCGCCACGGGCGGAGTGGGTGGAATGTAGCTCTGCTCGGGGATATAGACCGGATACGACTCTTCGGTGCACACGTAAGTGTACGAGGTCACATAGTAGCGATCCGTGGCGCCCGCACGATTGGAGCTTTCAGCAAGGCCGATCAACTGGATTTGATCGGGGACGTACTGGCAAACCGTCCGCGTTTGATACACGGTACGAGCGGGCATGTACGGGCGACCGGGGTCTCCTGCAACGCCCGGAGATCCGCGCACATAGGATCGTTTGAATTCCTTATACAGCGTATTCTGCACGGGTCATTCCTCCCACGGAGGGGTCAATCGCCCGTCGCTTTGCCAGCGTGCCCCAGGTGTCAAATTCGCCGGGCGGCCGTCTTCATCCCGAACGTACGTCACTTTTGAAAAGTTGATCATCTGGTTTTCTGAAACATCGGAGGGCGACGGAGCGTCTTTGTTGATGGTGGATTTCGGCACCCAGGTATCCCCAAAGTCTCTGGTCGTGAAAAACCGATATGCGCCGACTTCTTCTTCGATCGTGTAGGCAGTGATGCCGAATTCGCTTGGGCCGATCACGGTCAGTTCCCCGCACAGGTGCTGCGGGAACGGCAGCGCCTTCGTGGTGAAGCTGCGCCCGTCTGGTGCCCATACAACGAGTCTCGGCGGCTCGAAAGGCTCGGCTTGGCCTTCCACGTTGTCCGGCAGCAGCTTCATGACGGGGGTCTCGCCAACCAACATCAATGGCGTCGGGAAGCCATAGCAACTGCGCGCCGTGCCGTTGATCTCCCCGATTCGGGCAAACCCCCCGGCAGCGGTTCCGATGAACAGCGCAACCCGGAAATTTGCGGCACCGTCCGCGTCGTAATAGCGGGCCGGGGCTACGGCCATCACCTCGCCGGTCACCAGCCGCACCATGGAAACCTGATCGGCCAGCGTAGCCAGCCGGGCATTGACTTCATCCTCGGATGGAATGAGCGAGACCACCGCGCCGAAGTCCGGGAAAAGCGCCTCGTCCAGGTCGAGCAAGTCGCCGGCCGGAATCTCATCCACCGCTGCGGATTCGAGGTCGATCGTGCATAGATAAGACTCGCGCGCGCTGGTATTGTTGGGCAGCGGGGAGCTCGGCCGCCAATACACATACACCGGAACGATCGCAAAGGCGAGCATGGGCGCAACGAGGCTCAAGCCCGGAACCCCCTGGATAAACTCCGGCTTGCCAAATTCAATATAGGACCACGATTTCCCACCGTCGTTCGAAATGTAACCTGCAGGCTGCTGAAGTCCATACCAAAGATTCAGAAACCCACGCGCGACGGTCCCGTCTTCACGCGCGACGGTCCCGCCTGCAATACTTGCGACCTTGCGCCGGTATTCATCGACCGACGCGATAACGGATAGCCGTTCGCGCCACGTTCCGCCGAAAAGAGAAGACCGCAACGAAAACCGAAACCGCAAACCTTCAATACGCTCCGTGAACGTAAGCCACCACCCTGATAGAGTGCTTGCCGGGGAAACGGCTCGGATGGGCATTGTTCCGGCGCTACCGGGGTCTGCGATGGCTTCGAGTGCGTAATCCTGCACGCCCGCCTTGATGAACAGGCGATCGTAATTCGTGGAGCGCATTACCACGCCTTCGGAAAGGTCGGACGGGGTTTCGTAGCCGACGCAGAACCACGCGCCGCCGCCCTGCACCTTCACGTTCGATCTTGGCCCTTGCTTCTCCGCAACCCACCCTGCGCCGGCCGCGCGAAGCCATGGCGAGTCGTGCTTTTTGAGCTGCCTCACCTTAGCTTCGGCGACTGGATGCCCTCCTACTTGCCAGGATTTCGGGTACTTGCTCACGGTATCTCGTAGGTGTTAACGAACGCGGTCCAGAACTCCGGAGTTACCGGAGGCGCACAGGAGGGGAACGGGTCGATGGGGATGCTGTTCGGAAAAAACAGCGGGAACATTCCGCCGTCCACCAAGGAAGTGGGCGAGATCTCTGCGATTACCGTCCCTACCCCGTCGCCCGCGCAGTCCTGCAGGATCTGCACGGTATGAGGGAATGAGTCGTAGTCGTTCGAGCCGCCAAACACGGTGAACGACCCTGCAGTGTCCTGCCCCGGCTTTTCGTTGAACCAGATCGTCCAGGTCGTTGCGCTAGGCACGGCATTCAGCGAAATGCCCACAAGGGCCGCGCTGCCATCTTCTGCATACACGTCCGTGAACATGAACGTCGCACCTGGCGTAACGAATTGCGAAAAGCTCGAGGACGCCCCATCCTTGAACGTGCGGATTAGTCGAACCCCCAGCCGAGCCATGGTCCCTCCTTACGCCGTTGGCAGCGCGATGACGTAGTGCTCGATCACCTTCGTTTGCCCACTGATGAAATTCGGGTCGATGTTCAGGTCGGCGCCAATCAGGGCAACCGTTCCTTGAAGGCGGGGGGCGGTGGTCGAAAGCGTGCCATCGTCTGCCGCGGCGACATGGCGATACCACGCAGCAGTCCCGGTGGTGGCAATGGCCCCGCTCCACGTCTCGGATGGCTTCTTCGCCAGAACGCCGTTGACGGCGGCAGTATCGAACAGGATGCCGGTTCCGGTGCTGTTGAGCGTGACCGTGCAGAGCAGGGTCGCGCCGCCGACAGCATCGTCCGCAGAAGCCGGGGCTGTGCCCGCGTAAATGTCGATCCGGCCGCCGTCCAGCGCAGCTTTTGCCGAGCCGGTGGCGAGCATCGCATTGCGCAGGCCGGTCGAGGTCTTGATTGCCATGGGTATTGCTCCTTCGGTGGATTACGCGGATTGCAGGTCGATGACGGCCAGCACGCGCAGAAGAAAATCAGGGTCCGGGGTTTTCGGCGAGGCGAGGCGGACAGCCGACAAGAGGATGCCGGAGGCCGCGCCCTTGCTCGGTGTGCTGATGAGCGCAAGGCCGCGAATCGTCGTCTCGGCGTCGAACTCGAATTCCGCACGGTTCGCAGAATTGCTTACCACTCCGCCAGAAGCTGCCGCGGTGTTGATCGCAATCCGGGTCGATCCGGTGTAGTTGGTCAACTCGCCCGCGAGCCCGATGAATGTCGCGGCGGTGTCCGTGTCCTGGGGGGCGTAGTCGTTCCCATAGGGCACGAGATACCACGCGGTTACAGGGGTCGCGCCGTTGAGCAGCACATCCAGCGCGTGATTGCGCCCTTGTGCTGGCATGATGTTGTGGATCGTTTCGCGCTCGACAACTTCGCCCGTTTTTCGACGGACGGTCTCGACGGTGTAGGTAAAGCCGCTTTTCGTGATCTCATTCACAGCGGGAATCTCCATGTGTATTACGGTATTTCGTAGGTGTTGGCGAACCCGGTCCAAAACTCCGGCGTAATCGGCGGCGCAAGATTTATGGTGACAGGACCTAGCCCAACTCCGGCGCCATCGTAATATTGCCCAGGCATGTCCGCTATTTTCACGGCTTCGCCAAGTGTTTTGATATACAGCTCTGCAATTTCCCAGTTGAAGTTGGGAATAGGCTTTTCGGATACCAAGCCCTTTTAAAATCCGCATATGAAATGCGTATTTGATTATTAATGGACGGCTCTATGTCAACATAAAACCATGGGGTCCATGTTTCACCGGTAATTGACCCTTCTTCATATGCAATATCTGAGGCGTAAAAATACTGTGCAGACCCAGGTGAAAAATTTGAAACCAACATTTCCATGAACTCAAAATATCTCGGAATTCCTGGAAAGTTGTTGTAGCACTTGATTCCAAGTTCAATAATCATGCTTGCCGCCTCACAGCATGTTTTCCTTGCGGACCAATTCGGCTTCAAAATACGTGGAGGCTGCGGCGACGGTTGCTTCTGCCCCAAACAGGGACGACACCAATTGCCTCATCCCGTCTTGCTCCCGGTACAGCATTGCCGCTCTGGACGCCTTCTCGGTCGCCGTCGTGTCTTCCTGCATGTTCTTGACCTGCCCGTCCCGCGAGCCGATGACAATCCCGCGCTGCGAATACCACGCCACATCAAGGGCGTTGTTTATTCGCGTGCTCGACCCTGCCGCGGCGCCGTAGGGAAGCAGATCAACTAGCGCCGCATCCCCTGCGATATCCGCGCCGGCCAGCCAGTACGTGCGATCGGCCGTTGTGATGTAAACGCCTGCCTGCATTGGCTCCACAAGGGTGATGCCCGGCAATGGGATGTATCCCCGCAGCGGGTTGTGCCACGTTGGCGCGTAGGGCTCGGAGTAATACAGCCCGTTGCGGTCTGCGGTCAGCAGCCGGCCATTATGTACGCGAACGATGGAGCCGGCAGGCATGGGGAGAAAGCCGAGCGTTTGCAGTTGCGCCCCCTGCTGTGGCGTTACCGGGAATCGGTAGGTGGATGCAGTCGTGGTGACGGCATGAAACAGCACGTCGCCGTTGCAGGGCGACACGTAGATGCGTTTTGTCCCGGCAGGAAGCGTAGAGACTTCCAACACCCCATTCTCCGAGACTTGCACAGCAACCGGCCAGGACGATCCAGACTCTTCGCCGTCCGGAGATTCGAGGGTGATTGCCACCTGATACCAGCCGGCAGGGAGTGCGCCGCCAGAAGCCCCTGCGACCGATGGAGCGGCATCCGGGACCGGAAGCCCGGCAGTCTCGCTCACGCCGTCACGGATGCGTTCAAGAACGACACCGTTACTCCAGTACAGATCCCCATTGGCGAAGCGGGCAAAGCTCACGCGCCGCCCCGGAGTCAGCCCGCTGCGCACGACCTCGCCAGCCGGAAAGGTCTTCAGGTCGCCGCCATCCACGAAGTACGCGCCCTGCTCGTCCGCCCACAGGCTATGGCAGTCCGCGCCCGCGAGTGCAAGCGTGGTCCCTTTGCGCCGTTGCAGCGTTCCGGCTGCGGTCAGATCGACATTGACCGCGTTGCGCAGATAGTCGCCGGCCTTTTGACCGCGCGACACAATGCCGAGCTTGTGGTCGGGTAGGCGATTGTTGATGCCGGCGAAGGGGCCAATCGGAGCGATTGCCATGAACGATCTACGTCCTGTTATGGCGCGCGTGCGCCGTGGAACTTCGCGCCATCGTAGGATCAGGACGGATACGCGGCAAACCCTACAGGCGGTCAGGAGGGGAAGGCACGGCGACGGTGCATCAACAGACAACGCCCGGCACGGGGCCGGGCGCTGCGCCGATCGTCTCGGCATCCCGGAGCCTGCCGGGTCAGTGCGCGCAGCAAGGGGCGCGCGAGGGGGATTAGAACGCGATTGATCCGTCATCTCCATACCACTCGCCATCCCAGCCCATACGCACTCCGTCCGCTCGCGCAAACGTCAGGTCTTCGAGGGTCGTCGGGTTCAGGACCAACAGCGAGCCGGCTTTTTCGAGCGACTCCATGTGTGCAATCCAGTCCCTCGCAAACGCGGTCGACACATCATAGGGTCCGGGCGCATCAAGAATGTTGTGATGATACGGACATACAGGCAGGCCAGCCCACGCGGCGTACTCGATGCGCTTCCGCAGGGTCGGACGAGTGTCGATAGTGCCGGGGTGGTCGTATGCCGCCCCTTGCGGGATGTTCTCGTATGCGCTCTGGAAAATTCGGTTGTACTGCCCGCCCATCGGGAGGTACGTCGCGTTATCTGACCACGCCAGCGGGATTGTGGTTGCCACGGATGCCGGGTTGATGCCCCATCGCGCATCGGAGCACGGGCCGCGCGACGCAACGATGCTCTGTGCGCGAAGCAGACCCGCCATATCCCCGCCCGCGTAGTCACCCAGGTTCTGCAACCACTGATGCCAGCGCATCCCCCTCGGAGCCACCCCGGCGTCGATTAGCGCACGGCGCTGCTGGGACAGAATCAGCGCATAGCGCGCAGCGGTCACAGCACTCGACATGCCCTGCGGACGGCCGTCTTCGGCGATGTCGTGGCCGTGGCAAAACACATCAAAACCCTGGCGCGCAACCTCGACAAGTTGTGCATACGTCGGCGTAATCCCGCCCGCGCCGACCTCGTTCGCGGACCCTCCTGCGCCCCATCCGCGCGGCAGGAACTCGCGCTCGACCAGCTCACGCGCGGACTGATACCAACCGTCGAAAATCGGGGTCACAATCCCAACGGGCCAGTCGGGCGAGTAGATGCGATCTACATCAAACGTCACCGCTGCCGTGGCCGAAACAGTGAAGAAAACCCCCGTAATCGGCGAGAAGTATTTCGCATCAGCGCCCCACGCAGACGGCGTTCCAGCCGACAGAAAGCGGGTGGCGCAAGCCGGGAATGTGCGGTATTTGCCGCTCCACGCCGCGTCATACGCCGCGTCCCGATGCCCGAACGACGACCCCGCACTATCAGCGCACAGATTGAAGAAGCGCCGATTTGCAAACCCGCCGTCTTGGCACAATCCGATGTACAGCCGTGTGACCTTCGTCCAGTCGCTGCACTTGATCCGAAAGTGCACTTGCTGGCCGGCGCGCACGGGACGCGCAGCCACTCCCGATTCCAGCGCAGCCGGCAGCGGCAACAACAGAGATTTGTTCGTCGCCGCCGCAGACGTAGCCACCCGAATTGCATCGGCGGAGTAGTCGCCCGCGCCGGGCTCGTGCGTAATCGACATATCCGTCGTCGTGATCGGCGCCATGCCGACAAACTGCGCCGGGTCGATGATCGGCAGATGCGACGGCTTAACCCACGACAGCAGCTCCGCGAGGCGACCAGCCGGCAGGCCGGAGACTGCATCGCCCGCGCGCACGACCGCGCCGCGATTTCTATTCCCCCCACCCGGGCCCGTCGTGTAGCGAACCGCGTCATTCGGCTCCCATTCGCCCGCTCCGAGATACCGCCACGACTTGATGGCCGAGTCTGGTGTATCGACGACATCGCCCACATTGTAGGCGGCGGATGAGGACGGCCTCCCGCTGAGTCGTGCGCTGTTGGTCATGTGAGCTCCTTAGATTCCGAAAGTGGTTCGCAGCATCACGCGCGGCCAGACGAACGTCAGCGTGATCCATGCGTTTAGGTTTGCGCGCATGGCGACCTCGACCGCCTGATTCCATCGGCAGTAGTCGATCACCAGCGGGCGGGAGTGCGCCGCCTTCCAGCGGGCAAGGTCAGTTACCGGAGCCAGCACGTTCGTTCTCCTCGAAATTCGGATGGCGGGCCTGCTTCCAGTTGCAACCCTCGACCATAGGTTTCGTCTTCAGGCACTTGTGCGACCAACTCGGGTAGATGTACTGGCTGTGCCGGTGCGCGCACTGGCGGCAGGACATCGGGAGTTCCTGGTAGCTCATCGCGTGCGCTCCAGTTGGCGCTGCTTCTCGGCGCTGCCGCGGCTCGAGCCCAACCAATAGGCAATCGCGGTGGCGAAAGCGCCGATAATCTGGCCGGTCACGAGGTAGATCACCTCGCTATTGCTCTCGGGCGTCGGCTGGTACATCAGCGCAGCGATCAGGCCGACGACCATCAGGAAGAGCGCCACGGTCAGAATCGCGGGCATCTGGCTGTCCCGGTGCGTCGTGCGGGCGTGCTGCGTGTCGGCCATCTCGCCCAGGTAGCGCTGGGTCATCAGTTCGGCCAGCACTTCGGCGTGCCGCAACTCGATCTCGCGCAGCTTCACGGCCGCACCGGGGTCGTGCGCCACGGCTTCTGCCACGGCTTGCGCGCTGCGATCCACGCCGAACGCGGCGGCGATCAGGCCACCAACGGCCGCGCCCGCCGGACCGCCCAGCGCGACCCCGAGCGCGGGGGCGGACTTGGCGACGGCCGCCGCAAGGTCTTTCCAGTCCATGTCATGCCTCCAGCAAGTTCGCTGCGATGCGTCTCGCCCAGCCCCGGCCCTGCGAGGGCCAGCCCTGCATGTCAGCCATGGCGCCCAGCCGATGCCCGTTGAATCGCTTCGCCAGCCGCTGCGGGTCCGCCATGCGCACTGCAAGCATCGTCTTCGGCCCAATTACCCCGTCGTCTGTCGCGCCGGCTGCGCGTTGCAACCACTTCACCGACTGCAGGTAGCCGGAGTTCACGGCAGCGTCGAAGAAGTCGAATCGCACAGCATCAGGGAAGTCGTCAGAGCACCCCCAGAAGTCGCTGCGATAGATCGCCTTCGCGTCAGCCAGGGTGAGGTTACGGATGTCCAGGTGCGGGTAGCTCATGGCGCTGATGCCGTACTTGGTGCCCTTGAGTTCGCCCTTTCCGATCACGCCCGTCGTCCAGTTCCCGCGATCCTTCGGGTCAAGGCTCAGGCCCTTCTCGTGGTCGATCAGCTTCTCGAACGCCCGCTCGAAGTTCACGACAGGATCCCCGTTTTCTTGGCGACGAACATCACTGCAGCCCCTGCGACGATCCACACCGACGTCATCACCCACCCGTTCGTTTGCTGTTGCAACGGCTGCATGCGCTCCAGCGTGCCGAGGCGCTGTTCGATGCCGGTCAGCTTCATGTCGAGCTTGTCGATCTGCTTGAACGCCCGGCTCAGCGCTTCGTTGGTCTGCATCTGGCGCTCTTCCACGAGGGCGAGGCGGGTGACTGCGGACGCGATCTGGCGCAGCGTCTCTTTCAGCTCTCCGACGTCATCCGAGAGGATTCCCAGGCGCGTGATGACGACGTTGATATCGGATTCAGGCATCGGAGCGGCCCCCCGTTTTTGCGGAACCGGCTTGCCTTGGGAGCGTGATCCGGACTTGCTCCGGCGCGTCGATCACCAGTCGGGCGATCTGGCCCGACTTGCGCTCGAGCCGCACGGTGGTGTCGCCGATCGTGATGGTTTGGCTGGGCTTGATGTCTGCGGTGAGTTTCGGCATGGCGTCGGCTGTCGTGCGTATTGTGCGCAGTCTTGCTGCCATCCGGGCGACCATCCAGCCCTACAGGGGGCTTATAGCCACGCAACGATGTGCTGCGGCTCATCCTCGCGCGTGTCGCTGCGCAGATCGACATCCGGGCGCGCGCCGAAGTAGCGCGAGAACTCGGCCTCGGCCAGCGCGGAACGATTTGGGTCGAAGAGCTCCGCATCCGGCTTCGAGAAGGCGCGATGCAGCGCCCACTGGATAAGGTGGATGTGATGAACGCTCGGAATCCCGGGCTCGTCGGTGTCGGAAGCCATCGGCGCAGCGGGCGTGCTGTATCCCTCGAGCAGCAGCTCGCCGTCGCTGCCGGGCGCGGGCACAAGCTGGACAGAGAGCCCATCTTTCACAAGGTAGCAGGGGTCGTCCGCCGGCATGTCGCGCCAGTACATCACGTTGCGGTCCATCCACTCGCGCGTGCGCAGGGCCAGAGGCGAGCGCAGAGGGTCGCCGGTAGCGCGCCACGCGAGGTAGCTCAGTTCGTAGAGCCTTGGGTCCAGGGCGTAATGGGCAACGCCCGCCGTAACCGCAATCTCGCACAGCCCGGGGTGCGTTTCAGCCGTCACCCGCAGCATGCGCCCGCGGATGGCGGCCTCGCCCTGGGCTTCGTTGAGATAGTCGCGGACCTCTTCGTCCGAGCAAAAGCCCGGAACTTCGATGTCATGCGCGGCCACGCGGTAGCGCGCAACGAGCTCGGCGAGCGTCATGTCAGCGCGCTCCGAACTGCTCGATCAGGCTCACGACCTCGCCGCGCAGCGTGTCCAGGCCGCGGCGCTTGTCGAGGTGGACCTCGTACTTGAGCGCATAGGCTTCGAGCGCGCCCTTGTCCATCGTGTCGACCAGCATCAGCATGGCCTCGGTCTCGTTGCGCTCGTCGTGCTCGCGCTGGGCTTGGGCGGCAATCGCGGCCTCGGCATCGCCGGGCTGCTCGGTGAGTTCCGCTTCGTCGGCGCGGCTGAATTCGGCAAAGCGCAGCAGCGTCCGGGCGTCACGCTCGGGAACGCGCTTGGCGTCGCCGGGCTCCCACTCGTTGCGCAGCGGCGTGCGGTCCCGGTAGGGCTTCTTGCCCTCGTACTTCACGGCGATGAGTTGCATGCTGTCCTCTCGTGCAATCGGCCAGCCGGGGATCACCCAGCCGGCCGATTCATGGCAGTTACGCCACACCTTCGTTGATGGCGAAGACGATGATTTCCAGCTCCGACGCCTTGGCGTTGGCCGCGATCGCGGTGGTCAGCGTCAGCCATGCCTCTTTCGGCAGGGTCACACTGGTGTTGCTGGTCGCGTTGCGGTAGCGGCCGGCGGTCGCCACGGTAATGCCGGTGCCGAAGAAGTCGTCGTCTTGCGGCACGGCCGTCGAATCCACGCCGTCGGCGTAGGCAAAGCCCACTTTGGCGGTGATGGTGGCGGTGAGTCCGGTCTTGACGACGACCTCGCTGTCGATCAGGCAAAAGCCCGCCGGCAGAAGGCCGATCTTCACGGTGTCGCCCGAAGCGACGGCCGCGGTCGAATCGCCACCTTCCACGGCGCCAGATGCGACGGTCTTCAGGACGTAGCGAAACGCGGTCAGGTTGCCGTAGGGCGCCGCGCCGAGTTGGTTGGACGGGTCGGGGATGCCGAGTTTGGTGATGGTGGACATGGTGTTCAGTTCTCCTTGGCGGGCGCCACCGGGTCAGGTGACGCCCTGTTGCTCAGGTGGTCGCGTTACTGGCGCGCGCCGATGATGGGCACGGCGGTGTCGATGGCGACGATGCCGTGGTCGGTGTAGTGCTTCACGCCGTTGCCCTGATCGACCAGCCAGCGAACCTTGCTGATGCCCTGGATGGCGCCGATCAGCAGTTCCATCTTGTCGTCGTGGTCGAACTCCTTCTCCTTCCAGAAGAAGGGCATGCCGCCGTGACCGGACGCAGCGAACGCCTGGGCGATCGCCTGGCCGCCGAGCAGGATGGCGCGGTCGATCGCGTGGGTCGTGCCGAAGCCGGCCGGCACCAGCGCGGTCGCCTCGGTCTCGGCGGTATGGCTGGCGCAGTAGCTGATGGCGTCGCCCGCGTAGAAGCGGATCGGCTTGGGCATCTTCATGATGAGGACGCCGTTCCACAGCCCGCACTCGCCCAGGAACAGCGGGTGCTGCTTGGCCTTGCTCGCGCGCGCCAGGGCGTTGGCCTGGAACTGGCGGAAGTTCGGGTCTTGAGCGAACGAGTGGTACTGCGCCGGGGAGACCAGCAGCACGCGCAGCGGCGAGTCTTCGGCCACCACGTCCCCGGGGATCTTGACGGCCGGCGGCGGCAGGGCGATCGACTCCATGGTCGTGCGGATCGCATCCACCACGTCCATGCTCAGAACGTCGGTGGTCGCAATGTCCACATCCGCACCCGAGAGCGCGAACGGGATGATGCCGTTGGTGCCGTCGGCAATGAAGTGGCGGTTCTTGGTCGGCGCCTTGACCGGGTTCACCGCCATGGCGGCAAACTTCGGGTTGGCGGCGACCGGAATGCGCCACTCGATGTTGTCATGGAAGCCTCGCGCGCCGGCCATGTGCACCAGCAGGGACTGGTCCATGTAGCTGTCCATCAGCGACTGCGCGACCGGGCGGCCCAGGCGGCGGAAATCCACGGCCGAGCGGATGCTCGTCATGGTGTCGCCGAGATCGACCGGGAAGCGCGCCTGATTGACGCGTACGCGGGCGGTGTCGTAGCTCAGCCCGGTGCCCTTGCCCTCGGCGGTCTCGCTGCCCATGATCGGGTAGGCGCCAACAGGCTGCAGGAACTGGAACTCGACCTCATCGCCCTTGCCGCGCGACAGGTCCATGGTCTTGACGATCGGCAGATCGGTGCTGGTCTGTTTGCGCACGACTTCACCGGCTGCGGCCTCGCCCTTGGGCATGGGGCCGGACAGGCGGCCCATGGTGCTGTTGCGCTGCATCGCCTGGGCAAAGAGGCCCGCGGCGAGGACGCGCTGCTTATCCGCGGCGGAAGCCGGGACGTTGGTCTTGGTGGTCATGTTCGATGACTCCTATGGATTCAGATGAGGTTGTCCAGCAGGGCGTCGCGTTGCTCTTGGGTCATCGCGGCCATGCGGTCGAGCAAGGCGGATGTGTTGCCGGCTGCGGCGAGGGTCTGCTGCGTTTCGTCCATGGGCGCCGCTCCGGGCACTTCGGACAGGGAGTTCGGCACACGGCGGACAGGCGCCTCCGGCGCGGTGCGTGCGGTGCTGGGGTTGGGTTGCGGCGGCTTGGTGGCGCGGAAGGCGTCGAAGACCTCGATCACGTCTTTCGCTTCGCCCTTGGTCAGTGCGCGCTCGACGCCGGCCTTGGCGAACGCGGGCAGGTTGTCGCGCCACGCGGCGAACTCGGCCGACTCGACAATCTCGTCCGCGTCCTTGTGGGCGGCGTAGATCGCGTCGTAGTGGGAGGCGGTCGCCGTCTTGGCTTCCTGCGCGCGAAGGGGGGCGAGCTCACGGCGGATGGTGTCGTGCAGCTCGGCACGAACGGTCTCCATCGCGCGGCGATTGAGCTCGGCCACGCCCTTTGCCAAGTCCTCTTCGGAGAAGTCGCCGAAAATCGACAGATCGACGCCCTCGGTCATCGCCTTCGTGGCGACGGCGAGGTTCGCGTCGGTCGCGGTCTGCGCCTGCCCGGCGTTCGCGCGGTCCTGCGCGTCGGCCTGCACGGCGGCGAGGTTTCGCTGCTGGGCGCTGGTCAGCTCGGCTACCTGCTGCTCGAGCTGCGCGATGCGGTCCTGCGCGGCCTTGCGGGCTTCGCGGGCCTCGGCCAGCTTCTCGTAGGGGATCGTGTAGGCGCCGGACTTGGAGAGGATCGGCGCGCCCTCGACTTCCGTCTCGGTGCTGGCGTCCTGCGTTTCGGTCTGGCCTTCGTCGGCAGAGGCGGCAGCGGGCACGCCTTCGGTGCTGGCGTCCGGCTGCTCGGCGGGGGCGTCATCGTCCTGAAGCGTCCCGTCCAGGGCGGCCTCGAGGAGTTCGGCGGCGGTCATGCTCATTTGCGCTTATCCAAGCTGCGGGCAACATTGCGCGGGCAGTTTGGTTGGGCGAATGCACAAGGCTCCAGCCCTACAGGGGGTAAGGATTGGGCGGATGCACAGCGCAGAGGCGCAGAGGCGCGCGCAGCGCTATCGCGCTACGTAGCAAGCACCCGGATGACGGGTAGCTTCCTGCGGATATTTGTGGAAATCCGGCAGGCGCGGCATTCCCGCGCGGGAAATGGGAAAGCGTGCGGGAAACCCTGCGGGAAATTAGGGCGTAGTACGGGAAATGCGGGCGCAAAAAAGCCCGCGCTCGGCGGGCTTCGGTCTCATCGCTCGATACGAGCGCTTCAGCTTTCGGCGAGCCTCTGCTTCAGGTGGTAGCCCATCAGCGGCCACATCTTCTGCACGGCGTTCTGACGGGCGATCTTGCGGCCAAGCTCGGCGTCGAAGTTCTCCGGGCTGGCGCATGCGCTCTCGCCTGTCACGGTGAAGCCGTTTCGCAGGACGAGGACGCAGAAGGTCAGGAGCGCTAGGGCCTGCCCAGTTTTCTTGCCGAACCGATCGGGGCCAATAGAAATTGCACCGTCTCCATCTCGCCCATTACCAGCGGTAAAGTAGTGCTCGCTGACGATGTTCGCTTCGATGTCCTCCGGCGTGACGCGCGGCGCGGTCAGCCCTTTGGCCTGGATTTCCTGCTCGATCTGATGGTCGTTCACGGCAGAATCTCCCAATCTTCGGCCAGCATATCTGTCTGCGAAGCCAGCCAGCCCATGAGGATTTCACCGGTAGCGGTCTTCATCGTGATGCACGGAAGAACGGTTGCGGCACAATCCAGCTGTTCGGCGGCATACCGCGCATTGTTCTCCGACCAAAACGACTCGTTGCCGATCTTTCGGCCTCCAAGAGGCCCAGAGAGCGAAAGCCACATACCCTTCCCGTTCCAGCCCTTTCGAGCCACCCTCTGCCCGACCTTTAGGGCCTCCAGGGCTTGGCCGAACGTCATGTCATGGCTCGCCCGATAGGAGCGCTCGAACACATCTTTGGGACTCCAACTGATATAGCCGGCGTGCCGCGGGTCGTTGGCTTTGCCGCCGTCGGCATACTCGACCAGATAGCCGTCATCTGCTCCGTCTTCGTTGTCCGGCAGTTGCCAGCCGCGGTAGTCGTTGTACGCCTGGCGGGTCATCGGGAGCGCATGGATTACCTTGGTTCCGATGTACGTCTTTGTCGTGCTCATTGCTCAACTCCTTGCGGTAGGTTGTCGGCCGTCTCCGGCGTCTCGATGCCCTGCATGGGCGAAGTTCCATTATCAGGCACAGGGGGGAAAGTTGGGCTGGTGTTCTGCTGCACCTCGGGCGCGACCTGGGCCTGTGCTGCGACGGCGGGCGCGGCTGGCTGCGGGAAGTTGGGGTCGTCGCCCATCGGATTCGGACGTTCGTATCCAGCACCAGCCATCACCACGTCAGCAATCGGAGCGATCTGCGGCATCTGCGCGATCTGCGCGCCCGTTTGGATCGCGCTGTAGCTCGCCTGTACGCCGGTCTGCACCGTCTGCGCGGCGATCAGCTTCTCGCGGGCCGCAATCTCGCGTTCGCGCAGCGCCAGCTCGCGCTCCTTGAGCTCGAACATCAGCTCCTGCTTGATCTGCTCGCGGAGCTGCTCAGGGTTGGCCTGTCCGCTTGCCTGCCGGATGGCTTCCACAATCTGCTGTTTCCGCGGCAGGTCCATGAGGTCGACCATGAACGGCATCACCACGGTCTGAAGATCCTGCGGGAGCGACTTCACCGCTTCGGACAGCGCGGCAAGCTGCTGCGCGCGGAAGCTGCTCGAACTCGGCACGTCCTCCAGCGCGACCATGAGGCGCGTGCGCTGCACGTCGTTGCTCAGGTACTGGATTCCGGTTGCCGGGTCGATCTCGGGCTTGTTGATCACGACGGAGCGCGGCGGGTTGAGTGTGTCGCCCTCGATCACGACCGTCTGTTCCTCGCGGCCCATGTCGTGCAGGATCAGCGACATCAGGAGCTCGCCGACTTGGCGGCGGGCTTCCTTGAAGTTGTCCATCAGGTCAGCAACAGCGACCTGGGACTGCTCAAGCTGCGTCTGCTCCTGAATGCCCGATGCGGCGGTGCCCTTCTGGCCCTGGAAGGCTGCCGTCACGCCGGATACGCGCTCCATCGCGCGCCGGCTGTCCTCCATGAGCTGGAACTGCTGCGCGTTGAGCTGGAAGTCGCGCTTGACCTCAAACCTCGCGCCGGGCCGGTCCATGTGATCGGCGTCCAGGATGATGTCGGCGTCGACGCGGGCAGCCATGCGGCGGAATACCTCGTCGGCCATTGCGACGGCGCCCTTCGTGCGCTCGGTGCGCGATGCGGACATTCCCCAGCGCAGTTTGGAAATGCTGGCGTTGAGGTTGTCCTGCGGGAATAGCATGTCGCGCACGAGGCCGTAGGGGATGCCGGTCATGTCCTCGCGCGAGCCCCACACAGGCACGTAGGGGAAATTCTCATGCGGGTGCGGCGTCGGGCCGTCGTCCAGCACATGCGGCCCCATGAAGTATGCGCGGCGCATCTTCGGGATGATCTGGCGCTCGAGCACGCCGCGGCGCGACTGCACCATCGCATCATGGGCCGGGTTGGCCGGGTCGTACTCGACTGCGCGGCCAGTGTGCGCACGCAGAATCGTGACCTCGGACCAGCGGCGATACCAGAGCTCGGTCAGGCAGACTTGCTGGTTTTCGTCGTTGAACCAGTTGTCTTCCTGCACTGTCCATGCGCGCTCGGCATCGATCGCTTGGGCGAGCCCGGTCGATTGCCCGCCCTCGAGCATTTCTCCTGCCAGATCCGCGATCCACTTGTCCGCGGAGTGCATGATGATCGTGGTGTGCTCGGGGAACATTCGCGCGGCACGCTGGCGATCCACCCAGCGGCGGCGGAACAGCCAGCGCGCATCCGACAGGTCCGGCTCGACGCTTTGCATGTCCCACCAGATCTCATTGCGATGCACGGCGCGGCACTTGTACGGGAACTGGAGCGCGTTCGATGCGCGCGTCACTTCCACCCAGCCGATGCCGACAGTGGCCGCCGGGCGGAATGCGTCGGACAGCGCGCGGTCGGCGTGGCTGTGCCGTTCGGCTTGGTTGAGCCGGTAGTTCAGCGCGTCGGCAACGTCCTGCCCGCCCGGGTCGCCGTCGGGCGTCACGCGCCAGTCGGTGCGGGTCTTGGCTTCGTAACCGCAGACAGCGCGGATCGCCGGGCCGATGATGTTTTCCTTCGCTGGCGGGATGCCGAGTGCGGCCTGCTTCTTCAGCAAGTCGCTGTCGAGCTGGTTGCCGTCGGCGTAGTCGGCTTCCTTGTCGGCGTTCGCGCGCCATGGCGGCTGGTTGATGGCCTCGCGGACGAACTGCGCGAACTCGTCGATCGTGATCGGCTCGTCGGCGTTTTGCAGTTCGGTTTCGTCGGTGGTGCGGGTCTGTTCTGCGAGCATCATGCGCTCCGGGGGGGTCAGGTGCGCCAGTCGGGCGGCGGGGGTTCGTCGTAGCTTTGTTGCTTGGATGCGCTACCGACCATGCCCAGCTCCTTGGCTTGCGCCCACTGGCGCAGTGCGTCGGCGCCTTCGCTGCATCCATTAGCCTTGTCCGGGTCGCTCGTGTAGCGGCCCTCGGTGCGGTTGAAGCGCTTTCGGTAGCCCTCGATGCGCTTGATGCCCTTGTCGCACCCGGTCTCATCGAAGTACGCGCCCTTGAGGTGCTTGCGCGTCTGCTGGATGCCCGTCACCAGTTCGGTGATGAGCGGAACGATGGCGAATCGCTCGCCGGGCATGAGGTCTTGCAGCATCTCGCGCGTGCTGCGGTTGTAGTCGGACAGGCGCTTGTGGTCGGCGTCGTGCGGCAGGTAGTGGGTATCGAACACGAAGCCTTTGGCGCGCAGCTCGGCGACGTAGTGGCGCAAGTCTTCGCCGTGGTCCTCGTAGTAGTCGATGAACCTGTCCTCGCCGCGCAGATCCTGATGGAACCAAATCGCGGTGCCGTCCGAGTTGCCGATGTCCCAGAACGTGTTGACAGGCAGATCCAGGCGCGGCACGCGGGTGATTCCGCCGCGCTTGCGCAGCTCGAGCATGTCCTTCGCGTACCAGTTGCCCTCGGTGCTCACCTGGAAGGCTTCGGCCGGGTAGGATGGGTACTCCTGCCACATCCGCTCTTCTGCGCCGCTGAAGTCGGCGCGCTTGGTCGCGGCGTACCACGCCTTCTGCTCGGCATCCAGGCGAAGGTCCAGCCCGAGCGCCTTCTTGACCTCGATCTCGACCTTCTCGAAATACTCGTGGTCCTCGCGCGTCAGATCGACGGTGTAGGCGTCGATGCGGTACTTCGGCTCCATCCACCAAGCGTAGAAGTGCAAGCGGTAGTCGCGCGCCGTGAGCGCCTTGCGGCTGGCCTCGTTGGCCTCGGCGATCTGCACCATCTTGAAAAAGTCGCCGTCGCGGCCCTCGGCGGTGCTCTCGATCACCAGCACGCCATTCATGGGGACGGCCGGGATGGATCCGGTAACGACTTCCTGGGCCTTATCCGGGTACTTCGCGCATATCTTCCCGAACTCGGAAACGTGCAGCCGGTGGATCGTTCCCGATCGCATCGAGGTTGCCACGCGCACGCTGCTGTTGTTGTGGGCGAAGAGCAGTTCGGATGCGGCGTCGCGCTCGAGCGGGAAGCGTTCGCGGATCTCGGCCGGCAGGCTCTCGTAGGCGAACCGCACCTTGTCGCGGAAGATGGCCTCGGCGGCCTCGCGGTCCTGGGCGATGATGCCGCAGCGCTGGTGCGCGTTGAACAGGGCGTGATCCAGCCACAGCACGGCGATCAGCGTCGTAAAGCCGAGCTGTCGCGCCTTGAGGATCAGGTTTCGATGCCACAGCCGGCGGATGAATCGGCGCTGGGCACGATTGGGCTTGAACGGCAGGACGAACGAGTCCGCCTCTTCGATCGTGCCATCCGGGCGGATCTTGTCGTCGCCCTTGACCATGATCTTGTAGAGGCAGCCCGAGAACAGGCGCCACTCAGGATCGGCGAGGCAGCGCGCCAGCTCTTCAGCCGTTGTCGGCAGCGGCAGCAGCGGCTCGTTGCGCACGATCGCCATGCGTCAGTCCTCGCCCTGCTCTTCGCGCTCCGGGTCGTCTGCGACAGGCTTGAATGCACTGCCGTTGCCGCCTGCAATGGCGTGCAGCAGGCTGGTCAGCGGGTCGGTCTTCTGCTCGTTGTCGCGCTCGTAGAGGCCGTGGTGGCGGAAGAGCTTTTCGAGAGCCGAGTTCTTGTCGGCGATGCGGTATTTCTTGAGGTAGCCTACGAAGACGCGATCCTTGCCCGAGCCCTCGAACTGCTCCACCACCTCGATGCCGGCCACAGCCGCGGCGGTGTCGTCATCCAGCTCGGTGATGCCTTTCGGGCTTCCGTCGTCGTTGAAAAGCTTGCGCGGGTCGAACAGGGCGAGGCGCGCGGCCTCGAGCAGCACGCGGTCTGCGGTGACGGCGGTTCGCTGTTCGCGCTCTTTCTGCCGCGCAGCGATCGCGGCCTGAACTGAAGGTTTCTGCAGGAGCTGGTATCCCTGCTGCTCGGCGGTCTTTGCACTGTACCCGGCCCGGATGGCGGCCTGAGTTGCGTTGAGGTCGATCAGGTATTCCTGGACGAAGACGCTCTGCATGGGCGCGAGTTTGCGCACAGCCTTCGGGGTGGCTGCGGCCTTCTTCGTCGCGGCGGTGGTCTTGCGTGTCATGAGCGACATGCTCTTCAGCAGCCGCGGGGCAGTCCAGCCCTACAGAGGGGCGGCGGAAATGAAAAACCCCGCCGGAGCGGGGTCTTTGTGGGGCGTGGCGGGTTACGCCACTTCGGCCATCGAGTATTGTCCGTCCGGAGCCGCAAGCTTGCGACTAAGCGCCGGCTACACCACGCCCATGCCCCAATGCACATAAGCTGCGTCATACATCGGGGAAATCAGCCAATCGCCGCGCGGCAAAGACAGCCCCGCGCTGCGCGCAAAGGCTTCCATTTTGAATCCAAGCCCACGGGCCGCGCGCATCCATTTTTCGCGCGGCTCAAACCGCTCATGCTCCATCGCCTCTTCGCAGAGAAGATCAAACAGCGGTGCGTGAAGCGCCTGCGGGAACTCAATGCGGCCATCGAACACGCCCGATTCACAGCGGCCCGCTGCCGCGCTGTACCAGCCGGCTGCGTAGATCGTGATGGTTTTCAGTGCGCCCATGTCGTTCGCCTTCGCTTGGAACAGCTCCCACAGCCCTGGGTGCATCTTCCTCACCCCGCTCTCGTAGTCCTGCCAAGCTCGCCGGGAGCCGTGGATCAGCTCGCCGGCCTGTTCCTGGGTCAGTCCGGCCGCCTCGCGGGCGGCGCGGATCTCGCTCGGCTCGGGATTATTCACCCCGCCACTCCTCAATCTCCGCTTCGCGCTCGGAGATCCACCGTTCCGCGGTGGTCCATTCGGACTCAGGCAGCTTCTCGAATCCGTCACGGAATTCGATGTAGCCCGAGGGGTCGGCAACGCTGGGCTGAGTGGACACCCCGAACTGGGTGTAGTGGGCGGTCTTGGTTGCGTTCATCTCAATCTCCCTGCCCCTGGTCCGCGGGGCGCCGGTTCGGCGTGTGCCGTGTGCTTCAGTGACTCTATTAGAGCACGCATTGCGTGCTCATGCAAGCACTTTCTTCGTTTTTTTGCTCCGCCGCTTCCTTAACCGCCCTTCTGATGCCTTGACTCGCGTTCCCGTCCCCGAGCGCCTTTGCGCGCTCGATGGTCGCTTCGTCCAGCATCACCTGAACCCGGCGCACCTCGGCGCCGTCGCGGGTGAGCCGCCCCTTTGTCTGCTTCATGGCTCAGTCCTCGCGCCGTGTTTCGCTCGTGCGGGCGACGGGCTTCCCGACCCCGTTCACCCACTCCGTGCTGTTCATCCCGCCAGCGGGCATCACGTCCGGGGCGTCGATCGCGCCGATCAGGTCGCTGTATGGCATCCAGTCGCTGCCGGCGCGGCCGAAGCTGACCGATCGGCAGTCTCGGTCAAGGGTGAAGTGGGCGCCCTGAAGCTCGCGCGGGGCTCCTGTTCCAAGTTGAGTGCGGATCATCACAGCAGCCCCCTTACGCCATCGCCTTGCGTTCTGCCTCGCGGCGCTGGCGCAGCCACTTTCGGGCCACGTCGCCGAGCGTTTTCTCGCTCGCCGAAAGCGTCGATCCACGAAAGCCGCCGCCCTCACAAATCTGGTCTCCCAGGGTGCCGGGCTTCCCTGGGCTCTCCAGCCACACATACCCGCCGTCCGCCTTGCACCAGAACGACATTTCGCCTTCTTTGCGGGTCTTGATGATGATACGTGACATGATCTCTCTCCGGTCTGTGGTGCCGCCCTGCAATCACCGTGATTGCATACTACACACTATACAGAGAGAGTGCAAGGGAAATTTCATGAGCGCGCTATGCGGAGCTCCATTGTTGCCTCGATGCCATGAAGGTGCAGCGTCATCCCGGGCGCGAACTCGCCGATCCTGGACGTCGCCACGTCTCGCCCATGAAGCGCCAGCACGAGGCGATAACCGCCGATCGCGTCGTCCACCGCCTCGACGCGCAGAGAATCGAATCGCAGCCGCCCGTTGTCGATCGGACTCCCTGACTCCGGCACATCAGCCGGGAATCCCTCCAGCAGAACGCGTTTTGCAACCTCAGTTATCTCGAATTGCATGATGATCTTCCTCTTTGGTGAGACCCATACGTGCCACTTCACGGCGGACTTCGCTGATTTGCGCCTGGAGCACTGCATTGAGGCGTGCGGCCTCGTGCCCGATCTCGATCGCGGCGTACTGCTGGCTGCTGCCGGCCATGAGCTCGCCGATCATGCGGGCCTCGCGGGGGGTAAGGATCATCACCGAGTCCCCCACCTCAAGAACCGACGTGCCGTCCGGGCAAAGTGTGCGCGAGATCGGGCGGGCCGGGCGGTGCTGCTCTGCGGGCACGAACACCCCGCGCTGCACTCGCCGAATGCGGCCGTTGTCGACGAGGTAGGCGAGGCGGTCATCAATCGTGGTCAGCTTGAGCTGCGTGATTTCGGCCAGCGTCTCGCGGGTCACGATCTGCTCTCGTGAGTGGAGATCCTGAATGGCCTCCAGGATCGTCTCGGCGGTGGATTTCGAGGTCTTGGCGGCGTCATTCATGTCGGGGTTCCTCGTCGGCGAAAAGGTCAGGGGTCAGCGGGTCGCGGGGTGGCCCAGGCGGAATAGGGAGTCGCGAGAATGTCTGCTCAATCAAGCCGAGCCGTCGCGCACAGATGCGGCCGAACTTCATCCGGCCGACTTGTGCGGCGACCCGCTTGATCGAGCGGCGGCAGTTAGCGCAGATCATCAGAAGTGCCCCACCGTTTCGATTGCCTCGTCCAGGTCCATGCGGTTCATGTGCGGGCAGATGTGGGCGATAACGCCCGACACGGCACGCTCGTAGAATTCGTTGAACGCGATCTGATCCATGCTCTGAAAGCTGATGGACTTCGGCACAGCGGTGAGTTCGCCGGTCCCAGGGTGTGGGACGAAATCCACGTGCCCCGCTGCGAGCTTGATGCCGATCAGCGCCTTGTCGACGGTGTCGTAGACCTCGCTGTTCTCGGCCACCGCTTGCACGAGCGCGAAGAACTTTTTGTGATGCCCTAGGTTGCGCGGCTGGCTGTACGACAGGCGCAGACTTTCGCCGGGCTTCAGTCGGGCCATCTTCGCGCGCATCTTCCGCAGCGCGATGTCGTCGGCCTGCGTCCAGCCATGGAGCTTCCCGTCGTCGCCCTTGGTGACGCCGATCTCAACGGCCATGCCGCGCCCCCTGTGTGATCTCGCGCAGCTTCTTGCTATCCAGTTTGTGCGTTTTCTTTTTACTGAATAGCGCATCCTCGTCTGTCATCCCGGCGCGCTTTCTGTTCTTGATTGTTCCGCCGCTCACGCAAACGCGTGGGTCTCGCGCCCATTCATTTGCTGTCTTCGTCTCGCCTTGGTACGTAAGAACTATTGCGCCTTTCACCCTCTGCGCGGCGGGCGGCATGCTTCGCCATACGTTGCAGCGCCGGCAAAGCGGGCGAATGTTCGCGCTGTCGTTGTTCTTTGCGTTCTCGTCTATGTGATCTGCTTGACAGGTTTTCCATGTCAGCCCGACGCCGCAAATTTCACAGTTCATCGGCCCTTGGCCAATCTTGTCGTAGAGAACCTTTCTCTGCTCCGAGATATACGTCTGCCCTTCAGGCGTCAGCGGGTGGTCGGGAGCGTAGACGTAGATGTATCCGTCTTTGCCCTCGAAGCGCTCCCTTGCCTTACGTTTGCCGTCAGTGCTCCCGTGCCTCCAAAGTCTGAAGTAATGCTTTTGACACAGGCGGGCAGATTTGTACTTGGCATCACGATCGCAGCCTTCAACCTTGCATTGCATTTCGCTTCTCCATCCGCTTGAGGCGCTTCCCCATCACCCGTTTGTAGCGCTTCAGGTACTCGATTTCGTAGCGCACGAGATGGTTTTGCGACTCCAACCATTCGACCTTTTCAAGCCCGATCTTTGCGATCAGGCGCGGCTTGTACCCCGCGATATTCCCGCCAAGGTGGCGGTTGCATATCGAGCACGCTTTGTGGATGTTCCACAGGTTCAGCCGAATAGCAGAGGCGGCGCCAACACTGCGAAAATGCGACCCATGCCACTGCCCAGGCCACGAAGCCGGCTTTTCGCACGAAATACACCCGTCCTTGGCGTCGCGCACTCTGGCGTACTTGTTCGCAATGGCCTGACACTCAGCAAGCCACTTCGCGCGAGGCTTCAGCGCCTCGATCGCGGCGCGGGTCTTCTGCTTCTCGATCGTCGCGGCGCGCTTCTCGGCTTTCTCCCGGGTGCGGCGCGCGAGCGTCTGCGCGCAGTCCGGGCAGCATGCGACCTGGAGCGGGCGACTCGGGGTGAACCGCGTCGGGCATACGCGGCATTTCTTCTCGCGGCGGATGGGCTGGAGCATCACGCGACACCATCCAGCAAGTCCGCCTGCTGCAGGCGACGCAGCGGAAATGCGGCGACGTGCGCGAGCGCGGATTCCTTGCGGGTCATGCGGCCTCCTTTTCAGCCTGCGTCGCAGAGGGCGATAAGTGCGCCGACAGCCACGACTGGAACCTGCCCATTTCCAGTGGCCGCAATTCGCTCCATCCGATAGGCCAGCCCATCAGGTACTCGTGGCTTTCCGGGGTCACTTTCCCAAACACGAGGCGATAAGCCCTGCATGACGGCCACTTCTGCATGGACGGTGCGCAGTAATTCCCTCGGGTCGTCGGTGTATGCAAGAAGCCAACATCTACTCCGAACGTGGTCTGCACCCATGTCTTGCGCGGAAAGCTCAATGCAGCGGGTTTCGTAACCCATCTTCTCAAGGTCGTCTGCCGCCGCGTCGATTGCTTCTCGGCTGACGTTCTCGGAAAAGACGTACCGGGGAGCGACATCTGCCACGATTCGACGCATTTCCGGCCAAAGATCGTCTGCTGTGTTGTTCCCTGCCGCAGCGGTGCTAAAGGCTTGGCAAGGGAAGCCTCCAGACACAACATCAACGATCCCGCGCCACGGTCTGCCGTCAAAGGTACGAACGTCATCCCATAACGGAAAAAAGGATTTAGTGAGTCCGTCATTTTGTCGCTGGACGAGAACGCATCGGCAGTACCAATCCAGCTCGACAGCGCACACGGTTTTCCAACCAAGGAGAGAAGACGCAAGCAGTCCTCCACCTGAACCCGCGAAAAGAGCCAACTCATTCACGCCGCCTCCTTCGCTTTCCGCGCCTGCCGTTTCGCGTCGCACTCACGGCACACGAAGCCGTAGCGGGTCGTGTCCTTGACGAGCGCCTTTCGGCTGCCAATGAGCCGGTCCTGTTTGCAGCCATGGCAGCGGAACGAGTTCGCCATTGCGCCCGGCATCTGCGCCTGGCGCTCGGTCTGCTCGCGGTAGCGCTGCTCGTCGATCTGGCGGGCGAAGCTCATACCGGCAGCGGCCTGCAACCAGTTTTCGTCGTGCATGTGCTCTTGCACCGATTGCGCGGCCTCCCGGTACTGCTGCATGGCTTCTCCTTCGGATAGCTCGCCGGTCTTGCGGTAGTTGGCAAAGACGGCTTTGAAGTCGGCGCGGAGTTGGCCGATGTCAGTCATTGAAGCCCCCTCGCCTCTTGCCTTGCTTCTGCGCTTGCGGCTGCGGCCAGTCGCCGAACATGGAGTCGAAGCGGGTGTATTCGCCTTGGTAGGCAAGACCCACGAACCCGCCTGTGGGCCCCTGACGGTTCTTGATGATCCCGAGCTCGGCCAGCCCCTTGTAGGCGCTATCCGGGTTGTAGATTTCGTCCCGGTACAGGGTGAGGATCGCGTCGGCGTCCTGCTCGATCGCGCCCGAGTCCCGAAGGTCAGAAGCCAGCGGGCGGCGATTGGGGCGCTCCTCGCACTTGCGGGAAAGCTGCGAAAGCGCGATCACCGGCATGCCGCACTCTTTGGCGAGCTGCTTCAGACCGCGGCTGATCTGCTCGATCTCGGCGTTGCGTGACTGCCCAGACTCTTCGCTCACCATGAGCTGCAAGTAATCGACCACAAGCAGGCCCAGGCGGCCGAGCTGGCGCGCCGCTTTGCGGACCTTGCTGCGCACCGCCATGAGCGTGAGTGAGGGCTGCTCGTCAAGCATCAGCGGCGTGTCCAGCAGTTGCGGCGCAAGCGCGGTGAGGCGGTCGTAGTCGTCGCCCGTCATCTCGTTGGCCCGGATCACGCGACCGAGCGGCACGCGGGCATGCAACGAGGTGATGCGGTCCATCAGGTCGGACTCGGGCATCTCCTGCGAGCAAAACAGGGCTGGGCGATCGTTCAGCGCGAAGTGCAGCGCGACCTGCATCGCAAAGGCGGACTTGCCGACGCCGGGGCGCGCCGCAAGGATGATCAACTGCCCCGGGTGCAGCCCGCCGTTCATCCGTTTGTCGAGGTCAGGGAAGCCGGTCGACAGGCCGGTCGGCACGCGCCCCTCGCGGCGGTCATCAATGCGCGACAGGTGGCGGCGCATCGCGTCCTTGATCGTCACCGGCTCGAACTTGCGGCTCACTCGGTCGGTGAGAGACATCACCTTGGCTTGAGCTGCATCAACCTTTTCGGCTGCGCTCTTGCCCGGCTCGATGGCTGCCGTGGCGATCTCGTCGCCAATGGCGCGCAGCGTTCGCAGTGTCGCGCGCTCGATCACGATCTCGCCGTAGCGTCTGGCGTTGGCGGAGGACAGGGTGTTGTCGGCAATGTCGGCCACATAGGCCACCCCGCCGCACTGCTGCGCCTCGCCAGACTCCTCGAGCTCGGCATGCACTGCCATCACATCGAACGGCTTGTTCGCCAGGCTCAGACGCTGGATCGCTGCGAAGATCCGGCGATGGTCGTCGCGGTAGAAGTGCGCGGGCTTGAGCTCGTCGCCAATGCGTTCAAGGGCGCTCGGGTCGATCAGGAGGGCGCCGATGACGCTTTGCTCGGCCTCGTCGGAGAACAGGAGGTGGTCGGTCATGCTGCGACCTCCCGGTGGTACTTGTTCTCGAGCGTCTTGGCAAACCCGGATGGCGACATCAGAAAGTCGATGTCGGCAACGAAGGGTGGCTTTCCGGGAAGCCCAGGGGCGCGGCCGGTCAGGAAGTCGGACTCCGCGCAAACCTCGAAGAAGCGCCGCCAGGCGACAAGCCCGTCAGCGCGGCTGCTGTAGCCAAAGGGCGCGCAGTTGAGCTTTGCAGCCTCTTTCCATCGCGCACGAATCGCGGCTCGCCGTGCATCCGAGAGCACCTTGCAGCGCGGGTTGTCGGGCAGGATCTCGTGGTACAGGGCAACGATTGCGTCAGCAGGGCATGCCGTCTGCTGCGTCGTCGCTTGCGGCCCGACAGGGGCGCTGGCGACAGAGGTGTTGAGGTTCTCTACGTTAGGAGACGGTAACGGAGACGGAGACGGAGACGGTGCACTGCTATTTTCTGCTTCGTGCATGCTACTAGCAGAACTAGCATGTGCTTCATGCTTGCATTGATCGTCCTTCTTGGATGATTCCTGCAAGCGTGCAGCATAGGATGGCATCATCTCAGCAGCCTTTGCGCGTCCATGATGCTTGCACAGAGCAAGCCATTTTGACTTCTCCGAGCGAGCATCCGCGCCGGCTGCCCAAGGGTTGTGCTCCTGCCAGTCATGGATCGAATACGCGCCCTCCTCGCCATCCACGAAGCCGACTTCGATAAGCGCCTTGATGAATGCGCCCTCCTCGCCCTGCCAGTCAGCGGCAAGCTCGATGTCCTCGCCGGTCATCCCGGAAAGATCACCATCCGGGCGGGACTGCGCGACCCACAGAAACAGGCACACAAGGCGCCATGCGCCGCCTTCGCCTAGCCTGCGGATCAGCTTCTTTGTCTTGGGGTGCGCCGGCAGGCCGACGCTGATGCGTGCGTCGATCATGACTAGTGCAGCCCCCTTTCCGCTTCCATGCGCGCCACCCTGTCCGGGCTGCGGGCGTTGATGAGGCGCGTGAACTCGGCGCACGCAGCACGGCGCTGAATGTCATGGAACAGCATTCGGCTCTTGGCGCGCTCGATGCGGACTTCGTGAATCCAGTCCATGAAATTGCGCAGGAGCGCGGCAATCCCTTGCGCGCGTTGTCTGTTCTCGTACATAATCCCTCCGTACTTTCCAGCCCCGCCGAGGCGTTCCCGCGCCGATGACAGCGGGGCTTGTTTTTTTCTGCCGTCAGGCCGCAGACATCGCCATCACGACCCGTCCCCTTGCGGACCCTGCCGCGGCCCTTTTCCGGCCACGGCCTCCAGGCGCGCAGCAGCTATCCTCTGCACATGCTCCAGGCCGTAGAGGCGAATCCTGATGATCTCGCGCACGCACTCGCTCTCCGACATGCCAACGAGGTGCGAGGCGCGCATCAGGTCGGCTTTTTCGTCCTCCGACGGGCGCGTCTTGACATCGGCTGTCAGCTTCCCGAAGTGCGACGTGCCGGATCGGGAGAAATGCAGATCGTCATCGGGCATCACGCGGCCTCCTGGCTGGAGGGCTCGGCCGGAGACGCTTTTCGCAGCCTCTCCGCGAGCGCGACGATTGCCTGTCCGCGCTCCCAGGAGGTTGTCTTGTGAACGCCGTTACGAAGTCGCGTAACGATCGACTGAGGCGCGCCGATGACTGCGCCGATTTCCGCGTCGCTCATGCCTGTCGCGGAAATCGCTTGGAGGGAGGATTTAATGTCCATGCCTCATTGTGATACGCGATCGTATCCTCGTCAATACGCGCCGCGACTCGACGCTCACGCCGATCCAGACGTTCGGCAGCGGCCAAGGTGCGTCACCGACGAAGCCACGCATCTTCGGATGGGTCAGCAGGCGCTGCATCCGCTCCGCGCGCTTCGTCAGCACCTGGAATGTGTGCTGCGGCGCGCGGGCCATCGTGCGGAACACCATGCCGATGAAGTCGTCGTGAATGTCTTGGTGAAACAGGTCCGACATCGAGTTCACGAAGATCCGCCGCGGGCGCTTCCAGCTCAGCGGCTGCAACAGCCTGTCGGCGTGCGTGGCCACGTTGGTGAATGCCCGCCCGGCGTAGGCCGGCAGATGCTGCAGGCGCCCCCAGTTGCGCTCCGCGTAGCAATGCTTGCAGCCGGCGGAGACCTTCGCGCACCCGGTAACGGGGTTCCACGTCGCGTCGGTCCACTCGATTCCAGTCTTGTCGGCCATCACTTACCCTCCTGCCGTTCGGTCATCCGGTCAAGCCGCTCAATCTCGGCCAGGATCAAAGCTCCGGCCTTCACCAGGTCGCGACGCGACGTGGTCGGCTTCCACCACGATCCGTCCCAAGGCCAATTTCGGGCGACCTCGCACCCGCATCCCGCAGCATTGAGCGCGTAGCACGCGGCAGCCGCTGCCATTTCGCCAGCGCCATGCTCATCGTCATGCTCCGGCGTCCAGCCTTCGGCCTCGATCTGCCGGCGGCGCTCTGCAAGCACATCAAGAACAGCCTGCGTAGGGTCTCGGCTGATCCCCTCCGGCCTGGGCAAGCCCCCGCAACCCCGCTCGCGCATGGCGCGGTCAATCGCCTCGTCGTAGACCGCAGAATCGCGCGCGGCCTCGTGGCTGATCCTCACCCCGTCCGCAACGCGAACGAAGCGGTAACGCATGGCGTCACGCCAAACGTCATCCAGGATGCTCGGCGCCGCATCTTCGTTTTGCTTCATGTGACATCTCCTATGGATTGATCCCGTCCGGATGGGCGGGCAGGAGAAGTGTCGCATAAAAAAATGCGTTTGCGTATTGACAGCGATGCGCGAACGTATCAATATTCATCCCAACGCACTACCGATCCACCGGGAGTTGCGGCGATGCCTTAACAACCCGGCCAACACCACCGCCCGCACCCGTTGCGAGAGTCGGCGGACACCGCGTGATCGAGACACGCGGCAATCCCGGCACCGCCAGGCAAAGACCTGCACGGGCCGACTCGATAGTGAGCGCACCGAGCGAATCATCGGGCGCACAGAATGGCCGATCCCAAATCGGCAGATAAAGTCGAGCCGCTTCGAGAGAGGCGGTTCCGCTGGATTCAACCAATGGAAAAATCATGCGCTACGGAAAAAACGTGAAAGGGCGAGAGTTTGAAGTTGTTGATGAAGACGGCAAATCAATCACCGGCTTCGACTCGCACGATGAGGCTGTGAGGTTTGCAAAGGCTTTGCCTTGGTACTACGGGGAAGTCTGGATTCGGCGTGATGAGGAAATCGTCAAGGCGCGAGACCAGCGCGCAAAAGACTGGTTTGAAGCGCACGGCAGGTGGTGGCTGTATGAAGCCGCTTGAGTTTTCTGCGCTTGAGAGAGAGCCGCTGGGCAGATCAAGTCGAGCCGCTTCGCAAGATGCGGTTCCGCTGGATTCAACGACAAACCACAATGGAGCACATAGCATGATCGACATCAACAACCTCACCATCGGACAGGCCAAAGAGCTGTCAAGCCTCTTCGGCGCGGCACAGCCGCAGCAATCCAGCCTGAACAGCATGATCGGTAAGAAGTGCGTCGTCCGCACGTACAGCGCTGGCGTGTGGTTCGGCGAGATCGCCGAGAAGTCCGGTAACGAGGTCATCGTCAAGAACGCGCGCCGCATGTGGCGCTGGTGGGCGGCAGAAGGAATCAGCCTGTCGGCTGTCGCGCTGCACGGCATCAAGCACGATCAAAGCAAGATCGCCGAGGCCGTTTCCGCCGTTTGGCTCGAAGCAATCGAGCTGATCCCTGCGAGCGACAAGGCCATTGCCAGCATCGAGGGCGCACCGAATGTCCAGGCTGAATAAACCAATCGGCGACGGCTACGGCTACGGCTCCGGCGACGGCTACGGCTACGGCTACGGCTACGGCTCCGGCTACGGCTCCGGCTCCGGCGACGGCTCCGGCGACGGCTACGGCTCCGGCGACGGCGACGGCGACGGCTACGGCTACGGCTCCGGCGACGGCGACGGCGACGGCTACGGCTACGGCTACGGCTCCGGCGACGGCTACGGCGACGGCTACGGCTAACCAACCTTGTCCGCTTCTCACGAGGCGGCACAAGCGAAGGTCATTGCAAACGCTGGTCGAGCAAGAGCAGGAGCCAGCGCCGTACAGACGGCACCGACAACGCGATGGCCTTCCCTTGTGATCGAGGCCCAGTAAAAACCTGCGGATCACAAAATGGAAGAACAGCGCCGGTCGATCCTGCAAAACAGGCTCTCGCATCGGGCAGGGCTTCCGACTCCGCGCTGGCGAGGATAAAGGCCAGCACTCACAAGGAAGCGGCGGGGTGGATGGAGACACCCAGGCAAGCAGACCGTGCGGCGCCGCGCACTGCAAGCTGGATCGCCGGTTCGAATCCGGCCCGCTTCCTTGTGGGTGAATCGCGCAGCGGTGATGCGCAGAGTGAGCTAGACATTCGTGGTCATCGACCTTGGCTACGACCGCCACAAGCCGGGATCACCTCCGGCCACCCACTTCAAGCGGCACGGCAAAGCGCCCCGTCAGTGCGCAACGGGTTCCAATTTGCCCGACCCATGCGGATGCACCCGTACCGCAGCAGATCACCGCAATTGGGGATGACGGCACACACCACCCACTCAACGACCGCCCACAAGCCCGCAAGGGATGTGCTTTGGAGCGGATCGCTGGTAGAGCGTAAGCCGGCACCCAATACAAAGGAGCGGAAATGTCAGTTCGTGCGTACAAGGCGTTTGACAAAACCATGCAGTGCCGCGGCTTTCAGTTCGAGGTCGGCCAGACCTACGAGCACGACGGCAAGGTCGTCGCCTGCGAAAGCGGGTTCCACGCCTGCGAAAACCCGTTCGACGTGTGGAGCTATTACCCGCTCGATAGCCGGTATGCAGTGGTCGATCTAAGCGGCGAGGTAAGCCGCCACGGCAGCGACTCGAAAATCGCGGCAGCACGCATCACGATCAGCGCGGAAATCAGCCTCCCACAGATCATCAGCGACGGCATCTCGCACCTGATCGGGCTGTGCGAAAACGCTTTTGCACTCAAGCCTGATGCGGCCGCCTCGGGCTACCGCAGCCAGCTCGCCGCCTCGGGCGACGGCAGCCAGCTCGCCGCCTCGGGCAACGACAGCCAGCTCGCCGCCTCGGGCTACCGCAGCCAGCTCGCCGCCTCGGGCAACGACAGCCAGCTCGCCGCCTCGGGCTACCGCAGCCAGCTCGCCGCCTCGGGCTACGGCAGCAAGCTCGCCGCCTCGGGCGACGGCAGCCAGCTCGCCGCCTCGGGCAACGACAGCCAGCTCGCCGCCTCGGGCTACCGCAGCCAGCTCGCCGCCTCGGGCAACGACAGCCAGCT